>OBIZ01000037.1_pt1 | contig 23711 bp, 12 predicted proteins | sample 1519801 | NCBI WGS metagenome assembly OBIZ01 (sample SAMN01911456, study PRJEB22533) | soil metagenome | biome: Soil | place: Malaysia | collected 2012-04-30 | depth DG_metagenome m | reverse complement strand
AGTGAAAAACATGTATGGGCGGTGAATTGACGTAGGACGCCGACCTGTAATCTGCTGAAAACCCCCGGCAATTGCCATCTTCCGGGCCTGAGAATGTTCAACCCGGGGCCACTGGACGGCTGGCAGCGGGCATCTCAGGCGGTGTCCGGCTGCCTGAAAGCTATATTAGTAGGCTACATATAGGGAAAGCACCTGCATTTGGGACGTTTGGGATTTTGTCCTCTATTCTTTTAAAATAAATAAGTCATTTATTATGAACATCATAATCTAATAGCCGAAAAAGTTATTTAATTTCTTGTTGCATTTTGCAACAGCGGGTAAAAATTACACCGCTGATCTCTGCCGGTTCGCAAAGTGTAGTCCTTTCGGCCACATCAAGCCTGATTCAAGGCGCCTTGGCGCGGGTAAACTCGCGCTGGGCCTTTTCCTCAAGCCCGAGAGCCTGATAGGCGCGGCCCAACTCATAATGAGCCTTGGCCATTTTGGGGTCGGCCGCAACTGCGCGTTCGAGTTCCTCTGCGGCGTCCTTCGGCCGTTGGAGGTAGAGGTAAAGTTCCCCGAGCGCTTCATGGGCCTCGGCATATTCGGGAAGGATCTTTACCGCACGCCGGAAGGCCCGGATGGCATCGTCCGCCCGCTTCTGACGGGAGTATGCGACGCCAAGATTGTAGGCCGCTGAAAAATTGTGTGGGTCGATCTCGAGCACGCGGTTGAACGACCTCTCTGCGGCGTCGACGTTGCCAGAACCAAGCTGCGCGACTCCGAGGTAATAGACTGCCGCACCATCGCTCGGATTGCGATCCGTGACATATTGAAAGCCCTCCGTCGCGCGGACGTAATCCTTGAGTTGAAGCTCGTTCTGTGCAGCAAGGAAGCGAATCGTCAAAGTCTCCGGAGCCGTCTTCTCAGCCTGCAACAACTTCCGCAACGATTCCCCGTAACGGCCACGCTGCTTGTCGACGAGCGCCTCGGAGACGAGGTTGTAAGCCTGAACACGGTCCTTGGGATCGGGAAGATTGCTGGTATCGACTTGAGGAAGGTTCGCTATTGAAACCGCGGCGTATCCGAGAGAGCGAAGACTCGCGAGCAGTGCGGGATCAGTCGGTTGCCCGGCAGCTGCGGAAGTTTTCGAGGCAGGCGTATATCGGCGGACCAATTCCTGAAGCCGTCCGTTCATCTCGTGCGCCAGGGCTTGATGCGTGCTGAACAGGTTGTGAAGCTCGTGAGGATCAGTCTTCAAATCGTAGAGTTCAGGCCGTGTCGTTTCAATGTACTTCATCCCGCGCCATTCGAAACTCAGCAGGCGGTTCCATCCGAAGTGGAGGAGAGGAGCGTAGTTCTCGGCATATTGGCCCGACGCACTTCCAGACTGACGCCCCATCATCAGGCTCAGCAAACTTTGTCCCTGGATGCTGGCGGGCCGCGGGATTTCGAGAACCTGAAGCAAGGTTGGCATCACGTCCACAAGCGACACTCCCTGTTGCACCACCCTCGGCGGGTCGCCCGGAATTCGCATAATCAGCGCCACTCGGACTGTTGCGTTGTATATATAGAAACCGTGTGTCTTTTCACCGTGCTCGCCCAGGCTCTCACCGTGGTCGCTGGCCAGGACGACAAGTGAATTCTCATAGAGGTGTTGCTGTTTCAGATAGTCGAACAACCGGCCGACCTGCGCATCGGCGAAGGCGATTTCCCCGTCGTAAGGACGGTTGCGATAAAGACGCGCGTAGGGCCCTGGAGGATCGTAGGGAGCATGCGGGTCGTAGAGATGGACCCAGATGAAAAAGGGCTTCTGACGGTGGGACTCGACCCACTTCATGGCCAGGTCCACAACCTGGTCGCCGCGACGCTCGATCTGGTCCAGGTGGATTTCTTTTGAGTGGCCCAGGTTGAAATGGTCGTAATAAGTCTCGAAGCCCTGGTTCAAGCCGAAGCGCGAATCGAGAGCCGCCGACCCGATGAACGCCGCAGTCGAGTATCCATGCCCGTGCAATAATCCGGCGAGGGTCATGGTGCCCGAGGCCAGCATATTGCCACTAAAATCGTGCATCCCCGTGGCCATCGGATATTGGCCGGTCATCAGCGCTGTGTGCGCTGGCAGAGTAATGGGCACGGGCGTTGTGGCATTGGCAAACCGGACGCCGGTCCTTGCAAGCTGGTCGATGTTGGGGGTTTTGATCCTGTCGTATCCGTAACAAGCCAGATGATCGGCGCGAAGAGTATCAATGGTAACGACGACAACGTTGCGCGCTTCCCGCGCCGCTGCCGGAACGCTTCCCAGGAACATCAGGCAAGTTGCCAACAACAACGCTCTGGATGGAAAGCGCATCATAAATTACCCCGGATAACGCCATCTGCTGGTCTATCTGAGCCCTGGCAGGAGATTCCGTCATTCATCATCCGTGATTCTTCCAAGCTATGTCCCGGCTCTTGGCTTTCCCTTTTCATGTTTCAACTCTTCCCCGCAAGATCGTAAGAGAAGCTTTCGGCATGGTGAACGAGGTTTCTTTGTCGGCTCGCAGTGTCGACTCCAGTGGCGGACCCTCCGGGTCTGCATGGCTGTTCCTCCCGTCTGCATGCCATTGGAACTGTTCTGTTCCGAAAGTCACCATCCTGACTTTGCCTGAAAAGCCAGCTTCCTTCCCGGCCGAATGATTCTCAAACAGGAGGCGCACCTTGCGGGCATTTTGCTGGTCGCGGTTGACGATCATCAATGACCATTCTCCATCAGGCCGATGCAATGCGTATGCAGCCAGTAATTCGTTGCCTGCAGCATCCCTGACATCGGTCGATGCCCGGTAGCAATGGTGAACTTCGCCACCGGGCTTGACCCATTCCAGATTAATCAACCGTGAGGCGAAATATTGCGACGTGAATCCCTTGATTTCGTGGTCCTCACCGGCGACGAACGTGCCAAAAGTTCCCCACCCATGGCAGCCGCTGTGGAGCGGGAATGGGAAAAACTGGAAGTAGTAAATCCCGGCGCCGCCCGCTGAAAGAAAGGAGCCCACATATTCTGCGAGCCATAACGCGCCGAAGATATCGACAAACGACTGGTTGAGGCTCCAGGAGAGGTTGCACTCCGTAATGATCATGGGGACGTTTTCAGGAAGGCCGTCTTCTTTCCAGACGTCAAGGATATGGCTGACAAGTTCCGGTTCGCGGTAGAGGTCTGCCCACGTGACATCACAAGGTTCAAACGGGTAATGCTCAAACGACATGAAGGCGAGGTCTTCCATCCGGCCATGTGATTTCAGATAATCGAGGAACCGCCCCAGCCACGACGACCGGCCCTGCGCGTCCGGCCAGACTTTGATGTCTTCATTGACTCCCTCGAAGATCGGCCCTCCGAGCCTGGCCTCCGGCGCCACTCGATGAATCGCCGTAGCGAATTGTATGTAGAGCGCGGCATAATCTTCCGGCATGGCGTATTGCCCGTCCGGTTCTTCCCCCATCTCGACACAGGAAACAGGGTATCCACGTTTTTTCAGGTAAGCGATCTGCGCCGCTGCGTCCTCTGGAATTCCGTAGAGCATGGCGACGGAAACCATGGCCGGGAGGTTGTTGGTGACGCCGCTGGTGAAGAAGAGATCGAACCCTGTCTGTTCGCCGCCTTCCATGTGGAGATCGCTTTCAGCATGCCAGGGATCGATGGATGAGCAGTAAGTAGCAGTCTGGTTCTGGTCTGGAGAATGCTGAATCAGGTCTACAAAGGTGCCATCGGCGTCGAGCGTGCCTGCGTAAACCTCCCTGATGGCGTACCCTTCCGAGTTCCGTGGATCTTCGGGCCCGTGGGTGTCGGCCGTGTGCGAGGATTCCGTCATCAGGATCCGCAGGTACCTGGTCGCGGTGGGCAGCATCGAAAGTTTCAGCGTTACCATCCCGCCACGGGAATCTTTCACGATGCCGGAGGGAAAAGTGTTCCAAACCCCGCCTGTGGGCTTGCTCATGGCACTTTCGTTTCCGGTCCAATATTGGACGCTGTAGGCGCGCGCGTAAGGGTCAGTCCAATCAATCCGTATGGCGTTAACCTGCTGCATGGCTCCGAGATCGACCACCACCCACTGCGGATGCAACGTGTCGCTTTCTCCCGTGTAGCGTTCAGCCAGGTAGGGGTTGCTTTTCCAGTAAGAGTCCGGATCGCCATCGGTCAGCCGCGAATATCCGGACTCCGTCCCGCCGTTTCGCGTGTTGCCGCGATGGCGCAGGTGGTAGCCATATGAATGTTGAATAGATTCTGCAAGCTCGGAACTTCCTGTGAAATAGCCTTGCTTGTGAGCAGAATCGCTCCAGGCGCCCGTGGGATTCCAATGCCAGGCTTTGATCTGCAATTCCGTGTGCTGCCGGTAGCTCATCGGCCCCCAGCCGGCGGAAAGACACTTCTTGACCATGGGCTCGGCGTAGAGCTTTTCCGATGCCTTGTAGGGAATCATGTCAATGGAGGTCCCCAGCGCCTCGTTCGGCTTGAACTTATTGGTCTCTCGGCCGGGTGTCGCGTCGACACGAATGGTCCCGACGCGGGGTTTCTCCTGGTGAGCAGTCCCACTTTTCCCGCTCGCCTCAGACAATCCGGGTGCCGCTCCAACCCGTGAAACAGACAAAACACTTCCCGGCCCGGCGGTTAGTGCTGCTGCTGTCGTTGCTCCAGCCAGAAACTTTCGCCGCGAGATGCTGTTTGCCTTCCTGCTCTTTTCTCTTGAATCGCGGTCCGTTTTCTCGCTCACAGGCCTCCTCCTCCGGTTGAACATGTTTTTCGCACGAAGGGTCATGACGTACCCGCATTCTAGCACTGGGTGATTTTATTGGCGCGGACGAATCTGTCGTAAACGACGCCGTCAAAGGGCAGCCTCCCGTCGCGCCATCGTCACATCCATGGCATTCAGTTCTTACGGAGCCGTTGCTCTTGCAACCGCTAACATCTCTTTGCTGTTCCAGTCGTCGCGCGGCTCGGCGGCGGCACGGGCAAACGTCCACAGCCGAATACGCTCATGTTCCACGCCCAGCAAGTCCCCCAGGTGGCGGAACATTCTGTCTGAAGCCGAGAGCAGCCTCTCGACGCAATTGAAAAGATGCTGGGTTGGATCATAGGCTGGATCACCGACGAATGGTTTCGGGTCGATGACCAGCCAGGGCTTCCGTTCTGAACGGAGGACGTTGCCTGCATGTAGGTCCGTGGCCAGTAGGACTTCGCTGGTCGCAGTGCGCGGCAACTCGTCGAACAGGCGCAGACCTTCTCGTACCAGCCCTGCGTCGGGCCATTTCTTAGCATCCGCAAGTGTGAGGTCGCTCCAATGTTTCATCATCAGGGACAAGCGGCGGAAGGGATGGGGCGCTACCGGCGGGCGCCACAGGCGTTTCAGTAATCCCGCGATCACAAAATCCTGCTCGTTTTCCGGCATCGAGCGTAATGTTGTCCCGGGCAGGCAGCGCTCAAGGAGCATGGCGTTGTAGTCCTCCGCGGCCTCCAACAGTCGCACCGTTGGGTCCCCATCCCAGAAGCGCAACCCCTGGATTTCGTGCTCGCCCTCCATGTGCGGATTGGCAAGTTTTAACACCGCGGGAGTCCCATCTGGGAGCCTCACTGGCGCAACCCACCCGCCAGTCAAGTCTTCATGGTCGAAAGGATCGCCGACCGTTAGCGACCACCGCGCCGCGAGTGTCCTCAGTGTTTCCGGTAGCCGACTAAGCCACACCGTCCCTGCGGGCGTGCTGCGGGCATTCTCTGCAACTTGAGATGGGATCTTCAATGTTGTCCTTTAATCGCGCTCGGGTGAGCAAATCGATAACCGGAAATGCGCGGCGCTTCAATTAAGGAATCCCTCCTGCCTGCCGGCTTCATCTGCTGACACAGGCCTGAATTCCAACACTCTTCCATCCAACTGGGCTGGCGGAGCGGCGCCCAGGATTTTCAGAACTGTGGGAGCGATATCCAGGATGCTCGGCTGAGATGCATCAACCGTCCGATTGCATAAAAAGATCCCGGGGGTGTCGCTTGGATCTGATGCGCAGTGATCGCCGCTCCACTTTCGCGTATTGGCAACAACGATCCCTGAAGGGATAGCGCCAAGGGCCGTCTGCCAGGAAGTTCGGTACCCAATCTGGAAATTGAGTTGGAGGTCAGGCGCGTCCTTCATGTAAGGTCCGTGGTCAATGTCTTTGCTAAGGTAAACATCCTGCAAAACGGGCTGGCCGTTGTCGGGATCGCTATAGGCCAGCAGCTTCTGTTGAATCTCATGGAGCAAATGGTCCGCTTCAGGTCCGGGATTGACGATGCCATTTGCCTCGCGACCGCGTTCGTTCAGGTAAACTTGTCCCAGGCCGAGCGCGTAGGCCCTGGTTCGGCTCCAGTCAACATTTGGGAAGAAACTCCCCTGGCCGAACAGGTCCTCCAGTCTGTAATTCTTCTCGCCCGCGTTGGGGTTCTTGAGCGTCATGTAACCGTTTTGGACGAGCCAGGTGTTGGTGTTGAAGCCCCACCGCCAGGTGTGAAAACCGTGATCGGAAACGATGATGAGGGTTGCTCCGGGCTTCATGGCCATCAGAACCTTGCCGACGATTTCGTCCATGTGTTCGTAGGCCTGCAGGATGGCATCCCCATACTTCCTGGCCTCCTCCGGATCGTAGCGGGGGTGCTGGGGATCGATCAGACGGAAAAACATGTGCTGAATACTGTCGGTAAAAGTAAAGATCGAAACCATCAGCGACGGCGGGTGATTGCGAAGTTCGTCGAGGGTCATGTCTTCGAGCGTCTTTGTAGTGCGCCAGCAATCCTGGAGGAAAACTCCGTCGCCGATGCGCTCTTCATTGAGCGCCCAGGTGTCATGCCACCAGCCGACGGTTTTGTAGAGCCCGTAGGTTTTCGCAAGCTGCCTGGAAAAATCAGCCGGATAGGAAATGGGCAGGATGGGATGCACGGGATCAATATTCAGGGGCGACATGTAGACCCGAAGATCGGGCGATGTCTCGAGCACATAAAAGCGCGAGACGGCGCTGATCGAGAGAAACGGAGTGACGGGGAATTTTGACCGGAACCAGTTGCTCCACTGCCCTTCGCCGAGGGTTTCAGAGTTGTCACCGAACCGGATGTTGACTGCCTTGTTTGCTGGCGCGACTGTGAAATCGATAGGGACGGAAATCCGACTGAATTGTCTTGCTGTGGGATCGACGGGACCATCAACCCTCGCGCTGGCATGGTTTTCTTTTAGCGTCAGCCGAACCAGCTCGCCGCCGAATTCCGTGTCACCCACGTCCCATTGAGTGAGGTCTGTGCCAAAGTAAAAGAAGGTTCCCCAGGTGCCACGAACATCGGGCAGGCCAAGCCCCGCCAGGAGCCGGCCGCCTGGAACTTTAGTGGGCGGAAACTCGAGGGGCATCCGCAACACAGTAACTTTGTAACCGGCGTCAGCGGCGGCCGCGTAAAAAGGGGTGCCGTGACGTTCGTTAATCGCTTCCGGCGGGCGGATGGGAACCAGGCCGAACAGGAACTCGGGCTTTCGCTTTTCGACCAGCGCAAGCCGGGGAAGGTATGTCCTGGGGTCACGCTTGAGGAAATCAAAGATCCCTGTCCCGCCCGGATTAAGGCCGGTTGCGAATGAAGCCCAGGCCACGGGCGACTCTGGGGGATTGGTGGTCCCAAGGGGTTTGAAGGTGCCGGTCTGGGCAAGGCGGGCGAGGTTCGGAAGCCGCCCGGCCGCCATATATTTGGAAATAAGCGTGGGATCGGCGCCGTCAAATCCCAACACCACAACCTGCGTGGTTACAGGACGCGTCGTCACGCGCTGGCAGCCAACTGCGCACACAGCGAGCACAACTGCACTCGCAAATCCCACCCAGGCTCTGGCTCTCATGACTGAGTCCCTTTTACCACAAAGGGGCGGGGGACCAAAGGAAAATGCCAGGCAATGGCTGGAAAAGGTAACAAGATGCGTTCATGCGAATCTTGTATTTGAAGAGTCCGGAATTCTTTGGCTTGTAATTAACTTGGAGAACAGGGAGGTGTCGAAATGCGTGGGCGTTGGCCGAAGCCGGCGGGAAATCCAGTTAAGTATTGAACCATAGGAGGGAAAAATGGCTAGATGAAAATTGTTCCTCATTGCAGTTTTTTGATAAACTGCGTTGCCTCGAAAGTTTGAGCGCCGACCGCGTTTGCTGTTCTGGATCTTTTCGCCCACCACAAGAACCCCATATGAAGGATTCCGGAGTGGCGGGCGGTGACGGAGCGTGTGAAGGCGAAAGCAAGTTGCTGGCGGAGACTTTGAAGAACCTCACTGGCTTGCGCCAGCCAGGCAAGGACAGAATCTGACTTGGACAATATGCAACCCAGCCACGGGCCGCGGGCCGAATCGGCTGGCGGGAGAAATCGATGTTAGGAAGGCCGAGACTGCTACGCGACTTTAATGCGCAACAGATTCTTCGCCTCTTGCGGAGACACGGTCCCTGTTCGCGTGCGGACCTTGTTCGCTATTCCGGGCTTAGTGCCCCGACAATCTCGAGCGGTGTGGCGTATCTGAAACAGCATGGCCTGGTTGAGCCTATGGGTCTGGGCCCTTCGAATGGCGGGCGCCGGCCCGACCTTCTCCGTTTTAATTCGAAAGCGGGTTATGTCGCGGGCGTTGATATCGGCACGTCGCTCGTGCGGATTGCGCTAGCAGACCTCGATGGCAAGATTGCTGAGAAAGTCGAAGTCGCAACGCACTCTCAAAGTACTCCTGACCACGTCGTTTCTCTGATCGCCGCCGGCATCAGGAAGCTCAGGAGCCGGCACGACGTCCCGGCAAAAAAGCTGCTGGCGCTTGCTGTGGGAGTACCCGGGATTACTGACATCCAGAAAGGGATCGTGCTTTCGGCCCCCATCCTGCCGCAATGGCAGGCAGTTCCCTTGCGCGACATTCTCGCACAGAAGGTTGGGACTCGTACCGTGGTTGAAAATGATGTCAACCTGGCGGCCCTCGGCGAAGGACGATGGGGGATTGCTCGCGGTGTAAAGAACTTCGTGTTTTTGACCGTCGGCTCCGGCATCGGGGCAGGGATCTTCATCAACGGCCACCTCTATCACGGTGCCGACTGGGCGGCCGGTGAGATCGGCTACCTCTATGTCCCCGGAACAGATGAAAGCCCTCTGGCCATACTGAAACCCGGACCGTTGGAGGACATGATTGGCGCAAGGGCAATTGAGTGTGCCTGGAGGGATCTTGGTGGTGAGGATAAAGAGCGCGGCCGGCAAACACTGGTGGTGGATGGCGGCAAGGTCCTTGACCTGGCGGAGAAAGGAGACCCTGTTGCCGGCAGGATCCTGCAACAGACGGCTCGGATTCTCGCCGACGCAATCACGAACATTTGTGTCGTCCTCAATCCCTCTCTGGTGATCCTGGGCGGACGTGTCGGTTCCCGGCCTGCACTGTTCAAGGCGACCAAGCAGATCATCGAATGCAACGAATTCTGCCGGCCCCGCGTTGCCGTCAGCACACTGGCAACGGAAGCGGCAGTGCTGGGAGCGGTTCAGCTTGCGTTAAATGTGGCTGATCAGAAAATCCTTCCCGACATTGAACATTACGATGCTTTCTCCCGCGAGGGGCAAGCGCCGCAATTTCACTTGCAGGCTTAGGGGCGTCGCCTATTCTCCTGTGACGGATTCAGCCTATGCATGTTGACCTGGCGTTCGGGCAAAACGGTCTTGCTGTCGACCTGCCCGAGGGATTTCATTATCGGGTCCTGGAGGCCCGCACGGCCGTCCCTCTCGGGTGTCCGGAGGAGGCCGTCCGTCGTGCTCTTGACTCTCCCAGTGGCAGCCCGCCCCTCCGGGAGCTTGCGCGGGGCAAGCCGTCCGCAGCTATCTCGATATGCGACATTACCCGCCCGGTTCCGAACCGCTTGATTCTTCCCGCCATCCTTTCTGATCTGGAAGCATCGGGCATTCCGCGGGAGAAGGTGACGATACTCATTGCCACCGGTTTGCACCGGCCCGCCACTCCGGAAGAGATTCGGGAGATATGCGGAGAGGACATTGCCGCCCGCTACCACGTTGTCAATCACAACGCCCGGGCCATTGCCGAACATCGGCATCTGGGTTCCACCACCTCCGGAACGCCCGTTTATATCGACGAACGTTTCGTTTCTGCCGCCCTTCACATCACCGTGGGCTTTATTGAGCCGCACCTGATGCTCGGATTCTCAGGAGGCCGCAAACTGATCGCGCCCGGCCTGGCCGCGCAGGAAACCATCAAAGTGCTCCACAGCTCCAAATTCATGCGGGACCGCCGCTCTTGCGAAGGATCAATCGATAAGAATCCGCTTCACCTTGAGCTTCTGGAGATTGCCGGAATGGCGCGGCACGATTTTCTGGTTGACGTTGCGCTAGCACTAGGAACGGGGCAGCGTCCCATTGCGGCGGTGTTTGCCGGCGACCCGATCCAGGCGCATCGCGAGGGAGTTCGCTTCGTTTCTCAGGTGATGCTCGAAACGCTTGACGAGCCCGTGGACGCGGTCATCACCACCGCCGCCGGCTATCCGCTCGATCTCACCTTCTATCAGTCGATTAAAGGCATCACGGCTGCATCGCAGATTGTTAAACCGGGCGGGAAGATCCTTCTGATGGCCGCCTGCGAGGAAGGTTCAGGCGGAAAAGAGTTCAGCCGGTTGTTGGTGGAACACAGCTCCGACAAAGATTTCATGGAACACATCCTGCACTCACCGGTAGTGGTGGACCAATGGCAACTGGAAAAACTGGGATCGGTGACTTGTAATGCCGATGTCCTCTACTACGTTCCTGGCTTGCCCGTCGAATACTATGGTTCGTTGTGGGGGAAGTCGTACCCCACCGCCGATGCTGCCGTCCAGGCGCTGACCTCAGGTCTAGCTCCGGGCGCCACCGTCGCTGTGATTCCTGAAGGCCCATACGTTCTGGCACGTGCCAAGGCATGAAAGCAGAGTCAAACCACAAACATTTCTAAGGTAACTGGTCACCTTTGCCACCCTGTCCCTTACCAACCGATAACAACAAGGGAGTAGGTTTTCATTTCAGGAATGCTGAAGGATGCAGCCCCGGCCTGAATTTCAAAGGGAAGATCAACCCCCGCGCTATGCTCAAGACCGTGGAGCTTTACGCTTTTCGCAGATTCGCCCTCGGGCAGGCGGCACACGACATCAATACCAGTAATTGAAGCTGTATTCTTGGCGTTAAAGTTCACCAGGTGCACCATCACCCGCTGTTTATCCGGCTGCCAAACCAGGTTAGTTGCAAGAAATGCCGGCCCTGAGACATCAACAGGCATATTCGCGTTGGCGGCCCATCGAATCTCAGCGATCACTTCCTCCCAATTAGCCGGGCGCTTCCAGAATCTGTTGTCAATGGTGAAGTACGGTTCCATTTTCGGGAGCGTTCCGTCAAACGGAATTCCCGGGAAGTAAACTACCCGGCCCTTCCCAACCAATTTCCGAACCGGCAACCCTGAAGAAACCTCCAGCGCTCCTACCTCTTCTTCGTAGTCATTGGCGTGAGGCTGCCCCTCGATTAATCCATTCAGCCCCGGCTCGACCCGCAACCGCCGCCATTCATCGTAAAGGCCCGCCTGGCCTGTGACAATCAATCCGCCTCCGTCCTCCACGAAGGTCCTGATCCTGGCGATATGGGCGTCCTGCAGGCATTCCGAATCCGGGAGGATCAAAACCTTCAGGCTCGAAATATCCGGAAGGGGCTCGTCAAAAATCAGATGGAACGGGATACGCGACTGGATCAGTGCCTGCTCTACCAGGATGGCACTCAGATGTGCTCGCGCGTTGTGATAGGTAATGGAGGGATAAGACCGCAAAACACCGACGGTTGCCAGATCCCGCGTCCCAACGAAAAGGTCACGGTTCTTCCTGTAGAACGCGATATAGTCAAGCATCCACTGAGGAAGTGGAGCGCTGCCTGCCGTCCCAATCGTCTGGTTGAAAGCCAGCTTCTCGGCTGTGGCCACATCGCTGGGAGACTGCGTCATCAGAACGTTGTCGTAGGCCCGCGCGAGTTTGTAGCTGCGGATCTTGGAAACCAGACGCCCATCCTCGGGAAAGTATTCGGCAAAGTTGTCCTCTTCGGTCACGTAGGCATCTGTTGAAGTGAGCAGCCGGGAATGATCAATAGCATTCATCCATGCGCGATTTCCGCCTGTAATGCCGTGCGGATTGATTTCAATCGCCACTTCAGGATTGAGTGACTTCGCATACTCAGCCATCTGCCGAAGAGCGTCCGCCATCAACTGGCAGCGGAAATCAATCCACTCCTGGATAGCCGGGTCAAAGATGATAGCCATTTTCTCAGGCGGATTGTCCCGGTTCCACTGAGGCGGGTTGATGTGATCAACGTTGTCGAATCCAAATCGTTGACGCAGTCGATCCGGCGAATACTTGGACTTCAAGTAGTTGCGAAATCCGTTCACACAACTAGGACTGTGGCACGAATCGGGTTCCGGGTTCAGATCAAAGTTGTCGAAATGGATAAAGTCGGTCTTAACCTCCTCGACCGCGAAGCGAACCAGTTTCTTAAGGTATGCCAGGTACTCCTGGTTTGAAAAACAGGGGCGATAACGGAAGGATTGCTGGTAGCCATAGGTCAGCAGAATAGGAAGCCCGTTCACATCCCGCTGGATCCAGTCCTTAGCGCGGGGTTCCTCCGCGAAGAACGTTTCATACATCATCGTATTCCACTGAAGGTAGGTATCGACCTTCATCCCGTAGCGATGTGCAATCTCCGCGGTGCGCTTGGTCTCCAGCATCTCCGGCATTTCAGCGGCCATGCCAAATCCCTTGTAGAAATGCGTGTGAAAGACCTCCACGCCCTGATCTTTGAGCTGTCGAATCAGGGCTTCACTCTGGTTCCGATCGTGGACTTTCCTGGCGTCGAGCGCTTCGCCTCCGCGCCGGAGCACGAAAATGTAAGGTTCATGGAGCCCGCCAGCGGTAATGAGTCCGTTCCTGATCCAGCGCGCGCCTTTAAGAGGCACTGTCGTACTGGGTAGACTGCCCAGCGCAACATTCCCAACCTGGGACGCAACCATTCCAGCCGTGACACTGCCCATAAAATCTCTGCGATTCATCACTCCTCCAATTCTGATGGGGGCTATAAATGCCGGGAGTATAGCACAGAGAACATCGATGGAATTTATAGTCTCAATGACATTGGCGAATAGCCCAAACTCGTCGTCCGTTCACCGGCAACTGAATGGGACAGGACCGCTTGATTCCACTGCTCGAAACCAGACGAGCGAATTTCTGCAAGTGCACAACATCCGGGGCGTACTCGACCTCAACGACAAGATCTTTGGCACACCATTCTGATTCTGAGCACCGTCTCTGGCAAGCGCGCCTTCTTTGTGCTTATTCGTTTTGACCCAGCAGGCAGAGATACTGGGCTGCCAACGATTGATCCGAATGGACTGTTGAGATGTGAAACCGGTCTCTTGCGCCTGCTGCGATGTAGGTGTCCTGCGTCCAGCGATAAGCTTCCGCGGCGGCCGCAGTGTCAACCGGCTGCTGCATGGGGTCCATTGGAGAAAGCAGGCTCAAGCGCCTGCCTGCCACAGCCGCGGCGACCTGCGGCAGGTCGAAATAGTTCAGAACATCGAGAACAAAAACATCTGCTCCGTGTAGATAGCGGTCTGTGGCGGTCAGTGAGCGGTAGGAAAGCAATCCCCCGTGGCAAACCACCGATTTGATGCGCGGGTCAAGCGCCGCCGCGTAAAGCGCCCACGACGCTCCCATGCCTTTACCAATCACCCAGACACCGGATGAATTACGATCCTGCCGGGACAACGCATAGTCGACTGAGCGCTGCAAATCCTGAACCCTCTGGCCGATAAGCGACTGGTTCATGTACCAGGCCATATACGCCATTGCCGTCTCCACGTTAAAGAGATGGCTGAACTCACTTGTGCCACCATTGCTCACATGTGGCGGGCGAGTCTCGCCGATTCCGCGCACGTCCACGGCAATGGTCAGGTGCCCACTGCGGGCCATCTGGGCCAGAACTCCCGGTCCCGTCCCGGAGCATTCTTCTCCGGCAAATTCCATCCCATCGGCGGCCACGCCTTGCTCGTTGAAATAGAGAATTACTGGTGAGTCGGATCGCCTGGTTTCGGGTAAGTAGGCCCAAGCAGACAGGTAAATCCCCGGCTCCGAGAGGAACTCCAATTTTTCGATTTTGTATCCCTTTTCCATCACCGTGACGATCTCGCGAGGGTTGAGCGGATAATCGTTCTTCTGGTAGTGCAACAACCTTTGGATCTGGGCGCGCATTCGTTCGCAGTGAGATGTGACCTCATGATCGTTCGTGGGCGCCGGCCTGTCAGGCGGCAGCGTGGCTTGTTTCTTTAATATGAGCGACCAGATCGTCTGACCTTGCTGCGAGTAACGAATCGATCCGTTTGGCGTGCAATAGAGGTCCTCCGGTTTTTCCGGCACAAGCGCTGGTTCGGAAATCGGGCCGGGATGTCCATAAAACCACCGGCTGAACCAGTCCATCGTCGCAAGCCTCAGTTTGTAAGTCCAGGCATGTGGGTTGTCGGCGGAAACCGTGGAGAATCTCTCCGGCACTCCCAACAGCCGGTAGGCGGATTCGATGGACGCTGCGGCATCGTTGAAGCTTCTTGAACGGTGCTCGATGCTGGCAAGCAGCGGCCGGGGAGCTATCGCAATCTGTTGATCCACATGGTCGATTCCATAAAGGGCCGCAGGAAAAACATTCTGCTCGGCGTCAGAAGGTCCCAAGGGGCTGAACAGAGGCAGGTCCACCGGCCAGCGATTCGCCGTCCCGCCTTCATGAACCACCGCGCACTTGACTCGCTCATCCAGCATGCTTATGAACTTGGTTAAAGTCCCTCCACCCGAATGACCCGCACAACCAATCTGCTCGGGGTCAACCTCCTGGCGCGTGAGCAGATAATCGATGGCGCGCATCCCATCCCAGACGCGGTATTGCGTCAAGCTTTCGCCCATCAGCAGCAGAAGCTGGCCGGCCATCGAGTGCTCGAATACGGGATCACCCAACCCCGGATCACTACGGCCGGTCTCCGGATTCCAATAGTGCCGGCGCTCACCCTGCCCGATGGGGTCGTAGGCGAGCACGACGAACCCGTTTTTTACCAGGCTCAAATAGGCTGCCTGATAGGTTGGAATCGTTCGCCCGACCCCGTAATGCCCGCAAGGTGAGATGACGCCGGGGAAGGGTCCGGACCTGCCGGAGGGAACATACAGGCTGGCTGTAACCCAGAAGTCAGGGCGGCTCTGGAACATCAGCACCTCGATGCTGTAGCGGTCCCGCTTCAGAACTTTGACTGTGGTGGGGTTAACCGGGGTTTTCTCCGGAAGCCCACCGATCATTTCAATGAACTTCTGTCGGACAAATCGGTTGCGCGCAAGAAGGGCTTCGGGGGTTTTAATCTCCTGGCGTTTCCGGTCCCATTGCGCGGAGAGATTATTCAACCCTTTTGAAAGAGACGATACCACCATGTCCGGCACCCCCGGACTATCGAGCACCACTGCCTTGCCGGGCACGACCGCGCTAAGTGCCGGTAAGGCTGTCAGTCCGAGTGATCCTGCCCCCGCCCGGGTAACGAATTCTCTTCTATTCACGGTATGCGCTCTCCTTGGCTGCTGGTATTCCGCGCTGCAACGGAATCAGGGCCGCAGTTGCCGCAGGCCGGACACGGATTTGCGTCCAAACCTGACAAGGCAAGACTTCCACGGTTCCAGTCTCCGAACGAATCATACAGTAAACCCACACCTTTTTAGACCGATGAATTGAGTTTGGGGCCTTAGCAGTCCCCAAGGAGCCAATTGGGTCCGGTGCGGCTTCTAGAGATTTGTGGTGTAGCGTCGTCCCACGGTTGCATTCAGTGGCAGTCGGACGTATGCTGCGGAGCGAAACCAGAGTCAAAAATGAAAATTCCGGAGAAAAAGAAATGAAACGTCGCCAATTCATAGGCACACTTGCCACCCTTCCCGCGCTCGGCGCGGCTCTCAATGCACAGGAAGGCCCGCCGGTTCAGGACCCCGTCGAGCGCATGACCGCCCCCTCATGGCCTACGATTGCCCTCAATCACCTTGGGTTTCGACCACGCGCCGGTGAGAAAGTGCTTGTGGTGAAGGCTCTTGCGACGCCGTTGCCCACTCAATACACGTTGGGCGACGTGAGCGAACGGCAGTTTGACTTCACGCGGCCGCTTGAAAAGGTGACCTCCGACTTCGGTCCCTGCCTTGTGGCCGATTTTACCGACCTTGAGCGCCCGGGACTTTATCAGATCACCGTGGGCCGGGAGCATTCGGTGCAGTTTGCCATCGGGGACGACGTCTGGCGCCGCACGCTGCCCAAGGCAGTCGGGTATTACCGCTACCAGCGCTGCGGCGTCGAAGTGCCGTATATTCATCCCGCTTGCCATCTCGATGACGCCCGCCGCCGTGACAATGGCGAACACGTGGACGAAGTGGGCGGCTGGCACGATGCCGGTGATCTGCGCAAGTGGATGGATGTGACCATGCTCAATGGCATCGCGCTGCTCAATCTCCTGCGCAATATTCCCGAGCCGCGGCCCGGCGACGCAACTCGCGAACAGATTCTGGAGGAAGTGCGGCATGGCAATCTCTACTTCCTCAAGATGCAGGATACAGACGGAAAGGTTTGGGCGGATACTGCTGGCGGAGTGAATGGCGACAATAGTGACAACCATTGGACTGACAACGTAGTGGGCACGGCGGACGACCGCTATATCAACACGGCCAAACGGAGCGGAACTGCCGCGGTTTTCACAACTCTGCAGGCCTTGGTGGCGCAGTGTTATGCGAAGGCGGACGCAGCCTATGCCAACCGCTGTCTCGACGCCGGCGTGCGCGCCTGGAAGGCGTCTGACCGCCCGCCGGAATTGACCGCCGAGAGCGCATGGTGGGCCTTCGCCGCGTGCGAACTTTACCGCGCGACTCACGAGGCTGAGTATCGCGACCAGGCGCTGCTGCTCGGCCGTGATCTTGCCGGCCGCCAGAATACTTCCTATCTCGGAGGCCAGCGTCAGGTGCGCGGTTTCTGGATGAACGGGACTCAGCCTTACATGGACATCGTGAACTCCGCCGTGCCACCACTGGCGCTGCTGGAACTCTTGGACACATTTCCAGAAGCCGACGACCGAAGTAGGTGGAAGGATGCGCTGGCGCTGCACGTTGAGGAATACCTCTTGCCGATGGAGGCCCGCAATGCCTATCGCATTATCCCGCTTGGTATGTTTCTTGGGTCCCCAACGCCAGAGACTTACCGTCCCCTCGCGGGCGAGCTGACCTATCGATACTTTCATCCGGTACGCAAGCAGTTCTGGTGGCAGGGCGCCAACTGCCATTTGGCTTCGAACGCCCTGATGCTCGGCTGGTTCTCGAAATATGTCGGCAGCCAGAGCAAAGCCTGCATCCGCCTCGCTTATCGGCAGCTTGAATGGGTCATGGGAGCCAATCCCTTCGCCTCCTGCATGATGACGGGCGAGGGCATGCGGAATCCCTTTCCGCACTCGCGGTTCGTGGGCTTGATCCCGGGAGGCATCATGAACGGCATCGCCGGCAATGTTAAGGACGAGCCCGTGCTTGACCTCGAGTACACCCTGAACTGGCGGACCTGTGAGTACTGGAGCCCGCACGTGGCGTTTTACATCTGGGCCAATTCGGTGCTCGAAGGGCTTGCGCACGCCGGTTGAACCGTCTATGAATGTCCTTCTGCCCTCAGACATATTCTGGGAATGGATTGGGTCAACCCTGAGGCCCGATGTGCGCTAGATTTTGTTCCTCAAGTGCTGCTGAGGTGAGATGGTCCTCGACGCCCCCACCGCCCCGAATAGTCACTACTGGGTCGCGCGACTTCTGCCACCGCCGCTTATGTCTCTGCCAGGCCCTGACTTGAAGTGCAGGCGAATGGTGGGGACTGAGAAATGAGGGCTGAGCATCCCCTGGTGTTGACGCAAATTCTCTGCAAATGGCAAGATAGCCGCGTGAGAACACAGGGGAAACACGTCTGCTAATGGCTGAAAAATTCACCAGGCGCGATTTGCTGATGGCAGGCGCGGGGCTCAGCTTGCCATTGCTGGCCAGCCGTTTGGGACTTGCGGCCCAGCTTGCTCCGAAGGCAGGCCCTGTCCAGTTCCGCAACGTCGCACCCTTAGCCGGACTGAATTTTGCGGTCGAAAATAATCCCACGCCTGAAAAGCATCTGGTCGAAACCATGGCCGGAGGAGTGGCTGCATTCGATTATGACGGCGATGGGTTGACGGATATTTACTTCACCAACGGGGCGTCTTTGCCGTCATTGGAGAAGACCTCACCCAAATATTGGAATCGCCTTTACCGAAACCTGGGTGGATTTCATTTTCAAGATGTGACAGAAAAGGCCGGCGTCGCCGGCGTGGGCTACTCGATGGGCGCTGCTGCTGCCGATTATGATAACGACGGCCATGTCGATCTCTTTGTGGCAGGGGTGGGGAGGAATACTCTCTATCACAATCGGGGTGACGGGACGTTCGAAGATGTGACCGAGCAGGCGGGGATCAAGAGCAGCCCCTGGTCGATTGGCGCCGCGTGGTTCGATTACGACAATGACGGGCTATTGGACCTCTTCGTAGTCAATTACCTGAAATGGTCGCCGGCGTTCGAACCCTTCTGCGGCGATGCGTCGCGCCACCTGCGCGTCTACTGCCACCCTCGCGTTTTTGAAGGCCTTCCCAATACGCTTTACCATAACGAGGGCAATGGGAAGTTCAAGGACGTCTCTGAGGAATCCGGCGTCGCTGCGCATATCGGAAAGGGTATGGGCGTCGCAGTTGCCGACTATGATGATGACGGCCTGCTGGACGTTTTCGTCACGAACGACAAGATGCAGAATTTCCTTTTCCACAACCTCGGGCACGGAAAGTTCGAAGAAGTCGCCATGCAGGCGGGGGTGGCTATGCTCGACACCGGCAACCCCGTCTCAGGGATGGGCGCGGATTTTCGGGACTACAATAATGACGGGCTGCCGGATATCGCCTTCTCCGCGCTTGCAGGCGAAACCTTCCCGCTCTACCGGAACCTGGGAAGGGGATTGTTCGAGGATATGACCTACTCGAGCAACATGGGCTTGGCGAGCAGAATATACAGTGGGTATGGGATCGGCATGTTTGATTTCAACAACGATGGTTGGAAAGATTTATTTACCGCCAACGCCCATGTTAACGATCGGGTTGAGGTATACGAAGCGACACAATACAAACTTCACAATTCGGTCTTCCTGAACCGGGGCGACGGAACTTTTCATGACGTTTCCGAGACCGTGGGACAGGACTTCCTTACGCCGCGAGCGCACCGAGGCGCCGCCTTTGCCGACTTCAATAATGATGGCAGGATTGACGCAGTCGTGACCTCGCTGGGTGAGGCTGCGGAGTTATGGCAAAACGTCACACCGGGTGAAAATACCTGGCTGATCATCAAGCTGGAGGGAACCCGGAGCAACCGCGACGGAATCGGGGCGCAAATCCGCGTTGACGGCCAGTGCAATCATATGACCTCTGCAATGAGCTATGCGTCTTCCAGCCACTTTGGCGTCCATTTCGGGACGGGAAAGCTGAAGGAGGTGGAGCGTATCGAAATTCGGTGGCCCAGCGGGACGCGCCAGATGCTCACGAACGTGCGGACAAACCAGGTGCTTCGGGTTCGCGAACCGTAGTTGCCCTGATTGAACGCGAAGTTGCCGTTATCCTAGCGGTAGGCGTTCCCGGTCACAGCTGAGGCATGGGGCAGCTGTTTCTTAAACTCCTCGTAATTTGAGAGGGCCTGCTTTGCCGCTTCGGCCTGCCCCGCGACCGTATAGGCACGGTAAAGCTGGAAGTGGATGGTTCCATCTTCGTCGACCGAGAGCGCAGCCTGAAGGTGCGGAATAGCCTCCCGGGCTTTGCCAGTTCGCAACAAGGCCTGTCCAAGCGCAGCCTGCGCAGGAAGGAAATTGGAGTCGGCGGCGATGGCTTTCTCCAGATATGGAATGCTTTTCTCAGGCTGCTCCATGTTGAGCCAGCATCCGCCGCTCAAGAAGTTCAGCACGGCAGAATCTGCGCCATCTTCCCGCATGCTTTCAATCACCTCCAGCACCGATTTGTAGTCTCGTGCTCGAAAGAGCGCCCAAGTCAGGCCTGCTCGGGCTCGGTTATCGTGCGGCGCGAGGGCCACTGCCTTACGCCAAACTTTTGCCGCCTCGACCCATTCCGAGCTCTTGTCGCGCAGTTCCGCGGCGTGAATATAACTTTCAGGAGAGGGGGGCAGTTGCTCCAGTCGGTTGTAAGCTTGCTGCGCCAACTCACGGTAATGTTCGCCTCTGTCGGGCTCCTTTTCTGAAAGTTTGTCGTAGCACTGTCCCAAGCCATACCAAACCTTGGGATTGTCAGGAACGATTTCCGACAATCTCTGGAACTCGTCGGCGGCTTGTTCGTACCTCCGGGCCCCCGACAACGCCTCTGCAAGAGCGAGTAGCGCGTTGCGCTCCGTGGGTTGCTGTTCCAGCACCTTCTGCAGCGGGGGTATGGCAGCGGCAAATTCACCCAGTTGGAGATAGCTCGCGCCCAGAAATAGGTTCGCAGCAGGCAAATCCGGGCGAAGTTTGAGCGCCGCCTCCGCCTGCTTAGCTGAGTCCCTGTACTGCCGGGCCTTGTACTGCGCGACACAGAGGTCCAGGCGAAGGTCCGGGTTGTTGGGAAACGTTTTGACCAGATCCTGATAGATGATGGCAGCCTGCTCTGGTTTTCCTGCGATCACCAGATCTCTTGCTCGGCGCAGTGACTCTGAAGGGGGCGCAACCTGGGCCCAGATGGTTGCCGCACAAAGCAATCCAGCGCATATCTGCAAAGAAATTGTGGCCATTCGGATGGGGCGTGGGGCGTGATTAGCGCGGGAATTGCCTTTGGGTATCATGCTACCTGCGGTGGCTTGGCTGCTTGGCCTTTGCCTTGACGAACTTCTCGAGGGCCTCCTTGGACTTTTCCTCGTCACCCAACTTTTGATAAACGCGGGCCAACAAGAAGAGTGGCTCCGGATAGTTCGGATCAAGCGCTGAAGAGCGTTGCAGCCAGTTCAGGCATAAGTCGGTTTTGTCGAGCTCGCAGAGCGCCTTCCCGCCCAGGTAGAAGTTGCGGGCCGAGTAAGGATTGCGGTCGGCGGCTCTGGAGGCCAGCGCATAAGCCTTCTGGGCATCTCCTTGTTTGAGGAAAAGCTCGGCCAGATTCGCAAAGGGCCAATCGTCGTTGGAGTGTTGGTCGTCGACAAGCTTGATGGCCGCCCAAAAGTGACGGGCTGCTTCTTCATCTTGTCCACTGGCCTCATAGCACAAACCGAGGTTGTCATAAGCCTTATACGACCGCGGATTGAGCTTCAGGACCCTCTCGAACTGGCCGATAGCCTGATCGATCTGGCCTTCCTGGTAGTAGATCCGGCCAAGCATGTAGGCGCCGTCCTCGTCGTCGGGGTAACGGTCGAGGAGATCGATGAACCGATTTTCCGCCGCGAGTACGTTGCCGAGAAGATATTCCGAATTGGCTTCGATCTCCATCGCAGTGAAGTTGTGGGGCTCCTTGCTCAGAACGCCTTCCGCTTCCCGTTTCGCCTCCGCAAGACGTTGCGCCATGAAATACACGTTTGCCAGGGCGAGCCGCGCGGGTATCGAGTCAGGCTCCTGCTCGAGATATGTTTGGAGAGACCGGATCGCCAAATCAAACTGGCGCAGATGAGCCTGCGCCTGGGAGAGCTCGATGATAATGTCGCGCTGCGCGGGGCACTCACGAAGCGCCTCTGAGAAGTCCCGCGCAGCAACTTCGTACAGATGTTTGTCGAGGGCGTCCCGCGCGCTTTTCCGGAGCGCCATGCTGCGGACGGTATCGCAGGTTGTATCCAGACTCAGCTGTCCGCTCGAGGGGGCAAGGGGAGCGATCTGCAAAAGCAGGATGAGCAGAAAATGATTCATGGCTCCTTCTGCTTAAGAACCGCCAGTTCGTGGCGCACCTTTGGGATCACTGTGGAGTACTGCGCGGGGGAGGCTTTGGCGAGGAAGGTTTCAAAGCACAACCGCGCCCGCTCACGATCGCCAGCCATCTCGTAAATCAAACCCAGGTTCACCTGCGCTTCCAGCAGGTCGGGGTCAAGCTGGACAGCGCGCTCGAAATACCCGCGCGCCGTTTGAGGATCCCGGCGTTGAATGGCAATCAGGCCCAGGCCATTTTGCGCCGTAGCATTATCTGCGTCGATGGCCAGAATCCGTTTGAAGTCGCGTTCGGCGTCGTCAAGCCTGCCCTTTTCCAGGAACGCGGTGGCCATGTTTGCCAGGCTCTCCGAGTCGGAGGGGTTCAATTGCGTGGCTTTCTCGAATTCGTCGATGGCCTCGTCCTTCTTCCCTTCGTGAAGCAGTAAAGTGGCGATGTGTGAGTGCAGTTGTCCACTTTCAATACCCTTCGTGAGAGCGGTCCGATAGAGATTCAATGCCTCCTTGTATCGGCCCTCCTTCTCGTATCGTCCGCCCAGTTGGTAGTAAATCGACGGATTCGTAGGGTCTTCGGCCAAGGCCTGGCGTTCGAGCTGGAGGCGGCGCGCCTCGCTGGTGTTTGACGTCGGGTTCTCGGCCTCGTAAATCAGTTTGAGAATGTTTGTGCGATCCTTGGGATCAATACCCTTGCTCGTCAACTCATAAGTCTTGGGCGAGTATCCCGCCAAATAGCCGAGCGAGCTAAGCTCCTGCGCGGTCTGCTTGTCAATCAACTTCATCTCAACCTTTTCCGTCGTCCCGTGGCCGCCGGCTGAGATCACTCCATCCAGAATCGATTCGAGCCTTTCACTCTGCACCGGCTGCTGCTGAATTACATTCGTCGTCTCTTCGGGATCCTTGGCCAAGTCATACAGCTCAGGCTTCGGGGCGCGGATGTACTTCCAGTGATCCGTTCGAATGGAGCGAAGCTCCGCCCATCCCATATTGATTTTCGGGTAAAGCGTCTCCGCGTACGAAGTTCCCGTGGCAACAGGATTGCCGGAAAACGCCGGTACCAGGCTTGTGCCCTGCACTTCAGCCGGCGCTTTCCCGCCCATCAGCGCGAGCAAGGTCGGCAGAAAATCGATGCTTCTTACCTGCCGTTTTATCCGCATCCCGGCAGGTATTCCCGGCCCCGACATCATGAAGAGGATCCGCAAGGTCGAATCGTAAACAAAAATTCCGTGCGTGTACTCACCATGCTCGCCCAGGCTTTCCCCGTGATCGGACAGAACGGCAATAATTGTGTTGTTGGGGGCCTTCTTCTCCAGGGCGTCAATCAACCGGCCAAGCTGCTGGTCCGTGTAAGCAATCTCGCCGTCATATGGATGGGTCCTGTACTGTTCGCTGAAAGGGCTGGGCGGTTTGTAAGGAAGATGTGGATCGTACAGGTGCACCCAGACGAAGAACGGCTTCCCTGCCTGGTTGTTCAGCCAATGAATAGCCCGATCGATTACAACCCCGGCGCGCCGCTCCGGGTCTTCCCGAAATTGTTCGGAAGGGCCTGGTTTGGGCATTTGGTCGTCATAAACCGCAAAGCCCTGATTTAATCCAAAATTCTTCTTGAGTACGGCTGATCCGATAAACGCTGCCGTATCCCATCCCTGTTCCTGCAGGATTTTCGCCAGGGTACGGGAAGATGCGGGGAGAACAAAACCGCCCGTGTCGCGAACGG
>OBIZ01000036.1_pt1 | contig 23897 bp, 14 predicted proteins | sample 1519801 | NCBI WGS metagenome assembly OBIZ01 (sample SAMN01911456, study PRJEB22533) | soil metagenome | biome: Soil | place: Malaysia | collected 2012-04-30 | depth DG_metagenome m | reverse complement strand
ACAGAGTTCCATGGTTTTTCTGGCATTTTTTGCCACCCTTGCAGTTGCCGTGCTGGTTGGCTTTCAGGTTCGCGCTAATGGCCAGCAGCACAAGGAACCCATTGGTTATGAAGACACACCCATGCTGCCCGGCGGCATGTGGCATGTGCATGACGGCCGGCGTCCGCACCCGCCCATTGTCACCCCCGGGACGTTCAGCAACCAACAGACTCCCGGCCAGCCGCCCTCCGATGCCATCATTTTGTTTGACGGCAAGGACTTGTCCAAGTGGCAGTCCGCAAAAGGCGGGCCCGCCACGTGGAAAGTGGAGAACGGCTACGCAGAGGTCGTTCCCGGCGCGGGCGTCATCGAGACGCGGGAGAAATTTGGCCCCATTCAGCTTCACCTTGAGTGGAGCGAGCCCAATCCCCCGCAAGGAGAAAGCCAGGGCCGAGGCAACAGCGGCGTATTCCTGCAGGGCCAGTACGAGATACAGGTGCTCGACAGCTACAACAACATTACTTATGCCGATGGCCAGACCGGCGCCGTCTATGGCCAGCACCCTCCGCTGGCAAACGCCTGCCGGCCGCCCGGAGAATGGCAAACCTATGACATCGCCTTTACGCCGGCCATCTGGCAGGGTGGCGAAGTCCATCTGCCCGCTTACGTCACCGTCTTTCAGAACGGTGTGCTGGTGCAGAATCACACTGAAATCTGGGGATCCACCGGCCACCGCATCTTCCCGCATTACAGGCCTGAGGCGGGCAGCACCGGCCCGCTGATTCTCCAGGACCACCATAATCCTGTGCGCTACCGGAACATCTGGATTCGGGAAATCAAGCCAGTGCCATAATTAGTGTATTCGGCTTGCTGGGAGGGCGGTGCACTCGGCCGGCCTCAACCTGGCTTCAACTGAGGTATCCGATGAAGGCGTTCGGTCTGACACTGCGCATTGCCGGCGCCACACTGGTGCTGGTGGCCTTGCAGGTCGTTTGGACCCATCCCCGGAGCCTTGCGCAGGGTGCACTATCCGTTCTCCCAAACCTCCTGGTTGTTCTGGCGCTCGCGCTAGTCGCCGCAAGCACGCGACATCAGGGCTGGAAACTTGCCGGGACGCTGTTCGTGCTCTATTTCGGAATCAATCAATTGAACACGCTGGATGAAGCTCTGCTCTTTAATGTCGGGGTGAATGCCTCCCAAGCCATTCGCATGATGGGCTCGGGATTCCTCGCCTCGCTGATATTCGCCCCGCTCCTGGTCCTGATACTTGGATGCTGGGAAAAGAAGCCGCAGGAAGAGGCAAAACCTCTCGTACCGCACTCTGCGGCAAGCCGGGTGGGACGCATTTTGCTTGCGGACCTGCTATACGTCCTCTGCTACTTCGTTGCCGGCATGATCGTCTTCCCTTTCGTTAAAGACTTCTACGCCGGAATCAATCTGCCAGCCCCGGCCAGCATCCTTGAAATGCAAGTCTTCCGTGGCCTTGTGTATGTTGCCGCCGGGCTGGCGGTAGCGGACGGAATGAAAGGGGACCGCGGCAGGACGGCGGTCGCACTGGGCCTCTCATTTCCCATTCTGGCCGGCGTCGCTCCGTTGCTTCTGCCCAATCCCTATCTGCCCGATCATGTCCGTCTGGCCCATGGACTTGAAATCGGAATTTCCAATCTGGTGTACGGGGTCCTTCTCGGGTATCTCATCACCCGCAAAGCCGCACCCGCCACCGGCGGGGGGCGAATCGAGAGTGCTGAATCCCTTTCCTGAACTTTTCCGCGTGCAGGACCTATGAACCGCCTCTACCTGAACTGTAACAGAGGCTCAGAAAGAGGTCACGGGGCACTTGTCTTAACCATTTGCGGCTCGTACCATTGAGACAGAAGGGGGTATCCGTGGTGCTTGCGGGCTGCGAAACCTGCCACCCCTGAAGAGGCGATCCGACAGGCACCTCGAGAGCCCAACGAACTGGAGGCCGAGATGAAGATCTTTATTGCTGGTGGAACGGGTGTTCTGGGGCGTGCAGGCCTAAAGGCGCTGGTGGAGGCCGGGCATCAGGTCCGGTCGACGGCCCGAACCGAAGAGAAGGCAGAACTTGTCCGCAGCCTGGGGGCTGAGCCGGTCAGTGTGGACCTCTACGATCCAAAGGAAGTGCGGCAGGCCGTTGCCGGCTCTGAGGCCATCCTGCGGTTGACCACCAAAATCCCTCCCATTGCAAAGATGCGCGGCCGGGAGGCCTGGCAGGAGACTAACCTGCTGCGCACCGAAGGCGCTCGCATCCTGGTGGATGCTGGCATTGCGGAGGGGGTGCAGGTTTACGTTCACGAATCGATAACGTTCGTCTACGCTGACGCCGGAACCCAGTGGGTCACCGAAGACAACCCTACAGACGACGGCGAAAGCGAAATCCTGAGATCTGCGCTGGACGGCGAGAATGAGGCGGAGCGCTTCACTGAATCCGGTAGGCGCGGTATCGTCCTTCGCTTTGGCGGCTTCTACGGCGTCGAATCGACCCAGACGACTGATATGGTCAGCATGATGAGGCGCCGCCTGATGGTCCAGCCAGGCCCGGGCTCCCACTATGTAAGTTCGATTTACATCCCGGACGCGGGGAGGGCTGTCCTGGCTTCACTCAATGTTCCCGCTGGAATTTATAACGTGGTGGACGAAAATCCCATCAGTTTCAAGGATTATCTGCAAACGATGGCTGACGCTGTGCGCGTGCCCAAACCTTTCCGGTTTCCCGGTGTGCTGGGAAAGGCGACTTTTGGTGATGTTTGGAGTTATCTCTCACGCTCGCAGAGGGTCTCAAATGCCCGCTTCAAGAAAGCCTCAGGATGGAAACCTGATGTGCCAAGCGTCGCAGAAGGCTGGCCGCTGGTGGCAGCTGCTCTCAAGCCTGCCGCCCGCGCCAAGCCGCAGCAGCCAGAGTCTCGCGTTTAGAAAATCTGTTATGGCTATAGCAGAGTCTTACATTGTGGGACTCTGCGGCTTCTTGGGGTGGCGCAAATTTTTCCCGCGGTTCCTCGGGTAGAAGGACTCTACTTAAGCCCTTCCTTTATCACCTTGTCCGAAAAGTGCACGTAGGTGAAAACTTCCGGAATGTGTGAATCGTAGAAGCCGTGCTTGTTCCACGTCCAGCCGGGGCTCACTTCCAACCGTTCGCCTTTCCTGTTCACCTGCTGGAAGCGCGAGCAGTCGATGCGCCAGATGTCGCCATCCTTCGGCGGCAATGAGCGGCCGTCGGCCAGCAACTCGAGGCCTTTCCACGGAAACGCCAGTTCCACCGTCCAGCCTTTGTCTACGTCGTCGCGCTTGTTCAGTGTGCCGTCCACGTGCACGGCATGCTTCAGCCCCGGATAGTCCCAGTCGAGATAACCGAAGCGCCAGCCACGCGGGTGAATGTGCCCGCCGATGCCGTCAATCTCCATAATCTTGTGACGGGCCGGCTCCCATTCCGGCTTTCCGTGAAACTTCCCTCCCGGCTTCATCTGGTCTTTCCAGATCCAGAAGACTTCATAAATCGTGTTCAGCGCGTTGATCTCAAACTCGTAGTAAGCATCCTCGCCGGCGATGAAGACTTCCACATCATTGTTTTCGTAGATCTTTGAGTCGCGTTCGGTGAGCGTGGCCCACACGTCCGGCTCTTCGGCACGGAAGCCGAAATAGAGGTTCTCGTCGTCCCACAGGATCGAAACGCGCGTGTCAAACCACGCCAGCTGGCCCGTCACAATGTCCACAAAAGCGCTCGACCGCGGCGCCATCGCCCACGAAGGCTCATCCAACTTGCCGTCCACCGTGATCGGCCCCGCCGGCCGGTAAGCCGTGTAATGCGCCAGCTTTTCTATTGATTCGCTTCCCATTTTCCTCTTCCTCCGTTATCGGACTACGAATTCCTTCGCAGTCCCATTCCATCGCCTTTTTCGTGCGGCCGAGGTCGTCGCACAAGCAATTCCTGCTCGAGCAGTTTTCATTGCCGTTATGCGAACTTATCACTTTACAGCAACAGCAGATCGGAGATAAAAAGGAATTGAGAGTTCATTATCTTGAGCCGCGGGTACGTCCAGCTTTTGTAAGGAGGTATCCCTCGCATGGGCGCAAGGCAATCCATTATAAATCTGAATCCATCGCCTTCCGTTTGCTCGGAGCGGCGAAGATTGTTCTATATCGTGGCGATGACCGCTCTTGCCGTGGCGGCAGGCTCGGTCACATTGCGGGCGCAACGGGACGTTCGCGTTCCGATACCTTCCTACATGCCACCTGATTTTCCCGCCACGGTGAACGCCGTTATTCCAACGCCTCAATACCTGCCTGCCGGATATGAGTTGTGGAAAATCAACCGGCACCCGGCCGATGGCTTCGGGGGAGGCAAGGCTGAAATTGAAGTCCAATACAAGGACCCCGCGTGCTGGGACAGAAAGATGAACTGCTCGCTTCAGATTTTCGTTTCGCCGATGACCAACAGACCTTTTTCGGGGACAACGGACCGCAAGCCCGAATTACTTTCGTTGCGCGTCGGAAACAGGACGGTGGAAGCACAGTATTTTAACAGTTTGGAAATGGGCGCCACACCAGGCAGCAGGGCTCTTCTCAATGGGCGCGAGACTCGCCTGGAAACCGGCAACTTCAACGCCCTGGTATTTCCTTTCGACCATTTCATGATTGGAATTCGCAGCAACAGGCTGACGGTTGTTGGCCGCTCTGAACTCATCAAAGTGGCAAAGTCCCTGGCCTATACCGAAAGATAAGATCTGCGGCTGGTTAGCCGGCCGCTGCCCACTTTTCACCCTGCCGGTGCAGATCGTCCAATGCCTTCTGCACTTCTGCCTGCTTGCGGTTCTGGTCCTCTTCATCGGCGCCCTCGGGCACCACAATCGGCGGGGCAATAAAGATGGCGGCTCGGCTGAAGGGATGCGGGAACTGAGTCTGGTCCCAGGTCTTACTGAAAACGTAGGCTTTCCTGAGCGCCACATGAAAGCAGAGAATGGAAGCGCCGGTCGAGCGCGACAGGATCACCGAGCCGCGTTTGGCCACAAACTTTGGACCGCGCGGCCCGTCGATGGTGAACGCCGCATCTCGCCCAGATCGCAGGCAGCGCGCCATCTCCGCCAGCGCGCGCCCAGCACCGCGGCTGCTCGATCCGCGCGACGCTCCGTAGCCATGCATCTCAATGATGCGCGCGATGTATTCGCCATCGAAATTCTGGCTGGTCATCACCACAATGCCGCGCTGGCGCCAGAACCAGCACGCGGAAAAGATCTCGCGATGCCAGAAGGTGTAGATGATGCCCTTCCCTCCACGGCCCGCGGCTTCCCAGTTTTCCCAGCCTTCCACGTGCCAGCGCAGCGTCCGGCCAATCAAAAGGACCGCAAGGTAACCAATCCAGCTTGCGACGAAGATTTGGAACCGCTGCCAGCGGGTGAACTCGCGGGGGTTCTCAGCGAGGTCGACGCCGTTATCTTGCGCCCCGTCTCCAGCCCGCTCTGTTGCCGTATTCCCCAGTTTCTCGGATGCGTTCGCCATTGTGCCAGTCCGAAATCAGTGCCCCTCCGGCGTCCCGGCCATCGCGGTTCTTCGCCGCCCCGCGCCCCTTCACATACCGTCGTAGCGTGGCCCTCCGCCGCCTTCCGGCACTACCCAGGTAATGATCTCATAGGGGTCGGCGATGTCACAGGTTTTGCAGTGCACGCAGTTCGACGCGTTGATCTTCAGGTGGCGGCCGGACCCGTCCGCATTCTCTTCCATTTCATACACGGCCGCCGGGCAGAAGTTCTGGCAGGGATTTCCGTACTCGCGCGCGCAGCGGCTGTTGCAGATGTCAAAGTCGGCAATCTTCAGGTGGCACGGCTGGTCTTCCTCGTGATGCGTTCCGGAACGGTAAACGTCGGAGAGTTTGTCAAACGTCAACTTGCCGTCGGGCCTGGTCTCCACAGGACCGCCCGGCATCTCGTCCAGGCGTTTCATATGCTCGTGGTCTTTGTACAGCGGGTAGCGCGCGCGGACACCACGGCCGCCCGAAACCATTTGCAGGCCGGCGTGTAGCACTCCGGGCCAGAAGCCGTGCTCAAAACCCTGGCGGTAGTTGCGGACTTTCCAGAGTTCATCGTGGACCCAGCTTGCGCGCCACTTTGTTTCAAACTGGCTGAGCGCCGCCTGCGAGCAGTCCTGCTGAAGGAGGGCTTCGAAAATGGTCTCCGCCGCCAGCATGCCGGTTTTGATGGCCAGGTGGATTCCCTTCAGCCTCTGTGCGTTCAGGAATCCCGCGGCATCACCGATGATCAGCGCGCCATCCGTCGCCGTTGTAGGAATCGAAAAATATCCGCCTTCGGGAATGGTCTTGGCGCCGTAGCGCAGCAACTCGCCGCCCTCGAGCAGGCCCATTACAAGAGGATGTGTCTTGAATTGCTGGAAGCAGTTGTGAACGTCAAAGCGCGGATCTTCGCTGTCAAGCCCCACCACAAGGCCCACGGAAAGTTGCGTCTCTTCCAGCGCATAAATAAAACCGCCGCCCAACTGCCGCCCGCTGAGCGGCCATCCTGCCGTGTGGATCACCTGCCCGCGACCGACCCGACCGGCAGGAACCTGCCACAACTCCTTCACTCCCAGCGAGTAGGCCTGCGGGTTCGCCGCACGGTCAAGCCCCTGTTGGCGGACAAGCTGTTTGGTCAAAGAGCCGCGCGTGCCCTCGGCAAGAACAACAATTTTCGCGCGCAGGTCATATCCCGGCTGGAAGTTCGACTTGGGATTGCCGTTCCTGTCGACTCCTTTATCATCCGTGCGAATTCCGGCCACACGCCGGCCGTCATAAAGAATGTCAGAACCCGCAAAGCCCGGAAACAGGCTCACCCCCGCGGCTTCAACCAGGCTTCCAAGCCACTTTGTCAGCCTGTTAACCGAAACAATATAGTTTCCGTGGTTCTGCAAGAAAGGAGGGATGACTGGCAGCTTCCACTGCCCTGAACGCGTCAGGAAATAGACGGCATCGTCCGTCACCGGCGATTCGAGTGGCGCGCCCTTCGCCTCGAAGTCAGGAACCAGCTCGCGCAGCGAGCGCGGGTCCAGGACTGCTCCAGAAAGGCAGTGGGCGCCAATCTCGCCGGCCTTTTCCAGGACATAGATGTTCTCTGGTGACAGCGCCGGGTTGGAAGCGGCCTTTGCGTTGTGCTGCTCGATTAATTGGGCCAGCCGCAAGGCGCAACTGAGTCCGGCAGGCCCGGCGCCCACAATTACGATGTCAGTCGCGAGAGTATCCCTTTCGGCTTCAGGCATCAGCAGCAGTCCTCGGATGGTGTGGAAACATGCCTCATCAGCAGGGCGAGACACGCAGTTCCCACTCAGAATTTATCATGAAATTCTCGAGCCGAAAGTTGCTGCAGGATGAGGACCTATCAACAGGCGGAGCGGTCCTTGGGAATTAACGTGCTACTGGGGCAAGGTGGCAAGCTGCTGCTTGAGAGCATCGGCAACCACAGTGTCTGCGCCGTATTCTTTCTGGACCTGCTGGTAAATCTCGCGGGCACGCTTCGGCTGCGTGGCGCGGTAAACATCCGCCATGGCCAACAGCGCGGTGGCGCGGGGAACCATGGTCGTGGGATGGTCCGCAAGGTTCTGATAGAGTTTGGCAGCGTCTTCGGTCTTCCCGGTTTTGGCCAGCACCCCGGCCAGTGCAAACCGGGCCTGGGAAGCAATCTCCTTGTCAGAGTTCTTGCCGGCGTCCTGCAAGGTCTTTATCGCGGTGGCGTCGTTACGCAGTTGAGACTGGCAGACTCCCATCTGGATCAGGGCGTATCCTCCGGCCTTGGTACGAGGATACTTCTTGACCACTTCAGAAAATTGCGTGAGAGCTTTCTGATATTTCGCATCGGCCGTGGGGTAGCTGTCCCCGGCGCCCGTCAAAGCCCCCTGCTGGGTGCTGCCTACATAAGCATGGAAAGTGGTGATGGCAGCCTGCAATTCAATGTTCGCCGCAACTTCCTGGTGCGCGTAGTAACTCCTCATCCACCACGCCCCGCCCGCCACGACAATCACGGCGGCGCAGATGATAATGATCTGTTTAAGGTGTTCCTCGGCAAATACCTGGAGAGCCTCCATCTTTTCCGAGAAATCATCCTGCTTCAACTGATGGCGAGTATATCGGTCCACAGTTTTCCCTCCGTTGCTCTAACCACCGTCATCTTATCAACTGGATTCAGGAAAGGTCAATTGAACCCGCCTGCGGGGAAATCGTCAGTAGTGTTGGAGAGCAGACTTTGCTGCTGGAGTAACATCGGCCCAGAATCGCAGGTTTCCCCTGGACGGCGCTCAGGGTGCTGGCCCCTCCGGCGCCTCGCTCCTGAATTCCACTTTGTAGATTTCGAGCAGAACAACGAGGATGGTGAAAAGGAACGGCCCAAGCACCACGCCCAGAAACCCGAAGACGCTGAGCCCGCCAATGACACTGACAAACACCCAGAGGGTGTGAATCTCCACTCCCCGCCGGATCAGGATAGGCTTCAGAATGTTATCTACAGAGCCGACCACAACGCCAAAAACAGCGAGCATGAGGAACCCCTTCAGCACCGCCCCGGTCAGCATGTAGTAGATGACCACGGGCCCCCAGATCAACGCTGTTCCTACCACGGGTACCAGCGATACCAGGGCCATGCTTGCTCCCCAAAGCAATGGCGAGGGGATGCCGAAAACCAGGAAGCCCAAACCTCCCAACGCTCCCTGAATGAGAGCGACCGCAAGGCTCCCGGTGAATGTTGCATGAACCACGCCCGTGAATTTTTGCATGATCTGTTCTTCATATTCCGGCGGGAGGGGTATGAGGGCGCGCAATTCACGCAGGATCTGCGGCCCGTGCAGAAACAGATAGTAAAGGCCCAGGAGCATCACGAAGAGCTGCACAATGAAGTTCAAGAAGCCGGAAACCACCGAGGCACTGTGCTGAACCAGAAACCTGCTTCCCGCGCGGACCGTGCGCATTGCCGCATCGCCGATGTTGGGCTCAGGCAGGCCCATTTCACGGAGATGCTCCATCAGGGTTTTATAAGCAGTCGAATCGTGGATGGCGGCAATTTTTGCCGGCACACCACCCGCAATCATATCTTCCAGAGTCCTGTACGCTTTCACGGATTCCCCGGCCATCAGGAAAACCAGCGCCACCACAGGAAGAATGATGGCCACTGTCAGCAGTACGCAGCACAGCACGCTTGCCAGTTCCCGCCGGTGGAGATAGCGCTCTGCCCGCTGGTAAACGGGATAGAAAACAGTAGCCAGGATTGCCGCCCAGGCGAGAGCAGAGAAGAATGGATTGAGGATGCGTCCCACAAAATAAAGAACGACGGCCAGAACAACCAGCAGAAAGACGCGTGCAAAACCGCTTTGGCCGGCCCACAAACTGTTTTCCATTCGCAGACTCTCCGCCTCCCAGAGCTTGTGAGAATTGTACCCCAGCCTTCATTGCCCCGCTTGAACATCATCGACAATCAAAAAGCTAGGCGATATTCACAGTCAACTCTGTCTTTTCTGTCAGCATTGCGGAATTCAGCACAACACGATCAGGCCGGATGTTGCCAAGTGACGCGGATTTCAATGCCCGGCCGTCCGGCGGGTGGATATGAAGGATGAGTTCGGCCGCAAGGGGCTTCTGGAATTTCAAATGGCAGCGCCACCGAACGGAATTACCGGGTCCAGCGAGCGATTCTGTTGTCCAGGTGATGTGTCCAAACCGGGTGGGACAGCTTTCAACGTGGATCCTTTCCCCAGCCGCAAACCAGTGTTTGGGCGCGGCCTTCTGCAGATGGACAACGGCGTGATCATGTTCTTCATAACAGAGCGACCAGCGCAACCCGAGCGCGGGTTGCAGCTCGCTGTTGATGACGGCCGACCATCCATACCGGCTGCCCTCTCCGGGATGGCCGCCGGGCAGGTAGGTGTCCTCCGGCGAGCAGCGGCTTCCCGAATCCATGGTGTAGCAGGCAAGCGCATAAAGGGTCAGCAGGAAGGGACGGTAGTCATCCTGACGAATCAGATAAGCGAGCGTTCCGTGGGACATAAAGTTCGACGTGCGGACCGAAGCGCCATCGGTATTCAGGCCCAGGATTTGCTCGCCAGCCATCTTTCGATGAATAAAGTGCCCGTGGTCAAGTGCAGTGTTGCCCCAATCGCTCGTCCACCAGTCCATCATGTAACGGTGGTTTTCATAGCTGCTAAGATCGGTGGGTCTCCGATTCGTGTCAAAGGGAGTAAAGGGAGTGATACCCGCCTGCTTCATCTCCGGGTTGCGCCGCACCAACGCCGTCTTAAGCGACCGGTCGATGAGTGGACGCATTTCGGCAGCGATTGCGGCGATTTTCTTCGCCTCCTGTTGCAATTTCGCGTCGTCGTGTTCGCGGCCCGCCCGTTCCAGGCAGCGACCATGCTCCGCGAGGCCCCGCCAGGTCCACGCTGCGTTCTGGTAATAGTAAGGGTGCGAGTCCGGATAGTCATTGCGAGGATCACCGTTGTCGGCTTCCGGAGAGCCCCAGATCAGGCCGTGGCGCGGATCGTCCGGCGCGAACGTTTGCTTGCTGTACTCATAACGCTTGAGAACAAATTCAATCAGGCGCCTCAAGACCGGCAATCGCTTCTGAAGGGCATCCAGATCGCCCGTATAGTCATAAGCGCGCGCGGAGTTCTCCAGAAACACGCCGGCATTGAGCGGCGCTTCCACCTGGTCCTGAGTGTTGTAGACGAAGTTGCCGTCCGGCAGGACGTAGTGTTCGAGGTAATGCTCGAAGTACGGCTCAACTTCTTCGGTCAGGTTCCAAAGCTGGTGGACCCAGACAAATTCGTAATGAGCAACCGGGAACAACGCGTGGCTCCGCTCCGGAATCATGGTGTAGGCCCCTTCGCCAATCTGGTAGGTGGGATTCAGGCCGCGATAGCTGGCGCGCGAAAGGGCGATCCCCGCCCGGGCGCCGTCCAGCAGCCACGGGTCAGGTATCTCTACTTTCATTCTGTCTTCAAAAAAGTGGTGCCACCGGTTCCACACACCAACCAGGGCTTCGAAAAAGTCTTCGCGCGATCCATTCCAGAAGTATTCGTCGAATTCCGGCCCCTGCAGCCGCATCGTACGAACGCGGGCGATGGGCTTCGCATCCTGTCCCTGCGGCAGAACGGCCATCACCTCATATCCCACTTTAAACCTCGGATTCCAGACGCCGATGTCCGCGGCCGGAAGATACCCACCCATGGCCGTCCGCTTGCTGTAGCCATCAACGTAGTTGTAAAGGTAGGAGAGCGATCCGGCGGGATCAAATAGCCGGCCCGTCTTGTCGGGCGCCCAAAGGGACTGCGGGTCTCTGCCAAATTCGCGCGAGACGCCATCAGGTTCCAGCCACATCGCGCCTTCCGGCCCCGTGTCCCCGTTGGCCACCAGTGTCCATCCAATAAATTCCGGCCCCAGCGCCGCCACGTTTTCATAACACGGGTCTTCATCCGACTCCAGAATGTAGTTGCCGTATACGTCCGGCCCGGGAATGTATTCTCTTGGACACTCAAATTCACCCAGCTTCTTCGGAGGGTTGACGGGCCTTGGACGGATCTTCGAAAGGTCGCCGACGCGTTTCGGGACGTGCGCGATTTCCCTTTCCTCCGTCACGTAAGCAATGGCGCCCTGGTGGGTAACGTGTTTTTCAAACACCGCGGTCGGGACGCCGTTGAGCCACGGCAGAACGGCCACCAGTTGCCATCCGCCGAGCGCCTCGGTCACCTTCAGCGTCCGCGCTTGTCCTTCGTGCTGCGCCCTGACCGTTGCTTCCTCAATCGCCAGCACCGTCGGCACACTTTGCAGAGCTTCTTTTTCTCCCGGCAGGAACATGGTGTACTCGTTCGTGATGCGGCCGGGAAGATATTTGCCCTCCGGCATCGGTTGGCCGGCGTGCGTGGTGGATGCGGACGCCCTGTGTCGCGCTGCAAGTTTCTCAGCGCCCATTATGGGCGTCAATGCAGTCAAATATTTCAGGAACGATCGTCTTTTCACAGCCGCGCTCCCTCCAATGGAGAATGCTCATTTTTGCCAGCCAAAGGCTCAGGTCAGACCCTGCTCAATCTCTTCCAGAGTTTTGCCTTTTGTTTCCGGCAGACGAAATTGAATAAACACGAATCCCAAAACGCAGATGCCGGAGTAAATCCAGAACGTCACCGCGGGGCCGAGACTGTGGTTGAGCAGCGGGAAGGTATAAGTCAGAATAAACGAAGCAATCCAAAGCGAACTGACGGCCAGCGACATTCCAACTCCACGGATGCGGTTGGGGAAAATCTCTGCGATTACAACCCAGGTGACCGGCGCCAGCGACATCGAGTAGCACGCGATCGCCATGACAACCAGCAGCAGCATGTAGAGGCCGTGACTGCTCTGGTGGTAACCGATGCCAAGAACGACGTAAATGATTGCAAGGCCCGCCGACCCGATCAGCATCAGCAGACGCCGCCCCACCCTGTCAACAGTCGCGATCGCCACAACGGTGAACGCCAGATTGACGGCGCCAGTGACAACAATGTCAAAGAGGATTCCGGAAATGTTGTAGCCTGCCGCAGAGAAAACTTCTTCCGCATAATTGAAAATCACATTGATGCCGCACCATTGCTGGAACACCGCCAGCACAACAGCCAGCAGGAGAATCTTGGAGGTGCCCGGCTCGAAGAGAGCTGCAAGTTCACGCTTGCCGCGCGGGTTTCCGGCCGCGCCCTGCGCCGGCAGGCTGGCTTCAATTTCAGCAAGCGCCTGCGCACTGTAGGCGTCTCCTCCGACTCTCGCCAGGATGCGGCGCGCCTCATGATCGCGCCGTTTCAGCGCAAGCCACCTGGGACTTTCAGGGACAGCAAACATGCAGACGAAGAACAACACCGCAGGAATGGCCGTCACGCCGAACATCCATCGCCAGCCGAGCTGGCCGTTCCAGGAGTTCAGAATCTCGACTGCCGTGGCTCCCGCCGGCACCGGCCTGGCAATGGCCCAATTGATAAATTGCGCCAGCAGAATGCCGCTGACAATGGTGAACTGGTTCAGAGAAACAAGTTTGCCGCGCACATGGGGCGGCGAGACTTCGGCGATGTACATGGGCGACAGGCTCGATGCGAGTCCAATGGCGATGCCGCCCGAGACTCGCCCCATCACGAAGTGGCTGAAAGTGCCGGCCAGGGCTGTCACGAGCGACGACGCTCCGAAAAGAAACGCCGCAGTAATCAGAAGTCTCTTGCGGCCAAAGCGGTCGCTGAGCCAGCCGGAAATCAGCGCGCCCACAAGGCAGCCGGCAAGAGCGCAGCTCATGGCCCACCCCTGCTGCCAGGCCGCGGTCAAATGGAAGAACTTCTCGTAGAAAGGCTTGGCGCCGCCGATTACAACCCAGTCATAACCAAACAGCAGGCCACCCAGCGCCGCCACGGCCGAAATGGCCCACGTGTAGGCGACGTTATAGGGAGCCTCAGAAACCGGCGTTTCCCTGTTGACGCCAGGCAGCATGAATATCTCCGTCGTTCGTTCGAGACCCGGCAAACTCGCCACAAGGGAAGAGCCGCGGGCCGCCGGCGGAATGGCGTTCGCTAGTCGACCCGAATCAGACGGGTCTCCCCCGGCTCGAGGGCGATGAGGTCATCAGGCGCCATCTTCCCGCCCCGCCGCAGGTCCGTCAGGGATTCCGCCTTCACCGGTAACTCCAATTTCACTTTCGTTGATTGACGTCCATGATTGACAAGGTAAAGCAGCAAGTCGTGGTCACGGCGCAGGCTTCGCGCCTCCACCTGCCAGATTCGGTGCCCGGCCGGGTCCGTAAAGCGGACGGGACGCGAGACACCCGCATGTTCAAACAGGCCGTCGAGCATGCGGGCGTAGCCCGAGGGTTCAAGCGGGATAGCCAGGTAATACACTTTTCCCCGTCCACGCGTATGCCGGATGATGGCGGGCCCTCCGTCTGTAAAGCGGGCAAGTTCGGCACTCCCGCTACCGGCTGACAAGGTCTGGACAATGCCGCGGCCACTGAGCTTGAGGGGAGCCTTCCCCAATTCATCACTGGGAAGCGTTGTGATTTCTCTCGTGGCTACGCCCCGCGATGCAATTGACTGCCGCATTGTCTGGTCGTACTGTTGTTCGAGCGCGCCCAGCTCGTACTCAGACGCAGCGCTCGACTTCAGAATTCGTATCCCGATTTGGTCAAAGAAATCCAGAGGGCGGAGATACGCGTCCATCATAAAGGACTCGGGTGAAACAACCAGATGGCCGCCTTCCTGTACGTAGTCGAGCAGTGCCTGGACAACCTCCGGAGGCAAGTGCTTGGCGGCAGGAACGAGGATCACCTTGTATTGGGACGCCATTCGCTTGAGGATTTGGTTCTCAGTTATGAAGGTGGTGTTGGCGTCCAGGTAGAGGTTTCCTTCGTACACGCGGTGCAGTTCGGCCAGATAAGGCGTGGAGCGGGCGCGCATCAATTCAGGTGGTACCTGAACAATCGATGTCTTCGAATACAGGATGGCCACCTCGGGCCGGGCGGAAGCGAAGGCCGCAATCTCCTTGTTCAGCCGGCGGATATCGAGGGCGAGACGAAGCAGCTCCGCGACGTCGCTAAGCGGCCAACGCCAACTGTAAGGGATGGCGGAACCGTTGCCGCTGGGGAACGTTGCATTCGGCTGGGAAGGCCAGTAGTAGAGCTGCATCACTGATTTACCGTGCAGGAACTGGGGGAGCAGGTCGCGCACTGAACCGGACAGTTCCGGGTCTGCAAGAGGCATCTTCCTCAGGGCAAGCGCCCACTCCAAATCGGCCCCAAGAGTTGACCCGCCGCCTTCCTGCAATACGATATCGTTAACCTGGCTGAGCAGCAGTTCCTCATCAATGCCGGACGTTCCGTTGCTTCCAGCCAGCATGCTGAAGCTGCCCCCCGAGGTGATGGGAGTCTGGGCCCCGAACTTCCGCATGACGCTTTTGACCCAGGCCAGGTGGCCGGTGAAACGCTCCTGGTTAAAACAGGCCCAATCGAACCATTGCGCACGGTTGGTGCCGGGCAGAGGAACCGCTTGCTTCACCGGAGGGGCCGTGATCTCGTCGAAACTCTGGAACTTCGTCTTCCAGCACTCGTTCACCGCCTTGACGGAGTCCTGGTATTTCTGCCGCAGCCACTCGCGAAACATCCGCTGGCTGCGCTCGCAGTAGCAGATGTATTGCAGCTCGTAAGCCATGATGTTGTAGAGCAGTTCGGGATTCTTTTTCCAGCGGGGCGCCTCGCGTTGAATGTATTCCTCGATGGCGTTCTTGATGTGGGGGCTCTCCAGACATATCACCACCTCTCCCCGCCCGCCTCCCATGGACCATCGGTCGCGGATCAGGTGTCCGCACCAGCCGTCCCATCCCACGCGGTGCGTGTCAGGATATTTTTTGAAGGCCTGATAAACGGGTGACTGGTCAATTGTCCAGCGCGATCCGCCGCCTGCCGTGTAGCTCTCAATATGTTGGAAGGGGGTAGCGAAAAACCGCGTCAGTTTCTGACTTGGCGAGTGGAGGGAAATAATCAGCAGCGGGTCGCCATCTTCGTTGACAAAGAATCCGTCCTTTATCTTGAGGCCTCTGAGGCGGGGATAAGGCGGGACGGAACTCTTGCCCACCTGGGTATCGTCAGTGTCAGGAAGACGCCGCGCGCCCGAGATCAGATCGTCCAGGTCAAGACGGCTGGCGCGGCAGGAGGCTGCCACGTAATCAAACATCTCACTCTTCGCTCTGTCATTATTGAACCAGGACATCTGCGTCCGAATATCGAGCCCCAGTTCTGCTGTCACCAGTGGGATTTCTTGATAAATCGTCTCCAAGCCCATCATCTGCGCAGCTGCGATCGTCTCTCTCAGCCGATTGAGTTCCTGCCGGGCTTCTTCCCGCTTCTGCTTGACACTGGCGGACTCCGGGATGTCGTCATGCGGACCCACCTGGCCCGGCGTGATAAAACCATTGCCAAGCAAAAGAGTCCCATCTTCGGGACGGCGGGCCGAAGCGGTTGCCGGGTCTTCAGGGCCTTTCACAAGCCGCAGATTATCCACGTAGACGACAATCGGCCGGTGCATGCCGCCGTCTGTCAGGGTGAACTTTCGCACCTTGCCCAGTGCCAATTCGCGCGTGCTCGCTGAAACCTGCAACCCGCTCAACTTCACTTCGACGTGGTTCATGCCAGGAATTAGAAAGAGGTCACGCCCCACACGGAAAGCTTCATCCAGGTAGTCCGCCGTGGCATCGTCGGCCAGTTCGTCGTAGATGCCCAAACCGAGCATCAAGGTATCGGATTCCGGGTTGAAGATATCCAGAAGCAAACGGTCATACCCCCGCCAGTCCTTGGGGAGTTTTTCTGATGAGAGACTTTTGGGGAAGAGGGTTACTTTCAGTGCCTGGTGCCCATGACTTGCGTGTTCATGCGAAAGAGCCACCTCACCGTCCCACCTCTTGAGAGACTCAGCCGTTTCAAAATCGTCCAGGACGGAGGCCTTGCTGGCCGCATCCGCCGCAGCGAACGACAGCATCGCTTCATTCGCAGCCATGACGTTTGTTGAGCAGGCCGCAGCAGTTGCCAGTCCAGCCCTGCCAATAAAGTTTCGACGAGTAATATGCTTCATCCGTGGGGTGCCCTCGATTATTAGATTTGTGCCGGCATTGGAACACAGTTCGGCAACCGATTATCCTTCCTTTGCCGGGGACATGACAATACGTATGTTTGGAACTTCTACAGCGCGGAAACAAGGTGGGAACCTGCCGCCCACGATTTCATATTGTTCACGGGGAAAGGCTTAGGAAAGGACGAATTTAATGACAAAATAGTGCCGCAGGACGGAGTTGAACCGCCGACGCCAGTCTTTTCACAACTGACGAAGGAGGCTAAGTCGCTGATTTCAATGAGTACCAGGGAGTACAAATGAGCACTGACGGACCCCGAGGGACTGCTATTGCTCCTTTATTGTTCTTTCTCAACGCAGCCTCGGATTTTCTTAAATTCACCTCGCGGATGGATTGGCACGACGCTTCTTGTAAGTTCCTTGATAGCGTTTGATCAGTGAATCGTTGGATAGGGATAACATTCGACGGGATCCACAGGCCGCTCCTTTTCGAGGTAGTGGTTTGACGCCAATTTCGCTCGCCTTTTTTGCGGGATTTGAAGTACGTGACTGTCCAAACGCTCGTCCTACGGTCCATGAAAATAATTAGTTACTGGGTTGGCGTGCTTGGGAAGCCTTACTGTACACCTCAACAAAACTTAATCCGGCCATCGCTCCAAATCCCGGGCCTACTGACGCCGGCACTGCAAGCAATCACTTCCCCTTGGATAATTTGCGCGGGCTGAATAGGGCGAAAACATACATAGTATCTCCGGTGCGATAGTCCCTCATCCATGGAGCGCCGGCTCCTGTGAATCCTCCTACTGCGCCTCCCATACCGGAAAGAACTGCAATGTATTGCTTTCCATCGAGGCGATAAGAAATAGGACCGCCCCGAATGCCTGAACCGGTTTGATATGACCAGAGGATTTGGCCTCCGGCTGCATCGTAGCCTGTAAAACGGCCCTCCGGGTCGCCTGCAAAAACCAAATTCCCGGCGGTCGCTAGAACTCCCCCCGCCATGGGGCTTCGTGTTTTGACTTCCCAGGCCACATCGCCTGTATCCGCCTTAATTGCCATGAATTTTCCGTAGGCTTGGTTGGGCAGATATTTGAATCCACTCTCGCCAGCGGGGAGATTCAGCTTTCTGGCCTCCACGCCATTGTTCACGAATAGGGCGCAATTCTCGATCGCCGGAATGTATACCATGCGGGTCAGCGGATTGTATGCCATGGCATTCCATTCCTTGCCTCCCGCCGCGCCGGGGCAGACGGTAACACCTTTGAGGGTGGGAATCGCCCCTGGATTGACCATGGGCCTTCCGGAGGAGTCGAATCCCCTCGTCCAGGTGACGCGGACAAACGGCTTTGCAAACAGAAACCGCCCGGTGGTTCTGTCGAGCGCATAAAAATGTCCGTTGCGGTCAGCGTGTACGAGCGCTTTAATTTGCTTGCCCCCCTGCTGGACGTCGACCAAGACCATTTCATTGACGCCGTCATAATCCCATACGTCATGAGGGGTGAACTGGTAGTGCCATACCAGTTTTCCCGACCTGGGGTCCAGCGCAACAACGGAGTCCGTATACAGATTGTCTCCATTGCGTGCATCGGTGTCATAATCCGGATAGGGATTGCCCACTCCCCAATACACGAGATTCAGCTCAGGATCGTAAGACCCATTCATCCACGTTCCCCCGCCGCCAAATTTCTGGGAACCTCCGGTCCAGGTTTCAACATTCTTTTCCCCTTGGCCGGGAATCGTGTAGAAGCGCCAGAGACGCCCTCCTGTCTTGGCATCATAAGCATCGATGAAGCACCGGCTGGGGTAATCACCGCCCGCCACTCCCACAATCACCCTTTCTCCGACGATAAGCGGCGGAGAAGTTGCACTCTGATTGTCGTCAGGGCTTCCCACCTCCACGTCCCAGCGTGTCCGTCCGGTTTGAGCGTCCAGCGCCACCAGGTGAGCATCCAGGGTCATCATGTATAGCGTTCCGTCAAGGATCGCCACGCCGCGATTCACCGGGCCACAACAGAACTTCAGTTTTTCAGGAAGGCGGCGTTTGTAGTGCCACAGCTCCGCTCCCGTCTTCGCGTCAACCGCAAAGACGTGATTCCACGAAGTGCTCACGTAGATTACGCCATCCACAAACAGCGGCGTGGCCTCAAGGCCATCCGGCACACCTGTTTGAAAACTCCACACCGGGACCAGGTTTTGCACATTGTTCAGGTCAATTTCTTTAAGAGGGCTGAAGCGCAGTTTAGCGTAGTCGCGCCCATACATCAGCCAGTTGTCCGTATCCCGATCGGAAGAAAGCAGCCTCTCAGCACTGACATCAATCTTGGGAGCTTTTACTCCGGTTGTGGGTTGCAAGGCCAACGCTGACAACGACCGTAGGTAACGGATGACTTCTGTCCTGTCCTGCTCGGTCAGCGTTTCCGCAAAGCCCGGCATCGCTGTTCCACTTTTCCCCTGTCGCATAACGCGGTCGAGCTCTGCATCCGTGATACTGGCCTGCCAGGCAGGATTGGTGAGATCCGGCCCGGCGCCTCCTTCGGCAAAAGCGCCGTGGCAGACGGCACAGTTCCTGGAGAAAAGCTCCCTGCCACGTTCTATGTTTTCCTCAGCTCTCAAAACTCGTCTGGCCGCAACTGCAAGGGACACGGCGAGAAGAAGATTGATACAAATCAGCTTTTGCGATTTTCCCACGTAACCCTCCCCCATTTGAGGTTGGTCAACATTCGGTCTACGGTTGCAGCAACAGCTAGAGTAGTCCCGCTTAAGGCGATTGGTCAAAATCATGCGATTGGTCAAAATCGAGCGAATCAAGTCTTTATCAGACATTATCGCGACGTCTGAACTTATGGGCCTGACGGACGTGAAACAACGCAATAGCGGAAAACCGATGGACAGGTCAAGAGCTCAAACATCGAGTAAACGCTGGGCTTGAAGGGATTCAAACCCCTGAATCGCGAGCGTGAGTCGCCTTAGTATTGCACTGGGAAATATGCGCTCACCGAACGGACCAACCAAGGCTGGACTAGCCCCTCCCTGGCTGGCCCTGTATCTGTACAAGGAGTTGTTGATGGCCCGCAGGGCTATAAGCGATACTGAAGTTTCCCAACACCAGAAGACTGGTTTGTCATTGTCCAGCAGATGTTTGACCAGGATGAAATGAGTCTCTTGCGACGTGTAGCGAAGGAAGAAGAGGAGCTCAATGCCCACGCATTGGGGCATCGAAACGGAGAGCGAGGTAAGGTTCGCTCTTCCCTTTGAAATCATCCTGGCGATACGATCTATAGACCGTTCGCCAGAGGAGAGAACGATCAATGACTTCACGAGAGCGCGTTCAGAAGGTGATCGAGCACAAGGAACCGGACCGTGTTCCTCTTGACCTGGGCGCGTGTACAGTGACCGGAATGCACGTTGATACGGTTTACAAAATTCGTCAGGCGCTCTATCTCGACGAGCCCGGAACGCCCGTCAAAGTCATGGAGCCTTCCCAGATGCTGGGGGAAATCAAGCCAGACCTGATGGAGGCGCTCGGAGTCGACGTGGCAGGGCTCGCAAAGCCAACCACGAAGTTCGGTTTCAAAAACGAAGACTGGAAACCCTGGACAACATTCGAAGGCACGCCGGTGCTGGTTCCCGGGGGCTTCAACACTGAACCGGACGAGAACGGAGACATCCTGATGTACCCCGGAGGTGACAAGACTGTCCCCGCCAGCGCCCGCATGCCGAAGGGCGGGTTCTATTTTGATTCGATTGTTCGCCAGCCGCCCATTGATGAAAACGCCCTCAACGTAGAAGACAACCTGGAAGAATTCGGTCCTATTTCAGACGAAGATCTGGAACACCTCCGCCGTGAAGCCGAACGCTTGTATACCCAAACGGACAAAGCCATTCTGGCCAACTTTGGGGGGACGGGTTTCGGTGATATTGCCAACGTTCCCGGCCCGGGGGTCAGGCATCCGAAAGGCATTCGTGACATCGAAGAGTGGTACATCAGTACTGTCACGCGCCGCGACTACGTTTACAAAGTCTTTGACCGCCAGTGCGAGATCGGCATCAGGAACCTGGAAAGAATCTTTGCCGCGGTCGGTAATCGCGTGACAGCCATCTATGTCACGGGGACCGATTTCGGTCAGCAGAACGGACCCTTCATCTCGGTGAAATCCTACCGCGACCTCTTCAAACCTTTTCACCGCGAAGTTGCCAACTGGATCCACAAAAACACCCAGTGGAAGTGCTTCATCCATTCCTGCGGCTCTGTTCGCGCGCTGCTGCCGGACTTTATCGATGCGGGATTCGAAATCATCAACCCGGTCCAGTGCTCGGCGGCAGGCATGGAACCGGAGGAGTTGAAGAAGGAATTTGGCGATCGCGTGACCTTCTGGGGTGGCGGCGTCGACACGCAGCGCACGCTTCCCTTCGGCACGCCTGAGGAAGTCCGGCAGGAAGTCTGCATGCGGCTGAAGATCTTCGGGCGATCGGGCGGGTACGTTTTCAATCCAACGCACAACGTGCAGGCCCGAGTGCCGGTTGAGAACGTCCTGGCCATGTATCAGGCCGTCCGGGAGTATGGAAAGTACCCCCTATAAGCCAGAGAAATCTGCCGCCGCAATGGCTACAGGGTCCGCAAGTGTGTCCATCCCCTGCCCGGGGCGCCTGGAGGTGCAAGATTTCAACCTGGAAAAGAAAACTCTTTGAGCCCCCTTCGGACTTCCTGATTAGGCTGATCAAACCTCTTCCGGAACAACAAATGGTGCGCGGTATCCACGGTCACCGTCGCGCATCAAGCGATCGGCTTCCGGATCGTTGATTACCGTCTGGCTTTCGGGATCAAAGTCGATCGGGCGCCTCAAGCGATACGACGCATTCGCCAGATGCACCAACGTGCAGGAGATGTGTCCTTCTTCAATGGGCGCGTTCAGGTCCTGCTTGCGGCGGCTGCGGACGCATTCAATATAGTTGTCAAAGTGTCTCTGGTTGGCTTTGGTGAAGCTTCCGCCCGCATCGTTCCCGGGCCCTGGTTCGGCAGCCTTTCCCAGCCAGACACTGTACTTATCATCATCTTCATCCATTGCCAGGTAACCTTTAGTCCCGTAGAAAATTTCACCGATGGTGTTCCGGGTTCCTGCCAGCGCCTCCACTCCGGCCTTTCTGGATTGTGCGGCGGCTTCGCGGGCTTTCTTGTCCTGCCAGGCGCCGATCGTAGCCTCATGATTGGAGATCCAGTGGCGGACTTCAAACTCCAGCATCTTCCGCTTTCCGTTGGGCAGGTCATACTCGAAGGCGCAGTTAAGGGTGTTCGGAGTCTCCTGATCGTCGTCGAACATGAAGTGCCCACCGACAGCCGTAGTACGGTTCGGAAAACCGACTCCCAACCCCCACCGGGCGATGTCCACCTGGTGAATGCCCTGATTGCCGATGTCCCCGTTGCCGTAATACCAGAGCCAATGCCAGTTGTAATGGAACCGGTTACGCGTAAAGGAATGAGTCGGCGCCGGGCCGCTCCAAAGATCGTAGTGCACCCCGGCGGGAACAGCCTCAACAGGTGCGTTCCCAATGGTGTCGCGCCACTTGTAGCACAAACCTCGCGCCAGATATACGTCGCCGATCAGCCCATCCTGAATCTTCTTGATCCCTTCTTGAACGGCCAGGCTTGAACGGCCTTCTGTGCCGTGCCCGACAATGCGGTTGTAGCGGTTTGCAGCCCGAACCAACTGGCGGCCCTCCCACCAGTTGTGACTGCACGGCTTCTCGATGTAAACATCTTTGCCGGCCTGGCAGGCCCAGATGCCGATCAGGCTGTGCCAGTGATTTGGCGTGGCAATAGCAACTACGTCGATTGACTTGTCTTCGAGCGCATGGCGGACATCGATGTAAGGCTTCGGCTTGGGAAGGCCTGCCTTCTCCATGTCGGCCAGGCGCTTTCGCGTCACATTTTCATCGATATCACAGACCGCTGCAACCTCGGCATTGGGGTTTTTGGAAAAGCATTCAATATGGTCGTAGCCCCGGCTACGAATGCCACAGACCGCAACCCGGACGCGATCGTTGGCGCCGAGAATCTTCTTTGAGTCAGCCGCCATGCTGACCGTGCCTAACGCGGCAAACCCCGCGCCGGCTTGCAGAAACTTGCGCCGGCCCATCCCCGAACTTGAGGAGATAGTTTTTGGGAAATTGTCCATGATCACTCCTTCTCTCGACTTATTGGCACCAATAACGGAGACCGATCAAAAATTTCTGGAGAGGTCGGGCCAACGGTCTGGACGCAGCTCGCCTCTGTCCTGTTCCAGTTCACGGAACAGGCGCAATGGAAGAAGAGGCCGTCGCGGATCCACCCTTCTTAAGAGATGATCTCCAGCACCGTCTTTATTGGTCCGGCGGGTTCCAGGCAACCTCTTGATTCTCCTTTGTGCAGCGTCGAATTCGCGGCCTTTACGGTAGACCGATTCTTCGTGCGTCGCTAACATGCAACATGTACCAACGGCTCCGCAAAATCAGGGTAGGCAGCGGCTTGCCAGCGTCCCCCCTTTCGCCGACAGTCTCGTATCACACCGTATCCGCAATTTCAAGAAGCATATTATCAGGACTCTGGACCGCCTGTATGGGAGATCGGCTTTATCCTGGGAATAATCAGGTGGACCAATCCGAGCGCGATGGGATGCATGGTGCCGCAGATGATGAAAAGTGGAACGTAGGAGTGGGCGAATTGCAGAATGTAGCCCGCCAGCGGAGCGATGATCATGCCTCCCACGGCGCCCGCCGCTCCGCCAAGTCCTACCACGGAAGCCACGTCGCGCTTGGGGAATATATCCGATGCCAATGTAAAAATATTGGCCGACCAGCCCTGGTGAGCGGAAGTGGAAACGGAAATCAGCGCCAACGCCAACCAGATTCTGCCAGTTAGCACGGCGGCGATACCAGCGGGCATGGAGAAGGCGCAGACAGCCATGGCGGTCTTGCGGCCGGCGTTCACGCTCCATCCTCTCCGCATCAGGAAACCGGAGAGCCATCCCCCGCCCACGCCGCCGATGTTCGCAGCAATAAAGGGGATGGTACCAAACCATGCAAGCTGTTCGATGCTGAACCCGCGCACCTGCACCAGGTACTTGGGCAGCCAGAATATGTAGAACCACCAGATGGGGTCGGTCAGAAACTTTCCGGCAATAAAGCCCCAGGCCTGCCGGTAGCCCAACAACCGCCGCCACTCGATTTTCCGTTCGGGCTCATCTTCCTCTCCGGGCTCTCGCAGTTCAATCTTCTTCAGTTCCTCCAGCGACAGCCACCGATGCAGCCTTGGAGTCTGATAGAGCACCAGCCACACCACC
>OBIZ01000035.1_pt1 | contig 24066 bp, 16 predicted proteins | sample 1519801 | NCBI WGS metagenome assembly OBIZ01 (sample SAMN01911456, study PRJEB22533) | soil metagenome | biome: Soil | place: Malaysia | collected 2012-04-30 | depth DG_metagenome m | reverse complement strand
TGACTCAATGCCATTTGTCATTGCTGAAGACCCGTTGAATTTTCCCGACGCCAGTTTAGATGCAAAAGTCCACTGCCCGGCGCCCTCTGCCGGGAAAAAGTTTATTGAGCGGAGGTCCAGCGCCTGCCCTCTTGTATGATGGCGCTCGATTGTTCCAGCACGCGTGTACGTGCCGGCGTGTGTTTTGGGAAACCTCCTGTGGCTATCCTAAACCATAAAGGCGCCCCGATGCCAAAGGAAATGTTGATGATTATGACTAACGAATGCGCGGGGGCGAACCGGGGGCGCGTCTGCAGGCTCCCAGGGCTTCATGTAGCGTTGGGGATTGAGCCCGGGACATTTCCGCGGCCGTGCTCCCCGCTTCCATTCACAGGAAATACAATTTCCCAACTGAGCATGACGAAGAGGAGAAGAATCGGCCAGAAGAACAGATACATCAGGCTGTGGCGAATCAAAAGCAGGTAGAAAGGGGTCAGGTAGAACAGGCCGATGATGCCATACATCGGAAACCGTCTGAGATTGCAGAAAATCTCGTTCTTCAAAATCCGGTTCAACACCAGGACGAAGGGAAGGAGCAGCAGAGACAGGTCGTGCAACAACACGTGGTAGCTGACCAGAACCGACGTCACCAGAGCCAGGCTGAATCCGAGGTCGAAAGCCTTGTCTGAAAGCGTGCGGCCCAGCGGCCATTGCCTTGCCACCCAGAGCACGGCAAGACCGGATAACAGAACGATGATCGGCTTCTGAAAACTTTGAGGCAACACGCTGGGGGCCATCATCTCGACGGCGCCGCGGATGTTCGGCACCGTGTTGGGCAGGAAGCCCAGAGAGTACTGAACGCCGTGTGAAGACACTCCTTTCAGCAGGTTTAAAAGAAATGTCGCGTACGACAAGGTCCCACGAAATCCTGCAACGGGAAGCGACACAAGGAAAAGAACGACAGAAGAAACGACGAAGCCCCCAAAAAACTTCCAGCGCCGCCACAGGATAAAGGGAACCAGAAATGGCACTGCGTATTGAAACTTGAAAAGAGCAATGGCCAGAAAGATGCCTCCCCTGAACTCGCGCCCCTTCTTCAGGCTTATGAACACGAGTGTGAAAATCAGGAGCAGCAAAATGGAGTCCTGCGCCTGAAGCAGGCCAACAAATACAGGAAAAGAGCTGAGAAAGAGCAGGATCGGCAGAGGAGCCCAGGCTGCTTTGATCTCCGTCATACATGGTGATAACAGACGGACGGCCAGCAACAGCAGCAAGATGCTGATGACCAGCCAGATGATGTAGGCCGTCGCATACGAGACGTAGGCGAGAGGGAGATACAGTAACGCCTCGAAAGGAGGATGGTCATAGATGAGTGTTCCGCCGCGGGTGGTGACCTTCGGGTACAATGCCGATTCCATTCGCCCCTGTGCAGCAATGTCATAAAGCTGCGCCCCCTGGCCGTGCTGAATCATCTTTGCCGCGGTGTAAAAAATGGAAAAGTCTGCAGACCCTTTCAGGGCATCATCCTTCGCGAGCCAGAAGAGCATCAGGTGGAAAAGCAGCAGAAAAGAGAAAAAGGCAAAAAGGAGTGGATGCAGATTCCTATTCTTCATAAAAGGTGGAACTACTTTAGGGTCATTGATGGCAGGTGTCAAGCAAACTGAATCCGCGGATTGAGCGTAGGATTGAACGGGGGCAATGCCGTCACGAAGGGGACAGATGCCACAAAGCGAGCTGCGCTATTTTGCTCTGCGCTGCCCTCGTCCCGGACCCTGACTTCCGCCTGCGTATCGGAGGATGCACCAGAGGCCCCGGACGCCGTCCTTCCAGGTGATTTTTTTCCCCTCGCCGTAGGTGCGGCCGTGGTACGAGATCGGGACCTCGTAAACCCGCCAACCGCTCTTCGCGATCTTGCAGGTTATCTCCTGCTCAAACCCGAAGCGTTTCTCCTGCAGATTAAGCTGTTCCAGAACCTCGCGCTTAAACGCCTTGTAGCAGGTCCACACGTCAGAGAGATTGATGTCCGTGAACGCGTTGGAAAGTGTGGTGAGGAACTTGTTGCCGACGTAGTGCCAAAAAAAGAGGACGCGGTGGGGACCTCCCAGGAAGCGCGATCCGTAAACCACGTCTGCATCGCCACGGATGATGGGCTGGATCAGGCCGTGGAGGTCACCGGGATCGTACTCCAGATCGGCGTCCTGAATAACGATGATCTCGCCGCGCGCTTCTCGAAAGCCACGATGGAGCGCCGCGCCCTTGCCCTGATTGAAGTCTTGAAAGAACACTCGGATGTTGTCCGTGGCCAATACACGCTGACTGGCAGGAAGCATCATCTGGCCCGGATTCGCTGCGGAACTGGATGCCAGTTCGGCCAGGAAGTCGCGAGTCCCGTCCTTAGACCCGTCGTCGACAATCACGAGTTCCTTCTCCAAATCCACTGCCTGGACACGGAGCAGAATCTCCTCGATCGTCGCCCGCTCATTGTAGACCGGAATCACCACCGAAACCGGGATTACCATTATCGCCCCCTACCGCCGGCAAGGGTGAAATCTGTTCACGTATACCCAGCGGGTAGCGTAGAGTTGTTCTGCGGCTTGTTCTTTAAAGCCAAAACCCGCAGAGTTACAGAACAACGCTGATGTAATAAGGTCGTAGGTTCCTCGGTGGGGAGAGAAGACTGGCGTTATGAAAAAGCCGAGGACCCTCAGCAAGGAGGAACCGGGACAGGAACATTATAGGATATGACTTCCATACGTGGTTACAACAAATTGGTGCAACGCCTTCCGTGGCATTCCAGCGGATTCGATTCGTCAGTTGTTCCCGATAATGAAGGCAGTACTCAGCGGATGCTTGTCAGTCTGCCGCCAGTCTTGAACTTCATAAACATATAACCTAATATCTTATTTGACTTTTTGTAACGGTGGTTTAGTTCATTTCTCTAGGAAGGTGTGTTGTGCAACCAGATTCTTTAAAGCAGGAATCACTTCGTCTTGGCGTCCTGGGGCTCGGGCACGTCGGCCTGCCCACTGCGCTCGGGTTTGCCGAGATCGGTTGGAATGTCGTGGGAACTGACAGCGATGCCCGCAAGGTCGAGATGATCGCCGCCGGCCGAACTCCTTTCTTCGAACCGGGGATGGAGGAATTGCTCAAGAAACATTTGGGTTCAGCACGTTTCAGGGCTGTCACGGACGTTGCTGAGACGGTACGAAGATCAGACATTCTTTTTATCTGCGTTGGAACTCCGCATCATGAGGACGGCTCGGCAGATTTGTCCCAAGTAGAAGGTGCGGCCCTGACAATTGCAGAAAATCTGGACTCCTTCAAGTTAATCGTGGAAAAAAGCACTGCTCCTGTCCACACAGCGCAATGGATCGAGCGCACGATGCTCCGCTATGGGAAGGACCCGACGCAGTTCGAAGTAGCTTGCAATCCAGAGTTCCTCCGTGAGGGTACCGCCATCAACGACTTCTTATGCCCGGACCGTATTGTTCTGGGTGCCAGAAGCCCCAAGGCCGCGACCTGGTTGCACAACCTGTATGAGCCTCTCGGCCGCCCTATCCTGGTGACTGACATTAACACAGCTGAGGTCATTAAACACGCCTCGAATTCCTTCCTGGCGCTCAAAATTTCATTCATCAACATGCTAAGCGATTTCTGTGAGCAGGCAGGATTGGATGTCAGGGATGTGGCAGCGGGTCTGGGAATGGACCCTCGCATCGGTCCCAGCTTTCTGAAGGCTGGGATTGGATATGGGGGGTTCTGCCTGCCGAAAGACCTCAAGGCCTTTTTGCATGTGGCCGAGGAATTTGGGTCCGACTTTTCGCTTCTGAAAGAGGTTGAACGCATCAACCATGCTCGCACCCAGCGGTTCATACGCAAGCTTCAACAGGCCTTGTGGGTCCTTAAGGGGAAGAAAGTGGCCATCTGGGGCCTCGCATTCAAACCGGACACCGACGATATTCGTGAGGCCCCGAGCCTTAACATCGTTCGCGAGTTGTTGCGGTCAGAGGTATCGCTAAGGCTCTATGATCCGCAGGCGATGAACAATTTCCGTCAACTTTTCCCGGCAAACCAAAGCCAACTTGTGTACTGCGATTCGGCCGAGGAAGCTGCAAAGGGTGTTCACGCTATCTCAGTGCTTACTGAATGGCGCGAATTTTCGAACACCGACTGGCAGCAGCTGCGCCGGGAAGTAGCCGTGCCTGTGGTCGTGGACGGGCGCAACTTTCTGGATAGATCAGAAGTCGAGGCGGCCGGATTTGAGTATTATGGCGTTGGCCTGCCAATGCGAAGGCACGAGGAGGTTCACACTTAGTGCGCTTGATCATAGCTGGAGAAGCCGGGCTCCTCGAGGCGCGCATGTGTGATCGCCTGGTGAAGTAGGGCCACGATATTGTTTACGTAGATTATTTAACAACAAGCGTGTCGGAGAATATCGCCCGCCTGTCTTCCAATCCCTCTTTCCAGTTCATCTGCCATGACAGTAGCGAACCATTTTTATTGATGGTCCGATCAACGCAGTATTGCACTCTGCCAGCCCTGCAAGCCCTACCGGCTATTCCAGGTTACCAATTCTCACATCGAAGATAGGTGGACCTGGCAAGTATCACTTACTAATACGAATGCATTAAGTTATGTTACAGAGCCGGCGAGTTTTATGTTGTGATCACGACCGGGTAGTCTTCCGGACGGCGGCCCGGATTTGTTCCAGGGTTTCGAATCCGCGGTTGGTGGCCTCAAAGCGAATTTTTCGCCAGATCCTTTCCTGCAGGTTCAGGCCCCGCTGGTAAGGAGGCAAGTAGTCCAGGGGCAAGCGCGGATGAGGTGGAAGGAGAAAAAGGCAAAAAGAAATGGACGAAGGAACCTTTTCTTCATAAAAGGTGGAACTACTTCAGGGTTTGCGACGACGGGTGTCAAGCAAACCGAGTTGGCGGGAGTAACTCATCTTGGTTTTGTAGCGCCGGGCTTCAGCCCGGAAAAGCTCCAAAATGCCGACCTCGCCCCGGCGGGGTCGGCGCTACGGCGATCGGAGTCATTACCGAGTTGGCATGAAGAACAAAGGATCGTCCTGGGCAGCTTTCCGTTGAACAGAATCCGGGTCATGGAGTATTGGCATTCAGCGGATCTAATCGAGACCTGCAAAGGCGTGCCCTGGTTGAGGATGGTTGCAGGGGCACGCCGAAACGTGCCCCTGCTCTGGAACCGCACTAGAAGAGCAGCTTGAGGCCGAACTCAAACTGCCGCTCGTCGATGCCTTCACGTGCCAGGCTGCTGACGCCGTGAATGGTCATGAATGAACTGGACCCCACCTCATGGCGCGGGGCGCTTAAGTGTGGAGTATTGGTGAAATTAAACGAATCCATTCTGAACTGGAGCTTAAATCGCTCGGTAAAGTTGAATTCGCGCGAAACGGAGAAGTCGTAGTTCCCGATACCCGGTGCGCGCAGGATGTTGAAGCCCGTAGTGCCCAGACGCGGCGCGTTGGGATTCGCGAAGGCAGCCGTATCGTAATAGGGCTGGCCGATGCCGACTCCCCCCAGCTTGGAGACGCTGGACAAGACCTGGTCGGCGGTCTGGCTGCTGCCGGGCGTGTTGAAGCCCGACCCGTTTGAATCCACAGTAAACGGCTGGCCGGAGATGAAGCTCGCCAGGCCGCTCAATTGCCACCCACCGGCGATGAAGCTGCCGGCGCCGCCGCTCGAAAGCCATCTCTTGCCCTTGCCGAACGGCAGCTCCCAGACGTGCATGATCTGGAGGCTGTGAGTGCGGTCAAAACTATTGGTGGCCTGGTTCAGGTACATGAGACGTTCAACCTGAATGTTGGGGCTCCCGTCACTGTTGTCAATGCTGGCGATGGCATGGCTGTAAGTGTAATTGACCTGCAACAGCAGCCCGCCAGTAAATCGCCGGTTGAGGACGGCCTGGAGCGAATCATAGTGTCCGGAACCGACCGGCACGATGTTAATGGTGGGTGCGCTGCGGCCCCAGGCTGCGAACAGGGGCTCCCCTGATGACCCGGCGCCAAGGATTTGCCCGGCGTTGATATCCTTAAAGCCCAGCATTCGAGTCTGACGCGTGGCCACGTATCCTAACTGTCCCGTAAAGCCCAACCCCAATTCCTTCTGGAGGGTGAAGTTCCACGATTGGACATATCCGCGCTCAAATTTCTTTGTCGGATAACCCCCGTAGGAAACCGACCCGTCGAAGGGGAGTATGCCGTTGCCAAGATCAGGAGCTGCGAGGGAGGGGATGCCCACCTCAAGACTCCTGTAGTCATAAGGAGTGTCGCAGTTTGTTGGGTTTACAGGATCGTTGTAGGCGACGCACACAGGAAGTAAGTCGCCTCCCGGCAGAGTGTTGTTGATGTGGGAGGCGATGGAAATCGGATAGTTGTTCCGCATGGTCTCTATCGCTATGTAAGGGTCGGTGGTCACGCCATAGCCGGCGCGAACGACAAAGGTGTCTGTGATGCGGTAGGCAAAACCGACGCGTGGTGAGAAGAGTTTCTTGCTGATTTCCACGCCACAGCCGGAAGGCACGCTGCCAAACCCACAAAGATTGATCGTGTTATTGGCCGGATCGTAGACCTCAACCCCGCGATCGGGGCGGGTGGGTATGGGATAGTATTCCCAGCGCACGCCGTAGTCGGCGGTCAGCTTCTTGGTGACGTTCCAGCGATCGCGTACATATAAGGAATAGAGGTTCGTGCGAACGTGGTACACGTCCGGAATCTGGTAGTTTCTGCCCATGTTAGTTGGCAGGCCGAGCAGAAACGAGGCGGCTCCGTTGTACTCCGAAGTGTCGGTTGTGAGATCGCAAGAGCCGTTAGTACCGGGCGTGGAGCACAGAGCTGTAATGGCCTGGCCGAAGTTAAATCCGCCCTGGGCGCCGTATCCGCCGGAGAGGTCTTCCGCCTGCGTCTGGTTGAGCGCCTGGGTATACAAATTGAATCCGAAGCGGACATTGTGCGGACCCTTAAGCCAGTTGAAGTTGGCAACATACTGCTTTTGCGGGTCCTTGCGATAGTACGGCATGAAGTTATCCACCTGGCCGATGGTGTCGAATCCCTCGATGTCGAATTCCGGCCAGCCACTTTCAAAGTTCCTCGTGCCGTTCGTCCCGGGGATTCCCAACACGTCGCTGCCGATATTGCTCCCCAGGTCCCGTTGAACCGAGTTTGTGCCTTGTTGCGCCCAGCCAAAATGCGCGTCCATGAGGAAATTGGGCGAAAAGGCGTAGGTTCCCATGATGGTCACGCGGTACGAGTTTCCGTCGCCCCTTCCCGGGTTGGCTCCGGATCCAAAATCGGGTCCCCCGCCAGCGGTTCCGAAGGCCGTGGGAGTCTCATTGATGTAGTGGAGAAACCCGAAGGTGCCGATCAGGTTGAACTTGGAGTTGACGTTGTAGTTGATCTTACTATCCACCTGATTGCGATGGAACACGCGGACGCCCGACACAAAAAAGTTGTCCTGATCGCCTCCCAGGTTGGGGTCCGGGACAAAAGAGAGGATCTGCTGGGAAATGGGGTTGAGCCGCGAGGTGGGAATCATGTTAAAGCACTGCGCGCTTCCGCAGAGGGCGTTGTAATGGGCGGCGTCGTTCGGATCATTGCTGGAATAAAACTGCTGCCTCCCCGAACCGTCCGGGTTCCCCGTCAGCGGGTCGTAGATGTCCGTTCCCGACGCCGTCAAGTCACCAGCGCGCATTGCCGGGGTGAGGTTACTGGTGGTTGTTTGCGCGGTAAAGTTGTTGAAGAGCCCTTCATAACTCGCGAACCAAAAGAGCTTGTTCTTCACAATAGGTCCGCCGGCCGAGCCACCGAAGTCATTGTAAATATACTTCGGCTTGTTGCCGGCATTCCTGCCCGCATTGTCAAAGAGCATCGGCCATGACTTAATGTGGTTGTTGTTGTGGTACTCGAAAATGTCGCCATGGAGCTGGTTGGTGCCGCTCTTGGTTTCCACGTTGATGGCGGCGCCGCCCGCAAAGCCCTCTTCCGCGTCAAAGCTGTCCGTCACCACGTTTACCTGCTGGATGGAATCGAGCGTGGGAACGTAAGAATTTACGTGCGGCAACTGAATGTTGTACGTGCTCACCCCGTCAATCTGGGTGTTGTTCTGGTTGTTGCTGACCCCGTTCACATTGAACGCCAGCGCCCGCGCAGGATTGGTAGGGTAAGAGTGGCTGTTACCCGGCGGACTGAAGCCCGGCTGGGCGCGATAAAGCTGCTGATAATTTCTTCCCAGCGGAACAGGCAGGTTTGAGAGCGCCGGTGCGTCAATGTTGGCATGGACCTCAGAAGTGTCTGTCTGCAGGAGGGGCCGCTCGCCGGTGACTTCGACGGTCTGTGTCACCTGGCCGATCGTTAGCGAAACATCCGCGCGCGATACAGTATTGATCGTGACAGGAACGTCCGTCCGCTTATACGCCTGAAATCCCGATTGAGTGATTTCGAGGGTGTAGGTTCCGGCGACGATCGTCGAGAATGTGTAGTCACCCCCAGAATTGGTTGTTGTCGAGGTTGAAATATTGGTGCCCTGGTTGGTGAGAGTAACCTTCGCTCCTGGCACTGCGGCGCCGCTTGGGTCAGCGACGTGGCCAACCACCGAACCATAAAGGACCTGGGCATTACCGGCCCGGGGAACGGCCAGCATCATTGCAAAAGCGATACCGGCCAACATCAGGCTGCCAAGGAAGGTTGAAACCCTCTTGCAGCAATTAGAGTCGTTACCCCTCATAGCGTAATTCCTCCTAAGCTGACACATTGTCGAATTTTAATTTGACGCATTTGCCCCGTACGGAGCAGGGATCGGACGAACGCACGCATATCCCCACGAAACGGTGCCTATAGTCCGGCTCCGCACATCTAATTTGTTGGGACTAAACTGCCACTACCCGACGCCTGATGACCTTGACCCGACGCATGACTACCAGTGCTATACCCGACTTTTACCAGTGGGCAGGTATTGTGTCAACCTTTTTTTCATGCTGCTATAGTATTTTTTCAGAGGGTTTTCTAAGGTATTTCAAACGCAAGACCTTTATTTTGATAGATCTTGAGGTATTTTGAAAGAAATTGTGCCCGGTCCTATCGACAGGGCGTTGAAGCTTTTCTCGCCACGATGAGGGGCATAAATGCAAAAAGCAGAAGCATCAGGACGTACACTGAGCCCGCGACGGGGTCCCGGCCGGCGATGTATTGGGCAAGCGTAAGGTGCCTGATTTTGAGCACAACCGTGAACTCCGCTGCCAGCAGGAAGACAAGCGCGATGATGCCTGGTCCAAGCCGGGCCGGAATCGTTGGCGGCAGAGAGAAACGCCGCACGACCCACCGCGCCGCAAAGATGATGACCACCAGCATGACGGGGCTCTCCATCAGTTCTGCGGCCCTTGCGCCAAGGTTCGGCGCAAACCAGAGCACGCGGGGAATTCCTAGCACGAAGCCGGCTCCAAAAACGAGGACGAAGTAAAGCGCGCCGGCTTTCAACGTTCGCATGGCAGCTTGCCTCCCGGTCTTCGCGTAGTATACTGAAAAGGACAGAACAGAGGCGATGGAGTTCGCCGGAACCGTCCTGAAGAAGGACTAATGACTCCTGGCCGCCAGCGGGCGATCAGGAGTTTTTTTATGGACCATGCTGGTGCGCGGAAAGGCGAAAGGTCTTGAGAATCTTCCTGTTGATATTGTTCGGTTCTGTGGGTACTCTTGCGCGGTACGCGATGGGCGGCCTGGTGCAGTACCGTGCCGGATCTTCGTTCCCGGCGGGCACGCTGGCAGTGAATCTCGTGGGGTGTTTCCTGCTGGGCGGTGTGGGTGAATACGCCCTCCAGCACCTCTCAATTCCTCCGGACTGGCGCATTGGCATCACGGTCGGTTTTTTCGGAGCTTTCACCACCTTCTCGAGTTTTGCTTACGAGAGCTCGCGCATGCTCGAAGATGGCGACTGGATGAAAATGGTTCTCTACATCAGCGTCAGCGTAGTGGGAGGACTTTTGCTGGCGGTGACGGGAATTCATCTGGCTGACCTCATATCATAGGAGGATACCGTGGAGCACCAGCGATTCGAGGGTGAACGGACCCTCATGCGAATCCACATTGGCGAGTCGGACCGCTGGGAACACAAGCCTCTCTACCAGGCGATTGTCGAGCTGTTCCGCCACGAGGGATTTTCAGGCGTCACCGTGCTGCGCGGAGTGGGCGGCTACGGGTCCAGCAGCCGCGGCCGGGGCCTCTACCACACCACCAACATTCTTCGCCTGTCGCAGGACCTGCCGATTGTGATTGAGGTGGTCGAGTACTCTGAGCGGATTGAAAAAATCCTTCCCAGACTGGATGAGATGGTGGAGGGCGGGCTCATCACGCTCGAAAAGGTCCGCGTGATTTTGTATCGTTCGGCCAAGTAGGGCGAACGCTTGGCAGGTTGTTGAAAAAGACCACCTGTCATGCTGATCCTGCAGGGCGGGAGAAGCATCTGCTTTATCTTATGGCAGACGAACCGTTGCAATCACTCATTGGTCACAATCACCGCCGGGTGATTTCGGTCCGACTGCGCCTTCTTGAAGAATACTCCCTCCAACTGCTGGAGCTTTTCGAGCCCCTCGAAGCGGAACTCACCTCGCGCGACCCACTGCCGCAGGGCTTGACCGAGAAGATGGAACGTGAAATTGCGGCCCTCCATTCCCGAATTCGGACAATGAAGTCCGACCTGGGCCTCGAGCATTCCGAACGCAGCGCCCGCCGCGAGGCTGCGGCGCTTGTTTCCACCATGATTACTTACGTCGAGGAACTCCATCCGCGCTATCTGGAAGGATACGGCTCCTTGCCCGAACCCATCAGCGGTTATCTGAAAGACCGTTTGAAGGGGCTCGCGGAGACGCTCAACAAAATCAGCCGCACGCTGAGGGAAGTTGCATGAACGTTTCCGACCAGATGCTCTGGTGTCTTTGTAGCGCCGAGCTTTAGCTCGGCAGCTGCCGGCCTGACGTTCAGGGCTACAAGTAACGTAATTTGTGAGGTGCCACACCAGGTCTGACAGTGGCAGATTAACTGATGCTGCCTCGAATCCATCGACTATCATGAGCGGCCCGCAATCTTCCGAAAAACAACCCGCAGCCTGGCTCAATCGAAACGTCGCCGCCATGGGCCTCACCAGTCTGCTTTCAGACGTCAGCCATGAAATGGCCACGGCCGTGCTGCCCGGCTTCCTCACTGCGCTAGGAGTTTCCGCCGCCGCGCTGGGATTGATCGAGGGTGTAGCCGACGGCGTGGCCAGTTTCGTCAAGCTGGCTGCGGGATGGCTCTCCGACCGCACCGGGCGCCGCAAGCCGATTGCAGTCGGCGGCTACTTCATCACCGGCACTTCCACGGCGCTTTTTGCCCTGGCTGCCGGCTGGCCGCTGATTTTATTTGCGCGCGCGTTGGGATGGTTCGGCCGGGGCATTCGCGCGCCGGCACGGAATGCCATTCTGGCGGCGTCGGTGCCGCCGGAGTCGCGCGGCAAGGCGTTTGGATTCGAACGCGCGGGCGATACCATAGGAGCCATTCTCGGCCCGCTCATCGCCGTGGCCCTGCTGGCGCACTTTCAGCCTCACGCCGCCAATGTCACCGGCCCGTTCCGCACCATCTTTCTTCTCACGCTCATTCCGGGCCTCGCCTGCGGAATCGTTTTTGCTCTGCTGGTCCGCGAAAAGCCCATTCCCGGCACGCCGGCAAAATTCCTTTCCGCGCTCGGGCAACTGCCGAAGAGCTTCCGGCGATTTCTTGTGGGCGTGGGAGTTTTCGGCATGGGCGATTTTGCGCACACGCTGATGATTCTTGCGGCCACCGAGCTTCTTTTGCCCGCGCATGGCATGGCCCGCGCCGCCGAGATTGCAGCGCTGCTTTATGTGGGGCACAACGTTATCTACGCAGCGGCGTCCTATCCTGTGGGAGCGCTTTCCGACAGGTTGGGTCGCCGGGGACTTTTGGCTGTCGGATACCTGGTGGGTGCGCTGACTGCTTCCGGCCTCATCGCGGCGTTTGCCTGGCAAGTGGCGTCGATTGTTTACCTGGCCATCGTGTTTGCCGTTGGCGGGTTCTACATGGCTTTCGAAGAAGCCCTTGAAGGAACATTTACAGCAGACCTGGTCGGGCCGGAAATCCGCGGCACTGCTTACGGGTTGCTGGGCGCCGTAAACGGAATCGGCGACCTTGGCGCCAGCGTCGTGGTGGGCGGCCTGTGGACTCTCGTTTCCCCCGCCGCGGCCTTTGCTTACGCCGCCGTTGCCATGCTCGCCGGCGCCGTGCTAGTGTTCCGCCTGCGGTGAGCGCGCCGGGGTTGCGCATCGCGGAAATGGGAACTTTTCCCTCGGCGGCGCAGCGGCCGCATGGGACGCAGGTGGCATGGCCATCCGGCCATGATATTCCACGGGCGGGACGCCCGTGCCACGAGCGCCGGCCCTGGCGCGGGCTGGCGCAGAGGCGGGTTTTGTCTCTGCGGTCCTAGCTGCCGGCATAGCGATCAGTCTTCTGCCGTGAGAAATCTTATGAAAGGTGGTCTGTGAATTGTGAATAAGCTATTGATGTTTGCTGGCTGTGTTGTGCTTGCATGCAGCGGCGCGAGGGCACAGACGCGCGCCTGGCAGCCATCGCCAGGCCATAAGCAAGTGCGGATCTGGCCGGGTGCCGTCCCCGATGCGCAGCCCGTTCCGGGCCCGGAGTATGCGGTGACGTCAAAGGGGCTGATTGGCGGCAAGCCGGTTTTGAGTGTGCGCAACGTGTCGCAGCCGACCATGACGGTCTATTCGCCGGCCGGGAAAAATACGGGCGCTGCGGTTGTGGTGTTTCCCGGCGGGGGTTTTGAGATATTGGCCATGGACCTGGAAGGTACAGAGGTCTGCGATTGGCTGAGGTCTAAGGGAATCACCTGCGTGCTGCTGAAATATCGTGTGCCGAGCCTGCCTTTTGACTGGCACTGCAAGTGCCGGCCCGACGGCTTGGCGCAGTCGACGCTGGCGCTGGAAGATGCGCAGCGGACGATGGGGCTGGTACGCCTGCACGCGGCGGAGTGGCATATCGATCCGCACAAGATTGGAGTGCTCGGTTTTTCGGCAGGCGGGTATCTTGTGGCGGAGATCAGCACAAACTTTCAGCGCCGTTTGTACGCACCTGTCGATGCGGCTGACAAGCAAAGCTGCCGTCCGGATTTTGCCGTGGCTGTTTATCCGGGGCATCTGTGGGTTGGCGGAGAGGCCTACAAATTGAATCCGAATGTCCCCGTCACTCGCCAGACGCCGTCAACTTTCCTGGTGCAGGCGGAGGATGACAACGTGGACGGCGTAAACCAATCGGTGGCGTACTACATCGCGCTGAAAAACGCCGGCGTTCCCGTGGAGATGCATTTGTATGCGCAGGGCGGGCATGCGTTCGGACTGCGGCCCACCAGGCTCCCCATCACGCAATGGCCCGGGTTGGTTGAGGCGTGGCTCAACACAATTGGGATGCTTCCGCAATGAGCGGGCGGCTGGCGCCTCTGTCATTCTGAACGCAGTGAAGAATCCCTGTATTTTGTCAGGTGGCGCAGACCTTGATTTTTGAAGTCTGCGTTCAGCGTAGCTGAGAAGGTTTGGGAAGGCGTTGTTCCAGACCCGTCTCCCAATTCTCCCTGCCAATGATCGCAAAGGACCGAGGGACGTGAAGCCTAAAATGTGCGTCTCGCTGCGCGCGACCGCAAATCCTGTAAGGCGAGTATTTGCGCCACCCACCCCTCTGGTGCTTAACATCGGAGAGTTATAATACTCGCATCGGAGGTTGAACTGAAGCTGAATAGGGCCTATTTTCTTAGGTGCCTTAGGACAAGGTAGGAGAGCATCTTGGAACAGGATAGGCATCGATAGACATGGGCACAAATTGGAATGCGTTACGGACTTGGAACGGTTCGCAGCAACAGGCGTTTGAGGAACTTTGTTGCCAACTTGCGGAATATGAGCAAGTGCAACCAGCGTCTAAGTTCGTACGAAAGGGTGTGCCAGATGCCGGAGTAGAGTGCTACCGAGTGCTGAGCAACGGGGACGAATGGGGCTGGCAGGCAAAATTTTTTCTGGAGCCGCCCGGAAATGGTGAGTGGCAGCAAATAGATGATTCGGTGAAGACCGCACTTGAGAAGCATCCCCGGCTTACGCGCTACTTCGTTTGTCTCCCAATTAACCGCCCTGACGCACGAGTTCCTGGGCGGCAGTCGTTCATGGACAAATGGGACGCCCACGTTGCCAAGTGGGGCTCCTGGGCGAGGGCGAAGCAGATTTCTGTTGAGTTCGAATACTGGGGGGAGTACGAAATAGCCTCACGCTTAAGCCAAGACCGTCACAGAGGGCGATCCTTCTTTTGGTTCCAAAAGGAAGTTCTGGACCAGAAATGGTTTAAGGATCGCGTGTCTGAGGCCACTGCGAATGCGGGGCCTCGATATACGCCCGAAGTGAACGTCGAGCTTCCGATCGCCACCCTTTTCGAGGGGTTAGGACGTACCAAGAAGTTTTTCACCAACATCACAGCGCTGAGGGGAAGGCTCGTTAGGGAATATGCAAAGTTGCGGAGATCGTTGCAGGTTGATGCTGGCGCAGAACCTTTCAAGACTCTGATTGAGGGAATCGAGAGTTTCCGATCGGCCGTGAAGAAGGCCGAGGAGGTCAACGCTGAGGAGTCATTAGACTTGACGGGTCTTACTCAGAGTGCTTCGGACCTGAGAGATCGGGCCTTCGACTGCGCGGAGAAGGCGCGAGAGTTTCATGGGGCGGAGAAAAAAGGGGCAGTATCGAAGGGGCTTGAGAATTCAGGGGTCACAGGCCCGGCAGTGCGCAGTGATCGGTACGGTTATGTTGTCCACCACATATATGAGGTTGCCGGGGTATTGCGTGAATTTCTTGAGACGTTTGAAGGGGCTGCGGCCAGGCTTGCGAATGTTGCAGCGTTATTGTTGATCGGCGAAGCGGGTACAGGTAAGACTCACCTTTTTTGCGACATCGCCAAACAACGAACGCGCGAAGGGGAGCCCACGTTGCTGTTGCTTGGCGAGCAATTCTCTTCCGCTGAGCCTTGGGTGCAAATAATCCAACTATTGGGACTAACCTGCGATGGGCGGGAGGAACTTCTCGGAGCTTTAGAGGCAGCCGCTCAGGCTCGCGGAGAAAGGGGACTGATCCTAATTGACGGCCTGAATGAGGGGGAGGGCAAGAACCTCTGGCAAAAGCATCTTGCCGGCGTTCTCTTGGTCTTGCGAAGATTTCCGAGGATCGGCATAGCGATCAGTGTCCGGTCATCGTATTTGGATGTAGTGATTCCAGACGGGCTGGGAGAGGACAAGCTCGTAAGACAGTCTCAACACGGATTTGCAGGCCATGAGTATGAAGCCACGAAGACTTTTTTCGATTACTTCGGGATCGAGCGGCCGGCGGTTCCAATCCTGTCGCCCGAGTTTCAGAATCCACTGTTCCTCAAAATCTTCTGTACCGGAATTAGGAATCGCCGCCTAACAAGAATCCCACCCGGCCTACGTGGAATTACTGGCATCTTTGACTTCTTCCTGGATTCAGTGAACGACAAGCTGGCCCAACCGGAGCGTCTCGATTACGACAAGAGTGAAATGCTTGTTCAGAAGGGGGTCGCGACGTTCTCGGAGGTGTTGGCACGCAAGGGAGCGACATGGCTGGCGGCCGACGAGGCTCGCTCTCTGATAAACGCACTCCTTCCTCGCGAGGGCCACGAAGGGTCCCTCTATAGGCAACTTATATCGGAGGGCGTGTTCTCTATTGACAGATTCCCGTCGGGCCAAGGGAGTGAGCGTGAAGAAGGAATTCGCTTTTCATATGAGCGACTGACAGATCACTCGGTAACAAGAATTCTCCTCGAACGACACTTAAGCAGGGACAATCCGGCGAAGTCATTTTCGCCCAACTCACGGCTCGGACGCTTTGTCAAAGACGAGCGGGCTGCGTGGATGAACGGTGGAATTGTGGAGGCCCTTTGCGTTCAGTTGCCGGAGCTAACGGGGAAGGAGCTCCCGGAAGTCGCGCCCCTTTGTGCGGATTTCGACCGCGTTCGAGAGGGTCTCGTCCAGAGCCTAATCTTCAGGGATCCGAAGGCGATTGGAAAAGGAACTCGCCAATACGTGAATAACCACATACTGCGGTTCCGCGATTCTGCCGATGCTTTTTGGGATGCATTGCTAACTGTCGCCCCGGTTCCCGAACACCCGTTCAACGCTGATTTTCTGCATGAGAATTTGATGAGGTATGCTCTTGCGGAGCGTGATGCCTGGTGGTCAATCTACCTTCATAGACAGTACGGCGAAAAGAACGCAGTGGACCGGCTTGTGGAATGGGCTTGGTCGCGGGAGGACAAGAAACATATCCAGGACGAATCCATACGCCTCTCGGCAGTGGCCTTGGCATGGTTTCTCACAACCTCCAATAGATACCTTCGCGACAGGGCTACGAAAGCGTTGGTTGCACTCCTGACGCCGCGCATCAGAGTGCTACGCAAGGTGCTGGCGATGTTCTTGAAAGTGAATGACCCCTATGTCCTGGAGCGACTGTGCGCGGTTGCATACGGATGCGCCATGCGTTCAGAGGACGTGGCGGGTGTTGCCGGCCTCGCGAAGGACGTATTTTCTTGGTTCTTCGAAAGCGGATCGCCTCCGCCAGACATCCTGCTCCGCGACTGCGCTAGGGGCGTCGTCGAAGTTGCCCTGAATTCGGGGTCAGATATTGGAATCGAGGAGAGACTCGTTCGTCCCCCTTACAAGTCCGTTTGGCCTCAAAAGATCCCCTCAAACGCGGAATTGGAAGAATATCGCAAGTGGTCGAACGACATGCCGGATGTGGAGTGGGCTCGACTTGAGATCTACGAGTCTGTAATGGGTTTTGGAGACTTTGCACGTTACATCATTGGGACAAACTGGGGGGGGTTCAATTGGTCATCTCGGCGCCTCGGGTCGCGACGTAAGCCCTCACGAAAGGAAATTCTTGGGAGATTTATAAAGTCCCTTAACCAGAACCAAAGAAAACGGTTGAGGTCTTATGCTGTCCTGCAACAGAGACTCGCGCACATCGAGTTTGAACGATTGGCCGGCTCTGAGGTGGCCCAAGAGGCAGCCACAGGGAACTCTACAGATGAAGAATTGCGAACCAGCGTCTTGTCCGCTGAGGCAGGGTTCATTGAGTCGCTGGGCAAATCACAAAGAAGCAAGTATGAGAAGTTTATCCGGCATTATCTGACCAGATCGAATCCCGAGGAGGAGGAAGGCCGTTTCGACCTCTCAATCGCTCAACGATGGATTTTCAAGAAGGTCCTTGACTTGGGATGGACTACGGAGCGCTTCGGTAAATTCGATAGACAGATAAATCTGTATCCACATCGCGGGAGGGAGGCTACTAAGCCGGAGAGAATCGGCAAGAAATACCAATGGATCGCGTATCACGAATTTCTCGCGCGCGTGGCTGACAACTTCGAGTTTAAGGGCGAATCATGGTCGGACAAAACTATTCCATACGAGGGACCTTGGCAGGCGTTTATTCGCGACATTGATCCATCTTGTTTGGTGGCAAAGACAAAAAGACAAGATTGGCGACCTCACTCGAAAACGTGGTGGTTTCCGAGCTCGTACGACGCCTGGGACCTCGAAGCTGATGATATGAAGTGGATAAAGAGTTCAAAGGATCTCCCACCGGCTAACCCGCTGCTGGAGGTTGAGCGGCCGGAGGACCATTCGAGATGGCTTGTGATGGAGGCGTACTACAATTGGGAGCAGCCGACGCCTCCAGAAGAAGAAAGGTTCGAGGTTCCCAGACGGAGCATTTGGTACATGCTGAGGACTTACATAGTCAAGAGGACAGATACGCGAAAGGTCTTCAATTGGGCTAGCAGACGCGACTTTTGGGGGCGGTGGATGCCCGAGTCAAAGGAACTTTACCGCGTTTTCTTGGGGGAATTCCATTGGGCACCCGCCTACAAATACTTTAATACGCCATACCATGGTCAGTCGTGGCGAGCTCGTGGCGAAGGCTGTGTCATTCCTGCCGAGATACTTCCCACAGCCAGCTTCTACGTGGAGGGAGGAAGCGGCTATGATTGCTCCATCGACGAAGGGATTTACATCCACGTCCCATGTAGGTGGTTAGCCGAGGGAATGAAAATGTGTTGGAAGGGGGTTGACGGCTCCTACTTTGGAGAAAATGGCGACCTCCTCGCCTTCGACCCTTCGGTCAACGAAGTCGGCCCAGGGGCATTATTGATAAATAAGGATCGTCTCCTGGCATTTCTTCGTGACGAAGGCTACGACATGTTCTGGACCGTGCTCGGCGAGAAAGATCTCATAGGTGGACGGGACTACCCTGGAAGTTGGAAAGGCCGTTTGATTGTAAACGGGGCCTTCAGGATCAAGCATAATTCGGTGAAGGGGGCACTGAGGACAAGATTTGATGGCCCAAGGTAAGCTTCGGACTTGGTGCCCAGCGCCCTTCCAAATTACCAAATCCAAAAACCAAATTTGGTCAACCTGGCCAAACGGGCAGCCACACCAGCGGGTCTGTGCTGTGGGCTTATTGCGCGCGGGAATTTCTGGATTCACGGCATAGAAGCGATGCCGGGGTTGTTAACTTTTACAGGCGGGAATTTCGGCCGCCATCTCGAGGGGATGCGCCAGCGGTTGCTGTTGGTTCAACGGTGAAAGAAGGGCCTCCGGCAGGCTCTTAGCTAGGCCTCACTAAGTAGGCTAGATAATGCCTCTGGGAGGCCCCGAATGGGACGTTTGGGATTTTGAGCCCACCAATTATGGAATTTTGTAAGTATAATATAATAAATAACTTATAAAAATTTTATGGCACACAAATCTTGCTTTTTCGCAAAATGTGTCTAATTTCTGAACAGCGGGTAAAAATTACAAGGCGCTAGGTTTGGTTTTGTTCGGCGCGGGCGGCAGTTGGGGATTGTTCACGGGACCAGAGCGGGCGTGTATTCACCCCCGCCGCTGAAGATATAGATCCCGCCCATGTGGACTTTGAGCGAGATGTCCTGAGTCCCGGAAGGATTCCAGAAGAGCACCTTCTTGCTGAACCCTGTGTCGTTCTCTCCGTGCAGGTCGCTCTGGACGTTGCCCAGCCACGTTTTGGCGCGCACCGATCTCAGCCGATGGACCCAGGGAACATCGATTTCCACCTGCCCGTAATTCACCATGATCTTTTGCTGCCCGGCAACTCCGCTGACGCGCACATCGCCATCCACGCACTTGATGACCAGGTTGCAGTCGTAGGGCATCTTAATGTGGAAGTCGACGGACAGGTTGGACTCGCCGCGAAAGGGCCGCCAGGGTCTGCGGGGAGGATAGATGGTGCGAAGGTGGAGCATCTCATCCTGCCCGTCCAGCAGAATCTTGATGCGCTCGTAGCGGCGTTCGGCACCCTCCTTTGAACTTGCGTGCACCACCTTCTCCGCCTCGATCTCCACGTGCGGATCGTCCCAGCCCGTTATATAAATGTCGCCGGTGCGCACGTCCATGGTGAATGTGGCGGATGAAAACAGACGGCGCTGGTAGTGGGTGGTCTGGCGGAATTCATCGGCCCTGGCGGGCAGGGCAGTGAGAACCATGCCGCACAAGGCCATCAGCAGAAGATGTCGGAATGTTAGTCTGCGGGATTTCTGCATCGAGCTCTCGGCTGCTTTGGCCTGCCAGTCAGTCAGCTTCAGTGTGAGGGCGCCGGATCTTCTTCCGGCTGGTTCGCCTGGCTCTTGAGCGTCTCCACCACGAGTTCTTCTCTTCTGGCTTCCAGCGTTTTCCCCAGCTGTTTATAGACGTCGGCCAGCATGGCGTGGGCGTCAACTTCGTCAGGCGCAAGAACGATGACCGTTTTGAGCTCAGCCTCAGCTTTGGCCCATTTCTTGCGGGCCAGATAAACACGGGCAAGTCCGTAGTAGGCCTGGAAGGCCAGCGGCTTGATTTCGATCCCGCGCCGGTAGAGCGCTTCCGCCGCATCAAGCTTTTTGATTGCAATTTCGGCGTCGCCGGCGCTCCAGTAGACGTCGTAAAACTCCGGATTAACGCCCAGTTCTTCCCGGTACTCGTCGAGAGCTGACTCGTTATTACCCTGGCTGGCGTAGATCTTTCCCAGGTTATAGTGCACCAGCGGCAGCCCGGGCGAAATCGCGAGCGCCTGCTTCAGTTGCTGGATGGCAAGCTCGTCATTGTCCTGCTTTCGGTAAGCGATTCCCAGCATCAGGTGCGCTTTGGCATTTTGAGAGCTGATGCCGAGGAAGTTCTGGAGCATACTCACCGCTTCGTCATAGTCGCCGGTCTGCATATCCAGCAGGGCAAGGTCGTAATAGTTCTGGGGGATCGTGGGGTCCAGCCGAATCGATTTGTTGAAGCTCGCGCGGGCCTCGTCCTGCAACCCGTTTTTCGACTGGGCCACCGCCAGCAGGTGCATGATGACTGCTGACTCCGGAAACTCCTGGACTGCCCGGCGGGCATCCGCCAGCGCAGATTCGATGTTGCCGGTTGAGATCTCCCAGCCGATCTCCTGGATGATTTCGGTTTGTTTGTCCTGTGCGCGGAGCGGCGGCGCCTGGGCCAGAACGCAAGACGCAAGAATCAGCGCGCACGATACCGCAAAGCGCTCCCGCCGGTTGACCATTTTGCTCCTCTCTGGGAATGTTAGGCAGGGTCCGACGGCGAAGTCAAATGCCTGGAAGGTAGACGGAGTGATGGCCAGACGGCGCTCCATTTCGGCGGTGTAATCAGACTTCCTGTGACGGGCAACGTGAGTGCGGGCTTGAGCTCCTCGTATTAAGAGGGCCGAAGATGAACATGGCGCGGCGTACGAAATCACGTGTTGGAAAAACCAACCGGTGGTAGGATGGGCGCTTCGCAGAACTGTTCCATTGGCATCCACATTCATTGGCGGAGGGATTATTTGACGGTTCCGGAAAGAATTCACACGGCATGTTTCATTCCGGTATAATCTATCGCTCTGGCGAGGGCGACCGCTACATCCTGAGCGAGCGTGCCAATCCACAACTGGCGTGCTGGCGGAGAAACGCCGCAGCACCGAACCTGGTTTAGTTGATCCGCGTGCCTGGGGAAGTGATGCTGGACCACTACCCTGGGCAGCCAGACACAAAAGCTGAAGAGGCTCACATGACAACACTCAATTTCAAGCCGGCAACCTACAACCGCTTTCTGAAATTCGTGGCAGGACTAGGCGGGCTCCTCTACGGAATTGACGTGGGCATTATTGCCGCGGCCTTGCCATATCTGGAAGCCACCTCGGGACTCACCGCGGGGCAGATTTCCTTTGTAGTTGCCGCCGTGCTGCTGGGCACCGTGATCTCCACCTTGTTTGCAGGCGTACTGGCGGACGGCATGGGCCGGAAGTGGCTGATGATCCTCAGCGGGGCGCTCTTTGCCCTCAGCATTCCCATCATCGCGCTCTCGCACAGTTACGAGTTGCTGATCATTGGCCGGTTGTGCCAGGGCGTCAGCGCCGGCTTGATCGGGGTGGTTGTCCCGCTTTATCTCGCCGAGTGCCTGGCGCCGGAAGACCGCGGCCAGGGTACCGCCATGTTCCAATGGCTGCTCACCATCGGCATCGTGGCTGCGGCAAGCATTGGAATTTACTTCAGCTTCCGCGTGGACGAAGTCGCCAAGCTGGGCAATACGCAGATGCTTTTCACCTATAAGGACTACGCCTGGCGCAGCATCTTCTGGGTTTCGCTGCCGCCTGGATTGATTTTCGTGCTGGGTGGTTTTCTTGTGGCGGAGTCGCCGCGCTGGCTTTTCAGGCGCGGGCAAAAGCAACAAGCCCTGGAAGCGCTGTTGCGTTCGCGTACGCCGGAACAGGCGAAACTGGAACTGGAGGAAATGGAAAGCAACCAGGCCGCGGAGCAGGCGAAAGCTGCCGGCAGGCGTGTTGCCGAGAGCCTGTTGCAGCGCAAATACGTCCTTCCTTTTATTCTGGCCTGCGCGATTCTGGCACTGAACCAGACCACCGGCATCAATTCCATCATCGGGTACAACACGGCCATCCTGATCCAAAGTGGTTTGTCCGACGTGGCGGCGCACTGGGGTTACATCCTCTTCACCGTGGTCCAGGCCCTGGCCACCGTTATCGGCATGGTGCTTGTGGACCGCAAAGGACGCACGTTTCTGCTTTCGCTCGGGACAGCCGGAATCGTCGTGGCCTTGTGCGCGACGGCGTTCCTGTTCCATCGCGGCGAACGGAACCGCGTGGACGTGAGCCAGGCCGTCCAGGCCATGGTGGGTGACAATTCAAGCTTGAGTGTGCACTATACGCCGGAGCTTCAGCAGCAATGGCTGAACGCAGTGGGCAATACCAGTCTGGCCGGGCAGACGACAACGCTCACCATCATTTATTCCTACGGAGATTTCAGCGCCGTGACGCCCGCGATGGCTTCGAACCAGCCGCTCGCGACCCCGGTGCAATTAACCCGGGCAAACGCCGTTCCCGGCAACAAGGTTGTGGCCTTTTTCTCTGATCCCGTTGGCAATCTCGACCAGGCCAAGACGGCTCCGCTGCGCATTGAGCATGCGCTCATTACGCCTTTGCCCACTACGGGACACGGCTGGCTGGTCGCCTTGACCCTGTTTATTTTTGCCACCTTTTACGCCCTGGGACCTGGCATCTGCGTCTGGCTGGCGTTGTCGGAACTGATGCCGACCCGCATCCGCTCGAACGGCATGAGTATCGCGCTGGTCATCAACGAAGCGGTTGCCACCTTTCTGGCGGCCATCTTCCTGCCCGCGGTGGGCCGTTATGGGTACACCACAATGTTCCTGATCTTCGCCGGTTTCACCGTCTTCTATTTCATCACGGTAACTTTCTTCCTCCCGGAAACCAAAGGTAAGACTCTGGAGGAAATCGAGACCTTCTTTTCCAAGGCAGAATCCAAAGCCTGAAAACGGAAACGGCCTGGGAACTCGAACCCAGGCCGTTTTCGCCCCTTCACCTTCACGGAATTTCCCGTCGACTATCGCCGATGAGGCCCGCCACCGCCCCCACCCCCGCTGCGGCCACCTCCACCACTACTGTGACCGCCGCCACCACTGTAGCCGCCGCCACCGCTGTGGCCACCGCTGGAACTGCGTGAAGGCGCCGAGTAAGAACCACGATTGCCACCACCGGAATTTCCGCGATAACTCGGGGCCGACCCGCCGCGAGGCGCTGAATTATAACTGGGAGTTGAACGTTGTTGATAGCTTGGCCGGGAGCCGCCACTATATCCTCCGTAGGATCGGGACCGCGGTTCACTGACGATCGGTTTGTTCAACTGCAACGGAGGACGTGAATAGTTGCGGGAGTTGTTGTAATTTGGCCGGCTCTCATTGCGGGGCTGGGAATATCCCTGCGTCCGTGCCCCGCCGTTATTAAAACCACCACCGCCACTCTGCTGTGGGGCTTGTGTTTGCGGCCTGAATTGGTTCCATCCGGCAGAGTTTCCGTCGCTGCTCTGGGGCGCCGCCCGGGAGTTGTTATTGAATCGCCCCTGGTTCTGCGGAGCAGACTGCGGGGCCTGCTGCGGAGTAAAGCGCCTGAAGCCGTTGTTGCCGGGTTGGCTGGGCGCCGCCGAATTCCGCCCCTGGCTGAACCCCTGCGGACTCCGGCTTGGAGTCTCACCTGACGCCGCGGGAGCCGCGCCAGAAAAACGCCGGAAGTTAGTCTGAGGTTGTCCTGAGCGGGGAGCAACGTTCTGCCGCGTTTGTGGATTTTCCCGGACTACCGGAGCGGAATTCTGGCGTCCCTGGTTGCCGCGTGCCTGCTCAGTGGGCGCGCCGGTACCGAAGTGGCGGAAGTTGGACTGGCTCGGCTGTGCGTTGCGCCCATTACCAGTGTTCACATTCTGCCGCTGTTGTGGATTTTCCCGGACCACCGGGGCGGAGTTCTGGCGCCCCTGGTTGCCGCGTGATTGCACGGCGGGTGCGCCAGTCCCAAAGTGACGGAAGCTGGACTGGCTTGCCTGAGCGTTGCTCCCGTTGCCGGGTCCGCCGTTCTGCCGCCCCTGCTGGTTTCCACGAATGACCGGAGCGGGATTCTGCCGCGCCGCAT
>OBIZ01000034.1_pt1 | contig 25032 bp, 18 predicted proteins | sample 1519801 | NCBI WGS metagenome assembly OBIZ01 (sample SAMN01911456, study PRJEB22533) | soil metagenome | biome: Soil | place: Malaysia | collected 2012-04-30 | depth DG_metagenome m | reverse complement strand
GCGTCTCCTCAAGCCTTGTCCGCGCTCCCAAATCCGCCAGAACTATACCTAGCTCTTCAGAATTTTCAGATCAGCGTGAAGACTGTTTCGACTAACCCATTGAAATGCAAATGGTTAATGGCATTTCTTGTTATCTACACATATGTGTACACACTTTTTGGACTTCCCAATGATGCAGTCAATCTGCGTGGTTTTTAGTAGCAAGGCGGGAGAGAGTTCTTAGTGGAGGACCTCTGTGGGCAAGCTAGTCGTTCCAAGGATACTTGCTTCTGTGTGGGCACCTCTTGGCGATAATGGCAAGGTAGTTTATCGATAGCCAGCAGTCGCGGCAGGTGCGGATGTGTTCGGCCATCCAAGCCCCGTCGATCTTCTGTGTTCGGGAAGCCGAGCACGGTTGTGGGCACTCGTTCCGGGATAGATTAGGGAGCAACTCCAGCTTCAGGGGGTCTGGACTAAAGTCACCTGACTCCCAGCGAACCCAGGTGTTCTTGGCGATGCCGAGCAGACGGGCGGCCTCTTCCTGTGTGACCTGCCTGCCCCCTCTCTTGCAGTTGTGCCTCACACTTGCCACCCATCTGCTCCGCTGTATGCGCTCTTCACGCGACAATCCCATGATTCATTAATCCCGTCTGCCGCCCCCCTGTTCCCATAGTGTGGGTCGGCGAAACCCTTGGCATCTCTAGAGGCCAGGGAGGGGATTTTACACGACGGACGAAAGCTTGGCCAGCGGAATGAGGACGGCCAACCTCGGGGCTATGACCTGAGGAAGCGCCCGCGTTCGAGGCGTTGCACCCTGATTGGAAGTTGCTGCGGTTCAAGCCTTGACTTATCATCAGCGTCCTTGAACAATTCTTCTAGGCATGGAGTCGCGGAAACCGGGGTTCAGAAATCGGGGAAAAGCTCATTTCGTGGTCGACCCTTCATGGCGAGTCGACCTGAAGGTGGCCACCTGACGCCCCCGCGCCGGCAAGGGGCAAATCACCTTTTTCACGCCCCGTTTACCCTTCCAACGACCCATTTGGTCCTCCTGAAAGCTTTTCTTCTCCAGCATAGCGTTCCGCGTTCTTTTCGCAATCCATGATAAGTCCCGTAATGCTAATCAGTTGGCCAATGTATCTCACTCTGGTTTCTCCCTACCTAGGACCGCATTCCGCATGCGGGGAAAGTTTTTCAAAAATTCCAGTAATAGACGATATGGAGTGGCCAGGCCACCCATAACCCTGAGCGCAATGGCGCAAGGCACCGGCGAGCGCCCCACGGAACCCCAACGACGGGGCGTAAAAGGGTGGCAATGGTAGCATGAGCGGACTAGACCGGATGACCAAAGACTCTGAGAGGGGCGTGGGCTTAAGAAGTAGGGAGGAATGCTTCCCCCTTTTGTCTGATACGGGCGCGTGTGACATGGGCGGTCCGCAAGAGGAGCCCGCAGGAGCCTGCGGGTCATGCGACCCTGTCAGACAGGGTCGCAAGAGTGCCGCGGAGGACCCCTCCCCTTTGCATCAAACAGAACTGCTAACAGTAGGTGAGCTAGCGGCACGGCTCAAGTGCAGCCGCAGCTTTATTTATCGTCATACTCAGAAACACGCGCCTGATCCCATTCCTGTAGCGACCTGGATCGGAAATCGGCCAAGGTTTAGATTCGCCGAAGCCGAAGGTTGGCTGCATGCTCGCAAACCCATTCAGGACTGTGTTAATCTCGCAGACGGAAGCGTGGCTGCCCGTGACAGGAGGATCAAACAAATGTCGCGGCGTTGCCACCAAGAAGGTCACGTTCGTCTTCGTGACGACGTGAAACGACCCTACTGGCAAGGTCTTTACCGGGTTCGATCCGGAGACCAGTCAGGGGCCAAGTGGAAATCAGAGAACCTCGGATATAAAGATGAAATCACAAAGCGGCAGGCACAACGCCGGTTCCAGAAGATCATTTCCAAGATGGAGTCGGTGATCGTCTGCACGCCGCGTGTGGTAATAACGGTGAAAACCTACGTTGAGGATCACTACATTCCGGAGTTCGTGAGCAACCGCAAACCCAGCACGCGCCGGGCCTATCTCCAGATTCTCAAAGCCCGTGTTCTTCCAAGCCTCGGCGCGATGGAGCTCGATCAAGTTACCAGACGGGACATACAACTGCTCATAAACCGTCTGCACGACCAAGGTAAGTCAAGGCACACATGCGATAACGTCAGGACAGTTATCCGCTCCCTCTTTAGGCAGGCTATCCGGGATGATTACATTACCGCCAACCCCGCAATACTCATCGAGATGCCACAAGCTCAACCACGCGTTCCCGGAGCGGTGCCCAGCGCAGAGAAGATGCAGGCGGTGCTGGATGCACTCGAAGGACCTTACCAGACCCTTGCTTGGTTCATCTTGGTGACCGGTTGTCGAATCGGAGAAGCCCTGGGACTAAAGTGGGGAGCCATCAACTTCGACGACAAGCTCGTATGGTTTCTCACGGCCAGGTACGCTGGGGAAGAACACGTAACCAAAGGCCATCGCAGCAACAAGCCTGTCTACCTCACCGAGGCAGAGACCTCTAGGCTCAAACAGCTCAAGTCGCTTTCTCCAAACACTACAGAAAGCGACTTGGTGTTTCCGCATCCGAAATACCCGGACCGACCAATGACCGAACAGAACGCCCTTCGCTGCGGGTTAAAGAAAGCCGCGAAGAAAATTGGGATTCACCTCACTTGGCATCAACTGCGGCACTGGTCGGGAACCATGCTCTACCGCGCAGGTGTGCCGATCAAGTTGATCCAGGCGCGGCTAGGCCATTCCCGCTGGCAAACCACCGCAGATTGGTACATTGAGGACCACGCTGAAGGGGAGCGGGCGGCGGCAGATGTGGCCTCAAAGTTGCTGGGTGGTTTGAAATGGTAAGTAGAAGTTTCTACCCCAAAGTGTTGCCGTAATGTTGCCGGGCGGCTTGACACGGAGGGGCCTAGTTTGTAAGCTATTGAAACGACAATGCGGAGAGGTGGCCGAGTGGCTTAAGGCGGCGGTTTGCTAAACCGTTGTACGGGCCAAAACCTGTACCCAGGGTTCAAATCCCTGCCTCTCCGCCAATCCTTTAATCTCAATCACTTAGTAACCACTGCCTGCTGCAATAGATTTCTTGGGAACATCGCTCAGTTCCCTCAAGATGTCCTATTAGGTCGTGCAACTCGGTAAAACCCCAAATGATTGATGGCCGCAATTCATAACTGGGTCTGCTTTAATCCTTCGGACGTGAGCCATGTGAGAAGAGCAATTTTGTATTGCCCTTGAGGCGGATTTGGATAAAAATATGGCGAAATGTTATTAGATCTCAAAGCAAGGCGGGACTTCGCGGAGCTTGTTATTGGCATAGTTGGCGCAGTCGGCTCCAGGCTCGGGGACGTTCAAAAAGTCTTACAGTCCGAATTCACTGCAGCAGGATATAAGGTCAAGACGGTCCACCTAATCGAGTTGCTCCATGAAATCGATAGATGGGAGACCCTTTCTGAAGCACATGAAGACCTCCGGATAAAGGAACATATGGACGCTGGGGATAAATTCCGGGAATTGATCGACAGTGATGATGCCCTCGCTATTCTGGGCGTAGGCGAGATCCGGAAGCTGCGAGAAAAAGCGACAGGAAATCCTAAAGAACCTGCGAAGAGAACGGTTTACATTCTGAAGTCTCTTAAGCACCCGGACGAGATAGCCGCACTCCGAGAAATCTATGGTCCGAGCTTCTTTCTTGTCGCAGCTTATTCACCTAGAGAAGTTAGAATACAGCACCTTGCCACAAAAATTGCGCGCAGTTATAACTCATATGACGAAGTACAATTTCGAGCGAATGCAGAGAAATTGGTTTCGCGTGATCAGAAGGATACAACCAAGAGCTTTGGACAGAATGTACGCCAAAGCTTTCCGATGGCTGATGTTTTTCTGGATTCAACCGATGAGCCAAAGCTACAAAAGGAGGTGGATCGCTTTGTTCGACTTGTGTTAGGAGACGATTCAGAGACTCCGAGAAAGGACGAATTTGTAATGGCTCACGCGTTCACTGCTGGTCTGCGGTCCGGTTCTCTTAGTCGGCAAGTTGGGGCCGCGATTGCCAGCCCTTGTGGTGAGATACTTGCAGTGGGCACTAATGAAGTGCCAAAGTACCGTGGCGGCCAGTATTGGCCTGATGACAAGCGAGATCACCGTGACATTAGGAAACAATTCGACAGTAGTGATTTACTGAAGCGAGTCAACGTTGGCGAAGTACTTGATAGGTTATCGGAGGGAGGTTGGTTGCTGGAATCAAAAAAGGGTCTTTCATCAGGCGACCGGGTCAAAGAAGCTCTCCCTTTGCTTAAGAACACCCGAATCATGCAGCCACTTGAGTACGGACGTGCAGTGCATGCTGAGATGGCAGCAATAGTTCAGGCGGCAACTCTGGGGGTGCAGATTCGCGGCACGACTTTATACAGCACAACATTTCCATGTCACGAATGTGCACGTCACATTATTGCGGCAGGGATCTTGCGTGTAGTGTTTATTGAGCCTTATCCAAAAAGCCTAGCTGCACAACTTCACGAAGATGCAATTGCTGTAGAAACTGCTACCCCTGATCGGTTGCTGTTTGAACCGTTTATTGGGATAGCGCCGCGTAAGTTCCTGGACTTATTCCAGATGTTCGGTGACCGGAAGAGTTCCGAGGGTAAACGATTGGAGTGGAAGCCAACTACAAGCGTACTGAGAATGTCGGGTTTTCCCGAATCCTACATTGCAAGCGAAGAAGATGCATTAGAACTCTTGCATAGGCGAATGGAACATGCGAAACTAAATGCGATAGGAGATTCAAATGCCCAATAAAGGTTGGTTAAAGGAAGTTTTGGCAGAAGCCCGGAAAGAAGTGAATGCACGGCCTGAATGGCAGAAGAATAGGGTTATCGCTCCCCCAAAACACGATAATTACAGCGTAAACGAACCTCCACGGACAGAAAAATCTCCAAATCAGGTAACTGAGAAGTAGTCGAGCTTCTTGCTGCACATTGGACATTGTGAGTGAGTTATTGAATCGTATTAGATTGAACACCTCGCTCAATGTCTAAAGGATGGCTCGTGTCCTCGTGGGTTTCTCCCGCCTCTTCGATGCTGTTTTCCAGCTTCGCCATCGCATTGCGAACGTCATCTGTCGCAGTCTTAATGTAGTACGTTGCCGTGGTGCTCACGTTGGCGTGCCGCAGAATCCGCTGAATCACCATATCCGGCACGCCCAAGCGGTACAGGTTGCTTCCCAAACCCCGCCGGGCCGCGTGCCAGCCATGCCACTCAGGGATTGAACCGTCACGCTCAAACCTCCGGCACCTTTGGCAACGGTTCAAGGTCGGGAGAATAACGCGGTTCACAAAACTGTTTAAGGCAAGCGGTTTCCCCGCCGAATTCGCGAAGATCGGACCGGTCTGCAGATTCCCAAAACGCAACCGATGCATGTCCAGCCGCTCTGCCAGATTCCAAATCACTGGGACGGGAGCACACTCCCTGCGAATCATGTGAAGCCTGGGCACACACTCACCGGATCTCACCACGTTTGCCACCCAGCCACAAGATCAATCGCCGAGGCATTTCTGCTATCGCCGTCAATGCAAAATTGGCTTGACAGCATGAATGCCTGATATACCATCTCACCTGAACGAGACAGAAAGCGGGCCGATGATTCCTCTCCGTTGGAGCAGGGATTCAGCCGCCTCAGGCGCCCTGCAGGGTGCCGCAACTTTGACAAGGGAAAGCCTGCCGCTAAATTGGCAAACCGCAGGCACACGTGAAAACACCCTGAACAGAAGACAATCATTGGCGATGCTGTCCGGCGCGGCAATCGGGTTGCCCAAGCCACGGGCCCAGGGGCGTGCTTCCGCGCACGGCGCTCCTCCCGAGGCAGAGGCCACGCCAGACAAGCTGCTGCTCAAGGATTACCGCCCCAAGTCCATCTACAGAATTCCGGAGACAAAGGTCGACAGGGCGAAATATCCGGTCATCGACTGCCACACGCATCCCTACGCCCGCACAGTGGCTGAAGTCGATCAGTGGGTCAGGAACATGGATGCTGTGGGCCTCGAAAAAGGCGTTGTCATGACCATGGCCAGCGGCGAAGGGTTCACCGATATCCAGAAGCGTTTTTCTCAGCACAAGGACCGTTTTGAGCTATGGTGTGGATTCGATTTCACGCAATTCAATTCGGCCGGATTCGAGCACGAGTCGCTGGAGGCGCTGGAACGGTGCCATGACGCAGGCGCCACAGGGATTGGAGAATTGGTGGACAAAGGGCGCGGTCTTGGGGCTCCCGTTGGGACAGAGCCTGCGAATTGGCGGAGAGGGCCCACGGGTCCCCGGCCTCACCCGGACGACCCAAGGCTGGATGCGCTGTTCGACCGATGTGGAAAGCTGGGGATGCCCGTCAGCATCCATGTGTCTGACCCTCCCTGGGCTTACGAGGCCATGGACCATACAAACGACGGGCTGATGAATGCTTACAAGTGGCGGATTGAAGTCAAGCCGGGCGTCATGGGGCACGAGGAGCTGATCGAGAGCCTGGAGCGCTGTGTTAAGAAGCACCCCAGGACGATCTTCTTTGCCTGCCATCTTACCAATCAGTGCAATGACCTCGCCAGCCTCGGCAAGATGCTGGATCGCAATCCCAATCTGTACGCTGACATCGGCGCCCGCTACGCCGAGACCGCCTGCATTCCTCGCTTCGTCGCGCAATTCTTCAGCGAGCATCCCGACCGCATCCTGTACGGGACAGACATGGGATACGATCAGGAGATGTACCGCATTACGTTCCGAATACTTGAGACGGCCGACGAGCACTTTTACGCCCTTCACTACAGCTACCACTGGTATTTGAACGGCTTCAACCTGCCCGACGCTTTGCTGAAGAAAATCTACCGGGACAATGCCCTGGCCGCATTCGCCCGGGCACGGCGGAACATGGCCTGACCAGGGCGGGCCCAACCTTCAGGCCTCCAGCTTCGAATGGCCCATTATTCACCGGACGCTGCCGGGCCTCGAAGCCAGAACCAGCCCAAGGCAATTTGCTGTCGGCATTGATGGGCACGACATTTTCAGAAGGGGGAACAGGAATATGAATAGAAGAGAACTCATGTTGGCCGGAATGGCCCTTGGCATCAAGCCCGCCATCACCTCTGCTCAGCAGGGGCCAGCGATGGCGCCCAGCGGACCGGTGCAGGAAGCTCCACCTGGATCCCCGCCCACCATCCTTTTGAACGATTACCTCCCAAATTCGCTTTACCGCCTGCCGGTGACGGAGATCAATAAGGCCAAATACCCGGTAATCGACGCCCACAATCACGGGCACGGGCCCTTAAATGTCGCCGAAATGGTCAAGATCATGGACCAGATGGGCATCGAAAAGACCGTAATTTTCACCGGCGCCTCAGATGCCGGGCGCTTCACCGAAGTCAGCCGCCAGTATGCCGCTTACCCTGATCGCTTTGACCTGTGGTGCATGTTTGACATGGCGGATTCCGACAAGCCAGGTTTCGGGGCGAAGGCGGTGAAGGCTCTCGAGGCCTGCCATCGCGCGGGCGCCCGGGGCATAGGTGAAATGAGCGACAAGGGCAGGGGTTTCGCTCCGCGGCGCTACAGCAGGCGCCCTCCTCGGGCGTTTGAAGGCCTTAACGGAGGACCGACCCATACGCGTAACCCCATGCCGCCTGACCCCGACGCTCCCACGGGACCTCACGCTGACGATCCCCGCATGGACGCGCTTTGGGACAGGGCCGGCCAGCTCGGCATGCCCATCAGCATTCACGTTTCAGACCCCATCTGGTCCTATCAGAAGATGGACCACACCAATGACGGGCTGATGAACGGCTGGACGTGGAGAATCATTCTCGAACCCGGAATGTACGATCACAACCAACTCGTTGACAGCCTGGATAAGACAGCGCAAAAGCATCCCAAGACCATCTTCATCGCCTGCCATCTTTCCAATCTTGATTACGACCTGACCCGGCTGGGAGAGATGTTCGACCGGCGGCCCAACCTCTACGCCGACATCTCGGCGCGCTTTGCGGAAACGGCCACCATACCGCGCTTTACCCGCCGGTTCCTGATGAAATATCCCGACCGGGTCGTTTACGGATCAGACGTTTCGTATAACGTCCCCTTCTTCAAGACCTCATTTCGGATTATGGAAAGCGAGGATGAACACTTCTACGAGCGCGGCAAGGTTGAGACCGCGAATTTCAACTTCAATTACCACTGGCCGCTGAACGGTTTCGGGCTGCCGGACGACGTGCTCAAGAACGTCTATCACGACAATGCCGTAAACATTTTTAAGAAAGCGCAGGAGAACGCGGCTTGACGGCCGCACGGCAACCGTGCGGTTGTTACTTTGAAGTGTAGTAGTGATAGGCGTCGCGGATGGCGTCGGCATTCTCGTTCGCGTCCCCGCCAAACGGTTTGTACCGCGCCAGATCATTCTCCCGGACGAGCTGGTCGACGGACTTTCCCTGCTTGATCCCGGCCTGCACCTGCCGCAGAACGGCGTCGAGATAAACACGCTGGGCGCGCAGCGTCTCAGCTGTGCCAAAATCACCGTGCCCGGGAACCGCAACCTTTAATTTCCATCCAGCCATTTCATCCAGTGCCCGGAGCCATCCGTCGTAGTTGGCTTCGGGGTCAGAAAGGTTGTTTCCGAGCGTCCAGTTGACCGCAAGGTCACCGACGAAAAGTATCTGCTGTTTGGGAAGGTAGGCAACTCCGTCGCCTGAGGTATGGGCCGGTCCCATGCGGATCAGCTCCACACGTTGTTCACCATCATCAAAAACGAGTGAATCGCGGAACTGCACGCTGGCATTGGCAACCGGCCACTGGAACGGATGCGGCGCGGGCGGAGCTTTCACCTGGTCACGCGTGTCCCCCAGAGCATAACGGTCAAACTCCTTAGCGAAGGCCTGCGTGGCCACCACTGCTGCTCCGGCCCGCACGAACACAATGTTGCCGTAACTGTGGTCAGCATGATAGTGGGTGTTAAAGACAAACCGGATCGGCTTATCCGTGGTCTTCCTGATCTCGCTGATGATCTTCGGCGCCGCCCAGGGAAAGTTTGCATCAATCACCAGGACGTAGTCGCGAAACACCACCCATCCCACGTTGGTCTGCTGGTGAGTGGGCCGGTCTCCAAGCCAGCAGTAAACCGATGGAGCCAACTGACGGACCCGCGGCGAGGGATGGTCCTGGCCATAGGCCGCTGCAGAAATGATGGGGATGGAAACAATAAATTCCCGGCGTCGCATAGTTTGGCACTCCCTGATTGAGGTCTCAAGTTTCTGGTTCAAGATACGCGGAGGACACCCTACACGCCCTTTCGCCAGTTGTCGTCACTTCCTTTCTTGATCCGGATGGTCAATGAACCATCAGGATTTGTCTGCTCAGAGCAGGCCCATCGGACGGGGCGGCGGAGCCCTTTTGTTTCCAGTTCCGCCCGCAGTTTGATCTGCTGCCCCTCCAGGCCTTTAGGAAGAATGATCGATGCCTCGCGAATCTGTCCGCCATATGGGTGGCCCGCATCAAGATTCCCACCCAATTTGACACGTCCATCGAGGGTTTCCGCATAAATCCCCAGCACTCCGGGCACGCCCGCCACGCCGTCATTGGCAATGCACAGAATCAGTTCCATCGTGTCATAGCGTTTCCTCTGCCACACCAGCGAGGGACGGACACGGTAGCCGAGCCGCTGTTCCAGGGCGCGCAGCGAATCGGGGTATTTCTCGTAGTATCGCCGGATATTGTCAGCCTCTGTCCAGAGACCGAAATAATTTGTGTCAATATCCAGAGCGTGAAAGCCCGCCACCTCACGATAAGGACGGTCGATGGGCCCGCCTGACCGGCTGGGATAGTCATCCGCAGGCGGGACCTCCCGGTCGCCACCAATGAACCTGCGCGCGGAACCACCCAGCTTTTCGATGCAGGCCCTCTCCTCCGCTTCCCACTCGGGAAGGACATAGTGGCGATTTCCACCATCCTCGAGCACTGTCGCCACCCATGGGGGGCGATGCGCAAGGGCTTCAATCTGGATGGGCTCATCCATGATCAGGCTGTCTGAACGCAGCCAGCCTCCAGCTCGAACCACCATGTCCTGCACCTGGCGGTTCCCAACGTTGGAGATGTCAGGTTCCATGTTCACGGCCAGAGGCGTCCGCTTCCAGGCGTCCATCTGAAGTTGGGTCAGATGAACAAAAGTTCTCTCGGCCGTCAAATAGTCGGGAAAGGGACTTGGCAGGTCGTTGGTGTGAGCTTCGCCCCAGAAGCCATACATCATCAGGTCCATGTACTCGATCATCGGGTTGCCGTCAAACCGCGCGGCGAGTAGTTCATTGAGCTCGGTGAAGGCTTTCAGAAACTCCGGGGAATCGTATCGCGGTTCATAGAAGTCAAAGTTGACGCGATGTTCTTTTGATTTGTGGCCGATGTTGGCGATGGGGACCTTTCCCTTCAGGAAGTCCGGCATGGAGAGATTTCCCGGTTGAATGTTTGGGCTTGAAAGCTGGATTCGAAAGCCTACGCCCAGGTTATGGCGTTTCGCGGCGTCGAGGGTGGCCTCCCAAACCGGGCTGAGGTTGAGTTTGCCGGCCTGGCTTTGCACGTCGCGCCAATCGCAGCGTATGTATAGAACATCGACAAACGGCAGGCTCGCCATCTTTTCCACGGCCGCTTCCAGTGTTTCATTGCCACACTTGACATTCAACGCCGGTCCGTTTTCCTCCCAGGAATAGCCCACCAGGCCTGTACCGAAATTTCGGATGTGCTTAACAGAAGGTTCGGTGACGCGGATGGTGAACCAGCCCTGGTCCTGGCCTACTCCGAAGGGTCCCTGGTTCAGGCGATTTGACACGCGCGGACCCGCACCGAAATTGTAGCCCTGCCACAGGTGGTCAGGAACATCGGCCAATAACCGTCCGGGCGCGACGCTGCCCGCTCCCGCCAATAGTGCACCCATTTTCATAAAGTCTCGTCGACGCATGACTCAGCCCTCCTTTGCCATTCAATGTAATTAAAATGCAACGCCCGCCCCCTTTCAACACCGTCGAGGGCCGCCGGAGTAATCCATCCCTCTATGGCCATTGGCAGGCAGGGTGAGCGTTCCGCATCGTGCCGGCCTGGTTCGCAGCCTGAGGCTTGTTTCGAACACGGGGCCGAGGGTTTGTGCTTTCAATCGTGGAATAGGATGTTCGAAAGCAGTCCGCCGCCTGCCGCGGGGTTTCGGAACCAACGATCCCCTGCGGCGGCGGTCAGGAAATGCCTCCTCAGTCCGTCTGGCAGCCTGGCATCGCAAGCCACTTGCGGAGCGGGAAGGCCTAGAAGTGGAGCTTCAAAGCCATCTGGACCTGGCGCTGCGGGATCACAGTGCTGGTAATAACACCCGCCGAACCCGGGCCATCTGTGACAAATGGGTCAGGCTGAGAGAACACGGGATGGTTGAAGGCATTATAGAACTCAGCGCGGAACTCCAGGCGATACCGTTCGGTGAAGTTGAAGTACTTTCGGAGTGATATGTCCGCGCTCTTCTCGCCTGGGCCTTCCAGAATGTTCTTGCCGGCATTGCCGAAGGTACCGATCGCCGGCACAGGAAAGTCATTGATGTTGAACCACAGATCGGGAGTCGGGTTGGAAACGGTGCCGTTGCCGATGCGATCGCTCCGCAAAAGCCCCTGAGTACCTGTGTTTGACTGATCGGTATCGATCTGAGGCGAAAAGGGGAAGCCTGAACGGAACGTGACAATTCCGCCCAAGTGCCACCCGCCCAATACATAGTCAAGACCCTTGCTTTGAATGAGGAACTTCTGCCCCTGGCCTACCGGAATGGCATAATCAAAGCTCGTGACCCAGCGCGCGCGGTTGTCAAAATCCGCAAGACCCTTTTCGGCCTTAAGGTTATAGCTGTCTTGAGGCCAGGGGGAATTGCAGCAGATCGGCGGCTGGTCATCGATGGCCTTGCCGTAAGTAAAGGCGCTCAGGATATAGAGGCCATGGCTGGTTCGCTTTTCCATAGTGAGCTGGAAAGACTCGAATGTCGAGTTCCCGTGATTCTCGATGGAAGTGAACGGCCCATACTGCGGATAGGGCCTGAGAGACTGGTCAAACGTTGACCCGGGAGTGCGAAGTTGGTTCCGATCGGCGAGGACTTGAAGGTGTGTCGCTTTATTCCCAACATAGGCCCCAGTCAGCAGAACCTGGCCTGGAAGCTCATACTGCACATTGACATTCCATTCATCTACGACGGGATTGTGAGGGTACCAGTCCTGGCTGGTAACACTCGGCTCCACCGCAGTAGCGGGATTGAGTGAAGGCCATCCAGCAGTCAATGTGACGATCGATGGCGTCAACCCATCACTCGTGAATATGGGCTCATAAAAGAAAGGTAGGTTGTAGCCCACTTGAAGCGGATCACCCGTCCGGATTTCCTGAGGTGAATAGAATCGTCCATATCCGGCACGAAAAACTAGCTTTTGGGAGCTGAATGGGCTATAGGCGATGCCGACACGCGGCGCAAAATCCTTCTTGTCCGTGACCTGCACATTCGAAGGGTAGCCTTGAGTGCCGGCCGTAATAATCTGTCCTGTCGGGTACCAGAAATTGGCAATCCGGTTATGCGCCTCACCGAGGGGAGTTACATAGTCATACCGCAACCCCAGATCGAGTGTCAGTGAGTCGGTAGCTTTGTAGGTATCCTGCACAAATCCACCGAAGACTTTCTGGCGGTTTCCAAAGTAAGTCACGGTGGAAATCCTGGCGGAATTCGGAAGACCCACAAGCATGTCGGCAACTGAGTTGCCGGTACCCTGCTTGTCGCCCGGATCAACTGCCGTGAATTGGCCACTAAACCCGATGTTACCTCGCGGTTGGCCAATCTGGAGCAGGTTAAACTGGTCAGCGACGATCTGGGGACCCATCTTGATCGTTTGTCTTCCATGAATCCAACTAAATGTGTCATTCAGGACAAACTGCTGGCTCACACTCCAGGTAGGGGTGTACGTCGGTTCGCCGATGCGACGGTACGTTGAAGGCGAAAACACCGCCAGGCCGTTAATCGCAGGATCGTCAGGCTGGCCGGGAACTGCCAGACCTGCTGAAGGATATACCTGGCCATACGCAGGGAGGTTGGCAATATAATGGACTCGGTTGAACCCCAACCGAAGTGAGTTTACCTTCGTTGGGCTTAGAGTCTGGGTCCATCCAATTACGGCACCCTGCGCCTTTAAAGGCCGCGTGCCTGTGCCGTAGCTTCCTCCATCGGCAATCCCCGGGAAGGGCGGCTCGGCAACACGCAGTTCTTTGTCGAACGAATACCTTCCAAAAATCTGCGTCTTGGTGGAGACGTTCTGATCGATGCGCACGTCGAATTGGTCCTGCTGGTTGGTGGCAGGCTTATTGACCACGTAGTTGTTACCCTGTACGTTGTTTGACGTTGGATTTGGATACAGTTGGAGCACGTTCAGGGCCAATTGGCTCATGCTCCCTGCAGGAATCATATTTGCCGTCCCAGTAGGCGCGCCGGTTGTTGGGTCAAACCCAAAGCCGTTTCGGACGATGTTCCCGTTTACCGTCTGGGTGGTAGATGGGTCGTAGATTTCGCCCTGATAAATCGGGCGGCCTAACGCGTCCGTGCCCGTTTGGTTACTCAGATCGAGGATTTGGGTGAAATTCCCAACACGCTCGTCCATGGTCGGGATCTTATAGTGGTACGTATTAGCCTGGTGGATCCGAGTGCCCTGGTAGTCTACAAAGAAGAATGTCTTGTCCTTCTTGATGGGCCCGCCCAGCGTTCCCCCGAACTGGTTCTGTTTATACGGGGCTTTGGGCTCGCCAGCAGGTTCAAACTCTCCACGAGCATCGATAGCCTCATTGCGCAGGAATTCAAACACCTCTCCGTGGAAAGCATTCGCCCCGGATTTAGTGGTGGCGTTGACCACTCCTCCGGCGCTACGGCCGAATTCCGCTGAGTAATTCGTTGTCTGAATCTTGAATTCAGCAATGGCGTCAGGGCTGCTCAGGAACGAAATGTCACCGTTATCGTTGGAGTTGTTCTGAATGCCGTCAAGAACGAAGTTGTTTTGATCTCCCCGGGTTCCATTAACGGAGAAAAGCCCGCTCGTATTCCCATTAGTCGGCTCGCTCCCACCATTAACGGGGCCCTCATGAACCTTGGCCACGCCCGATGTGAGCGATGCGAGGTCGGTATACCGGCGTCCATTAAGCGGCAACTGCTCCACCTGCTGGCTGCCAACAACGCTGCCCAACGAAGCGTCTGTCGTCTGCACCAGGGGAGGCGCGCCGCTCACTTCCACGGTCTGGGTTACAGAGCCAACTTGCAGGCTGAAATCAACACGGACGCCTGCCTGCACGTTGAGCACAATGTTCTGGCGAACCACCTTCTGAAACCCTTTGGCGTCAACCGTAAGGGAATATGCGCCGATCTTGAGTGGTGTGATAACGTAACTTCCGTCAGCGCCACTCTTTACCTCGGTCCTGACCCCTGTATTGACTTCTGTCGCAGTTATGGAAGCGCCGGGGATTACCGCACCACTTGCATCCTTGACGGTCCCGACTATGGTTGCGGTATCGACTTGTGCAAACGCTCTAGTAACTGAACAGAAAACCAACAACATTCCAATAGAAACTATTTTTAAAACACTTTTTCGCATGAATATCCTCCTTCAAGGCAACCCTCTCCCTCAATTCATGTCGATGCAGCGATAGCGCGACTGCGGGCCCCTGGGTATTTGGAAACGATGTTTCGTTTCATACCCTATGTCTTCATTTTCTTTCGGAAAAGACCCAGATGGTTTTCTATCACTTATTGTTAGGAGTGTCAATGACGAATCCACAAGCCCACGATGAAAAAGTGGCATGCCATTAGAATTTCATAGAAAACGTAACCCAAGGAATGAAAGGGATTCCGCTGCCCTCGCCCCGCGCGAGATCAGGCTTGGATTTCCCAGAGGAAGGTGTGCCGCTACCAGGCAGGGTTCCCTGGAGGCCGGCTACATTTCGAAGAGGGCGCTGCGGGATGCGAGTCCCTCAGGGGGCGGCGCGAAGGCGCATGACAGCCCCATTGCCATAATCGAGTAGGTAAAGTTCGCCAGCAGGGTCCTGGCCAAAGCTGCTGACGGCAAGGCTATGGGTCAGAACCGGCGTCATCCGCCAATTCAGCATCGCGTCCTGTTTGAGCCCCCACACATGCCCGCTAGATAAATCGCCGAAAACATAAGTGCCCTCAAGGCCGGCAATCGCGGACCCATGATAAACGTACCCGCCGATGACCGATATGCCGCCCGAAGCGTCGTGGCCATATTCAGCGATGGGCGCAATTAGCCCGGCCATATTGCAGGAGCTGACGGAGGGCGGATAGCAATGGTTTCCTTCCATAATGTTCCAGCCATAGTCGCCGCCCGCGGTGACCACATCCACCTCTTCCCAGTTGGCCTGCCCTACGTCACCGGCAAAGAGCCGCCCGGTGGGACGGTCAAAGGAAAAGCGCCACGGATTACGGAAGCCATAGGCCCAGATTTCCGGCAGACCACCGCCGCCGGCAAAGGGATTGCCCGGCGGAATGGCGTATTGCTTGCCGGTGGCGAACGGAGGGTCAACGTTGATTCGCAGGATCTTGCCCAGAAGGACGTTTTTGTTCTGCGCGTTCCCGGAGGGGTCTCCCGCGCTGCCGCCGTCGCCAAATGCAATGTAGAGGAAACCGTCGGTGCCGAAGGCAAGCTGGCCCCCGTTATGATTGTCGTAGGGTTGATTAACCACCAGCAATTGCCGTTCGCTCGATGGGCCGGCCTGATTGGGATCAGTGGTGGAAACTGCGAACTCAGAGATCACCGTCTGAAGTTGTCCGGTGCTGAGCCGGCGTGTGTAGTCCACGTAAAAGCGTCCGCTGGCGCTGAAATTCGGATGGCAGGCCATTCCCAACAGGCCTTTCTCGCCGCCGGATTCTACTTGAGATGAGATGTCCAGGAAGGGGGTGGCGAGAACCACTCCCGCCTGCACCACCCGGATGGTACCGCGCTGCTCAACGATGAAGATGCGATTCGTCCCATCGTCAGGCGCCACAATGCCCACGGGGCCGGTCAACCCGCTGACGAAATTTTCGAGCGCCAGTTGCGGCGGTGGCACGAACTGCGCTGGTGTTGGAGTAGACTGAGTTCCCGTACTTCCTCCACAGCCAGGAAGCAGGCATACCGCGGTCAACAGGACAGAAAAAAGAGCTCCAAATTGCCTGGACACGACCTTCCAACACCTCTAAGGCCAGCTTACCACGACCTGCAAAACCGGTGCCGGGGCCAAAACCCCGTCCAATGGACTTGAGCCTTTGCCTCGTTGGCACCCCTTTTGGCAATGCATTTCTGCCTGAGTCCAATGCAGTGTTTCGGCAGGCATGAGGGCGGCTCACTTAGATTCAGAGAGGATACTGGCCGCACTTTCGGACGGTCTCATACATCGCCAGTACGTTCTGCGCGGGCACGCGGGCCTGCACGTTGTGGGTGGTGTTGAAAACATACCCGCCGGACCGCCCGAAAATCTTCAGCCTCGCACAGACTTCCTGCCGGACTTCTTCCGGCGTGCCGAAAGGAAGCGTACGCTGCGTGTCAACTCCGCCACCCCAGAAGGTCACGCGATCGCCAAACTCCTTTTTCAGTTCTTCCGGCGCCATGCCCGCCGCCGAACACTGCACCGGATTGATGATGTCAAATCCCGCATCGACAAAGTCCGGCAGCAGCGCGCGAACTGAACCGCAGGAATGGATGAAGCATTTCCACTTTGTGTTCTTGTGAATCCAGCTGTTGACTTCCCGGTGAAAGGGCTTGAAGAGATCCTGATAGGATTTCAGGGAGATGAAGGGTCCGTTCTGTTGGCCGAAGTCGGTGCCTGAAACAAACACCGCCGTCACGCGATTCCCGACCGCGGCGAAGATTTTTTCCAGATTCCTGATGCCGATCTCGCACTGCCGCTCGAAGATTTTGTAGACGTGGTCGCGGCGCGTCACGGTGCTGATGTACCATTCCTCGATGTCGCGAATCCCTTTGGGGTGCTTCAGCCACGGAGCAGGCACCAGCGCAATGTCTCCGAACGCCGTGCCGCCAAAATTGGCCAGGACGGCTTTGTCCGTTTGCGTCGACAGCCGTTTGGCCTCGCGGCGGAAGTGCTCCAGGTCCGTATCAGCGATGGGACCAAACTCCTCCAGGTTGTCTTCAATGCTGAGATTGTTTTCGTCGATGGGCGGCTGGCGCACGATGGAATCAAAGTAGAACCCGCCTTTCGGCATGCGGCCGCTGGGTGGGACGGACTTGTCGCCTTCCGGATACATCAGGATGTCGCCGTTCGCGTCGGGTTCGGTGTTGAAGCCTTCGGGGACCAGGACGGGAGTGCCCTCAAAGGTAGTCCAGGGTTTCCAGCCTTCGTTCCTGAAGCCAAACATGGTGGCCGGTTTCCCCAGCCCCACCACATCCACGCCCAGCGCTTCCATCAGGTCAGGCTTGATTTCACCGAGCATCTGGTAAGGCTCCGTCACCTTCACGGGCGTCCCCGGAGGGTCGAGCTGGAGCGACTGGCGAAGCTGGTAAACCGTATCCACCTGCATTCCGGTCACCGCGCTTGCTCCGAGATCCAGCGGAACATGGTCCGGCTCCTTGTGGTCAAGCGCCAGTTGTACCCGTTCGCGTGATGTCATGATTGATCTCCTCCTGCAACCCTGGTCAGTGCACAAGGCAGCCATAGCGCACCTTCGCGCTGCTCCGGCTCAGGCAGCAGCCAGGTTTCGCGCCAGGTCCACGGCCGCGGGAGCGTCCTTGCCATAGCCGTCGGCGCCGATTGAGCGCGCCCAGCTTTCCGTCACCGGCGCGCCGCCCACCATCACTTTCACCTGGTCGCGCAGGCCCGCGGCGGCCAGCGCCTCGATGACCGCTTTCATATTCACCATGGTGGTGGTCAGCAGCGCCGACATGGCCACCAGGTTCGCGTTATTCTCGCGCACAGCTTCCACAATCTTCTCCGGCGAAACGTCGGCGCCCAGGTCAATGATGCGGAAGCCGGCGCTCTCCAGCATCATGGATACGATGTTCTTTCCGATGTCGTGCAGGTCGCCTTTGACGGTGCAGCACACCACCGTGCCCACCGAGCGCGCCTCGGCATCGCCCACCAGCAGCGGGCGAAGAATATCCGTGGCAGCGCGCGCGGCCCGGGCAGCGATCAGCACCTCGGGAATAAAATAAACGCAGTCGCGCATCCGTCGGCCTACCTCGTCCATTGCGGGAATGATGGCGTTGGGGAAAATGTCCGCCGGCTTGATCCCCTCGCGCAACGCCTTCTCGGTGAGTTCCTTCACCACCGGAGCTTTCCCGTCGATAATCGCCTGCTGCATTTCTTCAAATAAAGTCATCGTCTTCTCCTTCTAACCCTGGACGGGGGATGCTTCGGGAAAAGCAAGCCCCTCAACAAATACTTCCTGGAATTTTGCATCGGACTTCAAAGCCACGTGCTCGATCTTCCGCCGTAGTTGTGTGTATGATCCCTCTTCGCCCTCACCCGAGAAAAGCGCCAGCTTGGCGCCCAGCAGAGCTGTGTTTCCCGCGGGCGTGACCTGGTCGATGGGCAGGTCAATCAAGCCGATGCGCCGGGCGCTCGAGCGTGAAATATAGTTGCCAAAAGCTCCTGCGAGGTAGAGTTGCTTCAGGTCGCCAAAGCCCGCGCCAATACGGTGGAGAAGGATCCTGAAGCCGGCGGCGATGGCGCCCTTTGCGAGCTGCAATTCGCGGATGTCGCTTTGCGTCAGCGCTACGGGCGGAGCGAGTGTCCATTCCCTGCGGCCGTTCGAGAAGCGCCCCGAGGGCTCGATGATTTCCAGATCCAGTCCGGCGGCCACGGCGTCCACCAATCCGCTACCACACAGTCCCTGCGGTGCGGCGTTCCCCAGCACGTGGCAAACTGGACGCCCGTCCTGCACCGTCACCTGGCTGATGGCGCCCGTCGCGGCCCGCATGCCCATACTGATTCGCGCCCCCTCAAAGGCCGGACCCGCGGCCGTGGAAGCACAGAGAAGTCCCGCGGAGTTTCCGACAACAATTTCGCCGTTCGTGCCAAGATCAACCAGCCCCCCGATCTCTTCGCTTTCCCCGAGCCGCGTTGCCAGCACTCCTGCCAGAACATCGCTGCCCACAAATCCGCCCAGGCAGGGCAGGAAGCGGATGGCCGCATTCGAGTTCAGGTCCCATCCCAGGTCGCCCGCCCGGAACTGCTGAAGGCCGGTGTGCGGCGACTCAAATGGATAATGCGAGAGCGATTCAACATCAAGCCCGCAGAACAGGTGGTGCATCACCGTGTTGCCCACCAGCACCACATCGCGAATTTCATCGCGCGCGGCCTTTGATGAGAAAACCATCTGGTCAATCAGGCTCGAAATCTGGCGCCGGATCAAGTCCGTGAGAACGGCCCGTTGAGAAGCATCGAGGGCATATTCGACGCGGCTCATCACGTCGGCGCCGTACCGGGCCTGGGCGTTCAGCGCCGTACGCACCGCCATCACCCGGCCCGTGGTGAGATCGAGCAACTGCGCAACCAGGGTGGTTGTCCCCACGTCCACGGCCACGCCGAGACCGGGGCGCGGTTCGAAAACAAACGGCGTATCGTCGGCCAGGATGGCGGCGTCCCACTGTCGAAGTTCAACCACCAGATCGCCAGCCACCGAGCACTGGCAGGCCAGTCGCCAGCCGCTGCTCAACTCCTCCTGAGAAAGGCGCTCACGCTGCGCGTCGTTGATTTCAGCCGCGCCCTCGTGCACGCGAACCCGGCAGCCGCGGCAGCGCCCACGGCCTCCGCAGGGGAATTCCACTCCCTGCTCAAAAAGCAAGTCCTGCAACGGAGTGCCCGCCGGCGCCGTCAACTCAACCTGGGTGGGCTGGAGGACGATGCGATGTGTCATCCCTTGCTCCAAGGCTCTTCTCTTCTCCTCAATTCGCTGATCAATTCCGCCTTACGGCGTGTGCTCCCGCGCGTAACGCACCATGGCATGCACGTTGGCGGCGGGAGTATCGCGCGGCAACTCGCAGCCCGCGCCCACAATAAATCGCGGCCCGGCCTGGCGGTGGCACTGCTCGATCGCGGCATAGACCGATTCCGGCGTGCCGTCGCGGAGGCCGCGCACCGGATCGATGTTTCCCAGCAGCACCTGGTCCGGCCCCATGGCGGCGCGAGCTTCGCCAAGCGGCGCGGCGGAGTCCAGGTCCACGATGTCGCAGCCCAGGCTTCCCATTCCCTTCAGGATGTGGCGCGTGTTGCCGCAAATGTGGAGCCGCGCCAGGGCGCCCAGCTCGTGCAGGCCCTCCACCAGCTTTTTCTCGTAGGGCCAGACGAACTCCTCGTATATTCTCGGACTCACCAGCGACGCTGCCGGGTCGCCGATGCCGATAATGTCCGCGCCGGCCTCGATTTGCGCGCGGGCAAAACGCAGCCCCACGTCCACCGTGTAACCGAAGACGTCACGAATAAACGCAGGGTCGTCATAGAAGTCGAGCATCAACGTGTTGATCCCGCGCAAGTCTGCTGAAGCGCCGCACGGGCCCTCGACCCAGCCTTCCACAACTTTCTCCTGGCCCGCGCGCTCTTTCAGCAATCCAATGCCCTCGATGCGGTCGCGCATGCGCGGACCTACAAACGGATCGGGAGTTTCAAGACTGGCCAGAGCAGATTTTTCCGCCAGCAGCGCCTGGCTCTCCACAACAGAAGGCGGCTGGTCTTCAAAATATTCCACCACAGCGCCGCAGTCAGGGGCTTCGCGGGTCTCGGCGATGGCTGAAACGTGGTCAAAGTCATAGGTCGCAGCCGTCCGGAGCTGTGCGGAAGCCAGCACATGATAGTCCGTGGCATATTCGTAATATTTCTTTCCGATCTGGTCCACTGCAAACATCATGGTGATCGGCATTACGGGAAGGCAGTCCACCGCGCTCCCGTCCAGCATTGCCAGTACCCGTTCGCGACCGTTCATGTCCGTCCCCTCGATTTGTCCTTTCGCGCATCGAACTGCGCGTTCAGCCTGATCTATGAATCAACAGGCTCGGCGGCAATGATGCCTTCGTCGTACTTCGCGACAATTCGAAATCCCGGCGGCACAACCAGGAACTCCTTTTCGTCCCACTCGCCGTCCAGCATGCGCCGGATCAGGCCCAGGTTTCCCTGGACCTTTTCAAAGGCCCAGCCACGCTCCGCGGCGTCCTGGCGCGTGCGCTCTTCGAAGCTCCTATCGGGTTCCACGCCCATCTCGATGAAAGTGAACTGCCGGTAATGGCGCGTCAGGTTGCCGAGTTCTTCCTGAAGGTAACGGGCGTTGTCCTCGCCGTAGCGCGCCACCAACTCCTCATAAGTCTGCAGGAAGCCCAGTGATTTCCCCAGTGCCAGCTGGCTCAATTCACCGTCGGCGCCCCCGCGTTCAATCCACCCCGTCGTGGTGAAGTAAACACCGGGATGGTTCTGGAAATAATCCATGTAGCGCGAGGCGCTGCCCATGAAAAGCGTAATGCAGTCGTGCGCCCGCGGAACCACCAGCGGCCTGTCGCGAGAGGTCAATCCCGCGATGCCATTATTGCAAAGGCCGTAGCCGAGAAGGATGGCGTCGTAAGGGCTGTTGTCAATCCGGTCGATGGCCGCCTGCAGGCGCGCGTGCATCTCTGTTGTGCCCACATCGTGCAGCCCCTTGGGCAGAAACTCCACGTCAATGGTATGGGGCGAACGCGCAATGAGTGCGCACATTTCGCGGAAAAAGATTTCGCAACTGATCAGTCGCAGTCGCATAAGCTTCGTCCGGCGCTTTCGCGCGGATCACAGGCGCGCCGCCAGTTCACGGATGAACTCCGGCGCGGTGCCGCAGCAGCCGCCAATAAAGCTGGCACCGGCCGCAACCAGCGCCTGGGCGTGGCCGGCAAAGGATTGCGGCGTTTCACAGTAATGCAGCCGTCCGTCCAGGACTTCCGGCAGACCTGCGTTCGGCTTCATCCAGAGCGGCAGACTGGTGGCGGCCCGCAGGCGTTTGCAAATCATCACGTAACCCTCCGCGCCCTGGCCGCAGTTGGCGCCCACGACGTCTGCGCCCGCAGCGGTCAACGCGCCGGCTGCCTCTTCCGGCGTTGTGCCCATCATGGTGCGGTCGTGCTCACGGCCGGAATCAAACGTCATGCAGGCGATGACGGGAAGGCCCGTCGCGGCGGCCGCTGCTACGGCCAGCCTGGCCTCGGCGGGGTCGCTCATGGTTTCAATTACAATCGCGTCAGCGCCCGCGTCAGCCAGGGCCCGGGCCTGCTCCTCGAAAGCCAGGGTGACTTCCTCCTCGCGCACTTCCTCGGCAAACAACAGCTTGCCGCACGGCCCCATCGACGCAAACACACGGGCGCGGCCGTCCGCCGCCCGGCGTGAAATCGCCACCCCGGCCCGATTGATCTCCTCCGCCTTTCTGGCAAGCTCGTGGCGGGCCAGCATGATGCGGTTGGCGCCAAACGTGTTCGTCAGAATAATCCGGCTTCCGGCTTCAACGTAGGCCCGGGCGACCTCCTCAACGCGCTCCGGGTGCGACAGGTTCCACGCATCGGGACAGTCTCCCGCCTCGAGGCCGCGCGCCTGCAATTCCGTTCCCCAGGCGCCGTCAGTCAGCACCGGTGCTTCCGAAAGCAATTCCTCAATCAGCTTTTTCATGGCATTCCGCTCACCGGCTCCAGATCTCCTGAAGCCGCCAGCAAGCCTTAATTGGACATGCCCCGGTTCTCCAGTGAATACCTATGTGAAGACGACCACAATAGCCCCGGGGCTCCTGCCCGAAACTATCAATCGCCTTACGGGTAAGTCTGTGATTTGTATCACAGTCCCTTTGAGCTGCGGATATCGGGATAGAGGTCACCAGATGAGGGCGGCAGGAGACTTGCCGGAGAGAATATCCTCATCGAGTTCATAACCAAAGCCGGGCGCAGGGCTAAGATCGACAAATCCGTTCTGAGGCTGCGGTTCGCCCTTCAGCAGGGGATTGCCTCCCTGGGCGAAGATATCCACAAACTCCGCACGCGGAGCGTTGTCTGTTGACATCACAAAGTGGTAGGTGGGCGCCCCCACGCCGTGCGGAATCACCGGCAGGTCATGGGCGCTGGCCATGGCGGCTATCTTCTTCAGCTCCGAAAGCCCGCCGGCGCGGTAGATGTCCGGCTGCAGGACGTCCACCGCGCGTTTCTCGATCAGGTCGCGGAACCCGTAGCGCGTGAATTCATGCTCGCCGCCCGTGATAAGGATGTCAGGCACCGCGTCCTTGATTTTTCGATAGGAATCGATCTGGTCGGGCGGCACCGGTTCTTCGATCCATAGCACCCTGAACTCCGCGACGGCTTTGGCCAGGGCAATGGCGTAGGGAACGTCGAGAGCCATGTAGCAATCGAGCATGATGTCGCCGTCGGGCCCGATCAGCTCGCGGGTCTTCGCCACCAGTTCGACATTTTTCCTCAAACCTTCCCGGCCGTCGGCCGGACTGTGAGGGACCGCCAGCTTCACGTGGCGGAAACCTTCCTTCAGATGCCGCTCGGTCAAATTGCCCGTCACATAAACCGGAATGCGTTCCTTTGTTTTTCCTCCTGCCAACTCGTAAACGGGCTTCCCCGCCGCCTTTCCGGCCAGGTCCCATAGCGCCAGGTCGATGCCGCTGATTACTTCAATCACGATTCCTTTTCGCCCGTAGAACTGCGAGGCGCGGAACATCTGCTCCCACAGCAGCTCGATATTCGAAGGATCTTTGCCAACCAGAAGCTGTCGGAACTGTTCGTCGATGATGGCCGCGGCCACCTTTCCTTTTCCGCCTCCCACCGTGCCCAGGCCCCGCAGGCCGTCGCTGGTAACAATCTCGACAATCGCCGCAGACATGGGACCAAACCAGCTTGAGCGCTTCGCTTTGTACTCCGGGTAGATCGACATCGGGTTCGCGATGACACCCTCGCTCAGCCATGAGGCGCTCATCGGAACCACATGAACTTTCACTTCGCTGATCTGCATCTTGCCTCCATTGGCGGTCATTTTTGTCAGGGCATCGTAATCACACTCACTTCGAACGCACCCAGCGCCGTTTCGTCGCGCACCAGGCGCGCGGTTCCCACGCCCGATTCGGCCGTCTCTTCATTAACGTATTGTTCGCTTGACCCGGCCGCTCCGGGCAGGGAAATCGACGCCGGCCGGTTGCGCCGGTTGATCAGCAACAGTTTGTGCTGGCCCGAGCCGGTTACAAATCCCTGAGCGTAAACCTCCGCTGAGCTGCCGTCGGTCTTCACCATCTTGTCGCCGGGGCCGAAATTGTCATGCAGGAGTTTCAGCACCCAGAAGCGCGCGTTCGGCTGCCCGGTTGTCCAGTTCACCATCGAGACGCTCGGAAACTGCGTGGGATAGCCGACCAGCTGCGATTCTCCGGCCACTTCGATTCCCAGGTGCGCCAGCTGCGCGTAAAGATAGGCGTACATGCCTCCGCACAGGTTCCAGTAGCCGTTCGGGATGGGCCGCACCAGGTGGTCGTCCGTGTCATAGGGCAGGATGCAGCCCAGTTCATTCGTGTCGGTCAGAGTCTCGGGCGAAAGCCGCTCGCGGATCGCCTGGATGAATCGGACTGAATACAGAAAGCGGTCAGCCTGGTCCCAGAAGGTGTATTGCCAGTTGTTCAGGTTCTGGTCAGGCGTGGGGCCGGCGTAGAAGTGGTAGGAAATCATGTCCAGCGGAGTCCCCGCCTTGTGGTTTTGGTGGTTCAGAAAGTACTCGAAAAATTTCGGATTCACCGAAGGCGCCGCCAGCGCCGCGCTCACAAACTTGATGCTGGGATCCACTTTGTGGATTGCCGCTGTGACGGCGTCGTAGAACCGTGTGTAAAATTCCGGGCTCATGTTGTGCTCAAAGTCCACCTCGTTCAACACTTCCCAGTACTGGATTTTGTAGTGGTGGCCGGACTCGTGCCGCTTGCCGTATTCGTCCGTAAAGCCGCCCTGCGTATAC
>OBIZ01000033.1_pt1 | contig 25220 bp, 24 predicted proteins | sample 1519801 | NCBI WGS metagenome assembly OBIZ01 (sample SAMN01911456, study PRJEB22533) | soil metagenome | biome: Soil | place: Malaysia | collected 2012-04-30 | depth DG_metagenome m | reverse complement strand
TCATGGAAGCGTCCCAGCCGGTTGGCCAGCAGATGCAGATTTCCCTCGGAGTCGGCCACCAGCAGGTCTGTAAAACTGTTGCCGTTGATGTCGGCAGCCAGACCCCGGAAGGCCAGCAGGGGAGCCGGCGGCTTGATGGCCGGGAGGTTCGGAAACGGCGTAAACCTGGCGTCGCCGTCGTTCTGCAGGACTTCGCAGCCGTCCGTGGTCCACAGGGCAAGGTCGAATTTTCCGTCGTGGTCGAAATCGGCGACAGCGCCGCTCAAGGCGGTGGCTTTTGTAAAGTCAGCGCCAGCTTCGCGGGAGCGGTCGGCAAACTTCTCGCCGCCCAGGTTCTCAAAGAACACCGGCGCGCCGTCATCGCGCAAGAAGACGAGGTCAGGATAGGTGTTGCCCGTAAAGTCGGCAAACAGAACGTCGCGAAAACGCCCGCGGACGCCGCCCAGGCCCGTCGTTTCTGTTATATCGGTGAATGTCCCGTTGCCGTTGTTGCGGTAAAAGTGAATACCGGCGGGTGAAAAGCCGTCGGGAAAACGGAACGTGGCCTCATGCGGCGGATTGTTCAGGTTGGTGTAGGAAGTTACGAGAAGGTCCAGCAGGCCGTCGTTGTCGGCGTCAAACAGCAGCGCGCGCGTATCCACCTCGCCCGGCCGGGGCTTGAGTCCAGCCTTCTCCGTCACGTCCGTAAAGGTTCCGTTGCCGTTGTTCTTGTAAAGGTGGATGCCGTCGAGCCCGGCCACAAACAAGCTCAGGTTTCCGCTGTTGTCGTAATCGGCAAAGGTGGCGGAAAGGGAATTCGGCGGGCCTTCAACTCCGGCTTTGGCCGTAACGTCCTGGAAAGTTCCCGCGCCGCTGCTGTGGAAAAGCTGGTTCCTGCCGCCGGGGTTCGCAACGTAAAGGTCGGGATGGGAGTCGCCGTCATAATCAGCCACGGCGATCGATGGGCCAAGCAGCGGCAGAAGTTTTGCCTTGGCGAAATCCAGCGAGTAGTCCGCCGCCTTGACTTCCGCCGCTTCGCTGTTCGCGGCCGGGTTTTCGCCGCGCAGCGAAATTCCCAGTGCCGAGGTGATTTCGCGGAACGCGACGGGACGCGCGGCGGCCCCGCCTGCGACTCGCACCGGCAGCGAGGCCGGGACCAGCACCGCTCCGTACTTGCCTTTTTCGAGAGCAGGACTCTGCAGCGCAATGCTGGGGAGCTTGTCGCTGTACACCTTGTGGAGTTTCAGCATTTTCTGGGCTTCGGGACGGCGGCCCATTCGGACCAGGATGGTGAAAGTGCGAAACAGCGAGGCGACATAGAAATTCTGACCGCGCTCAAAACCCATCTTGTTGAGCCGCTCGTGGGCCTCGAGGGCAAGGTCCAGTTTGTGCTCGGCAAAGTAGACCGTTCCCAGGTTGAACCAGGCGGCCGGGTCCTCGGGGTCTGCTGTGATGACTTTCTTGAAGGCTTCTTCAGCGGGCTCATAGCGGAGCTCGCGTTTGTAAAGGATTCCCAGGTTGTACTCAATGGCAACAAGTTTGGGCGCCATCTGCTTTGCCGTAGTGAGCGCGGAGAGCGCCTGGTTGAGGTTGTTCGCCTGCGTGTAGGCGAGGCCAATGTCCAGATAGTCCGTGGCAACGGCATGGCCCGACTTGATCACCTTCTGGAATTCGGCGATGGACTCTGTATACTTGCCCTGCTCGTAGTACGCCTTGCCCACGTTGCGCCAGGTCTGGAGCGTCGCCGCGCCGGGCGCCTTGGCCTGCGCCGCCGCGAGACTCGCACCCGGTTGTGCTGATGACCGCCGCTCGACCGCGAGGAACGGAAGCAGCGTGGCGGCAGCAATCGCGCCTGAAACGAGAAGGACTTTTTTCTGAGCCTGGTTCATCTTACTCCCAATTATTTTGTCGTTTGACCCGCAAGGGAGTGATTATATAACGCGCATGGCTGTGAGGGCAGGGGTTTGTGGCACGGGCGTCCCGCCCGTGATCCCGCCTTGCGGGACGGGGCGGCCGTGCCATTCTGGGTAGCGGGCCTGTCGCGCCGTGCTCTCTGTGTCTCGAAAAGCATAAACACAGAGGACACCGAGGTTCGGTTTTTCGTCCGCACTACACCTGCCGGGCCGCAGAGGATACAGAGAAGCAGCGCCGGATTTTCTCTGTGTTCTCTGTGCGTGGAAAATATGCAACATCACGATTGCTGGTGGCTCAGTGCTCTCTGTGTTAGAGCTTCAACAGAACACTGCGCACGTGACCGTTGAGGGGCTGAACTGCTGCCGGGATGAAGCCCGGCGCTACAAAAACAGAATCTCTTCCGAATTTTGCCCTCCAATGTTTTCAACAACATGGCCCGGTTCGTTTTTGGGTTCGTTTTCGGTTCGTTTTTTCCACAGGAACCTGTTTTCAACAACTTCCCGGCTTCGTTTTTGGGTTCGTTCGGCTTTGTTTTTCATGCCCGATTATTTGTTTTCAACAACATCTCGGGTTCGTTTTTCAAAAATCGTGTTTTTTTGTCCCACGCACGTCGTGTTCCATTGACTGGGTGGCCAATTCTTCGAGTTTGCGGTTGGCTTGGATCTCAGTCAGGAGCTTCAGTTTGCGGTCGATCAACCGATCGAGGGTGTACTCATGCCGAACGATAGACGTCCACTGCGGGTGGACGGGCGCCAGCGCCGAATCGCGCAGGGCTGGGGAGACGTGGACATGTTCCTGAAGGAAGAGCGTGTATTCCTCCATCACGTCACGAATCTCTTCTTCCAGCGCAACTTTCAATTCAGCCGCAAGCGCGCGCTGCTCTTCCGTTTCGACGCCCTGCTCGCCGAGCTGCCGGTAGCTGTTGGCAATCTGTGCGCCGCGCAGCGTGGGCGTTTCGCCGTAAAGCATGGTGATGGCGAAGGAGATGTCCTGCGAAAAGTCCTGCCGCTTGACCAGCGCCGCGAGCGTATCAAGGTGCGAAAGGGTTTCGCCGAACCGGGACGGGGATCTTTGAGCGCGCCGCAGGCCGGATTTCAGCACTTCATCCTGCGAGATGTCGGCGCTCTCGCGGCCCACTTCGAGCACCTGGCGTTGCCTGTCGAGTTCCAGCACCTCCAGGTTGCGCAACTGGAGACCCTGCTGGGCGCGGTTGAGGCGGCGCTTTTTCCAGGCCAGCATGGCAATGTCTTCGAGCAGCATCTGCTCGACGGCGTCGGCGGGCTGGCGGCTGGCGATGAGGCTGTCGCGGAAAGCGTGGAACTCATGCGGGTCTTCGCCCAGCAGGAGCATGGTCTGCTCCATGGTGTGCGGGCCGTTGTAGTATCCGTACTTGAGAGCATTGAGAGCCGCACGGCGCTTGCCAGCCTCGGTGCGCGGCCCGGTGGATTTTTTCGCGTTCCTGCGATTTGATTCCAATTGCCTGGGCGTGAGTTTGTCGTTTGTCTTTTCCACAATTCCTCCCTTTCGACCGTAGGGCCGGGTTCATCCCGCCAAGAGCATTTCAAGAATGAATGGCGGCGTAAAGCCGCTGCTACAGTCGCTGTTCCGGCCGGCCGGAGGCGGGTTTCTCAAGTCGCGTGCGGCTCTTCCGAAACAATGTCCCTTCAAGGATATCAGGCCAAAATGGGACGTTTGGGACGTATGGGACAAACGCAGAAATATTTTTTCCGCTCTTTTAGAGTTAAAAGAGTATGGGTTGAAATTAAAGGGATGGTTTAATTAAAATCAGGCCGATTGTTCAAAATTGACACGGTGGGAAAATCAACCGTCAGGACTTCTTGCCGTCGTGGCCGTTTTTGCGAACCATTTTGTCCACCGTGTCGATCAGGGCGTTCAGCTTATAAGTGGTTGAGCTCTGAACCTCCCGCAGTTCTTCCCGAAGCTCGTTCATGCCCGCGGCTTGAGCTTCGCTCAGCTCCTTAATGCCCGCGGAGCTTTGTTCCACGGTACGGGCAAGCGAAAGTGATACGTCTACAAGCTGGGCGATGCGGCGATCATTGGCTTCACCGGCAGCCTCGATGCGGGCAATGGCTTCTTCGTGTTTCTGAAGCCATGACTCGTGCTTCGCCTGCATCTCCACCATGAAGCGCATGGTCTTTTCGATGTCCATATCGGAAGTATACCTTAAGCCTGCTGATTTGTGCCAGGAGTGGCCATGGATTCACGCTTCTATTTGCGGTAACGGGCGATGAACGAATCGATGAACTCAAAGCGCTTCTGGTCAGTCGCGGGCCGCGCCTGGATGTCATCACCCAGCATCATCACCTGGCGGTCCTGCGGTGTGTAGCGGGGCCAGTGGGGAAGGCCCGCGCCGTTGGGATCGCCCGTCTTCGCGAAATTCGACCAGTAGGTCATCATGGCGTCAGAGACTTTGAAGTCGACCGGCTGCCACGGAATTTTCTTCCATTTCAGAGCTCCGAACACATATTCAATCTCGGCCGAGTGGCGCGCCCCCAGTTTGACGAGCGGAATTCCATCTTCGGTCACACTCAGCGGCTCCGGCGGCGTGCGTGTGAAGAGATAACGATAGACGGGCGAGTCGCCGGTTTGGTTCTGGATTTCGAGCCATTTCCATGTTTTGTAGACGGCGGCGAAATCGCTGGCCAGGTCTTCAGTGGATTGGCGGGCCTCCGCAGCGGTAGCATGCGGATAAAACTCAAGCGCCTGGTCTGCCTGCTGCCCGAAACGTTCGTTGATTCTCTTGACGAGATTCTCAGCCGTGGGGGGAGTTTTCCTGGAGTACAGCACTCCGGCATTCTCATCCTTGTTCCAGCCGGCCAGCAGCGGCACATGACTCTGCTCGCCCTCGGCAAAGATTGTGTTCACGTCCCGGGGAAGGAAGTATCCGTCAATATTCGGGTCGAAATCTTCTTCCTTTGGCGTATTCTCCAGCAACTTCCCGGCGGGAATGGCACGCAGTGCGGCGAGCGATGCGGCTCCGATGGACTCGGCGAACTTCTGGCCTGCCGCTTCGGTCACGGCAAGGGGTTGCAACGCACCGATGTCAGGTCCCGCGCCAAACTTTGCGCCGCTTTCTCCAATGGCTTTCTGGAAGAGCCCTTTTGCCAGCTGAGAAGCCATCAGCGCGCTGACCGAGGACGACCCGGCGGACTCTCCGAAGATCGTGACGTTGTTGGGATCGCCGCCGAAAGCCGCGATGTTTTCTTTCACCCATCGAAGCGCTGCGACCTGGTCCATCAGTCCGTAGTTGCCGGAAGCGTGGTGGGGCGATTCCTCCGCGAGCGCGGGATAGGAGAAGTAACCGAATATCCCCAGGCGGTAATTGCAACTGACCACTACCACGCCCTTCTTCGCCAGATTCATGCCCTCCTGGCGCGGTTCGGACGTTGCTCCGGCCTGGAAACCGCCGCCGTAGATCCAGAACATCACGGGCAGATTTTCCGAGGCGGACTTTGCCGGCGTCCAGACGTTCAGATAGAGGCAATCTTCGCTCGGACCTTTGTCGCGGAAAACCATGTCGGAATAAACATTTCGCTGCATGCAGCGCGGGCCAAAGGCGTTGGCCTTGCGCACGCCTTGCCACGCCTCCACCGGCTGGGGCGGCTGCCAGCGCAGTTTGCCCACGGGCGGCGCGGCGAAGGGAATTCCGAGGAACGCCCGGATGTTGGAGTGGCGAACTCTCTTACCCTGCAGTGTGCCGGATGCGATTTTGACCTGGTCAGCGGCCCGCACAACGGCAACTTGCGAAGCAGCGAGGACGAGAATCAGCAGGGAGAATTGTTTTGCGGAAAATGCAGTTTGTTTGCGGGTGATCATGGTTGCTCCACCTGGCCGCCAGATACTGTGCTGGATGGGGCCGCGGACAAAGTCCATCCCCCATGCTATCGCCGGACGAGCGTGGAGGCACACGCACCCCCCGGGCGTGCATGGGTTCTTATAACCTTAACGCGAACGGATTGATTTTGTGCCAGTCGCAACTGGCCGCCGGATGTCCCCCGTGGGTGTCGGGCAATCGCGGCGGCGGTGAGGGACGTACTCGCCTCTGTAACTTACCGATGCCGTTGGCATCAACGCAGCTAGGTGGTAAATTCGGCGATCAGCTTATGCCCGGCTTCCGTCATTTCCCAGACACCACGCGGAGAGTCTGCTTTCAACAGTCCTGCCTGCACCATTGCGCTTTGCGCCCACTGCGCCGTGTTCCACCAGCGCGGAACTTCGGAGTTGGCGGCCAGTGGTTCGAAATCGATGTCGGTCAGGGTACCCTTCATCAGCTTGGGAAGGCGTTCCAGAATATCTGCCATGTCACCGACGCCGCCCATCTGGTTCAGGACCTGAAGGATGGGTTTGAAGTAGACTGTTTCCCGGGTCCGAATACCGCGCTGCAGGCGGCTAAGATCGTGACTTCCGTTCTTTCTGACGCCTGTGCCGTTCGTCGCGACCACCGGAGCGAGTTTTTCCCACTCAGCGCGGATCGCCGAAAGCTTCTCGCGTACTGCTGTGACCTGGTCTGCCCGTTCCAGAACAGCCCGTGCCGCGTCATAGTTCCGTGCCGCAAAAGCCTTTGCTCCAGACTGATTGATAAACTCGATCTCCGTTTCCATCTCTTCCAGCAGGATTTCAAACGCTGCCTGGACAGTGGTGGGTTCTTTCTCGACCATCGTGCGACCTCCTTTATTTACTCACCATTCATAGTGATTCCCCAGGGCCATGGCGCTAGCCCATCTTTGGCTCGGTCCGAACTCCCCTATCCCCACCTTAATTTCCAGCGCTTTCGATCAACTCAAGTCAAGAACTTGAGAATCGCATTGTATCGCAGAGCTAAGGCTTCCGCCAGCCCTTTGAAACAATTGATAATGTACACCAAAGAGGGGTCTGATCGTTACTAAAAAATTACTTGTAACCCGAAGAATATCGATTTTATTTCAATGAGGACCTAATAGGGCGAAGATGGACGGCGCGGCTCCCGTGGGTGATTGGATGAGAAGTTACGCCGTCCGGGCAGGCTGGCATGTCCGTAAGTTACTCACATGAATAATGTTATCTGACTTTCAGGCGGCCGGAAAGGATGCCGCTCACGGGGTCGAGGCTCCACAGCGGGCCCCAGCCGTGGCATTCCGAGATGGAAGGCAAGGGCTCTTCGCAGTTTCATCGTCTGCCCTCTGCAGCGGCGCACGGGAGCAGGAAACCCGGCATCAGGGCTGGCTGACCGGCTGCGACTGCGCTCCCGGAATATTTTTCTGCCGGCCGTACTCGCCCGTCTGAGAGTTGGTGAGCGCGATGTTATGAGCGTCAAGGATGGTGCCCGTCGACTCGTGGAACTGGACAATGGCCTGCGCATAGGCCTGCCGGGCGCGCGCCAGGTTGCCCTCGGCCTGGATCAGGTCACGCTGCAACAAGATGACGTTCAAGGTGGTGGACACACCGAGGCGCAGCTTTTTGATTTCCGCGTCCAATGCCTGCTGGGCGTAATCTCTGGCCTTAAGCGCTGCGTCAATCTGAGCCTTTGCCTGGGTCACCGCAATTTCCGCGTTGCGAACATCCTGCTCAATCGAATTCTTGTCGCGCTGCATGCTGGTCTGCATCCGGTGCAGTTCAACCATGGACTGCGCGGCGTTGGCCTGCAGGTTACGGTTGCGGATGGGAATGCGCAGCGTAAGGCCGAAAGAATAGCTCGGATACTTCCCGCTGAAAATCTGTGAGAGTGAATCTCCCAGGCCGCCAGGTCCGGCGGCAGCAAAACCTACGCCCGGGACGCCCGCAAGACCGTTTGACTGATAGGTAGCGAAGGCATCGAGGCTGGGCAGCAGTCCATTACGGTTGGACTGAATAGTATACTGCTGGTTCCGCAAGTTCAGTTCGTCGAGGCGGAGTTCGGGGCGATTCTTCAGGGCGTCAGCCAGAGCCTGCTCAAGCGGCGGAACGTCACCGGGTTTGGGCTCCGGCAGGTTGTCAGTGGCATTGATTTCAAGCCCGGCCAGCACAGGGGTCACGCGCTTCGAAATCATGGTCTTGATGACCTCCTGCTGCTGCAGGTAGGTCGTCTGGGCAACAATCAGTTGCTGCTGATCACTTGCAAGCTCGGATTCGGCCTGGACCACGTCGAGCGGAGCCAGCGTGCCAATCTGGACCTGCTTCTTGTCATCATCGACAAGTTTCTGCGAATAATCGACGGCGGACTGGGCCACACGCACTTGATCCCGGTCTGCCAGCAGGGTGTAATAGGCGTTGAGCAATAGCGCGACAGTGGCAATCACCTGCTGGCGGAATACGTTGTCCGCCACGGTCAGGTTGTTGTTGGAAATACGGATATACACTCCATTAGCCCGGCGCCCAAACCCGTTGAGCAGGTGTTGATTAAAGCCCACGGTTAGAGTGGTTGGGATCGATGGATTGAACAAAGCACTGGTGGAAGAGGTGCTGTCACGGATGCCGATTAATGAAGTTACGAAGCTCGTGCCGGTGAGGAAGCCCTTTCCGAAAAAAGTGGAGTAACTGGCGGTGTGCGTACCTACGACCGGGACGCCCGTGAGAGACTCAAAATTCAACGGAGTTGAACTGTTATTCCAACCGAAGCTGAAACCTGTAAATGGATCGCAGCAGCCCACAGCACTGGTGCTGGTGATGCCGCCGCCCTGGAATCCCCCGCCTCCTGTTCCTCCGGCCCCTGAAACACCGCCGATGCCGGCGCCGATCGCGCCTGCAAAAAGCGCATTCGACAAAGTGGCGCCCTGAATGCCGCGCGCGGCGCTCCCGCTCTTGGCTCTGAGCACATCGAGACGAGCAAGCGGAAGCTCATAGCGTGAAACGGCAATGTCCAGGTTGTTCTGGAGGGCTAACTGAATGGCTGAGTCAAGCGAAAGTTGCAGCTTGTCGTTCTGGATCAGCTGGTTCAGATCGGGCGTGTTTGCCAGCGACGGAGCGGGCACGTACGGATAGGAGTAGGCCTTGAAAATGGAAGGGCCGCTGGTGTAATTGAAGGTGCCTTTCTCCGGCTGTTGCTGGGAACTTGTCTGCTGGGCATTGGCGTTCACTGGCTGGAAAATTGCCGCCAGTAAGAGAAAAAAGACCGCCAGCCCGGCAACCCGGTTCACTTTTTCCAATCTCATCTCGTAACCTCTCACTCCAGGATCAGGTCTTTGAATTTTGGTGCCTAACAAATTACATACGAACTCTTTAGATGCTTAGTTTCACAGAGGTGGGAGAAAATACCGGACTCGGCAAAAAACCTGCCGGGTTATTCCTGTGAAGTCGCGTGCCGATTCTCGGCTCCTGTTGGGACCATCAGCTGAATTCGCCGCAAACAGGCAGGGACTGTCGCGGCTGGACTGGTCTCGTTGGTACTAGACGCTCAATGTAACATCCGGCGGGCGGTTCTGGCAATGGGGTGGACCCATCCACGGGGTGGCCGAGTGCGGTGGCTCTTTGTTTGATCGTGGTGATGGAGGCAGGGGACAGGGACGAGGTGCAGCGGACGGAACAAGACCTTGTTCCGTCCGCCGCGGGAGGGGGGCCTCGTTGGTCTGGACGATGTTTCGACCGAACCAAACCACCTTTAAAATGTCATGCAGCGGCGCCATCATGACGCCCGTCGGCGGGGTTAAGCCGGAGATTTATCTTCTGCAGGACTTTTTACCATTAAGAAACTTCCTCCCCCATTCAGCGAAAAACTAAACTTCCGTTAACCCATAATTAATACTTCAATACGTTACTGTCAAGTAAATAATGCAAAGTTTTGCGCACTTTTGTAAACATTGTAGTTTCTTCAAAATACAGACAGATTTCGCCCGGACGAAACCTGGCGTTGATTGACAAAACTCAAACTGCACCTTCTTTGTTGGAATATGCCGGGCGAAGCATCGAACTTTGGAAGTTGCGCGGCAATGCATTGCCGCAATAATCTGTGGGAGCATGAGGAATATTCGCCTGACCATCGCTTATGACGGCACTGACTTTCACGGTTGGCAGCGCCAGCCACAGGCTCCCACCATCCAGGAGGCGCTGGAAATACGCATCGAGAAAATCACCGGCGGCCCGGTCACGCTCCACAGCTCAGGGCGGACCGATGCAGGCGTCCACGCGGCCGGACAGGTGGCGAATTTTGTAACGCAATGCTCCATCCCGCGCTCAAACCTGGTGAAGGCGCTGAACGATATTCTTCCGGCTTCAATCCGGGTGCGAAAGGCGGAGGATGTTGCTGCTGAATTCCACGCCCGCTACAGCGCGAAGTCAAAAACCTACTGTTACCGCATATTGCGGGCGCCGATCTGCCCGCCGTTTCTGGCTCGATTTGTGTATCACCACCCTTATCCGCTTGATATCCGGCGGATGGCACGAGCGGCGCGGCTGCTGGAAGGTGAGCACGATTTTACGTCATTTGCCGGGAGCGACCCCGCGCGGAAGGAAAAGGAGCAGAAGGAAGGCTCGAATGTCCGGGAGGTTTTCCGCTCTCGCATCACGGCCCGGAAGAAATTGCAGATGATTGTTTATGAGATTCGCGGCTCGGGATTCTTGCACCACATGGTGCGAAACATTATGGGAACGCTAATCGAAGTCGGCAGCGGAAAGCTCTCGCCGGAAGATATTCCTCTGATTCTCAAAACGCGCGACCGCGGCAACGCCGGCCCCACTGCACCGGCAAGTGGACTGTGGCTGGTGAGAGTCGAATACTAAGCGCACGCTGTCACCCTGAGCCCGTTACGCGGGAGAAGGGTCCCTGCATTTCTTCTCAGCGAAATAGGGGGATATTTCGCTTCCAGCGCGTCCAGCACAGAGCGCCGTGTAACCGCATCCTGAACGTCGAGCGTGACCTCGTCGTCGACCTTTGCCAAAATCCGAAGATGGAAGGGAAGAACGACTCGAATCATGGAACAATCACCTCTCATAATGAAAAAGTCAGGCATGCAGAACTAATTTGATATTGCTCGGCGTCATTGAACGAAGACGAGCAGGACGCCGGAGGGGTCCCAGACGTGGAGAACCAGCGAGCCGTTGACCGGTTCCGGCGGCTTGATTCGGACGCCCGGAAACCGGCCGCCGACCGAGATCATTCTCACGTGCTGATGCCAGGCCTCAATGTCGTCTACCCCAATGACGACCATAAAGTTGTCAGCCCAGCCCCTGACGTAATAGTTCTGCAGCCGAAACTGCTTGCCGTTGAGCTCAAAGTCAGCGGTACCGCCCCAGCCCTCAGACATTTTAAAGCCCAAGGCTGCGTAGAATCGCTTGGACAACTCAAAATCTTTCGCCGGCATATAAACTTTGAAGTCCCTGATAGTTAGCGGCAATTCGAAAATCCTCCCGGGCAGTTGTGGAGGTTACAACGAGCCCTTTCTGCGCGTTCGCGGCGCACGGATATCTATTGGCATTCATTCCCTGGAAGATCGGCCAACAAGCATGCTGAGACGCCGTTCCACGTTCCAGACGGGCCGGCGATCACACCAGTGTCTTAACCTCCACCTCGAGCTCGCGCTGTAGTTGTTCGACGATGAGCTTCCAGGTGTCGCCGCCGATCTCCGAGCCGCGCGCCTTCCTGGCCGTTACGATATGCAACCCAGCGCGAAACCCAGTGCGCTACAGATTTCATCCATGCGTTCGGAGCTGAGCGTCCCAACCCGGCGGCCAAGCCAGTCCTTCGGCACGGTGACGAGGTTGTGCAGATTCACTGCACAGGGTCGTTTCATTCCGTCCGCCTCGCTCATTTGCACCTCAGAGGCGACGCCTCGAATGGTGGAAGTGATCGGGGCTACGGTCACGGCCGCCAGATACGGAATGACGCTTTCCCTGGTCAAGACGACCACCGGCCTGCGCTTGTCGGGGCGGGCAAAAGGGCAGAGGCGGATGTCTCCGCGAGTTATCGCTCCGGCCACACTGCCACCCCCGCCCAACGCTCAACTTCTTCAACGTTCTGCGGCTGCTCTTGATAGGCACGGCGCTCGCGGGCTTCAAGCTCCCTGATTTTGAGGCGCCGCAAGTGTTCACGAAGGGCTTGGCGAACCAGAGCCGAACGGTTCACTCGTGCCTGCCTGGCGGCGCTGTCAGTAGCCTTGAGAAGTTCAGAATCGAGCACAACTTGAATGGTTTCCATGATGTGGATTCTACTCCACAGTGGATTCCACAGTCAATGATCCTTCCCCCGCGTTGCGGGATCAGGGTGACGCGGCACCGGGCGTTGCACTCTTTTCTGTAAAAAAACGCTAGCCGCCCGCTATCGCCCCGATCACACAAAAGGGTTCTTTCCCGTTGGCAACAGCTTCGGGCAGGGGAGTGTCGGGCGATTCGTGGGACAGGTCTTCTTCGCAGGCAAAGAAGCGGAGGAACGCCCGGCGCTTGCCTGTGTCGTGGTCGCGAATGGTCCCGCGCAGCACAGGGTATTTGCCTTCGAGCGCATCCAACACCGTCCGCTGTGTCACTGCGCCCTCGACGTCGAGCGTGACCTCGTCGTCAACCTGCGCCAGGGTTCGGAGATGGAAGGGAAGGACCACTCGAATCATTCTGGAACTCATCTCATCATGCTCCTGTGGAACTTCACTTAATGGCACTCTGTCTTCTGGCTACCCCTTATCACCAACCGGCTGAATAGACGGCGAAAATTCGATAAGGACCGGGCTCGGAGTTGCTGAATACTCCGTCGTTCAGGGCGCGTTGGGCCTTCTCGAAGGATGTGAGCAGGCAGTGCTCATTGGTGTCAACTTCGTTCGCCACCATGTTGCACGATAGCGGCGAGCACTCCGGGGAAGTCCGGACTGAAAAAGTGACTACATCGAAGCCTGCAAGTTGCATTCGGGAGGGCGGAGTGACGTTTATTGGGAATGAATTTTCCGCTTCAAACGTGTGCCAGCCCTCGCCGTCGAACTCCAGTTCATGCACCTCGTAATAAAACAAGGTTGTACCTTCAAGGTCGATTGAATTTTCCCTGGCGACACTCTGGATAATTTCGGGTGAGTCGAATAGCCAGTACCCGTTATGCCTCCAATATTTGATGTAGTCTGCAAAGTCTTTGGAAATACAGCTGGAAACGGAAAATATGTCGACGACCTGCGCGGCCTTGAGCCAGTCAGGCTTCAAACTCACACGCTTCGCCATGTAGCCGGCGCGTATCATCACAGCCTGAGTTTCTTAATCAACCTTGTGAATCGTGCGCCTGGTCACGCCAGCGTCTGGGCCTCAACCGAGAGCACGCGCGGCAGATCGTGGACGATGGCTTTCCAACTGTCTCCGCCGTCCGCCGAGCCGTAAACCTGCCCGCCAGTAGTGCCGAAATAGACCCCGCTGGGGTCAAGTTTATCCACCGTCATCGAATCACGCAGCACATTGACAAAGCAGTTCCGCTGCGGCAGCCCCTTGGCAAGGGGCTCCCATTCGTTGCCGCCCGTTCGGCTGCGATAGACTCGCAATTGTCCCTTGAGCGGATAGTGTTCCGAGTCGCTTTTGATGGGCACTACGTAGATGGTTTCCGGTTCGTTGGCGTTGACGTCAATCACAAAACCGAAGTCGGTGGGCAGGTTGCCGCTGACTTCGTGCCAGTTGTCGCCGGCATCGTCGCTGCGCATTACGTCCCAGTGTTTCTGCATGAAGAGTACGTTGGGTTGGGCGCCATGCTGTGCAATGCGGTGGACGCAGTGGCCGACCTCGGCATCCTCGTCAGGAAGAAATTGTGAGCGAAGACCGCGGTTGATGGGCTTCCACGTCTTGCCACCGTCATCTGTGCGAAAGGCTCCCGCTGCGGAAATGGCGATGAAGATCCTGTGAGGATCGGTCGGGTCCAGAAGGATGGTGTGCAGGCACATCCCGCCTGCGCCAGGCTGCCACCGGGGGCCCGTGCCGTGGCCGCGCAGCCCGGGGAGCTCCTGCCAGGAATAACCGCCGTCAACCGTGCGGAACAGGGCGGCGTCTTCCACTCCGGCGTAGACCGTGTCGGGATCTGAAAAAGACGGCTCCAGGTGCCAGACGCGCTTGAATTCCCAGGGATGTTGCGTGCCGTCATACCACTGGTGCGTGGTGAGCGGCTTACCGGTTTCAGAGGAAGTGTCGTAGACAAACCGGTTGCTCTCGCCCTGCGGCCAGCCCTGCGGCGACTGGGTAACGCCACCGCCCGGGGCTTCCCACGTCTTGCCGCCGTCGTTCGAGCGCTGGAGCACCTGCCCGAACCAGCCGCTCGATTGCGAGCAGTAGATCCGGTCCGGATCGGCCGGCGAGCCCTTCATGTGATAAACCTCCCACCCGGCAAAATGCGGACCGCTGACTTTCCACTTTTTGCGCGTTCCGTCCGATTCCAGAATGAACGCGCCCTTCACCGTGCCCACCAATAGACGTACTCCGCTCATGCATTCCTCCTCACTTGAATCTCGTTAAATGCCCATCCCCTTAATAAGACCGGTAACACACAGTGTGAAAGGAATTAACCCCGCTACCCAATTCATCTCACTTTTCTCGACCTTTGGCAAGCTGTTCCGATTCGGCTCGCAGGCGCTTTTCCTGCTTGATGAGGTCGGGCGAGAGTGCCTCACCGAAATCCTCGAACTCCATGATCGGCCGAATTTCGATTTCCACGCCGCCACCGAACGGAGCGCGCTTGAGCCATTTCACGGCGTCTTCCATTGATTTGACCTTCCAGATCCAGAACCCTGCCACCAGTTCTTTGGTTTCGGCGAATGGACCGTCGATGACTGTTCGGTCTTTACCGGAGAATCGGACCCTTCTACCCTTCGAACTCGGGGCCAGGCCTTCGCCGGCCAGCATCACTCCGGCTTTCACCAGTTCCTCGTTGTATTTCCCCATCGCCTCAAATACTTTCTGGTCGGGCAATATACCGGCTTCCGACTCCTTGTTGGCTTTGACAAACACGATGACGCGCATTTCCCGGCCTCCTTGTGAATCTGGTTTTAAGGGTGGCGGGCGATAATATCCGCCCGCGGGCTCTTCCCCCATCCATGCGACGTGCAGGTTTGCGCATTATCGACAAGCTGGACAATTTTTTATTCAGAAAAGCATTGCGCGCTCACCCGGGCACAAACCGCGACGGGCTACTCCTTTTCGCAGTTGACCATCCACGGGATGCCGAACCGGTCGGTGAGCATGCCAAAGCGCTTAGCCCAGAAGGTCTCCTGGATAGGCATGGTGACTGCGAGAGCACCTTCCGCCAGCCCGTTATAGATACGGTCGGCCTCCGTTGGGTCATCCACGCTGACGGAAACAGAAAATCCCTGCGGTTTCGCCTGGCGGCCCGGAGGCGCGTCAGATCCCATCAGAACCCCGCCGGGAGTGGTCATCCTGGCATGCATGATCTTCTTCCGCCACTCGGCTGGCACCGCGCCTTCGGCCGGCGAGCCCTCGTGGGGCATCATCATCTGAATTTTCCCGCCCAGCAGCTTTTCATAGAACTTAAACGCGTCTTCGCACTGTCCGGTAAAGAGCAGATAAGAATTGATTTGCAACATGCACCTCCTTAGGTGGTAGATGGATTTACTTGCTATGGATATTGAATCGAGCGAAAGCAGTTTCTCTCAATTACCCGCGTGACTTTAACGCCGCCCAACGTCGTTTTTGCTTCCGAAGCGGGGCAGGAAAGGTCTCGGGTCGCGCTCGCGCCAGCGCCGCCGGACCTCCTTGAGCACCGCCTCGCGGTTCTTCGCCATTTCATCAATCACAGCACAAGGCGCCCCGGTGTCCTCATGCCGCGTGCCCCAGATGAGTAGTTCCAGAATCACCGGCGCCAGGTCGATGCCTTTTTCCGTCAGGCGGTAGTTCAGCTTTCTGCCGTCTGCCGGGTCGGCTTCTGTTGTGATGATCCCCACTGCCTGGAGCTTCTTGAGCCGGTCTGCCAGAATGTTGGTGGCAATCCCCTCGCCGGACTGCTGAAATTCCTTAAAGGTCCGGTAACCACGCACCATGAGGTCACGGATGATCAATAATGACCATCGATCGCCAAAGGACTCAAGCGAAATGCTCACTGGACATCCGGACCGGTGTTTTGGCATGCGGTTTCCAGGCACCGTGGAAAGGCTATCAAAATAACTTGCATAATGCAAGTAATATTCGGCATGGGCTTACATTTTTTGATAAGCGGCGTGTTTTCTTGGTTTTTTGATGGACCTGCAGCTTCTTTGAGCGCATGCGAAGCCGCATTCGGCCGGATTGACGACGGGGCGGGTTTTTGCTAATGTAAGAACGGATAGAAGAATACTTCCCCGTAAGATCAACGTGACTGAATCCGACCCAATTCCGGGTTTATCCACTGCTCAATTCAGGCTGGAGGTGTGAAAGAGTTTCGCGGCTCTTCTTATGAAGGCAAGTGTCAAGATCGAAAGGGGCATTGAAGAGCTTTTCGGGGCCTACGATGCAAATTTGAAGCTGCTGGAGCAGTGCCTGCAGGTTTCGACCCACCTGAACGCCGACCACTTGGAAATCGAGGGTGGCGACCTGAATGTTGCGCGCGCACAGCGGCTGGTTGAAGAGTACGTTGAGCTGGTGGACAACGGTGTCCGAATTGACGGCGCAGAACTGCAGGCGTTTTTGAAGATTCTTGCGCAGGATCCCACGGTCACGCTGAAGGGGCTGGCGGAAGCCGGGCGTCCCCGCACTCTCGGGAAGAAGACCATTACTCCGAAGAGCCTGAACCAGCGGCTCTATGTGGATGCTATCAAGCGGCATGACATGGTGTTCGGCATCGGGCCGTCCGGCACCGGTAAGACCTATCTGGCGGTCGCCATGGCGGTGGATGCGCTGCTGTCACGGTCGGTGACGCGGATTATTCTGGCCCGGCCCGCGGTGGAGGCAGGCGAGCGGCTGGGATTCCTTCCGGGAACGTTGCAGGAGAAGGTTGATCCCTACCTGCGCCCGCTGTATGACGCGCTCTATGATGTGCTGGACCCCGAGCGGACCGAGCGGATGATTGAAAAAGGGACCATTGAAATTGCTCCGATTGCTTTTATGCGCGGCCGGACGCTCAACGACGCATTTGTGATTCTCGATGAAGCGCAGAACACCACCAGCGAACAGATGAAGATGTTTTTGACGCGTCTGGGATTCAACTCCAAGGCTGTGATTACAGGTGACATTACGCAGGTTGACCTGCCGGAGGGGCGGCGGTCGGGCCTGATGGAGGCCGTGGACGTGGTGAGGCGGGTGCTCGGCATCAGCTTCGTTTATTTCACTGAGCACGACGTTGTCCGGCACCAGCTTGTGCAGCGCATCATTCGCGCCTACGAGGAGTTTGATCAGCAGCGGGCAACGGCGGAAACGGTGCGCAGAGGTTCGTAACGGACCACGGATTGCCGTTTTGAGATGAGATTTGAAATTCAATCGAAGCAAGGGATAGTTGCGCCATGATTATCAACCGACAAAACCAGTTTGAGCTGGATCTGCCGTCTTTGCGTGAGTATGAGCGCCGGTTAACGAGTGTCCTGGACCTGAGCCCGCGCCACTTCAACGTTTGCTTTGTGAGCGACGAAGACATCAGCAGGATGAACTCTGTTTACCGGGGCAAGGCGGCGCCGACGGATGTGCTGTCATTTCCATGGGAGGGTGAAGGTGAAAGCGGCCCCGAGGAATTGTTTGTTGGCGAATTCCGGAATTTTCTGGGCGACATCGTGATTTCCGTGGCCACGGCGGAGCGGAATGCAAAGGCCGAGGGCCATTCCACAGAGGAAGAAGTCCGCATGCTGATCCTTCACGGCGTTCTCCACCTGCTGGGCTACAATCACGAGACCGACCACGGAGAAATGAAATCCCTGGAGCTGTCCTTGCGGGAGCGGCTGAATCCGCCCGCCGCGGGGCCTGCCGGTGGGCAAGCGCAATCGGCAGGGCAGGCTGAAGCATAAGATGGCCATCATCCTCTGGATTGTTGTGCTTGCGCTGCTGGTGGTTGCCAGCTCAGTGGCTTCCTACCTGCGGCTGCTGATGCGGCGGCTGACGCCGGTTGGCGCCCGGGCGCTGTTCAAGACAGACGATCCTCGGCGGATCCGCGCTGACCGCGAGCGGGTGGGCGTTTCGATTTCCGCACTGCACGGCGTGGCCATGGCCTTGTATTCCATCGGGGTGGCGACGCTTTTCATTTTTCATCATTCCGGAGCGTTGTGGGAAAGCCTGGGCGCTTCTCTGCTTGTGGTGATGGCCACCATCATGATCTTTGACCAGTTGATTCCGTTCATCCTGGTCGCGCGCCACGATGAGCCGGAAGCCATCCTGCGGCAATGGCTGCCGCTGCTTCGGGCCGCCGTCTATATGGCCTTGCCGGTGACCTTTCCCATCCTGATCTCGACCACCATCGCCCGCCTGCTGGAATCGCCTGAGGATCAGGCAGAACCGCCCGCCCCCGAGAGAGGCTTGAAAGAGCTGATCGAAAGTGGCGAAGAAGCGGGGCTGATCGAAAAGGCCGAACGCGAGTTGCTGCAATCGGTGGTGGAGTTTGGCGACAAGGTGGTGCGGGAAGTGATGACCCCGCGGCCGGAAATCGCCGCAGTCGAAATTGACATGCCCATCGATGAAATGCGCAGCCTGTTCCGGCAGAAGCGTTACACGCGTTACCCGATATACAGCAAAGTGCTCGACCAGGTTGAAGGCGTGGTGAACGTACGGGACCTGATGGAACTGTCGCCGGAAGACCAGAAGCACGCCACTTTACGGACCCTGATGAAGCCTGTGCGTTTTGTTCCGGAGACCAAGCCGATCCGGGACCTGCTGAAGGAATTGCAGAAGACCACTATTCAACTGGCTATCGTAATTGACGAATACGGAAGCGTCTCAGGCCTGGTGACCGTTGAGGACCTGGTGGAAGAACTGGTGGGCGAGATCCGCGATGAAGTTGAGCCCCACGATCGCGACATTATGAAGGAATCTGCCAGCTCCTACCTGGTGGCCGGCCACACCGAACTGGCTCATCTTGCTGACCTGCTTGAGACGGAATTCGAAAGCGGTGATTATTCCACAGTCTCCGGCCTGGTGCTGGCCAAACTGGGTCATATGCCGGCCGTCCACGAGAAAGTGGAGGCAAACGGCTTGACCTTTGAGGTTCTGGAAGTCAACCGCCGCACGGTCCTGAAGGTTCGGCTCATCCTTCCTGTTCCTAACTCCGAAACGCAAGCTACCCATGCCGGAACCCAAAAAATCATTTAAATCGGGCTTTGTCGCAGTTGTGGGCAGGCCCAACGCCGGAAAGAGCACGCTGGTTAACGCTCTGGTGGGCGCCAAGGTGTCCATTGTTACTCCCGTGGCACAGACCACCCGCAACCGCATCCTTGGGATCGTTCATCGGCCTGACGCCCAGGTGATTCTGATGGATACGCCGGGCATTCACCGGCCGCATTCCCGGTTGAACGATCAGATGATGGCCTTTGTGCGAGAGGCGCTTGAGGAGCGCGACCTGACACTGCTGATTGCCGACGCGTCAGCGTCCTTCGGCAAGGGAGATGAGTTTGCAGTGAAGTTCGTTGCAGAACACGCTCCAAAGGCCATCCTTCTTCTGAACAAAATTGACCGGGTCCACAAGCCGAAACTTCTGCCGCTGATTGACCGCTACTCAAAGCTGCACGACTTTGAAGAAATCTTCCCGGTTTCCGCACTGAAGGGCCTGCAGCTGGATGAGTTGATGGAGGCCATTATCGCGAGGCTCCCCGAAGGTCCGGCCTATTTTCCGCCCGACATTTACACCGACCAGCCGGAAAGGTTTCTCGCCGCCGAAATTGTCCGCGAGCAGGTAATCCGCAACACCCATCAGGAACTGCCGCACGTGAGCGCAGTGCTGATTGACCGCTTTGAGGAGTCCGACACCATCACGCGAATTCACGCCACCATTCTGGTGGAAAGGGAAACGCAGAAGCCCATCGTGCTTGGCGCGGGCGGAAGCCGCATCAAGCAGATCGGCACTGCGGCCCGGCTGGAGCTTGAAAAAGTTTTCCCGCCTAAGGTTTTCCTTCAGCTTTTTGTGAGAGTGGAACCCAACTGGCGTGATTCCCGGCCCGTGCTTGCCGCGCTCGACTACCACCACGAAGGGTGAGAGGCTAACAGCTGTAAGCGAGGGCTCCCGATTGTGATTTCCTCGCTGTCTGCTATTCCACCACGACATCCACTCCGATTGCGGAGTGGTCGGAAAGAGGCCGCCCGTCGCTCGACCGGAGATCGCTGACAATGACGGGGTCCTCAACGCGGGCCCCGCGGGTTGCAAACCAGTCCAGCTTCAGGGGACACTTGCCATCGTGCCGCCTGAGCGCCCAGCGGATGAAGGAAAAGCACCAGCCGGGTACCCATTCGCCCAGATTTTGGCGCGTTTTGGGATCGTCAACGTCGTACTGGATGGTGGGTTCGCCCATGCGGTTTGACTGGCGGTATTCAAATCCCTGCGCTTCGAGCATCCGGAAAAGCTCGCGCTCAAAGCGATGGTCCGGGTGCAGATAGTGGTTTGAAATCACGTTCTCCGCGCCCATGAATACCCTGAGCCAGAACCCCAGGATCGAATAGAACGCGCGGGATGAATTGTATGTGGAGGTGTTCCAGTCGCCGCCCAGGATGGCGGGCGTGTCTGTAGCAAGGTCCTGGATAACGTCGCGCATCTGGCCGCAGCGGTGCGCCTGGCTGGAGTTGGCATCCAGATGGACCGCTACCGCCGTGGCACGATAGTTGGGGAACTCAATCTCAGCCGCCAGGGCGGCCTGCCGTCCCAGGCGTTTCTCGCGGCCGCGCATCTTGTCAATTCCGTTCCTGAGGTGAATGGGACGGACGCTGCGGATCGGATAACGGCTCAGTACGGCATTGCCGTGCAGCCCAAGCTGATTTTCCCCGTCCGCGTTCCGTTCAATACCGGCTCCCTTGGACAGGTTTAGATAGCAAGGAGCAAAGCTGTAGTGCAGGCCAAGCGCGTGGGCGATCTCCTGTGCCACTGCCCGGTTCTCTGAGCGCGCCATGCCGATGTCAGCCTCAGTCAGGAGGTAAACGTCTGCAGAGGCCAGGTAGGGATGAGTCCGCAACGCCTCAAGCTGCCCGGAGAACTCGATACCGCGCTCCAGGTTCCAGGCCACAAAACGATAACGGCTGCGCGCGGGCGCCGCGCCGCGATTGAAGTCTCCACTGTACACACTATTGAGGACTTTACGGATTTCTGGCTCGAGGGTCTGGTACGACGAAAGACTTTTGAGCTCGGCCGTGGAATTGCACTCGAGAAATTCCGGGAAATGAGGCGCAATCCTATCGCGAATCAGGCTGCAAATTTCCTCGGGTACCAGTGGGGAATCGAGAATTTGTATGACGTTATTTGAGGACATGTACGAGCTGTGCCAGCTTATGACAGGTGCGACCCTTTCAGTATCATGATTTTGCTCTCAAACTTGAGGGCAGCACTACTCCGTGGCGCTGATACCCAGCGCTTTCATCTTTCGATAGAGATGGCTGCGCTCGAGTCCCAGCACTTCCGCCGTGCGGCTGACGTTCCCGTGGTTCTCATCCAGTTTTCGGAGGATGTAATCGCGCTCGTAGGCGGCGCGCGCCTCGTGCAAAGTCGAGAAGCCGCCCGCCGTGCCGCGGGATTGCGTGGAATGGCCGCGGTGGTTGGTGAGGGTTTGGGGAAGGTGCCGGCGCTCGATGCGGTCGCCGGAAACCATGATGACCATGCGCTCAACCAGGTTCCGAAGCTCGCGGACGTTGCCCGGCCAGCGGTAATGGCGAAGGACTTCCATCGCCGGCTCCGAAAAATGTTTGGGCTTGCGGCCATAGGCTGCGGCAAAAGTCTCCAAAAAGAAAATCAGCAGTTCCGGAATATCTTCCGCGTGTTCCCTCAGCGAAGGCACGTAAAAGGGAATCACGTTGAGCCGGAAAAAAAGGTCTTCGCGAAAGTTCCCCCTTTGAATCTCTTCCTCCAGGTTCTTGTTGGTGGCAGCCACCACACGAACGTCCACGGCCATTTCTTTCTTGGAGCCGAGCGGTGAAAACCTTTGCTGCTCAATCACCCGCAGCACTTTGGATTGCGTGCGCAGACTCATGTCACCGATTTCATCAAGAAACAGCGTTCCTTCGTCGGCCTGTTCAAATTTTCCCACCTTGTCTTCCACAGCCCCGGTGAAGGAACCTTTGACGTGACCGAAAAGCTCGCTCTCGATTAATTCCTCAGGAATGGCGGCGCAATTGACTTCGACGAAAGGGTTGTCGCGCCGCAAGCTCAGGCGGTGCAGGGAATGGGCCACCAATTCTTTCCCTGTGCCGCTTTCCCCGAAAACCAGCACCCGGCCGTTGGTGGGAGCGGCAAGGCCAAGCTGCTGCCGCAGCGCCTTCATCGGGACGCTGTTCCCGATAATGCGATAGTCACCTTCCAGCTTGCGGCGCAACTGGCGGTTCTGGTCAGCGAGCGAGAGTTCCTCAGTGGCGTGCTTAAGGGTCAGCAGCGTCTTTTCAATGGAAAGCGGCTTTTCAATGAAATCAAAGGCGCCTTTCTTGGTGGCGCGGACAGCGGTCTCGATGTTGCCGTGTCCGGAAATCATCACCACGACCGGGGGGTTATCGGTCTGGCGAATTCTGGCCAGCGTTTCGAGCCCGTCAATGCCCGGCAGCCAGATGTCGAGCAACACGACGTCGGCTTTTTCCCTGCCGAGATAATCCAGACAGCCCTCGCCGCTTTCAACGGCGGCAACCTGATAGCCCTCGTCCTGCAGAACGTCGGTCAACGATTGGCGGATGCCGGCTTCGTCATCGACAACCAGCACCGAATAATTCTTCAATCTCAACTCCATCTGTTCGGCTGGCTCACCAGCCATCACTTGTTTCTTATAATGAACGCCCGTCTGTACTCTAGTTTTCTACGCTTCCTGAGTGGGAGGAGCCGCCATTGCCGGCGCATGCTCGATGGGCAACTCAATTATAAACTTCGTCCCAAGCGGGCGATTTTCCTCCACCCGGATGGTCCCCTTGTGCTCTGAGACGATACGGCTGACAATGGCCAGGCCCAGTCCGGTGCCACGGCGCTTGGTGGAGAAAAACGGCAGGAAGAGCCTCTCTTTGGCCTCCATTGAAATGCCCGGCCCGCTGTCTGCAACCATCAGCACAACCATGTCGCGTTCCGAATCCAGCGTCGTTCGCACCCAGATTTCCTTGGCCGGCGATTGCTCCAGCGCTTCCGCGGCGTTGTCGATCAGGTTCACCAGTACGCGCTTCATCTGGTCCGGATCGGCATGAATGCCGGGCAAACCTTCCGCCAGTTCGCATCGCACGGCAATTCCGTCCAGGCGGCCGTCAAAAACCTGCACCGCCTTTCCCACAATGCTGTTCAGGTCTGCGAACACGGGCCTTGAGGCAGGGAACCGCGCGAAGTGTGAGAACTCGTCCACGAGTGTTTTCAGGGTTGCGACTTCCCGTTCAATCAGCGCAGAACTCTGTTCTACTGCTGCCACAAGATCGTTGCCCACAGCTTTGCGGTCAGTCCGGCCGAGCCAGCGGCGAATGCGTTCCGCAGAAAGCTGGATGGGCGTGAGGGGGTTTTTGATTTCGTGGGCGATGCGCTGGGCCACTTCCTGCCAGGCCACGGCTTTCTGGGCCCGCAGCAGGTCGGTGAGATCTTCCAGCACCAGCAACGATCCGACTGCACCGTGGCGGGCGCGAATTGAGGAGAGTGTCAAGGCAACGAACGCCCGCCGCCCGTCCAGGCCCACCTCCATCTGGCGGGTCACGACTCCCTGGCGGAGGGCGCGGCGGAACAGTCTTGCGACTTCACGGGATTCATCGAGCGCGAACAGGTCCACAATCCGGTGGGCACTTCGGATGGCTTCGCGGCCGAACATCCGCTCGGCGGTCGAGTTGGTCCGCATAATCCGCCCCTGAGGGTCAAAGGAAACCACGGCTGTCGGAATATTCTCGAGAATGGCCTCCATGATGTTGCCGCGTTCTTCCAACTCCTGGTTGGCCTTCTGAATTACCTGCGCAGCGCGCTGCAGCGCCAGCCTGTTTTCTTTCAGCTGCCGGGTCATTTCGTTGAATGACTGGATCAGGCTGCCCAGCTCATCGTCGGTGCGCGCGGGAATGCGATAGTCGAGGTTTCCGACGGAAACCTCGTGGGTGGCGTCGGCAAGCGCCTGGATGGGGACGGTCACCTGCTTGGAAAAGAAGAGCGCAAACCAGGAAGCGACAAACAGGATGAGCACGGTCAGCAGCGACAATGACAGGAGGTAAACGCGCCGGACAGCTTTTCTTTGATTACTGAGCTGTTCGTACTTGATGGCTTCGCTCTGGATCTGGTCGGCAATGCGAGCGATGTTCAGGGGTAGCCGGGTCATGGCGACCACAATGCCTGACGTCCCACCGCCGGCAAAATTCAGCGGTTTCACGGAAACGAATATGTCCTCGTCGGTGAACCGCTTCTGAAAGGAGAGACCCTCCTGCGGCAGGTCTTTGAAACTGTGCCGGGGCAACAGCTCACGTACGTTTTCTCCGCTCAACTTCACCGGCCCTGCCGCTGCCAGCAGGGTGCCATCCGGATTGAAAAACATGGCGGATTCTGAGGTCAGATCGGCAACTTCCCGTTGCAGAACGCGATTCAGCTCGGCGCTGTCGCTAATCGAGGCGGCTTCGGCGAGCTGCGGACTGGTGGTCAGATGGACAGCCAGGTGGCGCGCGCGGTTCTCCGCCTGAATGGCGAGCTGGCGGACCACTTCCGTGGCGTCGGTGTGCACCACGTCAAACGGAATTCCAAACCATTTGTCGATGCTGCGGTTCAGCAGCCCGTACGAGAAGGCAAACAGGAAACAGGCCGGGACCAGCGTCAGCGCGAGGAATGCCACCACCATCTTGGTCTTAAATCGTGAACCGAGCTTGTGGCTGCGCCTTTCGAAGTAAAGCTTCACCAGATACCGCATCAGGATGAGGCCGAAGATGATGAAAGCCAGAAAGATGAGGGCGGAAACGACCACCAGGAGGATGGTCTGGGGAGCAGTTCTGGGATGGATGAAAGAAAGATTGAGCGAAGCCTGGCTCCAGCCAATGAACAACAGGAAAGGGACGACAATGAGCAGGAAGATCAGAAACGCCCGCCGGGGAGAGTTCGGGTTGTTATTTGGCGGCATAGGTTCTTACGCGAACCTCCCTTCCTGCATGATGTCGAGCGTGGCTGCGGGTGCTTCCAGAATTGCACTGCCGGGCGCGTTGCGAGTTTCCGTTAGCGGGGAAAAACGGCTCAAGCGGGCAACCGTGGCATTCAGGCGCCAGCCTCTTGCAGTGCCTCTTTCCAGTTTCAACCAGCAACGCGTGAAACTCATTAAAAAGTCCTTCATTTGCCGGCAAATGCCGATGTAGAAACTGTTGCGCCGCCGGATAGCCGTCCTCCGGAGAAATCAGGT
>OBIZ01000032.1_pt1 | contig 25234 bp, 17 predicted proteins | sample 1519801 | NCBI WGS metagenome assembly OBIZ01 (sample SAMN01911456, study PRJEB22533) | soil metagenome | biome: Soil | place: Malaysia | collected 2012-04-30 | depth DG_metagenome m | reverse complement strand
CGGAAATATCATTGTCAGCCAGACAAATCCTGCAAACGACCTCGCGGGGCCGGTGCTTTTTACAACTTCGACTGTTCCGGGGCAGACCGCCGATGGGATTTTCTATTTCACCGGCAGGGGATTGAATTGGGATATGTACGGCCACTATCCCGGATCAAGTGACCCCAATGCAACGGTTTCCTGTAATCCGGATGCGGATGGCTATAACACGGTGGGTAACGCCTACCGGGATATCAACTACTTCGAGTGGTGCCAGGACCACAACAAGCCGCTGGAAGTCGCTCCGTTCGGAGACGTAGCTACCGGGGGCCCGGTAACGCTGCCCGATCCCAACCTGCTGGCCTATGGAAACTGGTTCGGCGGCAGTCCTTATCTTGGGCCGGACGCCACCAGTCGGGCCACTTTTGGCACCTGCACGGGCAGCAACACATCAACCAGTTGCGGCACTACCGGCGTAATTCCGCCCTCCGGCACGGTTGGAAACAGTCCTTCAGAAGAGGCCGGATTTGCCTATATGTGGCATTCGCACAACGAACGCGAGATTACGACCAACAACATTTTCCCCGGCGGCATGCTGGTCATGATGCTGGTGGATTCGCGGGAGTTCGTGATTGACGAATCGTTGTGAGTGGACAACCCAGAACGAATTGAAATGATTACGAGAGGCAGGGACAACAATGCGAACCAATAATTTCACAATTAAGGCGACTCTGAGAGTGTTGGTCGGTGTGGCCAGCATTCTTTTATTGACGGCAACGATGAGTTTCGGCCAGGTGGTAGTGGGCCTGACCGCGCAGCCGTCCACGCTGACCCTTCCGGACGGCTCAAGCGTGCCGATGTGGGGTTATACCTGCAATACAGTGGGTGCGGCGTGTGCCCCATTGAACGCGTCAGCCGCGGGCTGGTCCCCCGTAATCATCAGAGTCCCGTCTGGACAGAACCTGCAGATCAACCTCACGAATAACCTGTCTTTCGCGACCGGATCAGGCACGAATAACATTCCGACTTCACTGGTAATCGTGGGGCAATTGGGCGGCGGACTTGGTACAACTGCAACGACAACTCCAAGCCCTTTGCACCCCGACCAGACGCTCACATGGCCCGTCGCCAGCACGAGTCTGGCCGATGGCTCGAACACTCCCCCAACTCAAGGGCCGCGTGTTCAGTCATTCTCCACCGAGGTGGCAGTGGGAACACCACAATCACTCACCTGGACGGCGCCCCGTCCCGGTACCTATCTGCTTGAATCAGGAACACATCCCTCCATCCAGGGTCCGATGGGACTCTATGGAATTGTGGTGGTAACTATGGCACCAAGCGGAGGAACCGCAGGGACTGCCTACCCAGCCAACGGCGCGAACCCTGCAGTAAGCTATAATGCCGATGTCCCGCTGCTTTTCAGTGAAATCGACCCGGTCCAAAATCAGTCTGTCGCTGCCGCTGTTGCCACAGCCGGTTTCACCCCGACCATGGTATGGTCCGGCCAGCCCGGCGGCTGTGGCAATCCCACTTCGGCGACGTACCACCAATGCTACCCCCCGGCTGTTGACTACAGCCCTCTCTATTACCTCATCAACGGCGTGGGCTTCGATAAAACACACGCTTCGGCGTCGGTCTTTCGCACTTCGCCGGCTACAGGATTGACAGGGGGAACCGGGAAAATACTAGTACGTCTGGTGAATGCTGGCTTGCGCATGCACGTTCCTTCAATCGTAGGATCGTCAACCAACGACCCTGTAACCGCAGGGGCTGTGGTGGGCGGATTCTCACTGATTGCGGAAGACGGCAATCCCCACCCAGGCCTCCCGCGTGTGCAGGATGAAGTGTTTATGGCAGCGGGCAAGACTTATGATGTGATGATCAATGTCCCGTCCACTACGACGGCTCTCCCAATTTACGATCGCTCATTGAGCCTGTCCGGTAACGCCACGGAGCGCGATGCCGGGATGCTCGCATACATAGACTTCAGCTCGGCAGGAGCCCCTGCTGGATCGACTGCAACCGCAGCAACGAACGCGGATTCGTACTCAGTAGTCTGCCCGACGGGTGCCGCGACGTGCAACCCGTTAGTGGTGTCAGACCCGGCCAAGGGCGTAATTGCCAACGATTTCAACGTTTACGGCGTGACAGTACTCACCCCCCCGGCTCACGGGACTCTGGCTCTCAACGCCAACGGCACGTTCATATATACTCCCAATGCAACGACGCTTCCAGACTCATTTGTCTACCAGGCAACTGGCAGCGGATCAACCGCCACGGTGACACTGAGCGCGGCCACTATCGAGAGTGGTTCTGGCATCACGGTTAATCCCGATTCATACGCCTCGAATGTAGCCACAAGCCTGACCATCAAGTCCCCGGGCGTCCTGGCCAATGACAAAGACGCCGCCGGCTATCCGCTTATAGTTCCCACCACGGGACCCAATGCCCCGGTGCCCTCGGCAGGACTAACCCTTTCCATGGATTCAACAGGAGCGTTCAAAGCTAGTGTCGCCACGGCGGGAATTTACACGTTTACCTATCATGCGCAGAACTCACAAGGTACAGTGAGCTCAACAACCGCGCTTGTGACGCTGAACTTCCCTTCGGCGACCGGTTTGACGGTAACAGTTGTGGACCCCACCACCACCCCTGGCACACCCATCAATATTACGGACTACCGCTGGATTATTGAGGAAGACCGCACCTTTTATGTCGACCCCAATTGCCAGACTAGCCCGCTGCCGGCAGGCTGCCCCACCGTCACTCCTTCCGGGACTCCGGCCATCTTCGGGACGAATTTCCACACCAGCTATATGCCGGTGGTAGCGCAGGGTTGCGTGGGAAGCATTTCCTGCGAGAGCGGACAGACATTTCTGAATCCCAGCACGGGAACACACGTGAATGCGGTTTGCGATGTTGGCGACGGTTCCTGCAGGCCCGGCGCTTCGAAGACACCGCTGAATCCCAACCAGGTTCACCTGGACCCCACCAAGCACTATTACATTTCGGTGCTGCCGGGCGACGCTGGGGACGGAGAGCACGCCATGGGCGGCGCCCAGATCGCTCCCGGGCAGACCTCTGTCCAGGTCATTAGCGAACCTCAGAATCAACAGGCAGCCAAACTCTCGGTATTCGTTTTCGAAGACGACCATCCGCTCAACGGTGAACACGATGGCGGCGGAGGAGTCGACATCCTGTCGCCCAACGAGCCCGGCCTGGGGGGGTTCAATATCACCATCAACGACCTGGTGGGCGGCACGGGCGACTCTGCCGGGCAGTTGATGTTCGACGAATTTAACGAACCTTTGTCCAATGCCCTGGCCGGAACTATAGACCCGGTCACGCACCTAGACGCATGCCCGATTTCCAAGAACGCACGAAAGGGTTTCGACACAGGGGACACTGGCCTACCGAATGCGACCAGTGATGTGGGTATCACCGGAGTAATTCCTACATGCCCCAAGTACGAGGCGGACGGCACGACCCTGTCTCCGTTGGCCGGCCAGGCTATTGTGAATAACATGCCCCCAGGAAGGTATGGAATTGTCGCCACACCTGCAGCCGATCGCATCGCGCGCGGCGAAGAATGGCTGCAAACCAACACCCTGGACGGCGGAAAAGACCTGGAATCTTTCCTGCGAATCAACGAGCCTCAATACTTCCAGGAATTCGGTCCGGGATCATTCCACGTTTCTATCGGCTTCGCCAATCCGAAATGGATTGACGACAGCGGAAATGTGCTTTGCACCGGCACCGGCCACCCGGACTGCAACCAGACAGTAATAGGGCACGTTACTGGCGTCCATATGAGCCGGCCTTCGGATGAAAGGCTTTATGGCACCGGGACGCACGATACGTTTGCTTACACGCAGTGCTACGCCAGCCTGGGTAGTCCGGACGGCGCCGACATTTCATTTGGAAAATGCGACGACAATGGAAACTTCACTTTACCGAACGTCCCCGCAGGCGACTGGCGTGTCACCATCTTCGACCAGTGGAACGACCAGATTGTAGACGGGATTTCAACACCCGTCCGCGTTGACGGCTCAACCAATAACTCCTCTTGCAAAGGGACGGGCTCTTCCAGCTCGGTCTGCGACATGGGAGAGGTATCGGTCCACGCGTGGAAAAACAACCTCTACACCAGAACTTTCCATGACACAAATGGTAATGGAATCTCGGATGATGGCGAACAGGGCCTCACCTTTGTGCCAACCAACATCCGCTTCCGTGACGGAAGTTACTCCAACCTTAACAGCACAGACCTGGAGGGCTATGCGGGCTTCAACGAGGTCTTCCCGCTGTTCAACTGGTACGTGCTGGAAACAGATTCCACGCGTTATAAGAACACTGGAATCCACGTGGTTAACGACTCGGGCGGTCCGGTTGACGGGTCTGGCAAATGCGGCAACGGCTTTCCTGCTTGCGGAACCTCAGCCCTTGTGGCAAACCTGGCCAGAACCGTGGAGGACTTCTCTGTACCCAACAACTTAAGGGTACCGGGCGCGTACTATTGCTCTGATGCCGACTGCACGAATCATTCAATTGCAGATGGGCCCGGCGGACCAGGTGGATCTACCGGCCGAATTGATCCGCCGTGGGTGGACAGCTATGGTTGGCAGAGCTTTGCCGGCCAGAACCAGTACCTTGAATTCGGCAAAACACCGTACGAATCAGGCGAGAACGGCGGGATCTATGGCCACGTTATTTACGCCTCGACCCGTCCGTTTGACGACCCGGCACTGGAACTTCAGCTCACATGGGAGTCGATGGTGCCGCACGTCAAAATCAATCTTTATCAGGAAGGCACAGCCGCTGACGGAACCCCGTCCCTCAAGTTGGTTGACACCACAACAACCAGCAGTTGGGACGATTGGGCACAGGGTTTCCGCTCCGATGGTGTCCCCAACATGAACTGCCCCGGCCAGGACCCGAGTGACCTCTTCTTCTTCACGTTGAAGGACCAGCCGAATCTCCTGGATTGGTACAACCACCAACACGGGGGCCCTGCCGTGACTTCACTCCCGGCGCACTCCCAATATAAGTGCTATGACGGCATGCACAACTGGAACCAGCTCCAGCCGGCTCCCTACGATGGCATGTACAAATTCCCCAGCGTCACCAGCAGGGATCCGGTTACCGGAAAACCCACCGGCACGAACTGCACCGCCTGCGTATCGAACCCCTCAACGGGTTGGGATCACAACCTTCCCATGCTGCCTCCGGGCAAATACGTGGTGGAAATGATCCTCCCACAAGGATACGAATTGGTGAAGGAAGAAGACAAGAACATTCTGCTCGGTGACGTTTACGAGGCCCCTGTAACCCAGGAGTTCCTGGGCTTTGGCAACATTTTCATCATGCCTGACCAGGCCGCCGTTGCCGCCACGTACAACGCCAACAATTCTCTAATCCCCAATACGAATCTCGGGGCCTTGCCACGGCATGAGGGCGACACCGGAAGCGTGGAAACCTTCTGGCCGTGCGTCGGCGCATTGCGCGTCGTTCCCGACTATATGAGTCTCTATCCGCAGTCGGGGCAGAACGCTCCGTTTGCCGGTGCTTCGCGCCATCTCTGCGATCGCAAGGAAGTAACGCTCTCAGACGAGATGTCCGCTCTGGCAAAGTTCTACGTCTTTACCTCCACTCACGTTGCCGGCCACTACACCGGCATCATTACGGACGACTTCACATCGGAATTCAACCCCTTCTCGCCGGCATTCGGGGAAAAGTCTTCGCCCCCCAACCTGCCGGTATCCGTCAAGGACTGGGCCGGCAATGAAGTTTCCCGCGTCATGGCTGATCAGTTCGGAATCTACAACGGTCTGAATTACTCGACCTTCTCCGTCAACCCACCCGACCCGAGCGTATATATCCCCACCATGATGGTGATGTGCATGAACGACCGGGGCGCAGGAGCCACTCCGGACCCATTCTACGACGCCGTCTACAGCCAGTTCTGTTATGAGCTGCCGTTCATGCCTGGGCAAACCGGATACTTTGACACGCCGGTTATACCGACGTCGGCCTTTGCACCGGACTACAACCATCCCGACTGCAACTATCCGGATGCCACGCCGGCGATCAGCACAGTGGACGGCATCGGACAACAGGGGGGGATTCACGGACCATGGGTCGCGAGCGCGGGAGACAAAATGAACATCTTCGCGTTGGGCGACCAGCAAGTTAACAACCACGCTTATTCAGGACCCTCCGCCATAACGTCACCCTATAACCAGAAAACCATCACCCGCCATTATGGCTTCGGTACCAAGTGCACCTCGCCAACTGCCGGAAACGCTACCTGCAACACGCTCTCCAGCGTTACCATCGGCGGCGTTCCTGCAACAATCAATGTTTGGAATGACGACCACATCCAAATCACCGTGCCTAGCGGGGTACCGGCTTGTGCCGTTCAGCAACAGGTGCAATATGGAGGCTCTACGGCACAGTGCGGTGAGCTGGTCATTACTGCCGGAAATGGAAAGAAATCGATTGATAGTGTTACGGTTACAATCGGCGGCAAACGGCCAACTATGGTGTCGCCCGGACCCGGAGCGATTCAGGCCGCGATAGACGCCGCGAAGCCGGGAGACATGCTCATGGTGCAGCCAGGCTACTACCATGAATTGCTGATCATGTGGAAGCCCGTTCGGTTACAGGGTGATGGAGCTGTCGGCACCATCATCGATGCCAATGCGCACCCAGCCGGAATTTTGAACGACTGGCGGCGTCGGATAGTCTGTCTGTTCGGATTGGCGCCTAATGGCGTTCCGGATGGTTATGACTCAGGTTGCGGAAGTGGCTGGAACTACTTCAATCCGACATCCGCTAACCCACAGGTAGACCGGCTGCCCCTCGAAGCTACTGTCGGCTGGGATGCCACGCTCAACGGCAACCTGGCGGAACAGTTGCAGGAACCGACCCTCATGGGCGCCTATGAAGGTGCCGGAATTACCGTCCTTTCAAAAGGTGTCCGTTTCCCTAACGGATCGAGTCCCTTTTCGGCGCCGACTTTCCCAACCGGGACAGTTCTTCTAACCAACAGCACGAGCAGTACAAATGGTTGCGGGCAAAACACAGCAAACGCTCATAATCCGTTCCCCAGCAATTTCCTTTGCAACCCAGCGAGCATTGACGGATTGTCGATCACCAACAGCTCCCAGGGTGGGGGCGGCATCTTTGTGCACGCGTGGGGCCACAATCTGCAGATTGCCAACAACCGTGTCTACAACAACCAGGGCACGCTGGCGGGCGGCATCTCAATTGGCCAGGGAGAGCATCCGAGCACCTATACCGTTGGAGGCGCCAACCCAGACCCAGGTTCATGCCAGAGCACTACCGGCCTACCCACGAACACTCAACTGCCGTATTGCTTTGATCGCAACGTGAACATCCACAACAACGCCGTATTGTTGAACGCCTCGGAGGGCGATGAATTGTTTTCAGCCACTCCTTCGGGGGCGGGCGGCGTCGCTTTCTGCAGCGGCGCTGACAATTACATGTTCAATTACAACTGGGTGTGCGGAAACATGAGCACCGGCGACGGCGGCGGCGTCTCCCAGGTTGGGTTCGTATGGAACTCCAGCATCCAGCACAACTCGATCCTGTTCAACCAGAGTACGAACCCCACCACACCCAGCAACGGAGGCGGCCTGCTCATCATGAGCGCTCCCGATACTGATCCCACCTGCCCCGGGGAGCCTGACGCAGACTGTGCCCATGCCTACGGTACCGTGGGCGACGGCATTGGCCCGGGACTCTTGATTAATGCCAACCTGATACTGGGCAACGCTGCAGAAGCTGGCAGCGGCGGCGGCTTGCGCTTCCAGGGCGTCAATGGCATCGAGGTATCCACCTTCCCCACCACCCCGGCCCGGTGGTACTCCGTAAGGGTCACCAACAACATCATCGCCAACAACGTGGCGGGCTGGGACGGCGGCGGCGTCTCGTTGCAGGATTCGATTGGAGTGAACCTGATCAACAACACAATCATATCCAACGATTCCACCGCGTCATCGGGGACGCTGTTCGGCGCATTCTTTGCTCCGCTAGCCAGTTCCCCAACACCATGCCCGACAGACATAATCGGCGCCAACGTTCGCTGCGTGCCTCTATCGGATCCTCAGCCTGCCGGGATCTCGAGCGCCGGGCACAGTTCGGAACTTCTCGCTTCTATCACGACTGCCCTCACCTGCCCAACGGACCATCCGAATTGCTCCAAAACTTCGATCCCGATTCTCTACAACGATGTCCTTTGGCAGAACCGTGCCTTCCACATTGAAGTCGTGGAGCCCACTTCCGGATCAGGGTCACAACAGTCCACGGTCACTCTGTTGCCAGCGCTCAACCAGGGAAGCACAGGTGAATGCATTGCCCCGACGACGGCCGGGACCTATTGGGATATTGGCCTTCGCGGCGACCACGGGCCGACTGACCATAGTTCATTGTTCACGTTTAACCCGAGGGCATCCGTCTTAACAAGCATCGCCGGCTACCCCGGCGGGCCTGTTCCAACCTTCGCGTTGAATACGAACACCTTCAGCCCGGGTGTTATCCGGCAGTACTGCAACGGCTCGAAAATACCCCCGAAGGCTGGCAAAACGGCCTGGTACCAGGTTCCCCCGGGCACCAATGAAGGGAACGTACCGGTACCCATCTTTAGTCTGACGGCCGGGGCAACCGTGGACGAAGGCAACAACTGGATCAACATCAGCTGGGGCCCCTTGTCTCTGGTAGATCCAGACACGGAGATTAATCCCACGACGGAAACGTTGCTCGGAAACTATGGGTTGACCACAGGTTCGCCGGCGATCAACTACATCACGTCAGCCGGCTCCAGCACGAGTTACACTCAGGCGCCGAATGACGATTTCTATGGAAACGCCAGGAAGTTGGACGCTGGAGTTGACGCAGGAGCGGTTGAGTTCGTGGGCGGGGCTCCTCCACCGCCACCGTCGCTTGCAGTAGTTAGCTTCTCAGGACCCACGCCAGCACTGACGACATCGCCTGCAACCACGGATGTCAAGACTGGCACGATTACCGTTACCAACACCGGGACCGGAGTCCTCATGCTGACCGCCGCCCCGACGGTGGTGGAAACAACGAACAGAGGGACCTTTACAATAGTTCCACCTGCCTTCGGAACAGCGTGCACAAGCGGGGCCCCCGTGGCTCCCGCCGGGTCCTGCACTATTGGTGTCCAATACGCTCCACCTACAAATGGCCGCTTTAGTAATAGGACCTCAACCCAAACTGCGCATGTCGTTCTGCAAGACACTGGAGCAGCAACGATGACGCAAAACAGCCCAGACTTCAACGCTAACTAAGTTACCGAATGAAAGGCCGGACATCCGCCAGGATGTCCGGCCAGGAACAAGAAAAGAGGGGTTTAATGAATACCAGGTTGAGAATTATCGGAAGCAGGCTGCTGGCGATGGCTTTAGTCGGCAGCCTGGGTGTTTTAGCGGCAATTGCTCCATCTGAGGCCCAATCGGCCACTCCGACGGACCAGGCTCCTGCTGCCACTTCGACTCCCAAGGCGGCCCAATCCCCTGCCCAGGACAAGAACGCGCCGAAGTCACCCGAGGTCCGTCATGTCCCGAGGCTCAACTCGAGAAGCGCCAGACTCTATTACGGACTCGTCTGGGGCGTTGACTCGCTCAGAGCAAAGTATGCTGAATCAGGCGAAATCATTCGATTCTCCTATCGAGTTATCGACCCGGAGAAAGCCAAAACCCTGAATGAGAAGAAGAACGAGCCCTATTTGGTCGACCCGCAAGCCGGGGTCAAACTTGTGGTCCCGTCTTTGGAAAAGGTAGGCAAATTACGCCAGGCCATGGACCCCAAGGCGGGCAAGATGTATTGGATGGCCTTCTCGAACAAGGGCAGACTTGTCAGGCCCGGACACCGCGTTAATGTGGAGATTGGTAACTTCAAAGCGATGGGATTGATTGTGGAATAAAAGACCCGCAATAAACGATGGCAAGCGGGGGGTGGTTGTATGTTAAACGTTGATTACAAAACAGTTTCAAGATTTTTGAAGGCGGCCGGATCGATGCTCCGAAAGCTGCACGGGATTTTCTCCATCCTGGCTTTGCCCCCCAAACCCATCATGGCAGAAGTTCGATTAACCTCTCGGGCCAGGTTTTTCGCGCGTCGCCGGATGGGCAGCCATGCTTCCAGGCGGTCCTCACTGCGTGAGTGGCAGAAATTCTAGGTCCCATCTAGGAAATGCAGGAGGACGCCCGATTTTGGAAAGACAATTGCTCGAAGAATTCAGCAGGCTGAGGATGTCTATATTGCAAAGGTTGACATCAATTCGCAGGTGGAGAGCTCGAGGATTGCCAGATCTCGACAAAACGACCGCGACGAAGCTCCGTGTTTATTCCGGCCGCGCGTTCCTTGGCCTTGCGCTGCTATTGACTGCTTCCCTGCCCAGTCCGGCTGCTATTGCTCAGACCCCGGACGCTGGAAAGCCCGCGCACCACCCTGATCACTCCTACCGGCGACCGGGCCTGGATGACCGAGTCAAAATATTAGCCAAGAATTTAGACCTGAATAAAGCACAGCAAACTGCGGTGAAAAAGATACTGGAGGACCGGCAACAGGAAGTTATGCGGCTCAGGACCGACCCATCCCTTTCCGGGGCGGACCGGATCGCCCGTTTTCGCGCCCTTCAAACTGAGACAGTGGAGGGAATTCGTTCCGTACTCAATGAGGAGCAGAAGAAAAAATACGATCCGCTTGCCCCGCGAAAGATACCACCAGGCTCACACGAGAAGAGTGTAGAGGATTGGATCGACTCTACCACGCCCAGGAAATAGAACGCGTCCCGAGGGTGGGTAGGATTCATGGCGCCGCAGAGAGCTCCTCTTGAATTTTAAGAAATAAGACAGATCGGGATGTAATTCCGCATAAGGGACAGGACAAAGAATGAGATTCAAGGCAATCAGTCTGGCAGCACCGTTCCTGATAATTCTGATTCCAACAGTTTGTTGCGCGCAGGACTTCTCCGCAGACGTCGTGTACTTTGCTGCGAGCAAGAATTCCTCACAATCATCCAAAGAGGTGGTCGTGCCACAACATTCTTCAAGGTTATTCGTCAGTGATGACAAGATACGACTGGAAACTCGCGGCCTCATCGACACGATCTTGTTGGTGGACGGAGAGGAGCATACGTCCATCGCGCTTTTCCCCAGACAGAAGGAGTATCAATATTTGGCTGGCGGGCCTTCAGAATATTTTCGAGTGACGGATGCCGAGAACGCATGTCCGGACTGGCAAAAGGCCACGACGCAAAGAATTGCCTGTGAAAAGATAGGAGACGAGGTCGTGAATGGGCGCCAGGTGGTCAAGTACCGAAACAACCACGCCTCAGACGCGACAACCTCGGAGGTCTGGATCGATGCTGCCCTCAAGTTTGTAGTCAAATGGCAGAGTACCGATATCGGCGCCGAACTTCTCAACATCAGGGAAGAACAGCAGGCGGCAGCCCTTTTCGACATACCACCGACCTACAAGACTCTTAAACCTATGAAGGGAAAACGCACCGGCTTCGCTCAGCATGCGCGGTGATCTGGCCCGACACGGGTAAAAAGAAAGATCGTGAAATGGATTACGGGAATCAAGGGAATCTATTCAAAGTAGGGTGCCGCCAACCGGAACCGGCAGGAAAACCGGTTTTAAATGCCACAAACAAAAGGGAGCACAAGAGTTGACCGCTGCACCGAGACCGAAGCTCTGGACTGAGTCCAGCCGGGAACGACAAAAGGCTCCAACGAAGGGACCGCTCATTCGTGATTTCCGCCCTTCGAAACACTGATCAGGGAGAACTAATTTGATGCTTCGAATTTCAACGGTACTTAGTATTTTACTGGCGGTCACTCCGCTAGTTGCTTCGCCGGCCGATCAGGCTACAACCCAACCCAAACTTTCCGCGGCACAGATCGTGGACAAGAACGTCCAGGCCAGAGGTGGATTGCAAGCATGGCGCGCCGTCCAAACAATATCATTTTCCGGAACCCTTGGTGCAGGGGGAAACCAGCGGGCATCTCTTGTGAATCCAAACCCAAACCAGGAGGGGCCTAACAAGCAGATTGGTTCTCAACGGCCGAAAGAGGAAGTGACGCTGCCCTTTGTCATGGAGTTGAAGCGCCCCCGCAAAATGCGCTTTGAACTCCAATTCAACGGGCAGACAGCGATCCAGGTATACGACGGCGTACACGGCTGGAAATTACGGCCGTTTCTTAATCGGATGGAAGTTGAGCCCTATACCCCGGAAGAAATGAAGACTGCTTCCAGGCAGGCCGATATTGACGGTCCACTGGTCGATTACGCTGCCAAAGGCACCCGTGTCGAACTTGTGGGGATAGAAAAAGTCGAAGGACATGACACCTACAAGCTCAAATTAAGCCTGAAGAACGGCCAGTCAATCCATGTGTGGATTGATGCACAAACCTTCCTGGAAACAAAAATTGAAGGACAACCCAGGGAACTGGATGGGAAAGAACACGCCGTCGAGGTGTGCTTCCGCGACTATCACCCGGTAGGCGGCCTCCAGATTCCGTTTGTCCTTGAAACCAAGGTGCTCCCGTTGGCCAAGCCGTCACCGGGCTATCGGGACGTTCCTGTCCCGCCGGAGAGAATCATTATCCAGAAAGTTGAAATCAATCCAAAAATACTAGACTCGCATTTCTCGAAACCCGACGTCAGCGCAATGTCGAGCGGTAAACCAAGTGAAGGGCATAAGGGGTAAGCTTTGCGCTCAAAGACTGCGACGAGTGGACGCTCATTGCCCGCGCAGTCCCCAGAGGCGCTGCCTGGGAAAAGTAAGCGCATGAGCCTTTGGCACAAGTAAATCTGTTCCAATCACCCTTGGCGGCCGGAACAACACATTCCGGCCCTCCGGGCTGGCACCCAAATATCTCAAGGTGATCCCGGGGCCTTCACGTCAGCGTTATGACCCAGGGGGTCACCGACAAAGGAACGAGGGCGCCTGCAGGGAGCATAGACTTGGCCAAATCAATCTCAGGCTTCAACCGTTCACCTGAGTTCGGAAACCTCGAGCCACAACCGTTGTCCTAGTCTTTTCGTCCTCCTCGCCAGAGGATATCTCCACTCGCCACGAACTGCTTGATGGTCGCAACCAACCTAATCAGCAGACCCTGGCCCCTGATTAAATCATTAGTGTCGTACCGCACATCGGATTTCATCTTGCGAGGAGCAGATTACCGGCGGACAGACCGTGCGCCAATCCAGCGCGCCCCCCTAGGAGATTTAAAACGCAATTTCTGGGAATCCTACAGCCTTACTGGGGATTGCTAACAGAACGTAACGCGCAGGAGATGGAAACTTATAGAGGGCGCTTAACTTAGCAGCACATACTGGATACCCTGACAACCGAATACAGCATGGCCTTTCTAGTTGGTCTGTGGGAATGCTGCAGGATATTGCGGCCTCAATAACTTCCCCCATGTTCAACATTACGGCCGTAGCATTTTTCCGACGTGGTTGCACAGCTCGGGCTGCATGTCTCTTTTGGACTTGTCCTAAAAGCCCGAACCACCCGGAAGAGCAATGAGGTGTGCAGACTATCGGTAGGTTTCTGGATTTTTTTGAGGCCCGGCCTGCGGTTGCGCACCGGGCCCAGGAGAATTGGGGACAGGTTCGCCGGAGGGCGGGGTTTGCGGTGAAGAAGTTGACGGATTGCCAGGAGCCGCCTGATGGGACTCTGGATTTGGGGACGCCATATTTATCGTGTTTCGCGGCAATTCAGTAAAGCTGCCGGTTCCTACCGAGACTACCTTCATGTCGTCTTCAGTAACCTCTTGAGCCTTCACGATATGTGGAGTGATAGCAAAAATGATCTCATTCTCCCGGTGCTCTCTATTGTCCTGGGCAAACAAGTACCTGAGAATAGGGATCTTACTGATCCAGGGATAACCGCTCAATGATTGGGTCTCCGAATCAGTCAAGATACCACCCAGCAGGTTAACCTCACCATCGGCCAGTCGGGTTGAGTGCTCAACCCGGCGCTGGCCAATGATGGGTTGTGAGAGCCCGCCGATGTTCGAAGTTCCCGTTACGGACGAAATCTCCAGTTGCATCTTAAGCGTAACTTCGCGGTCAGAGTGGATGTGAGGAGTAATATCGATGTTGACGCCAACGTCGAGGTATTGAAATTGAGTACTGATCAAAGGGCTGACGCCGCCGGCCCCAACAAGACCAGGGGCAAAAGAACCCGTAGCAATTGGCACACGGTCGCCAATCCTCAACGAAGCCTTTTCGTCATTTAGGACCCGAATTCGGGGGTTTTGCAGAACCTTGCTATTACTATCGCTTGCTAGGGCCGTGAACGAACCAGATGGAACACTAAAGGCAAAGTTCCCTACTACAATTCCGTTGGAACCTCCGGTCGTGGTGCTTCCGCTCGAGCCATTTGGCAAATAGCCAACACCCTCCGAGGTTGGCAAGTTCGAACCGAGGGTACGAATCCGGTCGCGACTAACTTCCAAGACGGCAACATCAATGACAACCTCCGACTTGGCTTTGTCCACTTCGCTCAAGAGCTTCTGGACGAGCACCATCTGGTCCATTGTTCCACGCACAACCAACGCATCTTGTGATTGGATCAGTTGAATGCGGCTAATGTCCAGTATCTTGCTCAAAACATTGGCAACCTCCTGCAATTCGGTCGGATCTGAAATGTTCTTCAGATAGAACGTCTTCATGACATTCTGTTCAAGTTCCTTACGTTTTGCGGGGGAGTCTGTTGTGACAAAAATTGTGTTTTTCAATACCGGTTGCCAATATGTCTTCGATTCAAGTCCGAGCATGTTCAGAGCCTGAAGCAAAGTCACGTTATTCAAATCAATGGTGAGTTTTTGCGGTTTGTAGTCCGGGTCAAAAAGAACGTTTATTCCCGCCAACTTACAGAGGTCCTGGTAGACTACATCCGCGTCCGCAGTTATCTTTAGAGTAACAAGGCTATGGGAAATGGGTTTCAGTTCAATACCCGGGCTGAGCCTGGAAGCCATCTCTGAAAGCGGTGACAAAATCTTTGGAACCGAACTTTGCAGTTGCTTGCGCCGAATCATGTCGGCAGTCTGCCGTAACTCCTGTTGCGCTATATAGTTGGAAGCATCAATCTCTGCTGCTCGCTGGAACTCTTTTAGTGCTTCCTCGAGCGCCCCGGCATTCCGAAGCATCTGGCCGCGATGGACGTGTTCTGTGGAGGCTTTAAACCGCGTTCGCACATAGGCAGCAAAATACTTGGCATTGCTTGGAGTAAGTTTGTAAGCCTCTCGGTAAAATCCGAAGGCTGCTTCGAGATCAGCGTGGCGCTCTGCCCGGACTCCATGCTTGAACGCGGAGCTGCCACGATCGCCAAAGGCGGGTAAGCTTAAAGCCATCAGGAACACAACTAATATCAGCTTTTTTAGGTAGCCCACGGGGTCTGTGACCGTCACTCGTTTCCTCCACACAACAGACTCTAATCTATCCTCATTTGGCGGTGCGGTTCCTTGCGCTGCAGCAAAGACCCCGCGAGGGTATTGGGCTACTTATTCAAATGGGCCGTTGTGTAGGTCAAACTGCCGTATCAACTGCCTGCCGTATCGGTTTTAAGTATTTCTTGCAATTGGGGTTAGGGCGCAAGATACCATTGGCTGGCCAGCACCGAAAGGCCACCAAAATCCCAGTCACGCTTAGGTTTTAGGCCGGTACAGGCAGCGGAGGTTGCGCCGATAAGGATTCTATGATGTTAGAGCGGGGCTTTACGCTGGTGGAATTGATCGCAACAATCACTATCCTCCTGATGCTGACAACCATGGCCGTCCCGCTTGCCCGCCTCCAGGTACAGCGTGATCGTGAAGTGGAATTACGCAGGGACCTACGCGAAATTCGCCAGGCGATTGATCGCTACAAGGACTTTTCGGACCGTCAGATGATTCCTGTAAAAGTTGATACTTTCGGCTACCCTCCAGACCTTGAAACCCTCGTCGATGGGGTCACGTTGAACGGAGCAAGCGATGCGAAGTACAAGTTCCTTCGGCAGATTCCGGACGATCCGATGACCGGCAATGCGGATTGGGGACTACGATCGATGCAGGATGACCGAGACTCTCAAAGTTGGGGCGGCCAAAACGTCTTCGACGTCTTTTCAAAGAGTCGGGGCACTGCCCTGGACGGAACACCATACACGAACTGGTAGAACTATGCGACCAGAGGTTGGAATTTCGAAGAAGCACGAGCGTTACGAATTGGGGTTGGCACGGATTCTCCGCGCAAACCCCGGGAAAAGAAACTCACACGACGGTTCCCATTCTGCGGTCCTGTGTTCACCTGAGCGAGGGTTTACACTCCTCGAATTGATGATGGTCCTGACTCTCATTCTGATTCTTGCCTCTTTCGCATTCCCTTCATATCAAGCAGTGGTTGTGCGGGGGCGAGAAGCCGTCCTTAGTAATGACCTTTTTATGATGCGTAAGGTAATTGATCAGTTTACTGTCGACAAGCATCAACCGCCGACATCTCTGGATGAGCTCGTGGAAGCAGGTTACCTGCGTGGCGGAATCCCCACAGACCCATTTACAAATTCTGACCAGACATGGATCGTGGATAGCGCCGATGTCTCTTTGGGATCGGATGTGACAACTTCCGGGATTGTGGACATCCACAGCGGCTCGGAATTGATATCGCCCAACGGCACTCCGTATAGCACCTGGTAAAAGAGGCCTCCGGCAGTTAGCTTTCGTTTGCCGGGAATCGGAAACAGCTAGTGGTTGAGCGCATTTCCGACCCTTCAGCACGGGGTCGAAGGTCCGAGAGAATTCAACAGTCAATTATGATCTGTTGAATCTTAAATTAAATTATGGAGTTTGTCTGCAAACTCGGAACAACAAGAGGCCTGATCGTTAGCCAGGTGGCACAGGCACCTTCGGAATCCGAACTCCGGCAGCGATTGCGCAGCCAAGGATTCTATATTTTTTCAGTTCGGCCTAAACAAGGGCTTACGGGGCGGATGACGCTCGGGCGAAGCAACCGAATTCCCCAGGACGACTTCTTGATCTTCAACCAACAGTTCCTGACCTTGTCAAAATCCGGGCTCCCTCTCCAAAAGTCATTAGAACTGCTGACCAAACAAACTCAGAACCCACAATTGAAAGAGGCTATTGAAGAGGTCCACGCCAAGGTGCGCGCAGGAGCGTTGCTCTCCGAATCATTCGAAGCGGTCGGATGTTTTCCAAAGATTTATTGCGCAACAATACGCTCCGGTGAGCGTAGCGGCAGCCTGGATAAGGTGCTTGACCAGTACGGGACATACCAGAAAGCCGCCCGGACTTTCCGGAAGAAATTCCTTTCAGCTCTGGTATACCCCGCTTTCCTGATGGTGTTCCTGATTGCCCTGGTGGCTTTCGTTGTAACTTTCATTGTGCCCCGTTTTGCCGGGCTTTATGCCGACTTGGGCGTGCAATTACCCGGATTGACGCTTTTCGTCATTTCTACTGCCCTTAGCATCAAGAAGGCATCCGGCCTGATTTTTCTGGGGCTGGTGGGAATCGTGTTGGGGGTGCGAGCAGCATTCCGGTCAGAAAAGACACAGCTAGCATGGGACCGTTTCAAGTACCGGCTTCCGTTGGCGGGAAAGCTGCTTCTGAAGTTCTCGGTAGCCGAATTTGCCCGGACGATTTCCACGCTCTTACAGGGCGGGATCCCGATTGTGTCCGCCCTTGAGACGGCCCGGGGATCGGTTTCGAGCCCTCTGCTTTCGCAAGCCATCGAGCAGGCGCAAAAGGAAGTCATGGGCGGACGCACTCTTAGCTCCAGCCTGCGAATGAATGGTTTTTTGCCGCCGCTGGCAATTGACATGATTGAGGTGGGCGAGAATACGGGAGCAATGTCGGGGATGCTGGAGGCTATGGCAGACTTCTTTGAAGAGGATGTAAACATAGACCTCACCACATTGGTGGCGTTGGTGGATCCCATTATGATAGCGGTCATAGCATTGGCTGTGGCATTTGTGCTCGTGTCGTTCTACCTCCCGCTATTCTCAATGGCGATGCAAGTACATTAAAGGGAGAGCGTAAGGTGGCCCAAGAACAAGTCCGTCCGGAACTAACCGCAGAGTTGGAAGCTGCACAGGAATTGGCGCGCAGGTATGAGTTTGAATTTGTTGACCTGCGCGACTCCCGTCCGGACAAGGACCTGCTGCGTTCGATTCCGCTTGAACTAATGCTCCGTTATCAGTTTCTCCCGCTTGAGGCTCGCGAGAACAAGCTGGTGATAGCTCTGAGCGACCCAATGGATCTGGCTCGCCTCGACGAACTGGAAATGAAACTCGACCGCCGGCTGCTGGTCCGCATTGCCGGGGCCAGCCAGGTCCGCGACTTCCTCAAGAAGTCGGAGCCTTCTCAGCGCATCCTGGAAGAGGCAACTGAAGATTTCCGCTCAGACCCAAATCAACAGGAATTAGCCCCAGGAGAGGGACTGTCGCTCGAAAACCTGGTGGAGGGACGAGACAGCAGTCCCGTGATCAGGCTCGTAGACTCGATCGTATTTGCGGGCCTCGAGCGGCGTGCCAGCGACATTCATATCGAAAGCACCGACGCCTCGGTGACGGTCAAATATCGCATCGACGGTGTCTTGCAACAAGCCATGGCGCCGCTGGCGCAGGAGTTTCAGTCCAATCTCATCACCCGTATCAAGGTGATGGCAGAGCTGGACATCGCCGAGCGGCGTGTACCCCAGGACGGACGTTTCCGTGTGCACCATCACGGACGGCCCATCGACTTCCGCGTGTCCATTATGCCCTCGATCTATGGAGAAGATGCCGTCCTCCGAATATTGGACAAGGAATCTCTACACGAAAAATTCCACGAGCTTCGCCTGGACGTGCTGGGGTTTGCGGAGCGCGATCTGAACCGCCTGCGCCGGTTCATTCGTGAGCCTTACGGAATGGTGTTGGTGACGGGCCCCACCGGCAGCGGGAAGACCACGACACTCTACGCAGCCCTTTCGGAGATTAAGTCCTCCGAAGATAAGATCATCACCATCGAGGATCCGGTTGAATATCAGATCCGCGGAATTCTGCAGATTCCTGTCAACGAGAAGCGTGGGCTGACTTTTGCACGCGGATTGCGCTCCATTTTGCGCCATGACCCGGACAAGATCATGGTTGGCGAAATCCGCGACAATGAAACGGCGCAGATTGCCATCCAATCCGCATTGACCGGCCATCTGGTTTTTACCACCGTCCACGCCAACAACGTGATTGACGTTCTAGGCCGCTTCCTGAATATGGGTGTGGAACCGTACAACTTTGTCTCAGCGCTCAACTGCATTCTTGCGCAGCGCCTTGTCCGAATGACGTGCGAAGCCTGCAAGCGGCCCGTTGAAAAATCAGCCTCCGAACTCGAAGAGTCGGGCATGGACCCGGCAAATTGGAAGGGAGTGACATTCTTTGAAGGTGCGGGTTGCGCAGAGTGCAATCATACGGGATTTCGCGGCCGAACCGCGATAGGTGAACTTCTGGCCCTTACCGATCCAATACGAGAACTCATCCTGGAGAAACGGTCGGCATCGGAAATTCGCCGGGCGGCGCATGAGGAAGGCATGTTTTCCCTCCGGATGTCGGCCTTGGAGAAGGTGCGTCAAGGGCTAACCACACTGCGTGAAATCAACAAAGTAACGTTCGTGGAGCGTGAACCAAGGGTCGCGAAGAAACCTAGAAGAAATGCGAAGCAGAGGCACAAAGCACGTGGAGTGAATGGAGCAACGCAACTCCAGCTCTCGAAGAAAGTGGCACTTTTGGAATGTAAACCAAAGGTCGAGGAAACAATTGGGGGAAACGGAATTCTGCGGAGCAATGTGAAAAACGAAGTAAAGACGCACCACGCCTCCAATTCCCGAAAGCCTAAACCGTGATAACGGCCTGAAATGAACTGGGAAGATTTGAAAAAGAGACTCCGAATCAGCAACCGTGCGCGGCTCGCGCAATTCCAGGCTCCGCCCTTGATGCTGGAACTTCAGCCAGGTTTCGTAGCCGGTGCACGCCTGGACGCCAACTCCCGGGTGGTCTTGCGCGTGCGGGTCGAGGAGATCGAGGTGGGAGCGCTGGTTCCCTCCCCCAACAAACCAAATGTGCCTAATCCGGCTGCACTCCAGCGCACAATTGAGCAGGTTGTCAGCCTAGTCGGAAACGGCGGCGACAAACTTGGCCTGCTGATTCCAGATCTGTCCGCCCGGGTAGCGTTGCTCGAATTCGATGCACTTCCCGATAACCCACGCGACGCGGAAACTCTGGTGCATTGGCGCATGGGCGAGGTTTTGCCCTTTAACCTGGAAGAGGCCCACATCTGTTACCAAGTTCTATCGAGGCGCCCGGGATCCGTCGACGTCCTGGCGATGGCCCTGCAGGGGTCCATCCGCGCTGAATACGAGGCCGTAGTTGAAGGCCTGAACCGCCGGCCTGTATTGGTTCTGCCCGCCAGCGTGGCCCTGCTGCCCTTGTTACCGGAAGACAGCCCGGGCCAACTTCTGCTGCATCTCTGCCCCGGCTCTTTAACCGCCATAGTTGTTGCACTAAACCGAGTGCGCTATTGGCGGACGTTAACACTCGAAACAGAATCCTCTGCGAGCACTGAAGAAGTAGGAAGAGAAGTCACGAGAGTGTTGGCCGCTTGCCAGGACCACCTGAAGCTGCCGGTTCAGGATATCTGGTTCTGCGCGCGTCCACCGGGAGCGGCGGGAATTAAGGATGCCCTTGCCGAAATCCTGGGGCGTGAGTTGCGGTCCCTGCCGGCGACCGTCACCACACCGGAAACAATGCCTGCGGAAGAGGCTAAGAACTGGCAGTATTTCGGTACACCCTTCAACGGGATTGTTGCAAATTTGGAAAGCAGACAATGAAGATTACACTGAATTTCGCCGCGGCCGAAAGCTCCCGTAACCAACATGTGCTGGCATGGGCCATTCCTGCCACCGTAGTTGGCCTTTCCGGGATGTTGTGGTTGGGGATTGGACTAAAACGCGAACTCGGCCAATTCCGCCTTATCCAACGGCAAGCGGCGGGTTACCAGCAGCGCGAGGACCAGCTTCGCCGACGAGAGGTGACCCTTCACCGGCAACTTGAGAGCCCAGAGTACAAGGACCTGATGGGTAAAGTGCAGTTTATGAATTCACTCATCAGCCAAAGGCGTCTATCTCTCAGCGAATTCGTCAAGGAAGTAGGTCACATCTTGCCACATGACGCACACCTTACGCGACTGGAGTTGCTTTCGCAGGAGAAAAACCTGGTTGTCCGCTTTTCCATCACAGCCAAGACCGAGAAAGCACTCGAAACATTTATGAGTGGCCTTGAGGATTCACCCAGCTTCCAGGATGTGACGATTGCAAACCAGGGCTTTCAAGAAGCAGGGGCCGAGCCGGGACAAGTTATCGTTACGTGCGTGGCAAACTACTTGCCTGGACCGCACGACTAGCCGAGGATTTGTGCAGAAGAAGCGACGCCAATTTGTGGAGCGCGTAATCGCAGCAGGCGGCATAGGGCTTGTAGCGTTGGATGTTGTGCTGTATCTGGCCGCCTACCGTCCGCTCGCATCTGACATTGTCGCTGCGCAGCAGCATTACACCCAGGCCCGGATCGGAGCGCGCATTCATGAGGCACGCGTCAGCCGTTTGGAGAAGTTCAAGGCAGCATTACCCCAGGCTGCCGTGTTATATCAGGATTTTGCGGACCACCGTACATCGCCGCGTCGGCGGGCTTTCTCCACGGCCGCTGAGCTTCTCCGTATGTCAGCCCAGTCCGCTGCGGTGCAACCTCCCAGCGTGACTTATAAGGTCGACTCGAAACATCACGATCCTCTCAAACGAGTGGGACTCGAAATAACCACAGAGGGATCATACGAGGGCCTGGTCAAGTTCGCCCATGCACTGGAGACTGCCAATGATTTTCTCCTGATCCGAGGATTCAGTCTGGGGATAGGTGATAAGGGAACACTGACTTTGCGACTCTTCGCGGACCTTTACGTGACACCATGAAGATATCTGCCAAAGTACAAAAGTGGGCAAGCGCGGGTTTGGGGGTGGTATCCCTGCTTCTAACGGTGAACCTTGTAATCAAGATCCGGGCATTGGAAGTCAAAGCGCCCAACCCCAAGACGGTTCACATCGTATACCGTACCCGCGCTATGAAATCCTCCCCCGCTCGTCCCGATGATTTGGCCAAATTTGATCCTGTTGTGCACGTGGAGATCCTGAAGGAATGCGACGCACGCCCATTGCCAGACCTGCACCGAAACATTTACGATTTCGAGACGCCCCCTGCTCCGGTGGTTCCTCCTCTGCAAGTCGCGGTCGTGCAACCTGCAACGCCGCCACCGCCTCCTCCCCCGCCTCCGGTGCTTTTGAAACCCGTGGGATATAACGGCATGCAGGAAGGCGGAAATACAGCCTTGACCATCCTGGAGGACCAGGTTTACGTCGTGCATGAGGGCGATGTGGTCGCGGCCCGTTACAAGATTCTCAGGATTCAATCAACAGGTGTGACGGTTCAAGATGCAGCAACCCACCGGACAGTCAACTTGCCATTTCCCCAGTAAAACGCGCTGCGGTTCTGCTGTGGGCTTTGGCTTAGTCTTCATAATGATCACGGTCACAGTCCTGCTCATAGGGCTTACCGTGGCTCTCCCCAGCGTGTTGCAGCAAGGCCAGCGCGAGCGCGAGGCAGAAGTGATCTTTCGAGGGACAGAGTACGCCCGCGCCATTGCCCTATTCCATCGCCAATTTAACCGATATCCAGCCAGTGTCGAGGAGCTACTGCAAACAAATACGATACGCTTCCTGCGGCAGGAATACGCTGACCCCATGGATCCAAATGGGAAATGGCGATTCATACATGTTAACGCGGTAGGCGTGATTGTCGACTCAAAAACCGACCTGTTTGGGACCAACAAGCCAGGGCATAAAGGGAATTCGGGCGCAACAAAGGGTCGAGGGAAGGACACTTCCTCCGGAAGTACTTCGCGGGGGTTCGGGCTTTCCCCAAACTCCACAATCGACTCCTCGTCGAACACGTCCTCCCCATCTTCTGATCTTACCGACAGCCCAGTTCAGGGTGGTTTCATCATAGGAGTTGCCCCAACCAGCCACGCGAAATCCATTCGCGTGTGGAATAAGCAGGACGAATACGATAAATGGGAATTTCTGGGGATCGATCCTAGTTTGTTCGTACAACCATCCATGGGGACGGGAATGCCCGGAACGAGTACACCGGCCCCCTCACTAAATCAAGGGGGGGCCCCAGGGGCTCCGCCCCCCATGTCCAGATGAAACTATTTGAGGTTTCCCTCTCATTAGCTGTGGATGGATTATGTCAGATGGAATGTACGTCTTGCCCGGGCCCGGGTACCATTGATGGAGTGTACTCTTGAAATGCGTTCTGACTGATCAGATCTGATCAATTTGTCAAACTGGGAGGGGTACATAACTACGCTTGCGAGTGGACAGACGCTCCATCTCTTCAGCATGTCCATGGTTCTAGATGAAGTCCCCTTTGGCGAATCGAAGGCATCCCGAGTGACGGCGGAATCACGTTGGAAGTACGGACCGCAAGTGGAAGCGGTCAAGATTGAACTTAGAAGCTGCTTTTGTCATAGGGCTGAGCCAACGCCTGAAAGTGGGCCTGAGCGTTCTGACTATTAACTTCATTGTCCAGTTTCTAAAGTACTTCCCTTGGGTTTGGAGATCACTGGCCGCTTATGTCCGGCGTGTCGCACCGGTGCAATGACAGTCTCTCGTTTGCCCTCTATGCTTTCAAATGGCCGCAGGTATTCACGCTTGCGGGCCAGAGAATCCTGGATCCGTCCAAAGTTGTGCATCTTGGCTTGAAGGTCCCTCCTGCCAATCTTCGGTAAAGTTACAAGAAAACCCAAATACTGCGCGCTGGATGGGCTTGTTTACCCCAAGCAATTCAGGGTACAGATCCTTTCTTTCGGCCGAGTCAGTTTCCTTGAAAGTCTGGCACCACGAATGTGACATACACTCGTGCAACAACGATGATGCCGGAGGCCTATCCCACCACCGCTTGGCTTGATTCAAACGACTCATGTCAACTGAGCTCTCGTGCTGTGCAGTGTGGCCCCCTGGGGTGAAACACCGGGTCAAGCGTTTCACATGGCGATTGACCAGCTTCGCGCGCACTTGCTGTGAAGTCACGGAATGGGGAGACTTAATTCGATTTTGGTGACCTATAAGTCGACATGACGCGCGGTTGGTATCCTCGCCGACTTTAACTGTTGACCTGTCCTCAGCATGCGTTGCTTCACTATGTAGGTGTTGAGGTGGAGATTTCCTCGGCCCTCGATTTGGACCAAAAACAGCTGTTCCAGCAGGTTCTTTTCCCCAAAGGAGTCCAATTCAGCGAAGGACCTTGCCGACCTGACGAAACTAGTTTTGTTTTCTTTGACTTATAGACAGAATCAGCCCACAATGAATGTTTGGTAGCGCTACCGGGAATCGAACCCGGGTTTTCAGATTGAGAATCTGACGTCCTAACCCCTAGACGATAGCGCCATTGGGCTCGTATAGCTTTTCTAACATCCAGTTTCGAAGCCTGTCAAGTCACGGGCCCGACATTGTCGATCGTGGCAACACTCCCGCAAGCACGCCGCCGAAACCGGCCGACCAGGTTCGTCCCTGCACATTCGAAGTCCGGTCAGTAGCGGGTGGAAGAAGAGAAATTGAACTCGTTCACCTTCATTGCAGGGACCACCATCTCAAAAGATTCTTCGCCGGCGGTGCGTTGCGGCATGCTCATGGCTTCAACCTGCTTAAGCATGTCAAACAAACTCTGGTTGAAGCGGAGGTTCTTGACGCCGTGCTTGACCTCGCCGTCTTCAATCCAGAACGTCCCGTCGCGCGTCATTCCGGTCAGGATTTTCTGGTATGGATCAACCTCGCGAATGTACCAGAGCCGAGTAACCAGCAGACCACGCGGAGTTGACTTCACCATATCTTCAACGGTCTTCTTGCCGCCGTCCATCACGATGTTCATAGGGGCTTCCCCATATTCGTTGGGAAGCTGAAAACCATGCCCGGTAGCGGTCTTTCTCATCTTTCGGGCCGTGGCACGCGCATAGACAAGGTTTGTGACTTTTCCCTTCTCTACCAGATTCACGCGCTGCCGAGGGATCCCTTCGCCGTCAAAAGGAGCGCCAGCCTGCAATGGATGAAAGACGTCGTCGCGGACGTT
>OBIZ01000030.1_pt1 | contig 25326 bp, 20 predicted proteins | sample 1519801 | NCBI WGS metagenome assembly OBIZ01 (sample SAMN01911456, study PRJEB22533) | soil metagenome | biome: Soil | place: Malaysia | collected 2012-04-30 | depth DG_metagenome m | reverse complement strand
CTCCTGCCGCATCTGGCGGATGGCTTCCAGGAACGGCAAGGATTCAATGTCGCCCACCGTGCCGCCGATCTCGATGATTGCCACGTCCACGTCTGCGCCAACCTTTCGGATGGCAGCCTTGATCTCGTCGGTGACGTGCGGAATCACCTGGACGGTCTTTCCAAGATAATCGCCGCGCCGCTCCTTGGTGATGATGGTTTCGTAAATGCGTCCGGCCGTACAGTTGTTTTCGCGCCGCATGCGGACATGAGTGAAGCGTTCGTAGTGGCCCAGGTCGAGGTCCGTCTCCGCTCCGTCGTCGGTGACGTAGACCTCACCGTGTTGAAAAGGACTCATGGTCCCCGGATCGACATTCAGGTAGGGGTCGAACTTGAGAAGGTTGACCTTCAGCCCACGGGCCTCCAGCAGGCACCCGATCGAAGCTGCGGCAAGTCCCTTTCCCAATGAGCTCACTACTCCACCCGTCACAAAAATATACTTGGCGCTCATGATTCTCCTTTTAGGTATCGGCTGATATACACGGAATACTTAATGCCCAGACGACGGAACTTCATTTTATTTCAGTTCGTGCGCATTCACGCGGACTGGTAGGACAGTGTACCGCCCATTATCAGTTCAGTAAGGAAGGGTTGTCAACGGCAAAACGGCGCCGAGCCGACTGAGGCGGGGTGCGGTTATCCAAATTGTCCGGATGATTCTGTTGTGGAGGTTGTGCTAGAATGCAATCAGGTCATGCCGAGTCTGCAGAAGAGCAACCGGAGGGGCTGAGCCGGCTGCGACCAAAGGAAGGTGCCTGGATGCCGGGGAACACCAGTAGACGCGCATTCCGGGTTGTAATGGTTCTTTGTCTGGCCTTTTGGGCCGTTGTGGGGGTATCACTTCCCAACCCTGCGTCGGGTGAAAGATCAGCAGACCATCCCGACACGAAGGACCAGGTACCGGATGTTGAAATCCGTCGTCCTCCTATCAATACGACGCCCATTCAGATGAATGTTGACAGGGTGATCGTTCCGGTAACTGTGACGGACCCGTTCGACCGAATCGTCACAGGCCTTGCCCAGGATAATTTTGAAATCTTTGATGACAAGGTCCAGCAGAAGATTTTGACTTTCGCCACGGAAGATGCTCCCATCTCCGTCGGCATGGTGTTTGATACAAGTGGTTCGATGTCAGACAAGATCCAGAAGTCCAAAGAGGCAGCCCTGGAGTTCTTCAAGACATCTAATCCCGAGGACGTCTTTATGCTGATCAGCTTCAGCAACCGTCCGTATATGGTGTCGTCATTCACGGACAACTATGAAAATATTCTCGACAGAATGCTTTTTGTGAAGGCGGGAGGCAGAACTTCCCTGCTCGACGCCATTTATCTCGGGCTGAGCCGGATGAAGAAAACGGATACCAGCCGGAAGGCGCTGCTGGTGATTTCTGACGGTGGAGACAATCATAGCAGATATACTGAAAGGGACATTAAACGCGCCGTCAAGGAATCGGATTGCCAGATTTATGCTATCGGAATTTTTGAACCACTGGCTGACCGCGATCGAACACCGGAAGAGGCTTCGGGCCCTTCGCTGCTCTCAGAGTTGGCCAACGTCTCAGGTGGAAGGATGTTCTCAGTGGAAGACCCCGGCGAGCTGCCGGATATCGCAGAAAAAATTTCAATTCAATTGCGAAACCAGTATGTCATTGGATACAAGCCCTCAAATCTCGTGCGGGACGGGCATTGGCGCCGGATCAAGGTCAAGCTTCATCCGCCGCGCGGGCTACCTCCTCTTCAAGTCTACGCACGGACTGGATATTATGCCCCAACCCAATAGGAGATCACCCTCACTGTTGAAACCCTACACACGGTTTTTCCTTGGCGGCCTCGCCGCCCTCTTATTCTGCACTTCCTTGCTGGCGCAGGCGCCTGCACCAGCCAATGCGGCGACAACCAGCCCTCAGAAGAAGGATGACCAATACAAGATCAATGTGAATGTGAACCTCGTGGTCCTTCACGCAACGGTCGTTGACAAACACGGACGCATGGTTGAAAACCTCACAGAAAAAGATTTCCGCGTGCTCGAGGACGGTGCCCAGCAGAAACTTTCAGTTTTCAGCCACGCCGACATTCCCGTGACCATGGGCATTGACATCGATGACAGCGGCAGCATGCGTGACAAGCGGGCAGCAGTGAATGAGGCGGCACTGACTTTTGTAAAGACCTCCAATCCGGATGACCAGGTGTTCGTAGTGAATTTCAACGACGAATACTATTTGGACACGCCCGGGAATTTCGCCGGCAACATGGAGGAACTGAAAGGGGCCCTGGCCAAGATTGATTCCCGCGGCGGGACTGCGCTCTATGACGCGGTTTCTGCGTCACTCGATCATCTTAAGCTGGGCAATCGCGACAAGAAGGCTATCCTGATCATTTCTGACGGCGAAGATAACGCCAGCCGCTACTCCTTCCCGGACCTTCTTCGGCAGGCCCAGCAATCGAACGCCGTGATTTACTGCATCGGGCTGCTTGGCGAGGAACATCCTGGAGGGCTGTTCAAAGTTCATGGCAGCGGCGACAAGAGGGCTGCCAAAGTTCTGAAAGAACTGGCTGAGGCCACAGGCGGGAAAGCCTACTTCCCAAGGTCACTTGACCAGGTTGAGCCCATCTGTGTGAGCATCGCGCGTGACATCCGCAACCAATACACGCTTGGCTACTACCCGACCAATGCCAAGAAGGACGGTTCGTTCCGGCGGGTCCAGATTGAACTTATCGACCATCGCGACAATAAGCATTACACCGTGAGAACACGCCCCGGTTACTACGCGCCGAAGGGCGAAGGATCAGAGGCGGTGGCAGCCAGCCGCCAGTAATCGCATGGCAGCGCAGGCGTAACCGCCAGCGGTTTATTGGTTTCTCCCTGGAGTTGCGGCTTTTATCCAGGTTGGTGAGACCTTCGTTGCATCAATGGCCCTTCAAGGGTACACTCCCACTTCATGCCCTTTGACCAGGCATCACCAAATGAATCGAACCGGTGGGACCTGCTGGTTGCCGCCGCCGTGTTTGTGGCAGCCGCCGCAGCGGTCTGGCTGATGTGTGCCAACCGTTTCTTCCTCTCGCTTGACGAGGGTATCTATCTTGCCGGGGCAGAACGTCTGCTGCGAGGTCAGGTTCCCTATCGCGACTTCTTCGTACTCACCGGGCCGGGTACCTTCTGGATTCAGGCTGGAATTCTGGGTCTGTTGGGACCCACTCTGCGAAATGCCAGGCTGGCCCTGGTTTTTGATCTGGCCCTGCTCAGCGGGTCGATTTATTGGCTGATGGCCCGGCTTACTGGCCGGAATTTTGCCCTGGTGGTGACGGCTGCATTCTTTGCGCTTGAAACTCGCCCCCTTTTCCGCCTCTACGTTAACCACCGATGGGACAGCAGCGCTTTCGCGCTGCTTGCCGTGGTTTTCGTTTTTGGAGGGACGGAGCAACCTCGCTTTCTTACCTTCCTGGTTGCGGGCGTTGCGGCGGCTGCGGCGGCCTGGATTACACCTTCGCTTCTGGTGCTACTCCTCCTTCTGGCGGCATGGATGCTCCTGATTAAAGACCTGCGACGCCAATGCATTCCTTACCTTGTAGGGATAGTGTCCATATCGCTTGTTGCGGGTGGGGTGCTGTTTTTCCAGGGCGCGCTGGGAGGCATGTTCCGAGACTTGTTGTGGACCTCCGCCCATTATCCCGCGGCAAACCGCGTGCCCTACGGTTACGGAGCCATTGCTCCCGGCGGCCTGCGGGCCTTGTTTGCGGGAACGGAAGCCGCGGCATTCATTGCCCGCGCCACCGGCCTTGTCGCTGTCCTGATTCCGGTAGTGCTGCCGCTGGCCGTGTATGCTGCCTGGATGTTCCGCCGCCTGCGGCGGAAGGAGATGGACCAACACGAAAAGCTGGCCACCCTGCTGATGCTGGCCTCTTTCGGGTTTGTGATCTCAAGCTATCCGCGTTGGTCAGCGGACCAACTCCTGTTCATTATCCCCATTTTCTACGTTCTGGCAGGCTATCTTTTCAGCCGGTTCGTCCATGGCAAGGTGGTCCGGGTCACTGTCGGGGCCATCGTCCTCGCGCTGGGCATTGCCGCGCTCAGCTACTCGGTGCTGCAGATGACGTCGGAGCCGGTTATCGAAACGCGCGTCGGAGCCGTCCGTACCGGCGCCTCCGAGCTGTCCGTCATTAAGCTTGTGGGCAACAGGGTCAACCCAGGTGACAAGCTGTTCGTTTACCCCTACCTGCCGATCGTTTACTTCCTCACGGGCGCCGTGAACCCTACTCCCTACTCGTTTCTTCAGCCCGGTATGATGCAATCCCCGGAATATGATGCGACGCTCTCGGCGTTGCGTGCCCATCCTCCGAAGTGGGTTCTCTATTTCGCACTTCCCCTTGAAACCTACCACGGCATATGGCCTGCGGCGGATCCCCGAGCACTTAACCTTACACCCGTTGACCACTTCATCCTGTCGAATTATCACCCGGTCGGCATCCTGCAAGGCGCCGGGACGCACTTTTTCCTGCTTGAACAGGGATCGCATTGATAGTGGAAAAGGGCAGGCGAAGGGCGGGCGGGTATCAAAATAATGTGGACGGCTAACAGGTTCACCGCAACGCCGCCTTCGTCGGTAATGTCTCGACGGGAAGGCGGCGCTACAGCTTTGTTAATCAGAGGGAAAATGAACTATTTGGCAGTAAAGCTCGTGTCCAGGACCAGATCGCCCCACTGAACCATAAATGTGCCTCCGCCACCTTCCTCCCCCAACTCGATGGTGACCATTTCAGATGAGTCGTCCGCTTTGGACTCTTCCAATGGCACTTTCACAAAATCCTGCTTGGGATCGTGCTGCGTTCCCCATTGGCCGTGCTGCTTGTTGAATACCAGGTCCCACTTGTTGCCCGCCAACTTTTCTGCCCACAGGCTGTATGTCCCTGCGGGAACCGTCTCGCTTCCAAAAGCCAGATCCACGCCGGTTTCAAAAGTGGTGGATGTGTCTGCGCCCAGCCGCCAGAATCCTCCCTCCTTCAGTTGAGAAAGCATTTCGCCAACTGTCCTGCCGTGAAGCGTAGGACGCCCGTAGTCAACGGAAACCGTCTTGCCGTTCAGCGTAATCTCACTTTTCCCCCGAGCATTCGCCGCCTGAAGAGGCAGCGTCATAGCCAGCGCCACAGCCAATCCGAAGGTCATCGTCAGTAACCGTTTCATCATTTCCTCCTCTATCTCGTGTACCCATTACCCCAGAACTTTATATTCTCCTATCCTACCGCGCTTTCGGTACCGCGAGAATAAATATCAATGCACCGTTTACAGTCAGCGGTCCTGCTGTTCCAGAAGCTCCAAAAAGGCGGCCAGCCTCGGCGGCAGCGGCGAGGTGAAGCTAACCGGCGCGCCTGTGCGTGGGTGCGCAAATTCGATCTGCGCCGCATGCAGGAAGTTCCGGTCCAGCGTCGCACGGTCCTGAGGCCCGATTCGCACCTTGGCGGGCGCCCCGTACATTCGATCGCCCACCACCGGATGATGGATATGAGCGAGGTGCACGCGAATCTGGTGAGTCCTGCCGGTCTGCGGCTCAGCATCCACCAGGGTGAAGTGGTGAAAGCGCCGCAGCACCCGGTAGAGTGTCACGGCCTCCCGCGCGGCTATTCCCTCCACCTTCATCCGCGCCCGCTTAGCGGGATCACGCCCCACGGCAGCTTCGATCTTGCCTTGTTCCGCCTCCACGCGCCCGTGGACCAGCGTCTGATAGTGCTTGTGAACAGTTCGCGCCCGGAACTGGTCCGCCAACGCGCGATGGGCTGCATCGTTTTTGGCCACCACGATCAGCCCCGAGGTCATTTTGTCCAGCCTGTGGACGATCCCCGGCCGCATCTCTCCGGCAACCGCCGAGAGGCCTTCACCCAGGTGGAAAAGCAGAGCGTTCACCAGCGTGCCGGACTTGGTCCCCACGCCGATATGGACCGCCATGCCCGCAGCCTTGTCAACAACCGCCAGATCTTCATCCTCATACAAAATGGCCAGGGGCAACTCTTCAGGAAACGCGCGGATGGGCTCGTGCTTTGCAAGAATACTGATGCGATTTCCGGCGTCCACTTTTTCGCCCGCTTTGGAGGCGGGCAATTCGTCAATCTTCACGAGGCCTGACCGGATCACCTGTTGCAACTGACTCCGGCTCCAGTCGGGCATGTGCCCGGCGAGGAAGACATCCAGCCTGCGTCCGGCGTCTTCTGCCGTCGCCACAAATTCCCGCAGGGTCTGGTTTTGAGGTTCGTTACCCGGCATCTGCCTCTATTTTGCTAAAAGAATTTCGAGAAGCAGGAGCCCCGCACCCACCACGATGGCGCTGTCCGCCACATTAAACGTGGCCCAGTGGTAGCTCCGGTAATAGAAGTCTAGAAAGTCAACGACCTGCCCAAAGCGGATACGGTCCAGCAGATTGGAGGATGCCCCGCCCAGGACAAGCGCCAACCCCACGCCGGTTACCCAGTTCATTTCCCTGCTCTTCACGGCGACCACCACTACAGTGATCAGCAATGCCACCGACACGCCGATCAGCAGGACCATTTTCCACGACGAGGACGCACCGGCAAACAGGCTGAAGGCAATGCCACTGTTTTCCGTATGAATCAGGTTGAAGAATCCGGGGATCACAGGAACCACACGGTCGTGGGGGATGGTACGCTCCACGATGCTCTTCGTGATCTGGTCGCCCGCAAGAATCACGACAACGATCATCAGGTAGAAAATACGCTGAATGGCGTGCGCACGCCGGGCCGCCGGGCCGGAACCTACGGATATGTCCGTGGCCTGGGAGGATTTATCCACCATATCCATCAGTTTATCCGAGAATTTGTCGGGGCGCGCCCCGGCTAGGCACTTCAGGAGTGCACCACAAGAAATGGCCGCAGCATCAAAGCTCGGACCCTGCCCTGAAGATTAATCAGCTGCTCCTGTTTCAATCTCGTGCAAGGCGGCCACGCACCGCTCACAGGCGTCAGGATAGATTTCGTCCTTGCCAACCTCTTCGGAGTAATTCCAGCAGCGCGCGCATTTGCCCCCGGAGGCCCGCTCAATTCTAATCTTAAGCCCCGGTAAGGAGCTTTCACCATCGCCGCCGGCCACGTACGGCTCAAGCTGCACCTGAGAAACAATCAGGAGAGTGGGCAATTCGAGGCGATATTTTTCAAGCAACGGGGCGATGTTCTCGTCGCCACTCAGGATGAGTCTGGCCTCAAGCGGACTGTGGATGACATCTTCACGCCGTGCCGCCTCCAGCGCCTTCAGCGCGGCGTCGCGCACCTCAATCAGACGCGGCCAGTTTTCCAGCTTTCTGCGGTAGGCCGCAGGGACTTCGTCACGCAGACTGGACGCCGGAACGAATTGCGCCAGGTGAACGCTGGGCTCGCGTTCGCCCGTCGGCGGCAGGTGGGACCACACTTCTTCCGCTGTAAAGCACATCAGGGGAGCCACCGCCCGGACCAGCGCATCAGCAATCCGGTAGAGTGTGGTCTGGGCGGCACGCCGCCGCACCGAATGCGCCGGCGCCGTGTACAGCCGGTCTTTCAGAATATCGAAGTAGAAAGAGCTCAACTCAATCGTGGCGAAATCGTATATCGCGCGATAGACCTTATGGAAAGCATCCTCATCGTAAGCCGCGTAAACACGTTCCAGCAGGTTTGATGTTTCCAAGTGCGCCCAACAGTCTATCTCTTCAAGCTGGTCACCCCGGACGCTGTTGCCGGCCGGGTCAAAGTCATAGAGGTTCGACAGGCAGTAACGGAAGGTGTTGCGGAGCTTGCGGTACGCCTCTGACAATCTCGCGAGTATGTCCTGCGAGATCACAACGTCTTCGCGGAAATCGATGGAAGCCACCCAGAGGCGCAGGATTTCCGCTCCGTGGGATTTTATGACATCGTTTGGATCGATCACATTGCCCAGCGACTTCGACATGGCGCGTCCCTGAGCGTCGAGCGCCCAACCATTGGTGAGCACTGAGCGATAAGGCGCTCCGCCTTTTGTCACCATCCCCACCAGCAGTGAACTCTGGAACCAACCGCGATACTGGTCTCCGCCTTCGAGATAGACGTCGGAAGGCCATGGAAGGTCTGGGCGGTGGCCCAGCACCGCGGCATGGCTCGATCCGGAGTCAAACCAGACGTCCAGAATGTCGGTTTCCTTGCGCAAATTCGTGCCGCTGCAGCCAGGGCACTTGGTTCCCGGCGGCAGCAGGTCTTTGACGTCGTGCATGTACCATGCGTCCGCGCTTTCCTTCTTGAAAAGCTCAACCGCTTTCCGTGCCAGTTCAGCGTCAAGCAATGGCTTCTTGCAATCGACGCAGTGGAACACCGTGATGGGCACGCCCCAGGCCCGCTGGCGCGAAATACACCAGTCCGGCCGTGTGGCAACCATATTGGAAATGCGACCTTCGCCCCATTCCGGCGACCACCGGACCTTTTTGATTTCCTCCAGCGAACGCTCGCGCAGCCGGTCATGGTCAATGCCAGCAAACCACTGCTCATTGGCCCTGAAGATGATCGGATTGTGGCAGCGCCAGCAATGGGGATAAGAGTGCGTCAGGCGGCCTGCAGGGCCCATCAAATTCCCGCGTGCCTTGACAAGCTCGATGATCACGTCGTTGGCTTCAAAAACCTGTTCCCCCTTGTATTCGGGCAGCCCTTCCGTGAACTCGCCGCCATCACCCACGGGGCAATAGATTTCGATGCCGTATCTCATGCCCGTTTCATAGTCCTCGCGGCCGTGTCCCGGCGCAGTGTGGACGCAGCCCGTGCCGTCTTCCGCCGTAACGTAGTCTGCCAGCACCCCCTGCAGCTTGCGCTCCAGGAACGGGTGCTGAATCTCAATGCGGTCGAGTTTCTTGCCCGGAAAACGGGCCAGCACCTCAGGCACATTCAACCCCGTTTCTGCCATAGCCGGCCCGTGGCGACGACTCTCCAGGATGTAAACGGGACCGTCCTTGCTGCCATCGCTTGCCGCGACGTATTCAAATCCCGGGTGGAAGGCCACCGCCATGCTGGCGGGTAGCGTCCAGGGCGTAGTAGTCCAGATGACGACATAAACCTCACGCCCTTTAAGTTCCGGCGCAACGGCGCCCAAATCCGAGAGCACCCGGTAGCGCACATAAATGGAGGGGCTGGTGTGCTCTTCGTATTCAACTTCCGCTTCAGCCAGCGCTGTTTTGTCACGAATACACCAATAGACCGGCTTGAGACCACGGTAAACGTAACCTTTCTCAAGAAAGGTCAGAAAGTTTTCCGCAATCAGCGCCTGGTAGGACGGATCCATGGTGAGATATGGCCTGGACCATTCGCCGAACACCCCCAGGCGCTTGAAATCTTCCCGCTGGAGATCGATGTACTTCTCGGCGTAGCGGCGGCACGCCTGGCGGATTTCCACCAAGCTCATCTGTCGTTTCTTCGGGCCGAGTTCCTTGTCAACGTTGATTTCAATCGGCAATCCGTGGCAGTCCCAGCCCGGAACGTAGGGGGCATTGAATCCTGCAAGCGTCCGCGACTTGATGATGAAGTCTTTGAGAATTTTATTCAGCGCTGTTCCCAGGTGGATGCGGCCATTGGCGTACGGGGGCCCGTCATGCAGGGTGAAAAGTGGGGCATCCTTCCGCGCCCGGCGAATCTGGCCGTAGAGGTCTTCCTCTGCCCAGCGGGCAAGCCAGCGAGGCTCGTTCTGAGGCAGGTTCGCCTTCATTGAAAACCTGGTTTGCGGAAGATTCAGCGTCTGTTTGAGGTCGAGCGCCTTTCGCATCGGTCCCCCTTGTTGGGATAAATTGTTGATTATAGAAAAGGACTTCGCCCGGTGTCCAGCAAAGTCGCTTCCCGATTCGCGCAATCTAAATGAGTGGTTCCAATCAGAAGCTCGTCTTCAGCCGAATGCCAAAACTGCGCGGCGTGGCGATGGCGGTTCCTGAAAACAGGCTGGCAAAATTGATTACGTTGAGGTGGTTGGTCAGGTTTGAACCCTGTAGTTGCAGGCTGAGCGTCCTGCCTTCCTTTTCATACAAGTCAAATCCTGCGCCCACATTTACCGAGTAGGACGGCCGAACCCGCCCACGGGCGAAGTTAACCTGTTCGAGAATGCGCGCGCCATACTGCGCCAGCAGGAAACTGTAATCACTGTTTCCGTTATCAATTTCTACCGGCAGCCCGCTGCCGAAGGAGTTTTCTGTAGCCAACCAGAACCGCCGCGAGGCCTGGTAGCGCAAACTTGCCCTTGCGGTGTTACGCTGGTCCTGGGAGAGGCGGAAATGGCTACTGTCCGAAACGCCGCCAACCGCTTCCGATCCAATAAAAAGCCCGCCGGTAATCGGCCCCTGGCCGGCCGCCACCTGGTTTGAGTAGCTGATGGAACCCGAAAAGCGGCCCCAATGTGGTACGGTCAGTTTGGCTTCAATGCCCTCAATGGTGGCGTGCGCGTCGGCGATGGGAAAGCTGACACCAGTATTCAGCAGGGTATCATCATCAGCAAAGTTGCGAAACGTGCGGCGAAAAAGATTCACATCCAGCCGGGCACGTCCCTGGACAACCTTGGTTACACCCACCTCGTAATAATTGCCGTGCGCGGGTTCCACCGGAAGGCGCAATACGAGCGGGCTGATCTGGTCAATCGCGGAGGAGCTCGCAAGCAGCAGGTTTTCGATGGACGGAGTCTGAAAAACCCGGTCATAGTCGCCATGAACCAGCAATCCGTAGCGCGCAAAATAGCGCGAAACGGCAACCCGCGGGCTCCAGGCAGCCTTCTTCACCACAAACCTGTAATGGTCATAGCGCAGGCCCATGCTCACATTCCAGTTCTTCAAACGAATCGAGTCCTGGGCAAATGCAGCCGGCTCAATGTCGGTCCGCCGGTCGGCGAATGCAAAACGCTGCGCCATGCCGGGATCAAACAGCAAAGGGTTCGTAATGGCATACTGTAAGCTCTCGTGGACGGGATTCAAGATCACATCCGCTCCGATCTTCCAGTCGTGAGCTCCATTCGAGCCTGCAAGCGTTGCCCGTGCGTAACCCTGCCTGAACCCCCGCTGCTGGCTTATCACAACGGGCGTGGAAAGCCGGTTCGACCATAGTTGGAATGAATTGTCCCTAAAGCTTCCCTCGGCGCCGAACAGCAGAGCCGGAGACAGCACGCGACTATAATCGGCCTGGAATGTGGTTTCGCTGTCTGCGGCGTCCTGGCGCTGGCCGGCTTGCTGCTGGACAAGCTCATTGGGGACGCTGTAGTGGGCTTCTGCGTGGCGAATCAAGACTCGAAGATGGTCCCGCTGCGTCAGATCCCGCGACCACGTTGCCGCGGACGCGCCATTCGACCCGTGGTTCGTGTAGTTGGTGATGACAGGAGGGTCGAGATAACGGTCCGTAACGCCGACGGTACCAGAAATCATGAACTGGTTGGCGCCCCGGGCATACCCCACATCGACGTCGCCGGTCGCCGTTCGGAAGCTTCCGCCCCCGGCCGCGGCGCTCATGTGAAAACCGGCCGGCTGTTCCTTCACCGTCATTACCTCCACCACCCCGCCCAGTTTGCGGCCGTACTCAGCCGGGAAACCTGCTGTCATTACCCGCATCGACTGGACATCATCCGCGGAAAGCGGGGGTGCAAAAGCCGGCGAGCGGTTCTCCGTAAGCGGCAGCCCGTTCACCACAAACTGCACATCGTACTCCGAGCCGCGGGGATGGAGCACGCCATTTGCCTCATAGAGCCAGCCCGGTTCAGAATTGACCGCGTCCGTCACACGGCGGCCTAACTGGGTTGGAAGCTGCTGATTGAGAGCCTGCGGCCCCGCCGAGTAAACGGTCCTGGAGCTTTCCGGGTCAATCAGCGTGGCCGAGTCAGTCACTTCGACCCTGCTCCTGACAGGTGCGAGCCCCAAGGTCACGGAAACGGAGAGCGGCACTTCAGACCGGACCCGGACGATCCTTCTGAAGGTGAGGAATCCCGAGTGGGCCACGTCCAGGCGATAGAGCCCGAAAGGTAGTTCCTGCGCAACGTAGTTTCCCTGGCGGTCAGTCAGGAAAGTGCGGTGCACATGGTTCGCCTCACTCACCAGCCCGATGGAAGCAACCAGCGCGCCTCCGTTGGGATCACGAACCTTGAGGCGGATTTCTCCCCGCTCATGCTGCGCGCGGACGGAGGCCGCCCCAAAGGCCAACAATATGAGACAGGAGGCCGTTCGCATAAAGGTTTTGCGCCTGGTGCCCAACCGTTGATTATACATCCCACCCGAGCCCACTGCGCTCTGCCAATCTATACTTTCCCGGGTTGGTATCTCTCACGTGCGGTCAGCAGTCCAGAGTGAAAGTTCCACTATTCTCAGTGAACTGAGCGACAATGGAAGGCGCCGCTGATGCGAATGTATTTTTGCCAATACGGGAAGCGACAGAAAGGGTGGCTCGCCTATAATGCAGCAGGACTGGTCTTCCTCAACCTGTTCACCGGTCTCAATGCGCTCGCGGCACGGCCGCAGGACAAGTCGCCGACGACGGCGCCCGTGGCAATGTCGGATGCCCGCAGAGTCAACCCGCAGTCGCAGCCGACGGCATCCTCGGAAACGGCCCGAAACCAGGAAAACAGCGCCCCAGACCAGACCGATACACTGCTTGTCATCGTGAATGACGAAAATGGCGTGCCGGTGCCATTAGCCCACGTTTATCTGGTGAGGACAGGTGCGAAAACCATCGAAAAGGGAGAAACCAATTACGCAGGGAGGTACGTTTTCAGGGACCTCGCCCCTGGCGACTACCAACTGACTGTGGAGAAAGAGGGATTCTATGCCGTCCGTTCCGACAATATCGCCGCGGCCACTATCGAGAGCACGGAAGTCATCTTGAATCGTGTACGTGAGGTTCACCAGCGCGTTAACGTTGTGGCATCGCCCGCTGCCATCGATCCGGCAAAAACCTCGTCGACTCGCGGGCTGACTGATACAGAAATTATGAACCTGCCTTACAGCGTTCCCCGTGACATCCGTTACGCCCTGCCGCTAATTCCCGGAGTTGTGCAGGATGCCGCCGGCCAGATCCACGTGAACGGCGCTCCAACAAGGCAAGTTCTCGACCAACTGGATGGATTCAACATCACCGATCCCGCCAGCGGCTTCTTTGACTCCCGCATCCCGGTGGATGCACTGCGCTCCGTTACGGTTTACAGCAGCCGCTATCCGGTGCAGTACGGCAAGGCCTCCGGCGGCGTCCTCGATATTGAATCCGGCATGGGCGACGACCGCTACCGCTTTTCCGGCACCGACCTCATTCCTTCGATAGCAACCCACAAAGGGTTTCATGTTAACGGATGGACTCCCCATGGAAGTTTCTCCGGCCCCATCAGGAAAGGTAAAGCGTGGTTTCTGCTGGCGCCTGAAAGCGAATATGACCTGGACCTTATCAATGAGCTTCCCCCAGGCGTCGACACCAACATCCGCTGGAGGTGGGGAGACCTCGCAAAATCGCAGATCAATCTGACGCGGTCAAACATTCTGACCACCAATTTCCTTTTCAATGAATTTCGCAGCGACCACGCGGGACTTTCGCGCTTTAACCCGGTGGAGACCACCACCAGGACCAACCAGTCAATCTACCATTTTTCGGTGATCGACCAGTCCACGCTTTCGAGCGGAATGCTGATGGAATACGGAGTCGGCTTCAGCCGTTTTCATGTTGCCGCCCTGCCGATGGGAAACAGCACTTACGTTCTCACACCGGATGGCAGCAGCGGGAATTTCTTCCAGCGCGCCGAAGGACGGTCCGAACGCCTGCAATTCATTGCAAATCTTATCGCCCCTACCCTCCCCAAATGGGGAACGCACGAATGGAAGGCCGGAGTTGATTTTGATCGGGTGTCGGCGGTGGAATCCTTCGACCGCCACGACATTTCGATCCTTCGCCAGGACGGGACGCTCTCCCGCAGTGTTACATTTCCAGATAACCCGTCGTTTGACCAGACGAATTTCGAGTCCGGCGTCTACGCCGAAGACCACTGGTCGATTTCACCCCGCCTGGTTGTGGATCCCGGCCTCAGGATCGAGTGGGACCGCATTGCCCGCGGCGCGCGGGTGTCGCCGCGCGTGGCGTTCAGCTATACACCGTCGGCAGAAGACAATACGAAGATCGTAGCAGGAGCCGGTATCTACTACGACCAATCCAATATCGACCTCTACACCCAGCCACGGTCGGGAATGCGCATCGACTCATTTTATGACGCCGCGGGCACCACTCTGGTCCGGCCGCCGGTGGAAAGCGTTTTTCTGATTGACCATCAGAACCTGAATAAGCCCTGGGTTTTGAACTGGAGCGCCGGCATTGAACGCAAGCTTCCACAAGAGTTTTTTCTAAGGACGGAGTACGTCCAGAAGCGGGGATACGACGGCTGGACTTACGTGAACCCCTGCGCAGGGCCGGAAGGCTGCTTCACCGGGCAGTTCACACTGGAGAGCACGCGCCGCGACCGCTATGACGCAATCGACATTGCCCTGCAACGGCGGTTCAGAAACGGGCATGTCATATACGCCTCATACACCCACTCGAATTCGCGTTCCAATGCGGTGCTGGATTTCAACTTGCTCAATCCCTACTTCAGCCCGCAGGGGGCTGGCCCGATGCCGTGGGATACGCCCAACCGGATTGTTTCCTGGGGAATCCTGCCGCTCGTGAAGCAGTTTGATCTTGCCTACACGCTCGACTGGCACCAGGGATTCCCTTTCAGCGTGGTGAACCAAGACCAGGAGCTGGTGGGTGCACCCAACAGCATGCGTTATCCCGCCTATTTTTCACTCAATATGGCGCTCGAAAGGAGGATTTCCCTTTTCGGTTTTCGGTGGCAGCTTCGCGCCGGGTTTGATGACATCACCGACCGCCACAACCCTTACGCAGTCGACAACAACATTGATTCGCCCAATTACCTCACCTACGGCAGCACCGGCGGACGTTCCCTCACAGGCCAGGTGCGCCTGCTGGGAAGGAATTAATCGAAGATACGTTTTTCCGTTCCACCCGCCGCCAGCCGCTACGCTCAAAGGTTCCTGGGTTCTCCCGCTCTTGACTGCAACACACTGACAAGCCATGATGGCATACTCTGCCATGGGATATTTTCTTGGAATAGACGGCGGCGGCACTCACACCACGGCGTGGCTCGCCGACGAAAACCTATCCGTGCTGGCGCGTGTTCAAGTTGGCCCCTCAAACCCGGTAAAGGTTGGACTCGCCAGCGCCCAGCGCGAGCTTGCACGCGCTTACCGAAACGCACTTCGAGAAGCCCGTTTGCGCCCCACAAAGCTTGATGGTGTGTGCGCCGGCCTTGCCGGGGGTGACAGCGGCCCCGTCCAGCGGGCCATGCTTGGCTGGATGCGCAAGGCCATTCCGGCGCGCGCACACCTGATGACCACCGACGCTGCCGTCACTCTTGCGGCGGCGCTTGGCGCCTCACAGGGCATCATCGTCATTGCAGGCACCGGATCCATCGCCTTTGGCCGCGATCGTCCGGGCCACATCCTCCGCGTGGGAGGCTGGGGCAGCCAGTTTGATGACGCCGGCTCCGGCTACGATATGGGCCGCAAAGCCATTGCCGCGGCCCTTCGTGCGCACGACGGCAGGGGAGAAACCACCAGGCTTACGCAGGGGCTCTGCCGTGAACTTCGTCTTGGGAAAATCACCGAAGCCGTGCCTAAGCAACTGACTCCGCAGAACATTGCTGCGCTTTTCCCCATCGTCGAGCAGGAAGCGCGGGCAGGAGACGCAAATGCCCGGCGCTTGTGTCTTGAGGCGGCAGACGATCTTGCCGAGCTGGCCACAACCATCATTACCCGCCTTCGCTGGAAGCGCCGCGCCGTTCCGGTGGTTTGCTCGGGCGGCGTGTTCCGTTCCAGTATTCTCATCCGGCGGGCATTTACCCGCCGAGTCCTTCAACATGCCCCGCGCGCCCGCGTTTCGCTGCTCGATCGCGAGCCTGTTGAAGGGGCGCTGCTGATGGCCCGTGAATCGCTCCTGGCTCGCCATCCGAAACGTCCCTCACCCTGAGAATGCGCCGACCGTCCGTTAATTCTTATTTTGTTCCCGCGGCTTTCTTGAGCCAATTGTGGCGTTAAAATACTCCCGTGACACGCATCACAGCGGAATCAGGGGCAGTGAGCCAAACTAGGGTTTGAAACGCATTGGAGGGAACAGCTCTTTCCGAGGTGGACCCATTGAGCGAAGAGTTCCGTGAACGCAGGTATAGCTTCGAGCGCCAGCATTTGCAGAAGTTGTTCGACGTACTGGCCGGAAACGGCTACCAGCTTGTCGGCCCAACCCTCAGTGATGGCGCCATCGTCTACGACGAAATCACTTCCGTGGACGATCTGCCTGCAGGGTGGACCGACCGCCAGGATGCCGGTTCCTACCGCCTGGAGAAACGCGGCGATGAAGCGTTGTTCGGGTACAATGTCGGGCCTCACTCCTGGAAGAAGTTCCTTTTCCCTCCTCGCACCCGGCTGTGGCAGGCGGAGCGCAACGAAGGGGCGCCCAAAATCACCGATGAGCCCGTTGAACGCCGCAAGCTGGCCTTCATCGGGGTACGCTCCTGCGAGGTGCACGCCATCGCCGTGCAGGACCGTGTTTTCATCCAGCCCGGATTTGTTAATGCACCTTACCAGGAGCGCCGAAACCAGGCCTTTATTGTCGCAGTCAATTGCGGGCAGGCGGGTGGCACCTGCTTTTGCGTTTCGATGAACACCGGCCCCATGGCCACCTCGGGTTTTGACCTGGCCTTGACGGAAATCATCGAGCCCGGACGTCACTATTTTGTCGCCGAGGCCGGCAGTGAAGCCGGAAAAGCAGTCATCGAGCAGATGCCGCATGATGCCGCCACCCCGGAACAAACCTCGGCGGCTGAAGCGGCCGTGGCCACGGCGGCCGGCCAGATGGGCCGCCAGATGGACACCTCGGGCATCAAAGACCTGCTCTATCGCAATTATAGGAACCCCCGCTGGGACGATGTTGCGTCCCGCTGCCTGGCCTGCGCCAACTGCACCATGGTGTGCCCCACCTGTTTTTGTTCCACGGTAGAGGACGTCACCAACCTGAAAGGCGACCACGCAGAGCGATGGCAGCGATGGGATTCCTGCTTCACCATGGACTTTTCCTATATCCACGGCGGCAGCGTCCGTACCAGCACCAAGGCCCGTTACCGCCAGTGGATGACCCACAAGCTGGCCACCTGGTTTGACCAGTTCGGGACTTCGGGCTGTGTCGGCTGCGGCCGGTGCATCACCTGGTGTCCCGTGGCCATCGACATTACAGAAGAAGTTCGCGCCATTCGGAAATCGGAAGAGAGAACTAAAGAACCGACGGAGGGTCGTCATGGAGACACTTAGACCTATTCTGGCAGAGCATCCTTTTTTCAGGGACCTCGAGGAGGCCCATCTCGACCTTGTTGTCGGGTGCGCCTCAAACGTGCGCTTCAACGCCGGGGACTTCATCTTCCGCCACGGCGAAGAGGCAAATGAGTTCTACCTGATCCGGGAAGGGATGGTCGCCCTTGAGATGTTTGTGACGGGACGCGGTCCCGTAAAAGTCCAGACGATGGGAGAAGGCGAAGTCCTTGGGTGGTCATGGCTGGTACCGCCCTATCGCTGGATGTTTGACGCCCATGCGACGGAAATGACACGTGCCATTGCGCTTGACGGCAAATGCATTCGCAACAAGTCCGAACAGGACCACGATCTGGGCTATCAGCTCCTGAAGCGTTTCGCGACGGTTGTACAGAAAAACCTGGACGCCGCCCGGCTTCAAATCCTGAATATTTATGAAGTCCATGCCTGAAACTATGACCGAAGTTGCAACGGCCGGGAGCATGACGCCGGTCTTCTGCCGTGTCGTCAAAATGCACCAGGAGACTCGGGACACGTTCACAATTGAACTGGAGCCTCCGGCCGGCCCCAACGCCCGCCTTTTTGCCCCCGGGCAGTTCAACATGCTCTATGTCTTCGGCGTGGGAGAGGTTCCCGTCTCCGTCAGCGGCGACCCGCGCCGCACCCATACCCTGGTCCACACCGTCCGTGAGGTGGGCGCCGTCACGCGCGCCATGCGAGGGCTCAAGCGCGGGGACGTCCTGGGAGTCCGTGGGCCGTTCGGGAGTTCATGGCCTGTGGAGGAAGCCTCCGGGAAGGATGTGGTGATCGTTGCGGGCGGAATTGGCCTGGCGCCCCTCCGCCCTGCCATCTATTCCATCCTCGCTCACCGCCAGAAATACGGCCGCGTTGTGTTGATGTACGGTACCCGCACTCCTGATGACATCCTCTTCCGCAAGGAGCTCGAGCGCTGGCGTGCCCGCCTGGATCTCAGCGTCCACGTTACGGTGGACCGGGCGATGGCAGCCTGGCGGGGCTCAGTCGGCGTTGTAACCAGCATCATCCCGCGGGCGCGTTTCGACTCCGGGAATGTGCTGACGATGGTCTGCGGCCCTGAAGCCATGATGCGCTTTACGATTCTGGAGCTTCAGAATCGCGGCGTCGGTGTCGAACACATTTATGTTTCCGCCGAGCGCAACATGAAATGCGCCGTTGGCTTCTGCGGACATTGCCAGCTTGGGCCCACGTTTATCTGCAAGGACGGCCCGGTCTTTCGTTACGACAAGCTCCGTCCCTTCTTCGAGATCCGGGAGATCTGATATGGCGAAACACGCCAAACCGAAACTCGCCGTCTGGAAATTCGCTTCCTGCGACGGGTGCCAGCTGTCGCTTCTCGACTGCGAAGACGAACTGCTGGAGGTGGCTGGCGAAGTCGACATCGCGAATTTCCCCGAGGCTTCTCGCGCCGTGGTGAAAGGGCCGTATGACCTCTCCCTGGTGGAGGGCTCCATCACCACGCCGCATGACGCCGAGCGCATTCACCAGGTGAGGCGCGCATCCAGATTTCTGGTCACCATCGGGGCTTGCGCAACGGCGGGTGGCATCCAGGCCCTCAGGAATTTTTCCGATGTCAGGAAATTCACCTCCATCGTTTACGCTACCCCGGAGTACGTTGAAACGCTCAGCAAGTCCACGGGTATCAGTGAACACATTCCAGTGGATTTTGAGCTGCGTGGCTGCCCCATCAACAAACGCCAGCTTCTTGAAGTGATCAGCGCCTTTCTGAACCACCGCAAACCCAATACACCCGCGCACAGCGTCTGCGTCGAGTGCAAGCTGCGCGGCACCGTTTGCGTGATGGTGGCCCACGGGACCCCGTGCCTGGGACCGGTGACCCACGCCGGCTGTGGCGCCATCTGCCCTGCCTACGAACGAGGCTGTTACGGATGCTTCGGGCCCATGGAAACTCCGAATACAAAATCGCTGAGCAGCGAATGGGTCCGCCTGGGAACCAGGGAGAGCGACCTCGTGCTTGCCTTCCGCGGGTTCAATGCGTATGCCGATCCCTTCCGCAAGGAAAGCGAGGCCCATGAAAAGTAGAACCATCAAGGTGGATTACCTGGCCCGGGTAGAGGGCGAGGGCGCCTTGTTCGTCAAAATCAAGGGCGACACGCTGGCTGACGTCAAGCTGAAGATATTTGAACCGCCACGCTTTTTTGAGGCTTTCCTGCGAGGCCGCCGCTACGCCGAAGCCCCCGACATCACGGCCCGCATCTGCGGCATCTGCCCGATTGCTTACCAGATGAGCGCCGTGCACGCCATGGAAGATGCTTTTGGGGTAAAGGTCGAAGGACCACTTCGCGAGCTGCGCCGCCTGCTCTATTGTGGTGAATGGATCGAGAGCCATACTCTCCACGTCTACATGCTTCACGCACCGGATTTTCTGGGCTTTCAGGACGCCATCCAGTTGGCACGGGAACATCCGGCAATTGTCCAGCGTGGCCTGCGGCTGAAGAAAGCAGGAAACGAAATTGTCACCGTACTCGGCGGGCGGGAAATCCATCCCATCAATGTGCGCGTAGGCGGCTTCTACCGCGTGCCAACAAAAACCGAACTGGAACCGCTGCTTGAACAGATGAAGTGGGCTCGCGAGGCGGCACTCGAAACCGTCCGGTGGGCGGCACAACTATCCTTCCCGGAATTCGAGCAGGCTTACACCTTCGTATCACTACGCCACCCTGACGAGTATCCCTTCAACGAGGGACGGCTGGTCTCAAACCACGGACTGGATATTTCCGTCCATAACTATGACGACTATTTCACGGAAGAGCACGTGGAGCACTCGAATGCGCTGCACTCCGTCCTGAACCCGCACACGCCTTACTTTGTGGGCCCGCTGGCGCGTTATAACCTCAACTTTGACCGCCTCTCTCCCGTGGCGCAGGAAGCAGCCCGCAGCGCCGGGCTCGGACCGGAGTGCCGGAATCCCTTCAAGAGCATCGTCGTTCGCAGCGTTGAGATTCTCCAGGCCTGTGATGAGGCCGTGCGGCTGATCGAAGGCTACCAGCGCCCGGATAGACCGGATGTGCCCGTCTTTCCGCGCGCTGCTCGCGGCTATGCCTGCACTGAAGCTCCGCGCGGAACGCTCTACCATCGCTACCGCATCGATGAGAACGGAGTCATCCGCGAAGCTAAAATTGTTCCGCCCACCTCGCAAAACCAGAAGACCATCGAGCAGGACCTCCGGAACTTCATAACCCGGCACTTAAACGACAGCCAGCATGATCTTCGCTGGCGCTGCGAGCAGGCCATTCGCAATTACGATCCCTGCATCTCATGCGCAACCCACTTCCTCAAGCTTGACCTCGAGCGCGAGTGACGGGGGCACAATGACATCCCCTCACGCTCTGCGGCTGCTGGTCATGGGTATTGGAAACCCTTATCGCAGCGATGATGCTGCGGGAGTGATTGCAGCGCGCCGCCTGAAAGAAGCGGGGCTCGACCCCGCCATTGTGATGGAGCATTCCGGAGAAGGCGCTTCCTTGATGGAAACATGGAAGGGCGCTGATGCCGTCATTCTGATTGACGCTGTCAGCTCCGGAAGCCCGCCGGGCTCCATCCACAGGCTGGAACCCATTACCACCCCGCTGCCCACACATATGTTTCAAAGTTCCAGCCACGCCTTCAGCCTTCCGCAGGCTGTTGAGATGGCACGCGCTCTCCACGAGCTCCCCATGCGGCTGCTTATTTTCGGGATTGAAGGAAGCAATTTCCAGGCCGGAACTGAGTTGACGCCGGCAGTGAGCAAGGCGCTGCCCGATCTGGTGAAGTCGGTGTTGGAAGAGGTGAAACGCCTGCAGGCCGCTTGTACAAAGGGAGAATAATCTGCATGCATGAAGCATCGTTGATGAAGGACCTGATGGGCAAAATCGAAGGAGTCGCGCGCCAACAGAAGGCAAGCCGCGTGCTCGGAATCAGTGTCCGTCTGGGAGCTCTGTCACACATGTCTGCCGATCATTTTCGCGAGCACTTTGAAGTGGCCTCACATGGCACCGTTGCCGAGGGCGCCCGGTTAAACATCGAAGTCCTGACGGACCTGAACGATCCGCACGCCCAGGAGATCCTGCTTGATAGCGTGGAAATTGCGGAAGAGTGCTGATAGGGAATCGTCGGGTCAGCAGATGCGCGGCAGGGCCTCGCCCATCATTACGTCGAGCACGCGAGTGCCGCCGATTTCGGTCCTCAGCAGAACCCGGCGAGGGTGAGCTGCAACCACCTGACCGATGCAGCAGGCTTCGCGGCCCAGAGGATGGCTGCGCATCCGCTCCAGCATGGCATCGGCAACCTCAGGCGCGACCACCGCCACCAGTTTTCCTTCGTTTGCAACGTACAGCGGATCGAGCCCAAGAATTTCGCAGGCTCCCTTTACGCTTTCGCGCACCGGAAAACTGCGGGCGTCGAGTTCCATTCCCACCTGCGATCGGGCGGCAATCTCATTCAAAACGGTCGCCACGCCGCCGCGAGTCGGATCGCGCAGGCAGTGGACCTGCGTGCTCACGTCCAGCATGGCTTGAACAAGAGTGTGAAGCGCCGCGGTATCACTCTCGATAGGCCCTTCGAATTCCAGACCCTCGCGCCGCGACATGATGGCCATTCCGTGGTCGCCGATCGCGCCGCTCAAGAGAATGCGGTCGCCCGGCTGCGCCTGGTCAGCGGAGATCTTTACGGGCCGTTCAAGTATGCCCAGACCCGTGGTGGTGATGAAAACCTGGTCCCCTTTGCCGCGATTCACAACTTTCGTATCGCCGGTCACCAGCAGGACTCCTGCATCCTGCGCAGCCTGCCGCATTGAATCCACCACCCGAACAAGGTCATCGGAGGCCAGTCCTTCCTCCAGAATAAACGCCGCCGCAATGAAGCGAGGCGTGGCTCCGCTCATGGCCAGATCATTTACCGTGCCGTTGACGGCGAGGCGCCCGATGTCGCCGCCGGGGAAAAAGATGGGAGTAACGACAAAAGAATCCGTGGTGAAGGCCAGCCGTGACCCGTTCACTTCCAGCACGGCCTGGTCGTCGAGCTGCGCCAGGTATTCGTTGCTGAAATTGGCAAGGAAGAGTTTCTCCACGAGGTCCTGCGTCAGCTTGCCGCCGCTCCCGTGGCCGAGCACAATCTGCTTGTGGTCAAGGACCGGCACGGGACACGCCTCGCCCGGCATCACGCCGCGTTTCTTTTCCTCCCCCACTAGCTAGCCTCCCGCACTGGTCGTCAGATGCCGCCCATAAAGATAATAAGCTGCGCAGGCGCCCTCCGATGACACCATCGTTGCCCCTAGCGGATGCGCAGGAGTGCAGTCTTTGCCGAACGCAGGACAATCATTCGGCCTCTTGATACCACGCAGCACTTCACCGCTGATGCAAACGGCAGATTCCTGCGTATCGATCGCAGCGACTTCAAAGCGCCGCTCGGCGTCAAAGCTACGGAACTCCTCACGCAACCGGTAGCCGCTGTTCGCAATCGGACCTACGCCACGCCACTTTCGCTCGCACACTTCGAACACGCTGGAGACAAGCTTCTGCGCAGCCTGGTTCCCTTCCCGAGTCACCGCCCGCGCGTACTGATTTTCAACCAACGCCCGGCCTTCCTCGAGTTGCCTCACAGCCATCAGCACGCCTTCCAGCAAATCGACCGGCTCAAAGCCTGTGATGACGATCGGCACTTTGTAGCGGGCGCTGATCTCTTCATACTCCCGATAGCCCATGATGGCGCAGACGTGCCCCGGCCCCAGAAAACCCTGCACGCGGTTCCAGGGCGAGTCCAGGATCGCCTCGAGCGCCGGCGGAACCAGCACGTGTGAAACCAGCACCGACACATTCTCAATCCCCTCCTGTCTGGCGCGCCACACCAGCATGGCGTTGGCAGGGGCTGTCGTCTCAAACCCGATGGCGAAAAACACCACCTGCTTGCCGGGATGCTTGCGCGCAATCTTCAGGCAATCGAGCGGCGAGTAAACCACGCGAACATCAGCGCCCTGCGACTTCAACGTGAGCAGGTCACGCTCTGACCCCGGCACGCGCAGCATGTCGCCGAAAGAGCAGAAAATGACGTCCGGCCTGGAGGCGATAGCGTGCGCCTTGTCAATCAACTCCAGCGGCGTAACGCACACCGGGCAGCCCGGCCCGTGGACCAGTTCAATATCTTCGGGAAGCAGATCGTCAATCCCATACTTGACAATGGAGTGGGTCTGCCCGCCGCATACTTCCATCAGCACCCACGGCCGCCGCTGAACGCGCCGGATTTCCTCAAGCAATCGTCGCGCCACTTCCGCATCGCGGTATTCGTCCAGATATTTCATTGTCGCTTATTCAGTCTCGTGCACCCGCTCAGCGCGGTTCGTCAGTCGAATCGTCCCGGCCGGGCTCGGTATCGGTGTCCGTCTGGTCGAGTTCCGCCAGTTGCCCCATTTCTTCCAGTAGCTGATAAGTTCTGGCCGCTTCCTGTTCATCCACACGGCTGATGGCGAATCCGGCGTGAACAATCACATAGTCCCCCTCGGCGACTTCGGGAACATATTCCAGGCACGCCTCTCGGACAATCTCTCCGAATCGCACCCTGCCCATACGCAGTCCGCCGGCGTTTTCCAGGGAAACGACCTGTCCCGGAATTCCCAGGCACATCCTCAGCCTTCCTTGGATACTACAGCGTTGGCAATTACCGCCTGCCCCAGCGCAATCCCGCCGTCATTCGGCGGAACTTTCGCATGCATGTAAACTTCAAAACCCTGTTCGCCCAGGGCACAAAGCGTTCGTTCCAACAGAAGCATGTTTTGAAATGTTCCTCCGCTCAAACAGACTTTGTTCAGCCTTTCGCGCTCCCGCAGCTTGCAGCAAACCTGTGCGATCATCTCAGCCAGCGTATTCTGGAATCGCGCCGCGATCACCCCTGGTGCCGTCCGCTCCTCAACTTCGTTTACAATCGATTCTATCACTGGGCGCAGGTCGATCTGCCACGGATCGCAATACTCCACCTGAAAAGGATAGACTCCGCCGGCGTCCTTTCGCGCCACCATCTCGAGCTCGATGGCGGCCTGCCCTTCAAAGTTGATTTCGTGCCGCAGTCCCAGCATGGACGCCACGGCGTCGAACAGCCGCCCGCAGGACGACGTCGCGACGGTGTTGATTCCCTGCTCCAGCATTTTCCCGACCAGCCGGCGGTTTGATTCCGGCACGTCATTCCACAGCGGCAATCCGTCCGGCAGTTCGTTGCCGTAAGTGTCGCGAAGATAGCTCAAGGCAGAGCGCCACGGCTGGCGTATCGCCGCGTCCCCGCCGGCGAGAGGAATGCAGCGCAAATGCGCTCGGCGCTCGAACTTTGCGAAATCCGCGACCAGAAATTCCCCTCCCCATATCTGCCCGTTCGTTCCGTAACCGGTCCCGTCAAAGGCTACACCGATGACCTTTTCATCCAGGCTGTTTTCCGCCATGCAACTGGCGATGTGCGCATGGTGGTGCTGCACTCCGATCTTTTGAAACTTGACCTGCTCCATAGCGTATTGAGTACTCAGGTAGCGTGGGTGGAGATCGTATGCGATCACGCCCGGCTCAACCCGGAACAGCTTTTTGAGGTTTGCGAGGGTCTCTTCGAAAAACTCCAGCGTTTCAAAATTCTCCATGTCGCCGATGTGCTGGCTCAGAATCGCATGCCGGCCATGGGTGAGGCAGAAAGTATTTTTCAGTTCCGGGCCGCAGGCCAGAATATCCGCCACCGGCAGCCCGAGGTCGATCACAGCGGGTACATATCCTCTCGACCGCCGCAAGACGCGTTCTTTTCCGCTGAAGACGCGCACGACGGAGTCATCCACACGCATGTGAATCTTCCGGTTGTGCAGAAGAAACGCATCCGCCACATGGCCCAACCGCGAAAGGGCTTCTTCGTTTGTGGTAACGATAGGCTCTTCGGCGAGGTTTCCGC
>OBIZ01000029.1_pt1 | contig 25460 bp, 23 predicted proteins | sample 1519801 | NCBI WGS metagenome assembly OBIZ01 (sample SAMN01911456, study PRJEB22533) | soil metagenome | biome: Soil | place: Malaysia | collected 2012-04-30 | depth DG_metagenome m | reverse complement strand
GGGAATCGAGTTGGCCTACAAGCCGGTGACGATCACGAAGTTCGAGCCCAAGGAAAGGAAGTACTAGTCCATGCAGTTGACGCTGAAAATCCGGCGCTTTAATCCGGAGAAGGACCCTGAGCCGTGGTGGGGCGAATATCAGTTTAAAGCCGAGCCCACCGACCGGCTGCTCGATGCTCTGAACCACGTAAAATGGTATCTCGACGGAACGCTGACTTATCGCCGCTCCTGTGCGCACGGCGTGTGCGGCTCGGACGCCATGCTGATCAACGGTCACAACGGCCTGGCTTGCAAGTTGCTGCTGAAAAACCTGGGCAGCAGGATTACCGTGGAGCCCATGAGGGGTTTTCGCGTGATCAAGGACTTGCTGGTTGATATGGAGTCGTTCTTCGACAAGTACAAAGCGGTCAAGCCTTACCTTATCACCCAGTCCCCGGAGCCTGACCAGGAACGGCTGCAATCGCCCGAAGACCGCGAAAGATTTGACGACACCACGAAATGCATCCTTTGCGGGGCCTGCACAACTTCTTGCCCGTCGTTCTGGGCCAATCCGGATTATCTGGGGCCGGCTGCCGTCGTCAATGCGCACCGTTTTATTTTTGACAGCCGAGACGAGGGGAAAGAAGAGCGGCTGGACATTCTGAACACCGCTGAAGGTGTTTGGCGCTGCCGAACCATCTTTAACTGCGTTGAAGCCTGTCCGCGCGGCATCAATGTGACCCGCGCAATAGGCGAAGTGAAGAAGGCTTTGCTGTATCGCAAAGCCTGAGAGCGGCCCGGGGATTTCCTGTCTGGCAAAATTTCTTCAGGAGGATTTACATGTCCTTCCAGAGTTCCAACTCACTCACGCGGCGTGAACTGCTTGCCGGCGTGGGCGCTTCTTTTGCGCTCGGCGGCGCACCCCGCAAATCAGGAAGCAAGCCGATGAAATCCGGCGGTAAACAGAGCTTTGCCGCAGACCAACGCTATGACCTGCTGATTCGTGGCGGCAAAGTGGTCGATCCCTCGCAGGACCTCGACGCCGTGCGTGACGTGGCGATCGCGGGCGGCAAGATTGCGCGAGTGGAATCGGATATTCCCTCCGGCCAGGCTCGGGAAGTGATCAATGCAGACGGGAAGATTGTGACGCCGGGATTGATCGACCTCCACACACACGTCTTTCCTTATGTGGGGCCCTACGGGATCGAACCCGACCCTTACTGCGTGCGCCGCGGCGTGACTACGGTGGTGGATGCAGGCACTTCCGGATCGCTGGCGTTTCCGGCCTTCCGAAAATTCATCATCGAGCGGGCCGCCACGCGAATCCGGCCACTGCTCCACGTGGTTTCGATCGGCATGATCGCCGGGGGCACGCGGAACATGGGCGAGCTTGAAGACTTAAGATATTGCGTCCCGAAACTTGCCGTCGATGCCGCCAATAAGAACCGGGACCTGGTGGTCGGCTTCAAGATCCGTTTTTCCAGAGATTACACCGGCCCGAACGATTACGAAGGGATGAAACGTGCCCGCGAGACAGCTGATGAAGCCCGGTTGCCCCTCATGATCCACATCGGCGGATCGTATACGCCACTGCCGAAGCTGCTGGCGCTGATGAAAAAAGGGGATGTGGTAACCCACTCGTTTAACGGCCATCCGAACGGCATTGTGGACAGCGGTAGAAAGCTTCTGCCCGAAGTGCTGGAAGCGCGCCAACGCGGCGTGCTTTTCGATGTGGGTCACGGGGCGGGCAGTTTTTCTTTTGACGTGATGGAAAGTTGTCTGAAGCAGGAATTCCTGCCCGACACGATTTCAAGCGATCTTTATTCTGCCAACATCAAGGGGCCCGTGTTTGACCTGGTCACTACCCTTTCAAAATTCCTCCTGCTGGGCTTGAGCCTGCGCCAGGTGGTGGAACGCGCAACCGTGAATGCAGCACGGGTGTTCGATTTTGGAGCCGAAATTGGCACTCTGCGCCCGGGCGCCGAGGCTGACGTCAGTGTGCTCGAACTGCGGGAAGGGAATTTTGTCTTTATTGATTCCGGCAGGAAAACTCGGACCGGCCGGCATAAGATTGAGCCGGTGGTGACCATTCGTGGTGGAAAAGCCTATTATCCGGAAGCCTAGCTGCGATTTGTCAAAGACTGCTCGCAAGCCCTGCCGTGACCCCCTGGCTGTTGTAGTATAATTAAATTTTTGTTGCTGGCTGATGTGTAAGCAGGCGTCTTCCAAGTTGCACGGAGGGCGTGTCTCACCGGGTTGCACTGAATGCCGCTGCTGTGGAACTCCGGTGGCCGGGGCATCTGCTGCCGGACGGCCGGCATACTAAGTTCTTCATGAAACTTTCTCGCCGCCACATGCTGGGCTCGGGAGCGGCCCTCCTGGGTTCCAAACTGATGGAAGTTGTAACTACGCCCATCTGGAGATGGAGCGGGATTCCTGTGCTTAATGCCGCACAAGTTCCAAATCCCGAGACCGCCATCCCGGTAACCTACGTAAATGTGGCGAAAGAGGCAGGCCTGAACACGGTCACCGTGTGGGGTGGAGTCGAGCACAAGAAGTACATAATTGAAGCCAAGGGAAACGGGATTGCTTTCTTCGATTACGACAACGACGGCTGGATTGATATCTACCTGACCAACGGAAGCCGTCTGGACACGACCTGGCCTCCGGGCCAGGCCCCCACGACTCACCTTTATAAGAACAACCGCGACGGAACTTTCACTGATGTGACAGAGCGCTCCGGCCTTGGGCGGACTGGCTGGCAAACGGGAGTCTGCGTCGGCGATTACGACAACGACGGCTGGGACGATCTTTTCCTGACTTTCTGGGGACAGAACGTCTTGTTTCACAACAACGGCGACGGGACATTTACCGATGTCACGAAGAAGGCCGGCCTTTATCAGGAGGGGGTCCGATGGGGTTCCGGCTGCACTTGGATTGATTACGACCGCGATGGTCACCTGGACCTTTTTGTCTGTAATTACATTGTGCTGGACCTTGCCAAGGTCCCAGTTCCGGGACAATCCGGCTACTGCCAGTGGAAAGGCATTCCGGTGATGTGCGGACCCCGCGGCCTGCCAGGGGGATCGAACATTCTGTACCACAACAATGGTGACGGGACCTTCGCGGATGTGTCCGAGAAGTCGGGAATCCTGAAGCCGGGTCCGCGGTATTCGATCACTTCCGTGGCCTATGACTTTGACAACGACGGCTGGCCTGACATTTACGTGGCGGTGGATTCCGAACCGAGCATGCTCTTCCAAAACAAGCATGACGGTACGTTTGAAGACATTGGCGTTATGGCCGGCTGCGCTTACAACGAAGACGGCCAGGAACAGGCCGGCATGGGCGTGGGCGTGGCTGACTACGATTGTGACGGGTGGTTCGACATTTTCAAGACCAATTTTTCCGATGACACCTCCGACTTATATCGAAACAACGGTGACGGCACGTTCACCGATGTCACATTTATGGCCGGAGTGGGGCAGGACACCCAGGACGTGAAATGGGGCTGCGGCTTTGTTGATTATGACAACGACGGCTGGCCGGACATCATCCAGGTGAACGGCCACGTCTACCCAGATGTGGACAAGCATAACCTGAGCCAGACGTTCAGAGAACCCCGCATTGTCTATCGCAATCTGGGCAATGACCGGTTCAAGAACGTCTCGGCGGAAATGGGGCCGGGAATTAACGAGCGCTTTGCCAGCCGCGGATGTGCATTTGGCGATTACGACAACGACGGCGACATCGACATCATCATCAATAATATGAACGAACAGCCGTCGCTTCTCCGCAACGACGGAGGGAACAAGAACAACTGGATCAAGATCAAGCTGATGGGGACCGTGTGCAACCGCACAGCGATCGGCGCCCGCGCCTACGTGACAACAGGAAAACACCGGCAGATGGACGAAGTCCACAGTGGAACCAGCGTGATGTCACAGAGCGACCTGCGTCTACACTTTGGCGTTGGCAAAGCTGCGAAAATCGATCTGATTGAAGTGAAGTGGCCCACCACGCAGAAAATCGAAAAATTCACCGATGTCGATGTCAACCAGATCCTGACCATCCGCGAAGGCCAGGGGATCATCAAGAGGGCGAAGCCGGGAACGTAGCCTCCCTGCGGCCCTCCGGCCGTCTACCATCGGAAGGTGGTTGTGAGTAAAATTGAATAGTTGAAGGAATGGACCGGCAGAAGGGGGTTGCCGGTTTTGTCATTTTGCCGATTCGTTTTACTCATGCGCCTGATGGAGGATGGCCCTTGCGCTCATATCGGATTACGGTGATCTGGCTGGCCATCGTCCTGGCCACCGTCTTCGCCGAAAGCGCCGCCGGTTGGGCCTATACTCCTCTTCCGGATTCCGCCGCCGCGGATGCAGCTCCGAAGATTGCGAGCATTCAGCCATCCAGCGCCCAGCCGGGGAGCCGGATTACGGTTAAGATTGCGGGTGAGAACTTCCCGTCCGGAGCATACGTTACATTTTCGGATCCGGCCATCCATGTCATTGCAACGCGGCGCACGAGCGAAACAGAGTTGGAAGTAGACATTGCTATCGGCGAGATGGCAAAACAGCAATCGGTGGTCCTCTATGTTTCAAATCCCTCGGGGGCCTCGGCGCAAACCAGATTTGCAATTACGTCAGCCACGAATACTGTCCCTGTCCCACAGCAAAGCCAGGCCGCCTCGCCAACCGCACCAATCGTGACCAAAGTTGATCCGTCCCAGGCTGCGCCGGGCAGCAAGCAAGGCGTGAAGGTGACAGGCAAGAACTTCAAGGAGGGCGCCAAGGTCGCCTTTTCCAACCCCGGCATTCGTGTCCTGGGGACCGAGGTCAAGAAGTCCACGCAACTGATTGCGAAAATCGAAGTTGCGACTAACGCTCCCGCCGGGAAGACCAGCCTGTTTGTCATCAATCCTGATGACAGCGAAGTTGAGGCGGCTTTTGAGGTTGGTGGGGAAAGTTCGACTAAATCCGGGACCGCGGCGGAGAAGACCTCGACGTCGCCGAGTGCGACCACGCAGCAATTCAGTGTCTACAACCTTGGAGATGCCACCAGCATTTTCCAGGATCCGGGCAAAGCCAAGGGTGATTTGGCAATTAAAGGTGGAAAGCTTGAGTATGAGCAGGACGGGCAAGTCGTTTTCGCAGCCAAGCCGGCCGAAATCCAGGAAATTGCTCCAAACGTCTTTTTCGGTCTGAACACCGGCACATTCCACATCATCCTGACTTCAGGAAAAACGTATAACTTTGTTGCCACTTCCCTCGCCCCAGCTGACACCAATTCGATCATTGAAAAGCTTCGCAGCGCCCTGAAGTAAATGTCATCTGGCGGGCACTACCGGCCGCACTGGCACCAAGGCGCGGCAATGGCGTGAGTTTTTCATTAAACCGCCGCACCGGCGGCCAGCGCTTTCGAGGCTACACTTCCGTATGCTATAGTTAAGGCTTGTCCCACATCTTCATAATGCACTCTGGGTTTTCACGTGAAACGCTACGGTGAACATCGCTTTCCAGGGAAGTTGTTTGTCGTCGAGGGTATCGACGGCTCAGGCAAGTCGACCCAGTTGAACCTCCTCCATCAATGGCTTCGGGCCGAAGGGTACGGAACCGTCTTCAGTGAATGGAACTCCTCCCCTCTGGTGCGCGACACGACGCGGCGGGGCAAGAAGAAGAAAATGCTGACGCCGGCCAGTTTCTGCCTGATTCATGCCACGGATTTTGCGGATCGCATGGAGCACAACATTATCCCGCTGCTGAAGGCGGGCGCAGTTGTGCTCTGCGACCGTTACATCTACACTGCGTTTGCGCGGGACGTCGCGCGCGGGATGGACCCTGCCTGGGTGAGGGAGCTTTACGCCTTTGCCGTGAAGCCCACACTGGCGTTTTATTTCCGCGTGCCCCTGGAGGTTGCCATGAAGCGACTGCTGAACGGGCGCAGCGGATTCAAGTTCTACGAGGCGGGGATGGATATGGAACTGAGCGGCGATCCGGTGGAAAGCTTTGAAATCTTTCAGGGGCAGATTATTAAAGAGTACGACAATATGATTCCGGAGTTCGACCTGACCGTGGTGGACGCCACACTGCCCATTGAGGAGCAGCAGACCCGAATGCGGCAATTGGTGAAGGCGAAGCTGGCCCAGGCCAAACGACTGAGAGTAGCACCATGAGATCAACCTACGGCGTAGTCTTACCGGAGATGAAGCTGGACAATCTGCCGGGGAAGCTGATTGTAATTGAAGGAACTGACGGAGTGGGGCGCTCAACCCAGATCCAGTTGCTGAGGCCCTGGCTCGAGCAACAGGGCAGGGCGGTTGTGGATACCGGGATGACTCGGTCCAAGCTGGCCGGGAAAGGAATCAAGCAGGCCAAGCAGGGCCATACTCTGGGCCGGGTGACTCTGAACCTGTTTTACGCCACGGACTTTGCCGACCGCCTGGAAAATGAAATTGTTCCCGCATTGCGTGCAGGGTTTGTGGTCCTCACAGATCGCTATATTTATTCTCTGATTGCGCGGGCTTCCGTTCGCGGAATTGATCCTGCCTGGGTTCGGAACCTTTACCGCTTTGCGCTGATTCCTGACGCGGTTTTTTACCTTCGGATCGGTGTGGATGAGCTGATTCCCCGCGTGGTTTTCTCAACGGGGTTTGATTACTGGGAATCCGGCATGGACCTGCATCCCAGCGAGGACATGTATGAGAGCTTCCGGAAGTACCAGACTGCCCTGCTTGCAGAGTTCGAAAATCTGGTGCAAGAATACCAATTCAAAGTTATTGACGCCACCCAGGATGTTCCTCAAGTTTTTGAGGACCTGAGGGAAGGGATCGGCGATGTGCTGGCGGAGAGCGAACCGCCTTCACTCGAGACACTGACAGCCCCAGGGACACGGGAGGCGCCATCTGCCGGGACTTCGCTGCCGGCAGACAGCAACGGAGCAGGAAACTGAAAGGGTCGGTTTTAACACTCGGCAAACATGGCCGCCGGCGAATCTATCATCCTGCGCACCCATCCCCTGGTTTTGAGGAAGCCGGTTCTGTCCCGCGTCATCTCAAAGTACTTCCTCTCGAACTTTGATTTCAAAGCACGGTTTCTCATAATCAACCGTTCGATCTGAATCGCCATTTCCAGGTGGTCGCGCAGGAAGTCACGGTCAGCGAGCATTCCGATTACAGATTCCTCAAACACTACCAGATCGTGCCAGTCCCCCAGCTGCGTCTGGAGACTTCGGAGCCAGATCAAGGCATCTCCGCTGCCCGGCACCTCGAATGCATGGATCACCTCAATCAGGTACCGGGCGCGTTTAGCAGCAATGCGCGTCCGGTGCAAGACCGAAGCATCGCGCTCATGACGCGATTGAGCGACTTCCTGTTCAAGCTCTGTCCATACGCTCTTCAGGGCATCGCTGAGACGCTCGTAAAATTGGTCAGCCGCAAGATGGCTTTCCGCGCCGTTGCGCCCGGAGGAACCGGCCACGTATTCGGATTTTCCGTTCGAGGGAAGAAATTCCTTCAGGCGCACATAGATGGCTGAAAGGTTGGCCTTCGCCAGCTTCCTCAGTGATTTTTCCAACCTGGCCGAACGCAAGTCTCTCAGATACTCCCCAATGGCCTCCCAGGCTTCCCGGCGGGCGGTCCGCTTCCGGGAAAGCGCCGCGTCAACCCTTTCAAGCAGCACATCGTAATTCCGGACTTCCGACAGCGAACTTCGGCACCGCTTGAGGCCGCGGTACAGTTTCCGGATTTCTCCTGAATGGGGCGAAGGGTAAATCAGGTCAATCACCTGCTGAAGGCGTCTGGTAGCCACTCGCAGGTCATGGATGGCATCGGCGTCATCCCCCTGGAGTACTTTCGGCTCGAGAGAAACACACCGGTCAAGGTGCTTAATGGCCAGCGCGGAAACGCCAGCCCATTCGCCCTCCCGGGCGCCGTTGTTTTCCCTGCCTGAAACGAACCGCGCTGTTTCCTGGTCCTGTGGTTGGGGACGGTCCGTGCCGACTTCTACCGGGGCGTCCTGGAGATATACGGGTGACGGATTGTCTGCCAAGGAATCGTGGCCGGAATGTCCATTTAAGTGAGCCATACATGCCGCCTGGAGTTACAAAGTCTATTGCCCGGACCGTGGCTGCCGGCAGAAGATGCCGCTTGCCGCTTACGGGCAGGTCCCCCAAGAACCCTGATGTACCGATAGCAACAGTCTACAGGCAAACGTGAACCAAAACAACGCCTTCCCGCGGTTCGCAGTGGGCACGGTCGGGGGGAGCTGAACCTCTGCAATCTGATCAAAAAATACGGTATTTCAGGCGTTTTCGAAAACCTTTCTCAGCCACAAAATGTGACGCTCATCACTGCGTGGGATGTTGCTCTGGCCTAACCTTGAGTTGATATAGAGCTTTCATTGCACGGAGGAAGATGATGGCAGGAGCCATGCGCACAATTGACGGCAACGAGGCCACCGCGTCCGTAGCCTATGCCACCAGCGAAGTGATTGCCATCTACCCGATAACGCCATCTTCACCGATGGGCGAGCTGGCTGATCAGTGGGCGGTGGAAGGCAGGCCGAACATCTGGGGTGCTGTTCCCAAAGTGATGGAAATGCAGAGCGAGGGGGGAGCTGCCGGGGCCCTGCACGGGGCAATCCAGGCAGGGGCGCTGGGCACCACCTTCACTTCGTCCCAAGGGCTCCTGCTGATGATTCCAAACATGTACAAGATGGCGGGCGAATTGACGCCGGCGGTTCTGCACGTAGCAGCCCGGACCGTGGCGACGCACGCGCTCTCCATCTTTGGTGACCACAGCGACGTGATGGCCACCCGAGCCACAGGCTTTGCGTTGCTGGCTTCCAACACTGTTCAGGAATCCATGGACCTTGGCCTTATCGCCCACGCGGCCACGTTGGAAGTACGGGTCCCTTTCCTCCAGTTTTTTGACGGATTCCGTACCTCCCACGAGGTTTCCAAAGTGGAGGAGATAGCGGAGGCGGACATCAGGGCGCTGATGGACCAGGATGCCGTGCGCGCCCACCGGGAACGCGCGTTGTCGCCGGACCACCCCCTTATCAGAGGAACAGCTCAGAACCCCGATGTTTTTTTCCAGGCGCGCGAGGCCGGGAATCCGTTCTACCTGGCCTGCCCAACAATCGTCCAGGACGTGATGGACCGCTTTGCGAAGATTATCGGGCGGTCCTACCATCTGTTTGATTACGTGGGCGCACCCGACGCAGAACGGGTGATTGTGATGATGGGCTCTGGGGCGGAGGCAGCACAGGAAGCCGTAGAACACATTGTTGAAAAAGGCGAAAAGGTCGGGTTAGTCAAAGTGCGCCTTTTCCGTCCTTTTTCTGTTGAGCACTTTATCGCAGTCCTTCCGCCGACAGTGAAAACAATCGCTGCGCTCGATCGCACCAAAGAACCGGGCGCCGTTGGCGAACCCCTTTATATGGATGTCGTGACATCACTGCATGAGAGTGCCGGCGCTCCGGAGGCGAAATTCAGCACGCTGCCAGCGGTTGTCGGCGGGCGTTACGGGCTCTCCTCCAAAGAATTTACTCCGGCGATGGTGAAGGGCATTCTGGATGAAATATCGAACAGCAAGCCGAGAAACCACTTTACCATCGGCATAGTCGATGACGTCTCTCACACCAGCCTCACTTACGATCCCGAGTTTTCAACGGAGAATCCAGGAGCCGTGAGGGCCATCTTTTACGGCCTGGGTTCTGACGGCACGGTGAGCGCGAATAAGAATTCCATCAAGATCATTGGAGAAGAAACAGAAAACCACGCCCAAGGTTACTTTGTTTACGACTCAAAGAAATCCGGCTCTGTGACGGTTTCGCACCTGCGCTTTGGAAAGAAGCCCATTCATTCCACTTACTTGATCAACAAAGCCAATTTTGTGGCGTGCCATCAGTTCGGATTTCTCGAGCGGTTTGACGTTTTGGGAGCCGCGGAGCAGGGAGCGACGTTCTTGCTGAACTCTCCTTACGGGCCGGAGGACGTCTGGGAACATCTGCCGCGTGCGACCCAGGAACACATTGTCAGCAAGAAATTGAAGTTCTACGCCATTGACGGAGTCAAGGTTGCCCGGGATGCAGGCATGGGCGGGCGGATCAACACCGTTATGCAAACCTGCTTTTTCGCTCTCAGCGGAGTGCTTCCCCGGGATGAAGCCATTCAACAGATCAAACACTCGATTGAGAAGACCTACGGGAAGCGTGGAGAAACGATCGTTCAAAGGAATTTTGCGGCGGTTGATCAGGCCCTCGACAATCTTCATGAGGTCTCCGTCAACCAGGGAGTGACGAGTGGTTTTGACATTCAGCCGCCTATTCCGGCCCAGGCGCCGGAGTTTCTCCGGAACGTCACGTCGAGGATCATCGCCGGCGAGGGCGATTCGCTTCCGGTCAGTGCCTTCAGCCCGGATGGCACGTTCCCAACAGGCACGGCGCAATGGGAGAAAAGAAATATCGCGCTTGAAATTCCGGTGTGGGACAAAGACCTCTGTATCCAGTGTGGCAAGTGCGTTCTGGTCTGTCCGCACTCTGTAATCCGGGCGAAGATTTACGACTCAAAGTGGCTGGAAAAAGCGCCGTCCAGCTTTAAATCAACCGCTGCGCGCTGGAAGGACTTCAAGGAATACCGCTACACGTTGACAGTAGCGCCTGAGGATTGCACGGGTTGTACGCTTTGCGTCCAGGTTTGCCCGGCAAAGAGCAAAAGCGAGGCCCGGTACAAGGCGATCAACATGGCGCCGCAGCCGCCACTGCGGGAACAGGAGCGCGAGAATTGGGACTTCTTCCTGCAATTGCCGGAAATGGATCGCGGCCCTCTCAGCCTCGGACAAGTGAAGGACGCGCAACTGCTGGAGCCGTTATTTGAGTTTTCGGGTGCCTGCGCAGGCTGCGGCGAGACGCCCTACATCAAGCTGATGACTCAGTTGTTCGGTGACCGTTGCCTGATTGCCAATGCCACCGGATGTTCGTCGATTTACGGCGGAAACCTTCCTACCACTCCTTACACGACAAACCATGAGGGGCTGGGGCCGTCGTGGTCGAACTCGCTGTTTGAGGATAATGCGGAGTTCGGCCTTGGCATGCGCCTGGCTTTGGACAAGCAGGCCGATTACGCGCGGTTCCTGGTGGGACACCTTGCAGGACAAGTTGGCGAAGATCTGGCGGCCGAGATCCTCGCAGCTGATCAGATAACGGAAGATGACATCAAGAACCAGCGTGAGCGCGTGCGAGCCCTTAAGGAAAGACTCAGCGGCGTCGATACGCTGGAAGCGCGCGACCTGCTGAAAGTTGCGGATTATCTGGTCAAGAAGGACGTTTGGGTCGTGGGAGGGGATGGCTGGGCCTATGACATCGGCTACGGCGGGCTCGATCATGTGCTGGCGTCTGGGAAGAACATCAATGTCCTGGTGCTGGATACCGAGGTTTACTCCAACACGGGTGGCCAGATGTCCAAAGCGACCCCGCGCGCGGCCGTGGCCAAGTTCGCCGCTGGCGGAAAGGAGACACGCAAGAAAGACCTGGCGATGATGGCCATGACTTACGGGAATGTCTACGTGGCGTCCGTGGCCATGGGCGGGAATGACACCCACACCATCAAGGCCTTCCTCGAGGCTGAGGCGTATGATGGGCCTTCGCTGATCATTGCCTACAGCCATTGCATTGCTCACGGTTATGACCTGGCCTTTGGCATGGAACAGCAGAAAGCCGCGGTCCTGTCGGGCTATTGGCCGCTGTTCCGATTTAATCCTGAATTGGCGAAAGAAGGGAAGAACCCTCTGCATATTGATTCCCGGCCGCCATCGCTTCCGCTTGAGAAGTACGTTTACAACGAAACCCGCTACACCATGCTCGTCAAGTCCCGGCCGGAAGTTGCAAATCAGGCTTTGAAACTTGCCCAGGAGGACGTCAGAGCACGCTGGGAGTTATACGAGAAATGGGCGGCAACACCGGCAACTGAAGTTCCCAAGGAAGTGAAAAAATGATTGATCTCCGCACAACTTACCTCGGATGTGAACTGAAGAGTCCACTTGTCGCTTCAGCATCACCCTTGTCAGAGGAGATCGATAACCTTCGCAGGATGGAGGATGCCGGAGCAGGAGCCGTTGTGCTTCATTCGCTGTTCGAAGAGCAAATCATCAGGGAAAACGAAGATCTGCACCACGGCCTTTCGGCGGGCACTGAAAGTTTTGCTGAGTCTCTGACCTACCTGCCCGAGGTAACCCAGTACAAACAGGTCCCCGATTTTGGCGTGCCGGGCAGCGCGCCGGACATGACACATTACAATCGCGGGCCTGAGGGCTATCTGGAACACATTCGCTTGGCCGCGGAAGCTGTCAGCATCCCGGTGATTGCAAGCTTGAACGCCACTTCGCCGGGCGGTTGGGTGAAACATGCCAGGAAAATCGAAGAGGCCGGGGCTTCAGCTCTTGAGCTCAACATTTATTTCCTACCGACCGACCCTAACGTGACCAGCTCTGAGATCGAAAAGAGCTACTGCGAGCTGGTCAGGCAGGTGAAGAATACCATCCGCATTCCCGTCGCGGTTAAGCTGGGACCGTACTTCAGCGCGATGGCGCACTTTGCGCATGAACTTGATGAGGCTGGGGCGGACGCGCTGGTGCTTTTCAACCGGTTTTATCAACCTGATTTTGATATCGAGAATCTTGAAGTGGTGCCAACGGTGGCGTTGAGTACGTCGCACGAACTTCTCCTGAGGCTGCATTGGGTCGCTATTCTTTACGGACACGTCAGGCCGGACCTGGCGATTACCGGCGGAGTTCACACTGCGGAGGACGTTTTGAAGGCCATGATGGCGGGAGCTCGGGTAGCTATGATGACCTCCGCGTTGCTTCGGAATGGGATCGGCCATCTGGAGCGGATTCGCGGGGGCCTGACCAGCTGGATGGAAGAACATGAATATGAGTCAATCCGCCAGATGCAGGGGAGCCTGGCTTTGAGGTCGGTCCCGAACCCGGCCGCTTTTGAGCGGGCTAATTATATGCGTGTGCTTGGGTCCTACACGCTACGCACCTTCGGCTCGTGGCGGATGGGAATGACGAACGGGGAGTGAAGCCCAAGGAGCGCTCTGTAATATCTGGTTCTTTGACCGATCGATGACAGATTTCCAATCCCCGAAGTGCCGGGAAGGGATTTGAAAGGGAGGTGACCGGTTATGCGTATGTTTTATGCGTTAGGCATTTGTCTCTTTCTGTTGGTTCCCGGAATTAGCCGGGGCCAGGAAAAACAGCCACAGGAAGGTAATCAACCAACCGAGGCGACAGCTCCCTCAACGGAGGCGGTCCCGCACCAGTTTGTTCTCACACCGGAACAGAAAGCACTCAAGAATCCGGTGCTATTTACTGAGGAGTCGGCCGAGAAAGGGAAAAAGCTGTTTGCGACACAATGCGCCATGTGCCACGGGAAAACCGGCGACGGCAAGGGTGATCTCGCGGAATTAATGCACGTCAACCCGCCGGATTTCACCAAGCCTGAGACGCTGGAAAAACGAACGGACGGAGAAATCTTTACGATTATCAATGTCGGGTCATCGTCAATGCCGGGAGAGGCAAAGAGACTGAAGGAGAATCAGGCCTGGGACCTGGTTAATTTCTTACGCACCCTGGAGGGGAAAAAGCCTGCCAAATCTACGGGAGCTCAGGCCGCAACCACGCAACCATAGAGGATTTTCAGAACCTTATATTCGAAGCTTTTTTTCGGTTATATCCGCACAGTGTAGCGTTACGTCCGGGGCCTTAGACCCTTGAGGCGTGGCGGCGATTGGTGTGAAGACGGATTAAATTGTGTTGGAGGTTCTGGATATGCTTGGCGTTTCCCTATGGAAAAAACTAGGGCTGGCTTGCGTTCCGTTGATCGCATCGTCGGCCTTTCTTTGGGCACAGATGCCCTCGCATGTTCCTGTTCCAGAGGACAATCCACAGACGCCTGCCAAGGTTGAACTGGGTAAGAAACTCTACTTTGACCCGCGGATTTCTATCACGGGGACCGTTTCTTGTAACTCCTGCCATAACGTTATGTCCAACGGAACAGACAACCGGCCTGTTTCCGCTGGCGCACATGGAAAACTTGGCGACCGCAACGCCCCCACAGTGTTCAACTCGGCCTTCCGCAGTGTTCATTTCTGGGACGGGCGTGCGGCGAGCCTTGAGGAACAGGCAAAGGGCCCGCCGACAAACCCCATCGAAATGGGAATGCCGAACGCGGAGGCGATCGTGGAGCGAATCCGGGCTATTCCGGCATATCGCGAGGAGTTTGCAAAGGTATTTGGGGGCAGCCAGCCCATTACCTTTGATCATATTGCCCAGGCCATAGCCAGCTTTGAGCGTACGTTGGTTACTCCCGGCAGCGCCTACGATCGTTTTGTGGCTGGAGATAAGAGTGCATTGAGCCCTGCGGCGCAACGCGGGTTGAAGCTTATGGATTCAGCTGGCTGCGCCGGATGTCACAGCGGGCCGCAGTTTAGTGGGCCTGCACAGCCAATGGGAACGGGTTTTTATATGAAGTTCCCAATGAATCCCGGCAATATGTATGTGAAGAAGTACAAACTGGACGCAGACGCAGGGCGCAATGAAGTCACTCACCAGGAAGCGGATGAGCACATGTTTGTTGTGCAGTCGCTCCGGAACGTCGAAGTGACAGCACCCTATTTCCATAACGGGTCGGTGAAGAGTCTTGATGAAGCGGTAAGGGTGATGGCAACAACGCAGCTGGACCAAACGCTTACCGCAAGCCAGGTTCAGGATATTGTGGCGTTTCTTGACAGCCTGACGGGGACGTTCCCTCAGATTACTCTGCCACGATTGCCGGAAACACCGAATACGACTTTGCTTGAAAAATGAGGGTCATCAGCAGGCACGCTGTTTCGGGCCTAAAGGCGGCGGATTAGCGTCACGGCTGCGAAGGGTTTCTCAACCAATCTTCCGCATGACGCGAGGTGTGAGCCACCAGATGAGTTTTCCTGGAGGGCGGGGCGGAAATTTGTCAAAATCGATCCGGCAGCATCCTCCTTTCTTGAACTGAAAGCTGGCCCGGGTGTTTCCGATCAATTTTGCCACGCCTTCACTGAGGTCTGGTTCATGCCCGACCACGAGAACACAGCGGTGGTTATCCCGCTTGCCGAGAGAAGTCAGCAAGGCCTGCAATGAGCCACCCGGCCGAAGGAAATCCGAAGACTCGACTGTGATGCCGGGGCCAAAAACCTCAGCGACGATTGCGGCCGTTTCAGAGGCCCTGACCAGTGGGCTGCTGATGATGGAGTCCACGCAAAGCCCCAGGCGGAAGAGTCCTTTTGCGATACCCCTCAACTTCTTCTTGCCCTCGGGAGTGAGCGGACGCTCGGCATCATCAGGGAAATTGGGGTCGCCCCGCGCAACCGCAATTCCGTGCCGCATTACATAGAATTGATAGCCTTGTGTGTCTTTGCTTTCGGTGGTTTCGTTTTGGGGAGGCATATTACCTTTTCAACCCGCGATAGAATTCCCGAACCCTGCTTCAGAGCGTCTAGGCTCAGACTTCAACAGGCCAGAGCCGTTCGAACTCCTGTTGATAGGCGAGGACGAGGTCCGGATCCCTGAGAATCAGCATATGATCAAAATTCTGCTCTTCTGATTCAACTGTCCAATTATAACTTCCGGTCAGGACAATTTGGCGGTCAAGAACCGCAAATTTGTGGTGCAATTTGGAACCTTTCATCTTCCGCCCGTAAATTGCCTGAAAAGGCAGCGAGTTTTCAGCGAGCAACTGGCGCGTGACAGCCGTTACCTGGTATTTGTTCCGGTCAACGAGCAAGCGGACGCGAAGTCCGCGGTCCCGCACTTGCCCCAGAGCCCGCGCGAGCCGGGGATTCGTGATTCGGTACAATGCCGCATCCACACTGAAACGCGCCTCCAGTATTAACCGTTCGATCGTCTCTGCAAGGGGACCCTCGGAGGTGAAGAGTGTTTGATTACATAGCTCCGGCATAGGGCTTTATTGTATTTTGTGTGACGGGCCGGATTCAAGGGCAGCCGTGGCGCCCGTTCTTATGAAATCGACTTCATTGGGCATGGGTGGATGTCTCAACTTCAGTTACGCCGAAGCAGGTAGAAGCACCGCGGCCCGTTGGCGTTCTGGTTTTCGGTAAGAAAGCCGCTGACAGAATAGCCCTTTGAAAAATAGCCAAGGAAAATCTCGCGTGTTTGAATTCGCCATCTTCTTGCAAGTGCCAACGCCTTCGCCCGCATAAGGTCCGTGTCAGCAGGAATTTCAACCAGGAGCTTGGGGTCTCGATGGCTGAAATCGATCTTCCGATTTACCAGAAAGCCCCTGATATTCGCGACGGCCAGATTGATAATCGGAACATCTGGGATTTCAATCCTGGTTTTCCCTCCGGCGAGGTGCCGCGCTATGGCTTTAGAGGCGATAGGCCAGTTCACGACAAAACGATCGCTCGGGAGCCCTTGCTCAATGCTGCTGTGAAACTGGCCGTAATAGTTGACGACATATTCTTCGACGCGGGCGCCCAGCTTGATCAGGTTCAGGCTTGCGTTCCGGCTTTGAAGAGGATCATACGTCCAGCAGATGGACCTGATGCCTTGTGACAGAGCGAGTTTCCGGTGGGCCAGCTTCAGCTGGAGGCCGAGTCCCCGGCTGCGGTACTCAGGCAAGATGCCCATCATGTGGGACCAGTGAATGATCTGTCCGTTGCGACGGGCCAGCAGCGCGTAAATGAAACCAACCAGTCTTCCCTTAACAAACGCTCCGAGCACAGCCCCGCCTGCTTTTTGCGTTACCAGCATCACTTCTGCCGCGACGCTCAATCCTCCCCAGATGGATTTCTGGGCGGTCTCGCATTTCTTGAGCTCTTCAGTTTTCTCAATGATTCTTATTTCAGGCTCTAGCATCGATCCTCATAACAGTTTCCCGCCCGTTTGCGCTGCGGACCCTGGTTCATTATTCTGGCGAAACGGGTTCCCCGGTTGTTTCAGGGAACCTCACCCTCGGAGCGGCTTTCCTATCGTCCCAAGAATATAACAAACGGCAGGGTGGAAACGGAAATCTGCGGGCCTGAGGGGCTCATTGGCCTTCGTTATTCACCGCACATCCCGCGCCGGGGTGCTCCGCATGGGCAAGGGCCTGGCTCGCTCGAGAGGCCTTCATGAGAACCTCCCGCAACGGCAAACACGGACAAGAGCTTCTCGACCTTTGGACTTGAGCAATTCTTGCAGCGGATTTCTACACCCGAGGTGTATGAAATCTTCTCGAACTTGGCACCACACTCCCGGCACTTGTATTCAAAAATAGGCATAAAGACCCTCCTCGATGAATATAGCCAAGCTCGCCAATGTTTTCAATTATCTGTCTGCTCAATGACTGGACTACCGAACCGGGTTGCAGCGAGCCTCTTGTACAGAAGCGACTCTGCCTAAAAGAGACAGAGCCAGCACACCAGGCCAGTGTCGTCAGCAATGCTTCAACTTTTGAGAGACCTAACGGTAGGAACCTTCAAACGATAATCCTGTGATGCAGGTCACTTTAGTTGAAGGGAGGCAGGGCTAAATTGCATATAGGGACAGTTGCTCAGTCCCGACACCGTAATCAGGGAAGTCGGGTGAATTGATGCCATCCGCCGCGCAGCCATCACCAGACACAAGAGAGCTTGTTGAACGTTTTCATGTGTGCTGGGACGTCTGGCCAGAATACACTTTCATCAACCATGAGAAGCGGCAGATTGGTTTTGAACTGGACCTTTCCGGAACTCAGGAGGGCTGGGAAAAGCACCCCGAACCAGGTTGCGGGCAATGCCAGGAAATTTACCAGGCATTGGTCCGGATCGCAGAGGATGTTCTTCCGCCTGAGGACGAGGATACGACCTGCCAATTTGAGCCTTACGACCAGGGTATCCACTATTCCCCAAGGCACGGTAATCGTCCCGAAGTGGTTCTCAGAATCCGGATCGTGCACCGCCAGGCCTTTGACCAGCCGGTCGAGGCCGCGCAGTTCCGGTACCTGGCGACTCTACAGCAACGGCTGGAGGAATGGGGCGTCGGCCAGCGTTGAGCTCTTTTCCTAAACAGTTGAAGGAGCAAGGGTCCTTAACAAAGCGGCTCCGTTGAATCTTCAGATCTTCAGTCCTCGCTCCCCGGACTTTTTCTTGAGGAAGGCCTCCGCACTCGGTGCGGCCCGCCCTAAGCGCTGGAGTATTTCCGGCAGAGCGCCTTGATCTTGTTCATCAGTTTAGGTATGCCCACCATGGGGTCTTCCTTCCCCTCGTATTCGATGGACATAAAGCCTTTGTATCCGCCATCCTGGAACATCTTCCACACGCGATCCATGTCGATGGGCGTGCCGTCATCGAAGACGTCGCGAATGTGGGTGTGGGTGGCATAGGGAATGCACGCCTTGATCTGGGCGTAGGAGTCCTCAGAGCCCGTCGGGATAAAGTGGGTGATATCGAGGTTGATCCCGGCGTAAGGGGAATTCACGCGGCGCATGATTTCCAGGCAAACGTCCGCGCTTTGCGTGACGCCGGCGTGGTCTTCGATACCGAGCATGATGCCTTTCTTGCCCGCATAATCACACGCAGGCTTCATGGACTCAACCACCCAATCAGTCCCTTGCTTTACTGTTGCACCTTGTGGGAGTTCGCCCCCGAAAATACGTAGGTGTGAAGCCCCCAGGCGGTCCGTAATGTCCACCCACTTCTTGATGTCATCAAGAACCTCCTGCCGTTTCGCTGCGCTTGCCTGGACCATGCTGGAGCGGCAACCCACACCTGAAAATGGCACTCCGTTCTTGAAGGCCAGATGCCGAAGATCATCCAGGTAAGCAGGGTCGGTGGATTTGAACCAATAAACCGTCATATCGGCTCCCACCGAACCGATCTTTACCATTTCGCGAATAAAATCCTGCATGCTCATCTGGCCATGGCTCAGATATTTTCGGTAGGAATACGCGCAACATCCCGGGAACATCCTGGCCGTGGACCCTACATCATTGGCACCGGCGCCTCTCGCGGCGGCGTGCGCCTGGGACGGAAGTTCGAGTCCGGCTCCCACGTAGGCTGCTGCTCCAGCCGACTGCAGGAAACGTCTGCGTGTGAACTTATCTTTCATTTTTGCCTCCGGAACTTAGTGTTTATTTTGACAACGGCCGTACGGCAACTTCCTTGAAGAACACAATGTCATTATTGCTGTGGTTCTGGAGCCCGATGTAGCCTTCGTTGGGGCGGGGGCCGCGATAGGGTTCAAAGTTGAACTTGCGTGGCGGAGCCGACTGGCCTTCGGTGTAATCGGTAACTTTGACGCCATTCACCGTAACAATCGTATGTGGACCGTCGAGCGTGATCACCATGGTGTTCCATTGGCCCGATCCCTTTCCTGGATAGGCTAACGCCTTTGAGATGGAGTAAAGGCATCCGGTGGAATGATACTCCTTGGTCTCGTTGCCAGGGTCATTGTCGATCTGAACTTCGTAGCCGTAATAAACGGGCATCCACTCTTCGCGTGGCTTGATCGGAATGCGGATGAAGACACCAGAATTGTCGTTCTTGTCCCGCATTTTGAAAACTACCCGGATCTGGTAGTTGCCAAACTTCTGGCCCGTGTACCACAACAATCCCATGCCTCCATAGGTTTCGATCATGCCGTTGACCACCTTGTCGCCGCCGGGGCCGACATGTTCCCAGCCATCCAGGTTTTTACCGTTGAAAAGTTGCTTCCATCCACTATCTTGAGCATTCCCGGGTAATGTAATAAGTCCAAGAATTGCGCAACTGAATAACAAGCGTTTCACCATTTATCACCTCGATCTGACTTAAAGACGGGTCTTGTGCACTTGACCAGCGGCCGGGATTCACAGCGGGACACCACGCAGCTAATGGTTGGAACTCCCCGCGCAAATTCAACGGCCTGAAGAGAATATCTATGTTCTCGCGACTCGGTAGTGTAGCATATTTGGCGTTCCTGGCAAGCAAATGCGGAGGAATTATTCAAACGAATCGCGGTGTAGCAATCGCACGGTTGTACGGGATGATAGGCGGTCGCTGATTGCTTGGTCGAAGGACGACACTTTCGGGAAATTGATCCACAGGGGTGGTTTCCACTGTCATGAAAGAATAGAATTGGGCAAGGGCCGGGAATTGCCTCTGTTGCTGGTGCAATAATCTGCATGTGATGGGGCCGGGCCGTCGTCTCAGTCTTTATGTTTTAGAACTAAGATTTGTCCCTTAAGGAGGATCGATGAAAACCTGCATTGTCGTCGTTGCGTCACTGTTGCTGGGCTTGGTGGCGGCAAATCCCGCAAGTGCTCAGGGTGGATTCAAAGTGGAGCAGGGGGAAGCCTTCAATAAGATGGTTCCCCGGGATTTTGTGCTTGAAGAGAATGCAATCCCAACTGAAAAGCGCAATACCGTGCTCGTCCTTACACCCTCCGGATCACGGGTGCTCGCCGGGCTGTTGGACACCAGTGGGTACAGCTCCCAGGTTCAGGAGAAGTACCTTGGGATGGTGATTGTGGAAGGCAATTTGGAGGTATGCGGCCATCAAATTGGAATTGGTAGCTATGGATTCGGCCTTGCGAAAGCAGCGGGCGGGTCTGAAGGTAAGGCGTCAACGTTTATGCTTTACAATCAGGCTGGAAAGAAGGTCCTGAGTTGTGCTGCGAAGTGGGACTCTCAACAAAAGAATCCACGGCCCTTGCAGATCGTTGAAAGTGAAGGTGGGACGGCACGCCTGTACGTAAGCCGGAACTGGGTTGAATTGAAATAACATAGGTTCTATTAAAGCAGATTGGCGGGCCCGGATTCCGAACCCGAGCGGGGGAACGGCCAGTGCTTCTTTGTCCATTACCGGAGATCGCCCGAGTTTTTCCTTTAGTGCCAGCGGCACGAGGCTGGTTTTTCTGGTGATCTTCACTTTTTGGTCTGGCCGGTCAGTTCCTGTAATCGCGAATTTTTAGCCAGGCCACGCTATGTCTTCGTTGCGGGTCCATTTGTTCGGGGTAGTCCGGCCGCGCTTGGCCGGTATGGCCTCATGTATAATTAAAGAAGGCAGAATAGTGAACGGGACCGCCTGAGGAGGCAGAAAATGGTTACTTGGGGCATTCCCGGGTCAGATTGCCGGGACCGGTTGAGCAACCTTTTTGTCTCGAGATGTCTTCTACATAAGTAAGCCGCAGGGAGGCGGCGGGGGACCGGCGTACTCAATGGACAACAAGAATAACCGTCAGACAAGATCTTATTTCAAATCATTAGTCCTTCTGTTGGCGCTGGCTGGCGTTTTTGTACTTCCGGTACGTGGCGCGCAGCCGTTGAGCCAGGACGACATCACTCTGCTCCTGATTGGTGGCGCATCCGAGTCGAAGATGATCACCCTGGTACAGCAGCGGGGTGTGGATTTTCAGTTGACACCGGAACTTATTCAGAAGTTCCAAAAGCAGGGTGCAACCCAGGCGCTGATTGACGCCATCGTCAACAGCAATCGGATGAAGGCTACAACCAATACGCGTCCCGCGACTGCTGCGCCCTCCAGGGTTCCAAGTTCGAATTCAGGGATAAGTCCCCAACTGCCCGGTTCCGCTCCTCAGGTCTCAAGCATTTCCAACCCGCCTCCCTCCACTACTTCGTCACAAGACTCGAAGACTGTGGCCGTGAATCAAAAAGTCAACGAGGTGATGGCAGGCTTGGCCAGCGGTTCTGGTCAGGCTGCTGATGGCGAGGCTCCGCCGCCTTTGGCGCCAGGGGCAAAGCAGGCGACAGAGGCTCCGTTGCCCAACCTGAGTGACCCAAGTCCAGCGGAGATCCAGAACATCATCCACGCTTTTGCTGCCAAGGAACTGATGTTCAAAGAGGCCAGGGACAATTACACTTATCGCCAGATCAATAAAGTTGAAACGCTGGATGCGGACGGCAGGGTCAATGGCTACTGGCAGCAGAATTGGGACATTCTTTTTGATAACAGCGGCAAACGCATCGAAAAAGTCACCTACGCCCCTCCCGGTACGCTTCAGGGTGTCTTGATGACTGAGCAGGACTTGGATGCCATGCGGAGTATCCAGCCATTCGTGCTCACAACCAACGAGCTCGGTGAATACGACATTAAATATCTCGGTCACGTTAAGGTTGATTACATTACGGCCTATGTTTTCTCGATCCGTCCAAAGGTAATCCAAAAAAATCGTCAGTACTTCCAGGGCGTGATATGGGTAGATGACCGCGATCTGCAGATAGTCAAGACCGAAGGCCGGCAGGTTCCTGAGATAAGAAACAAGAATGGTGAAAATCTTTTCCCGCGGTTTAAGACCTGGAGACAGCAGATCGACGGCAAGTTCTGGTTTCCAACCTTTACGCTGGCGGAGGACACTCTCTACTTCCCGTCCGGGCCTGTCCGCATCAAAGAGGTAATTCGCTACACTGATTACAAACAATTCAAGGCAAGTTCCGTGATCAAGGCTGTTCAGGCAATCGATCCGGGCAAGTCGAACCCGGCGCCGGACGCTACTACCTCCACGCCCAAGCAATAGCATCGCCCGCCGCGACGGACGACTCTGCTGGTAGAATCTTTTCCATGAAATCATATGGAGTAAAGTGGCGCATTGTGCTGGTGTGTCCACGCAATCCTCTCAACATCGGTGCTGCGGCCCGTGCAATGTCCAACTTTGGTTTTGATGACCTGGTGGTCGTAGCTCCCTTTGACCCTGTCTGGAGGGAAGCCCGTTCCGCGGTTGGGGGTGGCCATGTCCTCAAATCCGCGCGCGTGACAGACAATCTTCCCGAAGCAATCGGCGATTGCAATTTCGTGGTGGGAACCACAACAGGCTCGCGAAGGAATCTCGACCGGGACCCCGTCTCGCTTACTGAGCTCACCTCCCCTGCTTTGAAGGTTCCTCCCCGGACACGCGCTGCCGTGTTGTTTGGTTCTGAAAAGACCGGCTTGCTGAATGATCACTTAAGTTATTGCCACATGCTGGTACGAATTCCCACAACCGCGGGTTGCCCATCGATGAACCTGGGACAATCCGTAGCCGTTTGCTGCTTTGAGCTGGCGCGAGCCGCTGGTTTCCCAACGGCTGCGGCTACCGGGCGCGTGCACTCCTCGTTGCCGGCAAATACCCAGTCGCTTGACCACGTGCTCGAACGGGCCGCCAGACTGCTCGACCATGCCGGGTATTTCAAGCCAAAGGGAAAGGAGGCACAGCTTCTGAAGCTCCGCCGGCTGCTACTTGATCTTGGTTTAACCAACCATGACGTGCGCGTGCTCGGTGGCGTGCTTGCACAATTGGAGTGGAAAATGAAGACAGGCTAGTGAGCGGGGAAGATGACAGCCCTGGCTTGAAGGGTCAACTTTCCGGAAGGGTTGGCTGCAGTTCGACCGCCGGATCCAGGGGCCCCTCAAAAGCAGGCCGGGTCTGAGGATCGCGCCAGTTGTCGAGCAGTGCGATATGCTGCACGCATTGAATAGTACAGCGCGGCGCACAGGATTTGACGGTGTGGTACTCATGGTACAGGTGTTGCGGCGTGTAATTTTCCAGAGGGATGCCAGGATACCCCCGTTGCTGCGAGCAGTAATGGACTAAGCCATCTTCGCAGACATAGAGGTAGCGGCTTCCAGCCCGGCATCGCCAGTCGCGCGGAATTCCCTGTGCGATATACTTCTGATAGCGATTAAAGCGGGAATACGAGCGCTTGCCCATGTCCATGATGGTGGTGAAAACCGACTGTTGCTGAGCGCTAAGTGGGCGTAGCTGCCCTTCATGGTCGTGAAGGACGCCGACCGTGGAAGTAAAACCGAGCTCGATGGCGCGGCGGGCGACGGTGAGTGCGTCTTCGGGATTATTCACGGCACTGCCAAGAACAGAATTGATGTTCACCTGAAAAACTGCGTGTTCCGCAAGCAGCTTCAATTTCTGGTCAAGGACCTTCAGGCTTTTCTTTGAGATATCGTCGGGTTTGACGTTATCGATGCTGATCTGCAGATGTTCTAGCCCCGCGTCGTTCAGGGATTCGATTCGCGCCCGCGTCAGCAGATATCCGTTCGTGATCATGCCGGCAATCATGCCGCGAACCCGAATATGCCGGATGATGTCCTCAAGCTGGGGATGGAGAAGCGGCTCGCCCCCGCTGATGGTGATGATGCTTGTCCCCAACTCAGCCAAATGGTCAAGCCGGCGAAACATGGTTTCGGGTGGCAACGGCTTGGAGAAAGTGTCGTATTCGTTGCAATACGCACACGAAAGGTTGCAGCGGCGGATGGGAATGATGTGCGCGAGCACGGGATGGCGAGTAGAGAGCAATGCATTGGAGATCATACTCAGCTCCCGCATTCTCGTGCGGATAGATCGAGCTTTCCGTCTCAAAGCGACTTTGTTCATGATGATTAAGCGTTCGTACCAAACCCGCCACGGTTGACAACAACCATTCCCGAGTCCCCGGAGAACCCTCGCGAGTTTACCTCCCGGATCGTGGAACAAAGCAACACTTCATTATCCCCTGTTGAATTATACATATACGACAAGAAAGTGAAATCTGCAACAATTTCACCGTCAAATGTGGAAAGAGACGGTCGAACCGTGAAATCCGGCCCTCAATCGGCTGGAGCGGTCCGCTGCAAGCCCCTTTGCAACAGGCCCTTACATCTTCACCCGCTTTGCATCTTTTGCGGCATGGAGTTGAAAAGTGGAAGACGGCAGATTGCGGTTGACCTTAACAGAACTGTAGCGGGCCACTGAGTAATCTCCCCCCGCCTCAAAAAACTTCTGCTGCACCGGGAGCCAGGATTCCTCGCTGATCCAAAGCTGGATCTTTGAAAGTTGCGCCGCGAGACTCTCTTCGCGGGGAGTCAATTCCAGAATGGCGGTTGTGTCGCCCCCAAGTTGTTCTTCCTTCAGATACTTCACTTCGTATACTTTCCGCATTTCTTTGGATTCGGTGCCGAATCCCAGCAGCAGAAACTGCTGGATCAGTTGAGAATGCTTGCTAAGGTCAAATTCCTGAATCTGATTGATCTTTGGCTGGTAGATTTCTGCCTTGTCCTTCTTGAACAGGATTACCTTGGGTGCCGGGGTTTTGAAGTCAATCAGGATATCGGGTGACTTGGCATTTCGAAAATACATCTGACCGGATTCTGTGGCGAAATCATTGACCAGGACGGTTACTTTGGTGTATTCGAGGTCCGCGGATAGTGTCTTGAGGCGCTTGGCGCTATCGTTCATGTGGGAAAGGATTTGAGTGAGATCCAGCCGCTCCTTTTTGCCACTTGAAAAGACCGGCAAAGGAGTCAGCGTCAGCAGAAACAAGGACAAAAGAACTTCAACCCTTCTTGACTTGAATCCGGACATAGTCATGGTGCGCAATCACCCCTGCTCATACGATTCTCCTTCGTGGGCAAGGGATGCCTTTTCAGCGTTTAACCTCGACGGTGTACCCCAGGATGACATCGCCTGTTCCCAGGATCGGCCTGATTGATTGTATTTCAAAAG
>OBIZ01000028.1_pt1 | contig 26376 bp, 20 predicted proteins | sample 1519801 | NCBI WGS metagenome assembly OBIZ01 (sample SAMN01911456, study PRJEB22533) | soil metagenome | biome: Soil | place: Malaysia | collected 2012-04-30 | depth DG_metagenome m | reverse complement strand
GATCATGGTTTCATCAATTCCCTGCGCAACATCTTCCAGGTTGTAACCCTGCATCAGCGTGGGGATTCCGCAAGCCACTTCGACGTTTTCAACAGCGCGCCGCAGTTCGCCACGCGATTCCGCCAGAGTCTTTCCGTTTTCGATGGTAATAGTCCGGGCAATCATTTCAAAGTGATCTTCGAGAATCTGTTTCAGTTTGAAGAGATACTGGATGCGGTCCTCCGGTGGAGTGCGGCGCCAATCGGGGAACGCCTGGCTGGCGGCGCGCACGGCATGGTCAACATCATCCCCAGCGGCAAGCGGCACCTGAGCGAGCACGTCGCCGGTGGCCGGGTTCCTCACTTCCTGAAGCTGGCTGGTTTGCGACCGCTGCCACTGGCCGTTGATGTAGTGTTGCAGTTCGCGCGGCGCCTTGTTGTCTTTCACTCCTGAGGTGCTCATGTTCCCTGCTTTCCACGGGCCCCTGCTTCTCTGCCCATCACAAAGAAACGAAGCTGTGGGCCAATTGTTTTCCGAGCGTGTCTACTTTACTTTGCCCACTCAGTGTGGAACACGCCTTCCTTGTCGGTACGGTGATAGGTGTGCGCGCCGAAGCAATCGCGCAGCGCCTGCAGCAGGTTGGCGGGAAGGCGCTCCTGCCGGTAGCTGTCGATGTACCCGAGCGACGTGGAAAATGCCACGCACGGCGTGCCGACGTGGGTTGCCTCTTTAACAACATCACGCAGGGCAGCCGAATGCTTGTTGATGGTTGAGCTGAACGTGGGAGCCAGCATCAGGTTCGGCAGGGCGGAGTCCATGTCGAACGACTGCTGGATGTGATCGAGCATCTTGGCTCGAATGATGCAGCCGCCCTTCCAGATGCGGGCGATCTCTGAGTAATTCAGGTTGTACTGATATTCCTGAGAGGCCACGCGAAGCTGTTCAAAGCCCTGAGCGTAGCAGACCATCACGGCCACCCGATAAGCTTCCCGCAAGTGGTTCATGAAAATGGTGAGGTCGCCTGAAAAGACATCTTTGGGACCACTCAGGATGTCGGCGGCGGCAACGCGCTCTTTCTTCTGGCCCGAGAGGATGCGCGCTTCCACAGCATAAGAGAGGGTCGGCACGGCCACGCCCAGATCCATGGCATTCTGCGCCGTCCACTTGCCGGTGCCTTTCTGCTGGGCCTCGTCCACGATCAGGTCCACCAGCGGCTGGCCTGTGTCGTCGTCCCGTTTGCCCAGGACCAGCGTGGTGATTTCCAGAAGGTAGGAGTTAAGGTCTGAGGCGTTCCATTCGGCGAAGATGCCGTGGATTTCCGGCGTTGTAAGCCGGAGCACGTTCTTGAAGATGTCATACGTTTCGCAGATGATCTGCAGGATGCCGTACTCGATCCCATTGTGGACCATCTTGACGTAATGCCCCGCGCCGCGCGGTCCGAGATAGGTGCAGCATGGGCCGGCCTTGGTTTGCGCGGCCATCTTGGTGAGCAACGGCTCGAGGTGACGGTAGGAATCTTCGTGTCCGCCCGGCATTAGAGACGGCCCGTGGAGCGCGCCTTCTTCGCCTCCGCTCACGCCCATTCCGAAAAACCGCAGGCCTGACTGCTCCAGCTCCTGCACGCGGCGCTCGGTGTCTTTAAAGTAGGAGTTGCCGCCGTCGATCACGATGTCTTCCTTCTCAAGATGGGGCTTCAGGTCGTTGATGGCGGCATCGACGGCCTTGCCGGCAGGAACCATCATCAGAATGCGCCGCGGCTTTTCGAGGACTGCCACAAAATCCTTGAGGGAACTTGTCACGGTGATTTCCTTGCCGGCGACCGCTTCCGCAACCTTCCTGACTTTTTCCGCGTCGATGTCAAAACCGGCTGCAGAGAAGCCTTTGCTTTCTGCGTTGAGGGCAAGGTTCTTCCCCATCACTCCCATTCCCATGACTCCAAGATGTCTCTTGACCATCGTCGCCTCCTTCATTCGAGTTCCACCAAACAATGGGCTCTTTGCGGAAATCTGCGGGCTGAGGCCGCAGTTTCGGCGTTGAGATACGCGCTTTCGTCCCGCAAAAGGAATATAATACACCCCTTGGGCGTTACATCCCGGTCCCTCGCGCATCTAATCAAGACAGATGTTGGCTTGAGCGAATCTCGTACGGCGCTCGTCAGGGGCTTCAATTCATCGGTAGGCAAATCCAAAACAGGAGCGAACCGCCTTGGACGGACAGACAGCTGCTCAAACTTCAAAAGACATCCGGAGCGGGTCAGAGCTTGACCGGCTTTCGATCAATACCATCCGCGGCCTGGCGATGGATGCCGTTCAGAAGGCGAATTCCGGCCACCCTGGAATGCCGATGGGCGCTGCATCCATGGCCTACGTACTCTGGACCCGCCACCTGCGTTACGATCCGCTGAAACCTCGCTGGCCCAATCGCGACCGCTTTGTTCTTTCAGCGGGGCACGGCTGCATACTGCTTTACAGCCTGCTCCATTTGACCGGCTTTGACATGCCTCTGGATGAACTCAAACAGTTCCGGCAGTGGGGCAGCGAGACGCCGGGCCACCCGGAGTACCACATTGACCGCGGAATCGAGACCACCACGGGCCCGCTGGGGCAGGGATTCGGAAACGGCGTGGGAATGGCGATCGCAGAAAAATACCTGGCGGCGCACTTCAACCGGCCCGGACACGAACTGGTGAATTACAAGATTTATGCCATCGTCAGCGACGGCGATCTGATGGAAGGTGTGGCGTCGGAAGCGGCCTCGCTGGCTGGCCACTTGGGGCTGAGCAACCTGGTCTATTTGTACGATGACAACCACATCTCCATTGAGGGAGACACGAAGCTGGCCTTTACCGAAAGCCGCGCGAAGCGCTTTGAGGCTTACGGGTGGTTTGTACAGCAAATTGAAGATGGCAACGACCTGGAAGCCATTGACAATGCCTTGAGAGCTGCAGAGGCGGAAACAGATCGTCCGTCAATCATTATGGTGAGGACCCACATCGCCGACGGCAGCCCGAACAAGCATGACACGGCAGGCGCTCACGGTTCGCCGCTGGGCGAGGAAGAGGTCAAGCTCTCCAAGGAAAACCTTGGAATACCACAGGAGCCAAAGTTTTATATTCCGGACGATGTTCTTGCGCATTTCCGCACGGCTATCGAGCGGGGCGAGAAGGCGGAGGCCGAATGGCAGAAACGTCTGAACAGTTATCGTCAGGCTTTCCCGGACCTTGCCGCTGAGTGGGACCGTTTCGTGCGTGGAGAATTGCCCGCTGGATGGACATCGAAGCTTCCCACCTTCAAACCGTCGGATGGCCCGCTGGCGACGCGGCAGGCATCCGGCGCAGTGCTGAACGCCATTTCTCCCAGCCTGCCCACGCTGCTGGGCGGTTCGGCGGACCTTGCTCCCTCCACCAACACGCTCGTCAAGAGTGAAACGGCTTTTGACAAAGGCAACTACGGCGGACGCAATTTCCATTTTGGTGTTCGCGAGCACGGGATGGGCTCCACTCTGAACGGCATGGCAGTCAGCGGATTGATTCCCTATGGCGCCACGTTCATGATTTTTTCCGACTACATGCGGCCCACCATCCGGCTTGCGGCCATGATGAGAATCCGTCCCATCTATGTCTTTACTCATGACAGCATTTTCTTGGGAGAAGATGGTCCCACCCACCAGCCCATCGAACAGATTCCGTCGCTCCGTGCGATTCCGAATTTGTCATTCATCCGGCCTGCGGATGCGAATGAAACTGCGGTGGCGTGGCGCGTGGCAATTGAAAGGAGGGACGGCCCGGTGGCCATGGCACTGACCCGGCAGAAGCTTCCGGTGATTGACCGTGAAAAATACTCTTCCGCCGAAGGCCTGGCGGCGGGCGCCTACATCCTTGCGGATTCAAAGGGCAAGCGGCCGGACGTTATCCTGATTGCGTCAGGGTCGGAGGTTTCCGTCGCGCTGGATGCCTACGAGAAGCTGGTCGCGGAAGGCATTGCCGCGCGAGTGGTCAGCATGCCGTCATGGGACCTGTTTGAGAAACAGACCCAGGACTATAAGGATAAGGTTTTTCCGCCCGAGGCAACCGCCCGGCTGGCGATCGAAGCGGCCTATCCCTTCGGATGGGAGCGGTACATTGGTCCCAAAGGCGCTGTAATCGGCATGACGCGCTTTGGAGCGTCAGCGCCCTACAAGATACTGGCGGAGAAGTTCGGGTTCACAGCGGACAACATCGTTCGCCGGGCCCACGAATTGCTGGGGCGTTAAGCACCTTATTGGGACGGCGGCATGCCTTCCCGATAGTTTTTTCTTCAAGCTGTTCGCGGGCGCCAGCAATTCTATGATCGCGGCACGGCTGAAGGGCGGCTTTGAACACGGCGACGCTGGCGCGGGCGGTAGAGACCCGATCCACAGTCCGCCCTGCAGAATTTCGAAGAGGAGGAGTTGTTGATGAGTGAGAATCCGTTGAAAGAATTGGCAAGGTACGGCCAAAGCGTCTGGCACGATTACATTCGCCGCAAGGAAATCCTTTCCGGTGAATTGAAGAGACGGATTGATGAAGACGGCCTGCTGGGCGTCACCTCGAACCCAAGCATTTTTGAGAAGGCCATCGCCGGCAGTGACGATTACGACGAAAGCATCCGCCAGTGTGTGGCCGAGGGTCTTGAGGCTCCGAAGATTTTCGAGAAGTTAGCCATCGAGGATATCCAGAAAGCGACGGATGAGTTCCGCGGTGTTTTTGAACGGACCGGCGGCCGCGACGGCTACGTGAGCCTGGAAGTCTCCCCCCTGCTTGCGCATGACACTAAGGGAAGCCTTGAAGAAGCCCGGCGCCTTTTTGCCGCTGTCAACCGGCCGAACCTGATGATCAAGATTCCGGGGACGAAGGAAGGGCTGCCTGCCATCGAGCAGGCGCTCACCGAAGGGATCAACATCAACATCACCCTGCTGTTTGGCATTGAGCGTTACGCAGAGGTTGCCAATACTTACCTTAAGGCGCTTGAAAGAAGAGTGGCCGAAGGCAAGCTGATCAACCGCGTGGCGTCCGTCGCCAGCGTATTTGTCAGCCGGATTGATACGCTGCTTGACAAGCGATTTGAGACCATGCTGGCGGATGCCAAGACGCCGGAAGATCGCAGGAAGATTGAAGGGCTCACCGGCAAGGTTGCTGTTGCCAATACCAAGCTGATCTACCAGAAATTCAAGGAAATCTTCTTGACTCCGCGGTTTGAAGCTTTGGCGGCGAAAGGTGCGCGCGTCCAGCGGCCGCTGTGGGGTTCGACGAGTACCAAGAATCCCAATTATAGTGACGTCCTTTACGTTCAGGACCTGATTGGCCGCGATACTGTCAACACCATGCCTACCCAGACTATTGATGCCTACCTCGACCACGGCAAACCTGAGGCGGACACGATCGAGCAAGGCCTCGATAAGGCCCGCGGCATTATCGCGCAACTCTCGGGTGTGGGGATCGACTTGCGGCAGGTGACCCAGCAACTGGAAGACGAGGGCGTCAAGGCCTTTGCGAACGATTACAAAAAGCTGATTGCGAGCATTGAAGAGAAGAGAAAAAGTTCCCGGGCAGCGAGTCGCTAGCTCTATAGCCTGAAGTTTTGATCTCGAAAACAATTTTCACAAGATAAGTGGCTCGCTCGTACAGCCCGAATAGTTGCAAGCACTTGCTATCGATTCGCCAGGGACGCCGATCACAAGGCGCTTGAGCAGACTGCGGATTCGCGTAGCAGGCGCGATGGACCCGGGGGCCAGGTTTTGGAAAGGACAAGGTCGCCTATGCCGGATACTTCGGTCGCCCTAAATCCTTTACGGGAAGGCATGCGCATCCGGAGGACACCGAGCCCCTGCTCAATGGTGATCTTCGGTGCTTCCGGCGACCTGACGCAGAGGAAGCTGATCCCTGCGCTTTACTACCTCCATCGTGAACGCCTGCTGCCGCAGGGCTTTTCGGTGATCGGGTGTGGAAAGACTCCTTACGACAACGAGAAATTCCGCGGGGTTATGGCGGACGCCGTCCGCAAATTTTCCGAGCAACCGTCATCTGTGGATGAATCTTCGCTCAGGAGCTTCACGGAATCTCTCTACTATCTGACGGACAATTTTGGAGACAGAAAAGCATATACGCAGCTCGGTAGTCTGCTGGGCAGTCTGGACCGTGAAAGGGGAACAAGTGGGAACCGGCTTTTTTACCTGGCGACGCCGCCCAGCGCTTTCCCCGTCACCATCGGCCATCTTGGTTCCGCCGGCCTGGCCGCCCCTGAAGATCCTGGAAAAAGCTGGACCCGTGTGGTGATCGAAAAACCCTTTGGTCACGACCTCGAGAGCGCGCGCAAACTGACCACCGCCGTAAATTCGGCTTTCAAGGAAGAGCAGGTCTATCGCATCGACCATTACCTGGGCAAGGAAACCGTCCAGAACCTCCTGGTGTTTCGCTTTGCCAACGGCATCTTTGAACCCATCTGGAACAGGCGCTATATCGACCACGTTGAAATCACCGTCGCCGAGGATTTGGGGGTGGAGGGCCGGGGCCGCTATTACGAAGAAGCCGGGTTGCTTCGCGACATGATCCAGAACCACGTGATGTCGGTGTTGAGCCTTGTGGCGATGGAAGCTCCGGCGTCGTTCGACGCTGTGGAAGTGCGCGATGAGAAGGCCAAGGTGATGCGCGCGGTCCGCCCCATTGATCTGGACAACCTGGGCGACTTTGTGGTGCGCGGCCAATATGGCGAGGGCTGGATCAGGGGCGAAAAGGTTCCTGCCTATCGCACGGAGCCGAACGTCGCCCCCAAGTCGGCAACCGAAACGTTTGCTGCGCTCAAACTGTTTATCGACAACTGGCGATGGGCTGACGTTCCCTTCTACGTGCGTTCGGGCAAACGGCTGGCCAAGCGGGTCTCGGAAATTGTGGTTCAGTTCCGGCGGGTTCCTCACATGGTTTTCGGGCGGCAAACGCAGAACCCGGTTGAACAGAATGTCCTCGCCATGCGAATCCAGCCGAACGAGGGAATTTCCATTAACTTCAACGCCAAGTTTCCGGCACCAATCATGGAAATCCGTCCCGTCAAAATGGAATTTCGTTACGCTGAGTCTTTTGGGGGTGAGCCGCCCAGCGCCTATGAGACTCTGCTTCTCGATTGCATGCTGGGCGACCAGACCCTTTTCAACCGCGAGGACGCGGTAGAACTGGCCTGGCAGTTGTTGACGCCGCTTTTGGAGCGCTGGAAAGAGGACGGAGAAAAAGGCATTCAGTCTTATGAGTCGGGAAGCTGGGGCCCGGAAGCGGCGGACAGATTGCTTGAGCAGGACGGCCGCCGTTGGCATCGGCTTTAGCAGATCGTTGAAAAAATACGATCGCCCGTCATTCCGGGGGCTGATGATCTTTATCGGTCCGGGGAATCTGCTTTGTTTTCAGGGCTCAGATCAAAAGCAGATTCCTCTCTCGCTTTGCGGGATCGCAATAACCCGCGGCCGGGAACACATCAGGGGGAAGAATCGTTGCCTGTATCCAAGAAATTCAAGTCGCTTACGGCGGGTGTGCTCCAGCCGGCCAATGTGCCCACGCTTGAAGAGGAATTATCTGATCTGTGGCGGGCTGCCGCTGAAAGTCCCCGAACAGAGCATCCCGTAATGCGGGCTTCCGTACTGACTCTTCTTGCGTTTGTTGAAAATGAAGACGAAGGCCGCGAGACTTTCAACCTGATCAGCCACGTCATCGCCCAGAATCCCTGCCGCGCGATCCTGATGGTCGCCGAACCAAGGGAACGCCCGGAAGACCTGTCGGCGTGGATTTCCGCCCAGTGTCATCTTCCTCCTTCCGGCGCAAGGCAGGTGTGCTGTGAGCAGATTTATGTCCGGGCCCGCGGCGAGGCGGTGAGTGGGTTGGATAATGTGGTCCTTCCTCTGATTGTTCCCGAGTTGCCTGTTTATCTCTGGTGGCGGGCGGGACGTTTTGTGCCTCCGTCGTTTCTGGACCAGGTGCTTCGCGTCACAAACCGGGTGCTGGTGGATTCTGGACGGTTTGAAGAACCGGAGCTTGATCTGGCGGCGTTGGCGCGACTCGTGGACCGGTTCCGCACGACGGATGGCATGGCGTTCAGCGACCTCAACTGGGCCCGGCTCACACCATGCCGAGAGCTGATTGCTCAGAATTTTGATTCTGATGAAGCCCGTTCCTGCCTGCAGGACCTGTCGGAAGTGTCGTTCGAGTGGCAACTGGGCGCCCATGATACGGGCAGCCGGACTGCTCATGCGCTGCTTCTTACGGCGTGGCTGGCCAGCCGCCTTGGGTGGCGGCCCGAGGGGCCTATTGTGCCCAATACCGGTCCACGCAGGGTGCTTGAGTTCCGCCGGGGAGACGAACCAGTTCGGGTAGAATGGGTGGTTCGGCGGGAGAAAAGCAAGCCGGCAACTCAGTTCAAGGTGAGCTTGAAAACACGCTCCGTCCCCCCCGCAATCTTCTCAGTTACTGAATCTATGGAGGAAGGGATTGTCCGTACGAAGGCAGAACTGCCGGGACGTGCGCCGCTTGAAAGGACTGCCCGAATGGTGGTAATGGATGAAGTCGAGTTGGTCAACGAAGAACTCAAATTCCCGGAGCGGGACAGAATTTATGAAGAGGTCCTGGCCCTGATCGCCCGCACGGTCGAATTGTAGACTCGAACGGGTTACTGAAAAACGGTTTTAACGCCTGTCATTCTGAGCGTAGCGAAGAATCACGGCATTTATTTTCAAGCAGGTACGGGGATGCTTCGCTCGGCATGACAACTTGGCCTTTTTCGGCAACCCTTAAGAGTCGCTGGGGCCTGGATGCCAAATGACCGAGACAAAGATCCAGATATTTCAAGACCTTGAAGCCCTGAGCCGGGCCGCTGCCGTGCTGTTCACTGAGCTTGCACGGGAGCGCGTCCAGCAGGGAAGAGTGTGTACGGCCGCTCTTTCAGGCGGTTCAACCCCGCGAACGTTTCTCGAAGTCCTGGCGAACCCTGAATTTTCCCAGCGGATCCAGTGGGAGAATGTTCACCTTTTCCAGGTTGACGAGCGATGTGTTCCCCCCGAAAATCTCCAAAGCAATTACAGGATGATTCGTGGCAGTCTGCTGCGGCCAGTGCCCGGCGCCGCTGAGAACTTCCATCGCATGAAAGCCGAGCAGGAAGACGTTGATTCAGCCAGTGCGGAATACGAAGCAGAGATCAGGGAAGTTCTTGCGCCGGCCGAGGGCTGTCTGCCCCGCTTCGATCTGGTCTTTCTGGGATTGGGCCCGGACGGGCACACGGCTTCGCTGTTTCCGGGTTCGGCGGCACTCGCTGAGAACATCAGATTGGTCTGCCCGAACTATGTGGAAAAGATTCACATGAACCGCCTGACCCTGACTTACCCCGTGCTTAACGCGGCGGCGGAAATCGTGTTTCTGGTTGCAGGATCGGACAAGGCGGAAATCCTGCGCCAAGTACTTGAGGGAGCACGCGACCCCCAGCGTTTTCCGGCCCAGGGTGTCCAGCCGGCCCAGGGCAGCGCAACCTGGTACCTGGACCGTCCAGCCGCGCAATCTCTTCGAAAGAGTCACAGCCAGAGGAAAAGCTCTTGATCAAAATTGCTCCCTCAATTCTTTCTGCGGACTTTATGCGGCTTGGCGAGCAGGTCCTGGAAGCGGAAGCCGCAGGCGTAGACCGAATTCAGATCGATGTAATGGACGGGCGGTTTGTTCCAAACATTACATTTGGAACGCAGGCTGTCGCTTCTCTTCGGCCGCTCACCCGACTGACGCTGGAAACCCACCTGATGGTGGAGCCGCCTGAAGACTTTATTGAATCATTCGCCGAGGCGGGAGCCGACACCATTATCATCCATCAGGAAGCCACGCCGCATCTGCACCGCGCCATCCAGCAGATCCATGGCCTGGGCAAAAAAGCCGGGGTGGCCATCAACCCTTCCACGCCGGCTGCCCTTCTTTCAGAGGTTATCGGAAGCCTCGACCTGGTTCTGGTGATGACCGTCAATCCCGGGTTTGGCGGGCAGGAATTTATTATGGAGACGCTTCCGAAGATCCGGCAAATCCGCCGCCAGATCGAAGAGATTGGCCTTGAATGTGAGGTGGAAGTGGACGGTGGAATTAACACCGAGACCGCGCCCCTGGTCGTTGAGGCCGGGGCTGATGTTCTGGTTGCCGGATCGTCTGTTTACGGACACAAAGAAGGTGTGGCGGCGGCAATCCAGTCATTGTTGTCGAGCGTTTCGGGCTGAGGGCCGGAGCAACCTCAATTTGCTTCGCGGGATTGGGCCACTGTTTGCTGTTATCGAGATGGTTTCTATTGTGACAGCCCTGAGCCGGGGCTTTTGACTTTGCGCTGCAGCCTCCATTATATTCACTCATTAGATTTTCTCTCTTTAAGAGACAATTTTCGTGTGGCCTTCCCGGAGAAATAAGACCCCATTATGAAGATTGCGGTGTTTGGACTTGGGTATGTGGGTTGCGTGACGGGTGCGTGTCTTGCCAGGATGGGGCACAAAGTCCACGGCGTGGATATTTCTGCGGCAAAAGTGCGTTTGCTGAATTCCGGCCAGTCGCCGGTGCTGGAGCAGGGACTGGACACCCTGGTTGGGAAAATGGTGGCGGAAGGAAGACTTCAGGCGACGCTTGACCCCGCAGAAGCGCTCAATGGCGCGGACCTTTCGCTGGTGGCAGTGGGCACCCCTTCACTTAGAGATGGCAGCGCCAATCTGGATCATGTTGCGTCAGCCCTCGGAGACATCGGCCGCTCGCTTCGCGGCGCGAAGAAATTTCATGTGGCCGCAATCCGCAGCACGGTGCCGCCCGGAACCACCGAAAGCCTGGTGATCCCTACGCTGGAGAAGGTGAGCGGCAAACAGGCAGGGCTCGATTTCGGCGTCTGCTTTCATCCCGAATTCCTGCGCGAAGGGTCCTCGATTCACGACTTTTTTAACCCGCCCAAAACGGTCCTTGGCACAAGCGACCCTCGGACTGCCCGGCGATTGATCCGGATGTGGAAGCCAGTCAAGGCGCCTGTTTTTGTGACTTCATTCAAGGCGGCGGAAATTCTTAAGTACGCTGACAATACTTTTCACGCCCTCAAGGTCTCTTTTGCGAATGAGATTGGGTCCGTGTGCAGGCGGTTTGACATCGACAGCAGGGAAGTCATGCGAATATTCGTCCAGGACACCAAGCTCAACATTTCGCCGCTATATCTCAAGCCCGGTTTTGCATTTGGCGGTCCGTGCCTGCCCAAAGACGTCAGGGCGCTTGGATGGCTCGCCCGCAAGAACGGATTGAGTCTGCCCCTTATTGAGAATATCCTTCCCAGCAATACCAGCCATCTGGAAAGGGCGGTGGACCTGGTGCTTTCCGCCAGGCGGCAGAGAATCGGAGTGCTGGGGCTGGTTTTCAAATCGGATACGGACGACCTCCGCGAGAGTCCCGCCTGCGAACTGGTAAAGAGGCTGATCGCCGCCCACAAAAGGGTGAGGGTTTATGACCCCCGGGTAAGGCTTGACCGCCTGCTGGGCGCCAACCAGACCTTTGTCCGCAGGGAACTTCCATTGCTTCCCCGGTTGATGGCCGCATCCTGCTCTGAACTTATAAAGACCAGCGACCTCATCGTACTGGCAGGGGGTCATCCGGAATTCGAAACTGCAATCAAAGGCCTTAAGAAAGGCAAAATCCTGATTGATCTGGTGGGGCTAAAACCTGACGTGAGACGTTCCGGCATTGTCAGTCAGAGCCTTGCATAAAGGGTCGGGGTCAGGAAGCAACATCTACCCCACCGCACCTCAAGCCTCGCGGAGTGTGAGTACCTCTGCTGCAACTACATTCCAATTGCCCTGGAACGGCTATTTAAACCTTGACAGTTAGCGAGAAGGATTATAAATTCTTAATGTTTTGAAGGGGTTATAGGAACCAAGAAAACCTTAGACCTATGCGCTTCAGGCATGGTGCTCAGAGGGGAGAAAGTATGCTGGATCGAAAGAGTTTAGTGCAATTCGGGCTGACGGTGGTAGCGGTGATGGGGATAGGGATGATGCCGTTGCTGGGGGGATCGGCAGCGGTGGGATCGATAGCCGGAAGCCGAAACGCGACCCTGAGCGGAGAAGCGCTGGTGCCGAACACGACGGTGTTCAGCGGAGACAAGCTGCAGGTGAGGGATGGAGTGGCGGTGGTGGCGCTGGAGCAGGGGAACCGAATGGTGTTCGGTCGAGAGACGGAGGCGTCGTTTCTGCGGGAAGCGAAGGACGTGACGGTCTTGCTGAGCCGTGGGAATGTGTCGATGTACCATCCGGGAACGAGCGTAGGGGTCGAGGTGAAGGCCGGGGTGGTGACGGTGAGGCCGGTGGCGGGATACGTGACGCGGGGTGAAGTGGCGATGCTGGACGGGTCGCTGGTGGTGACGGCGAAGGAAGGGACCTTGCAGGTGGAGCGGCAGGGACGGACGGAGCAGGTGGGGAAAGGGAAGACGATAACGATGCCGGTGACGGCGGCGTCTCCGGCGCCGAGTCCTGCGGCGCCACCGCAGGCGGGGAACGCGCACATCACGACGGCGACGACGCTGGGAGTGCTGACGCTGGGAGCCGGATCGGCGGCAGCGGTGCTGGCCGGGCTGTCGATGTCACGATCGAACGACGCGAAGGACGCGGCGAACGCGGCGACGACGGCGGCGAACAACGCGACGGCGGCGGCGAATGCAGCGGCAGACGCGGCAAATGCGGCGGCAGCGGCGGCGAACGCGGCGGGCTGCGCGGAGAACATTGAGAACGCCAATGAGAATCCCGGGACGCCGAGTCCGTACACACCGCCGGCAGGATTCAGCTGCCCGTAAGGGAGAGGCGGCAAGGGAAGAGAAGAAGGAAGTAAGAGTGGGCGACGGCTGGAATCAGCTGCCGCCCACTTCGCGTTTAAGGACACTTTACATGCCAACCACTGCGTCACGTTCATTGGTTTCGTCATACAGGCAGGGTTGCATTCAAAGCGGCATCCGGAGCAAAATACATGTTCTTAACGAAACGCGGAAAACGGCCCTGTCCCTGCTGAGATGCGGCCCTGTGTGGCGAAACGCGCAGGTGGCGGAACAGTCCGCACCCGCATGAAAGGTAGTCCGGAGAAAAGATGGCAATGAAGTTGGGAATTGTTGGCTACGGAGTCGTAGGGAAAGCTTTGGCGAAGGTTTTCCACTATGATGCCCGAAATCCTAACCTTGTGATTTACGACAAGTTTGTTAAAGGGATGAACAGTCCCAGTCGGCGCGCTGCCTTGCAGCAGTGCGACCTCGTTTTCGTTGCGGTTCCGACCCCTGAAGGCTCGGATGGAAAATGCGACCTGTCGGCAATCGAAGAAGTGGTCTCCTGGGTAAAGCCGGTCATGTGTGTCAAGTCCACGGTTCCGCCGGGAACGGTGGACCGGCTGGCCGACGAGACGGGCAAGACAATCTGCTTCAGTCCTGAATATGTTGGTGAAACCGCCTGGCACCCTTTGAAGGGTATCGAGAGCCATGGGTTCATTATTGTTGGAGGAGAGCGGTCCGCCTGCAAGCTGGTGATACAGGCTTACCAGCAGTTCCTGGGGCCGATGCCGCACTATTACATAACCGACGCGAAGACCGCCGAGCTTTGCAAGTATATGGAAAATGCTTTCCTCGCCACCAAAGTGGCTTTCGTCAACCAGTTTTACGACATCGCGAAGGGCCTGGGGGTGGATTTTACCGAGTTGCGCGAGCTCTGGCTTGCCGATGACCGCGTTGGAAGGTCCCACACCATCGTTACCGCCGAGCGCGGCTACCGCGGGCGATGCCTTCCCAAGGACATGGCTTCCATCATCCATACCGCCAGAAAGGCCGGTGGCGCACCGCTGCTCGAGGCCGTTGACCGTTTCAACGATGAAATCTGCCGCAAAGCGGACGCTGCGAAAGCTGCCGCAGGTGGTTCGGCCAGAAAGAAGCCCCGCCGTTAATTGTTTTAACCTTTCAGGATTTCACGCACCGACCGAATGATGTAATGGAGATCCTTTTCTCTTACGCCCGGGTAGACCGGCAGCGAGAGAACGCTCTTGGCCAGGCGTGCGGAAACAGGATAATCCCGATCGAGCCCGTAACCACGAAAAACGGGTTGCCTGTGCAGCGGAAGCGGATAGTGGACGGCTGATTGGATACCTCGAAGTTGCAGCGACTTCGCTAACTCATCCCGTGACATCCCCGCCTTTTTGGCATCAACGCAAATTGTAAACAGGCTGAATGCATGCCCCGTCCCGGGAACCATTTCCGGCGTTTGCAGTCCTGGGATACCGCTGAGTTCCTTCGAAAGGATTTTGGCATTCTTCTGCCGCGCGCGAATTGCTTTTGGGAGCCTGGCCAGTTGGACGCGGCCGATGGCGGAAGCGATGTCGGTAGTACGGAAATTAAAGCCGAGCCGCACATGGCGGTAACGGCCTGCATCACCGTGGGAACGGAGCAGGCGCAGTTCAGCGGCGAGGGAGCTATTGGAGGTTGTTATCATTCCACCCTCGCCGGTGGTCATGTTCTTTGTGGGGTAGAACGAATAACACACGGCATCCGGAAATGATCCGACGTCCCGCCCGCGGAATTGTGCTCCGTGGGCCTGGGCGGCGTCCCAGATAATTTTCAGCTTATGCCTGCGCGCCAGGCGTGCCAGCCCGCCGATGTCAGCTGGTTGACCGTAGAGATGGACCGGAATCAACGCCCGGGTTTGTGGAGAGATGTGGCGTTCAACCTCCGCCGGTTCAAGTGTGAAGGTCCTGGGGTTGACGTCGGCAAAAACCGGCCTGGCGCCGACCGCCGCCGCCATCGTGGCCGTAGCCGCAAATGTAAAATCGGGCACAATAACTTCATCGCCCGGGCGGAGGAGTGCGTAGCAGGCAAGAAAAAGCGCCGCCGTCCCTGATGTCACCGCAATGGCGTGGCGGGCCCCTACGCTGGCCGCGAAAGATTCTTCGAACTCTTCGGTGACTTTCCCCGCCCTGAGATTTCCGGTCTTCAGGACCTGCTCAACCGCCCGAATTTCACGCCGGTCGAGCGATACTTGCGCAATTGGAACGGTTCGAATGGTGTTTCCTCCTCTTCCCTGTTCATGAACCGGAAGCAATGATTGCAGGCGCAATATGGAGCGCTTCCGTGATGGCATCGTCCATGCTGGAGTAGTGCCAGGCGCCGAAGCGGCCAATTGACCAGATTCCTTTGGTTTGCAGATAATGCAGCAGGCGCCGAACGCGTTCGCCACGCTTCAGATCATGTACCGGGTAAGCGTAGGGGAAATAGTTTCGCACAATTTGCACAACGTCCTGCTGTATTTCAATCCAGCCCAGCCTGATGAGGCACTTAAGAACCTGCCTTTCCAGTTCTTCCTCTTTGCCCGGTTCCGGATTGGAGATTTCCGCCGCAATCAGCCCGGAGCCTTCAGGCGCCAGTTCGGCGGAAATGTTGGAAGGGAACACCAGGCGGAAAAATGGAAACTCGGCTTCCGGGAAATACGCCCAATGGAAGGGCTGTGGCAGAGGCCGCCTGAGGCAGTAGGTCAGGTTCAGCAACGAAGTCCAGCGGAGTTCCGAAACCTCCTGCTTCAACTGTTCCGCAATGCCTTTAGCCCGCTGGATCAGGCCTGGCAGCGGAATTGTTGAAATCATCCGCTCATAGCTTACCCGCTCCCCGCTCTGGAACAGGACGGTGCGATGGTCCAAATCAATCTCAACCGCTTCCTGATTCAGGTGCACGTCCGTCAGTTGCGAACTGAAAGCTTCGCAGACGGTCTGGATCCCTCCGCGCGCCGGGTAATAGAACCAGGGGTTGTAGCCCACTTCGTGGTGGTTTCGGCGCGAAAGCACGTTGCTGATAACCTGCCGCAGATGTGTCTGGGGCACAAACGGCCTGATCCAGTCCAGACTCAGTTGTTCCGGCTCGACTCCCCAGAGTTTCCGGTTATAAGGCCGCATGAAGTGTTGCGCGATGCCTCTGCCAAAGTATTGTTCCACCCATTCGTCAAAGTTGTCCGGTTCTCGCCTGCCCGCAAATTTTCGCTTCGTCCAGGATTTGAGGTAGCCAGTCAGGCAATCTATTTTGGCCGCCGAAGGCAACGCGTTCAGGTGCGTCTGGAAAGGGTAGGGAATATAACGGCGCTGAAAATAAATCCAGGCGCTGCGCTCCTGACGGACGAACTCCTCACCCACAATATGCTGCACCAGACTCCTGGTTTCTTCGGAACGGAAGTGCAGAACGTGCGAAACGGTGTCGAACTGGTATCCGTCCACTTTCTGAGTCCGGCACAGCCCGCCCACAGTGGGGGCCTGCTCGTAAAGGCTGTAGCTGTGTGGAGAGATTTGCTGCAAGGCGTAAGCAGCGCTAAGCCCGCTGATCCCCGCCCCCAGAATTACCGTGCGTAAATGCTGTTTCTCCACAGTTCCCGCTTTCGTCGGCCGACAGAGGTCCCGCGCTCAAGTTTTATCGCCGTTGCGAGACGCATTTTCCACGTCTGGTTCATCGCCAGGCGATTTTGTTCGACAGGACTTTCTGTCGGCGGCGTTGACCTCAATGTTATCTTCAGTAACCTGCGTGAAGGCAAGCCGAAAACCACCTATTATCGCCTGATTCCTGTTCCCAGCGCCAGAGCCGCTGAGTATTCCCCACAGGCAGTTGAAGGCATTCGCCACCCGGAATACTTGCCCGGGCCTTCGTTGCGCATAAGTTGCGGCTGGTGGATCGGGAAAGACCGTTGCGAAAAATTGCTCTTTTGATGTAGGTTAGCGTTCGGACACAATAACACTGAGCAGGGAACCAGGAGGCAAACCCTGAGATTGGAATGGGACGGCCAGCGCCCCGCCGGCCACCGTCCAATTTGTTGCGAAGAGAGAGGTCAACGTGAAGATCACTGAAGTTCGAACGCGGGTTGTTGAATGGAGAGGAAAGACCGTACCTCCGCAGCCGCACTTTTGCACGAATCCCATGGATCTGCTGGAACTGCAGTCGGACCCGATGGGTTCTTTCCGCTTTCACGGCTGGCTCATCGTGGAAGTGTTCACCGACAGCGGCCACGTCGGGATCGGCGAGGCGGCGCTCGCTCCGCGCGTAACCAAATCGGTGATTGATCTCTACTTGAAGCCGATTCTGATTGGCGCCAATCCCTTTGACACCGAATTTCTCTGGCAGCATATGTACCGCCGCACTATAGCGTTCGGCAGAAAAGGAATTGGCATGGTTGCCATCAGCGCCGTGGATATTGCGCTGTGGGACCTGCTGGGGCAGATCCTCAAACAGCCTCTCTTTCGCCTGCTGGGCGGGAAGACCAAGCAGAAGATTCCGGTCTATGCCAGCCGCCTTTACAGCCAGCCGCTCGATGATCTGGCCCGTGAAACTCAACAGTATAAAGATCAGGGCTATCGCGCCATGAAGCTGCGGTTTGGGTGGGGCCCCGTGGATGGCGCTGCAGGAATGCAGAAGAACCTTGAACTTCTTCGTACCGCCCGGGAGGTGATCGGTGATGAAATTGATCTGATGGCCGACGCCTACATGGGCTGGACGCTGGACTACGCGCGGCGAATGATTCCTTTGACCGCGAAATACAATCTGCGCTGGGTGGAGGAACCTGTGATTCCCGATGACATCGCAGGCTACGCCGCACTGAAAGCGCTGAACATCGTTCCGATTTCCGGAGGCGAGCACGAGTTTACGCTTTACGGGTTCCGCCAACTGCTCGAGGCCAAGGCCATCGATTACATCCAGTTTGATACCAATCGCGTGGGCGGAATCACCCAGGCGAGTAAAATTCAGGCGATGGCAGAGGCGTTTGAAGTACCGGTCATTCCTCATGCCGGGCAGATGCACAACTTCCACGTGGTGATGGCCAGCTACAATTCTCCAATGGCCGAGTTCTTTCCTCCGGTGGACGTGGAAGTCGGCAACGAGCTCTTCTGGTATATATTCAAAGGCGAGCCGATGCCCGTTGACGGCTATATCGAACTCAACGAAGATTTGCCGGGCCTTGGCCTGACCATCGACGAAGAGGGCCTCAAGAGGTTTGACATCATCGAATAGGCTGACTTCAGAGCATCAAGTTTTCTGTTTGGTTTGAACCAAATTCCCTCTCAAAAGGATTGATTGGAATGAGTGAACAGAGCTTCTTCAGTTTGAAAAATCAAGTCGCTGTCGTTACCGGTGGAGGGCAGGGCATTGGCGAGGGCATCGCGCGCCGGTTTGCCGCTGCAGGCGCCCGCGTAGCAGTGCTGGATTTGAAAGGAGAGCTTGCCCGGCCGGTGGCGGAATCGATTGGCGGCGCGGGTATTGAATGCGACGTCTCATCAGCTTCGTCGGTCGAGAAAGCCGTCAGTGAAGTACGCCGGCAGCTTGGCCCGGTTGATATTCTGGTGAACAATGCCGGTATCGCCGGCAGGACTCTGCCGCTGACGGAACTGAATGAACAGGACCTCGACCAGGTTTACGCCGTGAATCTGAAGGGAGTCTTCCTGACGTGCAAGGCGGTGATCGGCGAAATGCTGGAGCGGAAATATGGCCGCATCGTAAATGTTGCCTCCATCGCCGGCAAGGAAGGCAACCCGACGCTGATTCCCTATTCGGCAACCAAGGCGGCGGTGATCTGCCTGACCAAGGCTCTGGCCAAGGAAGTTGCGGGGAAAGGCGACATCACCGTCAACAGCATTTCACCCGCAGTTGTTCGCACCAAGATTCTGGACAGCATCCCCAAGAGCACCATGGATTACATGCTCAGCAAGATTCCGATGGGGCGCACGGGCAAAATCGAAGAGATTGCCGCCCTGGTGCATTTTCTCGCCTCGCGAGAGTCAGGTTTCACCACGGGGCAGTGCTATGACATCTCCGGAGGCCGCGCCACCTACTGACCGCACGGATGGCCGAAGGCGGCAGGTTTTCTGTTACCGCAACGGATCTGCCTGCTTCAGCGCACCACGCTTGACGACTCGCCCTCAGTCACGAAGAGTGTGCGAATCCTTTCCAGGTTAATGTCTTCAAAGGTAGGAATGACGAGATCGGCCAGCGGGACCAGCCTCTCAAAGGGGAAGGTGGAGGCGATGGCCACGCATTTCATCCCGGCGTTCTTGACGGCGCCGATCCCCACATAGGAATCTTCAAACGCCACGGCATCGGCCGGGTCAATGCCCAGATGCGCGGCCGCCTTCAGATAAATCTCCGGATCGGGCTTGGCGTGTGTCACTTCGTCGCCGCTCACCATGGTGCGAAAGTATGGACGGTAGCCGAGCGCGTCCACCACGAATTCAATATTCGTTCTTACTGCTGAAGATGCCACGGCCATGGGAATGCCTGCCGCGTGGCATTCCTTGATGAGTACATCGAGCCCCGGCAGGGGCTTGGCATGCGGCTTGAAGACCTTGCGAAAGGTTTCCTCAATCTCTTCACTCAGCCGTTTGCTTTCCTCGGGCGTCAGGTCCGGCCCCAGGAAATACCGGAAAGCTGTGTCATTCCGCTTGCCAAGGATGAGTTCCGGCAGCTCCTCTTCTTTGTAGCTGATCTTGTGATGGTTGAGGAATTCAATCCACTTCGCGAGGTGATATGGATTGCTGTTTACCAGTACGCCGTCCATGTCAAAGATGGCTGCGGCGGGTAGTTCCAGTTGATTCTGCATTTGCCTCCAGTGCTGCTGACAAGTCCCAATCTTAAATTATGACTGAGGACCGGAAAAACGGGAAGGAGCAACACATCCAATTAACAATTCTGAATTGATTGCTTAGGTATCGCAATCTGAAAATTCCACGCGGCAAGCATTGCCTTGAGGAAACGCGTTATGGCATAAGTCAGCGAACTTGATCAGCCCTGTGCTCACCCGGAATGTGATGACTCTGTGCAGACAGGACATTCTGCTCTCCGGTCTGTTGTGTGTTAGGGGGTCTGATTGGGTTTCTTGCAAGTCTGGGGACTGCCGTTCGCGTCGAGGTAGAATTCCGCGACCGTCCGGTTCCGCAGGAATTCCGGCGAGTAGAGTCTTTCCGCTTCCTGGCCGTATCGTTGCTTTACTTTCTCTGCAAGCCATCTCACATGAGCACAGCCGCAAACCACCAATACCGGTCCCAATTCTTCTCCCACGATTCGGTCGAGCCAGTAGTCTTCTCGTATATCGTCTGCGCGGGTAAGCCGGCACTCTTTGGCACCAACGTCCTGCATGTGAAGTCGGTCGCGTGCCTCCATCTCCAACCGTATTCCCGCGGTATCCCATTCGATAGGACGCATATCGATTTGGATGTACTGTATGCCCAATGATTCAGCGATCTCTTGGGCGATTGTGCCGCAGTCATGTGGTGCCTCCTCGGCGATTAAGGAAACTTTGTGCGAGGTCGCTAGGTGGCGAATGGTCGAACGCAGCTCACTAACGAAGGTCAAGATGGAGGCGTTTGGAGACCCACCCGCCCACTGGATTTCGTGGGAAGTTCCGAGAATCAAATATCTAGGAGTTCCCAACTATATCGCCCCTGCATCTGCTCAATGTGGTCACAATTGGAGGCCACAGCCAATCGGCCCTTTGAATGGCCGCGCGCTTGTTTCCAGTAAGACTGTCCGAGGCCAGGAGCCTCTGCCCTTGGTACTTGAAGGATGCTTTCAGTGCCCCACAGCGGCCGCGCGTTTGCCGATCTCTTCAGCAGACAAATCTTCCTTGTGCGTTGAAATATTCCACTTATGGCCGAAGGGATCGGCAAACATGCCGGAGCGGTCGCCGTAGAACTGGTCTTTTACCGGCCGCAGCTCTCTGGCACCGGCAGCAGTTGCCTGCTTTGCCACCGCATCAACGTCCTCGACATAAAGGTGGATCATCACCGGCGTGCCGCCAAACGACTCCGGCCCGCGGGCATCCATTTCCGGAAACTCGTCGGCCAGCATGATGCGCGAATTTCCGATCTGGATTTCCGCGTGCCCGATTCTTCCATCAGGAGCCGTCATGCGCCCCAGCTCCTTTGCCCCAAATGCCTGCTTGTAGAACTCAATGGCCTTGGCCCCGCCTTTCACAATAAGGTACGGAGTCACCGAGTGATAGCCCTCAGGGATGGGTTTGATGCTGCTGCTCATGATTGCCCCTTTCAGACGTAATTTTGATTCCACAGGTGACTTATAGTGTCGAATGAATTCAATCGATTTGCAACTCGGAGCTCACGATCGAGGTTACTTTGGCAGTGGCCGCAACGCCGCAAGCAGTTTTGCTGCCGGAAGCGTGTTGAGCACATCCTTTTTTTCAAGCCACCCGCGCCGAGCGGTCATCACGCCGTAGCGCATTAGCTGGAAGTATTCCGGGTGGTGGGCGTCGGTAGAGATAATAACTTTCATGCCTCGTTCCTTGGCGAGCCTGACGTGCCGGTCGGCAAGGTCCAGCCGCTCAGGGTTGCCGTTCAATTCGAGAATCACGCCGTGCTTTTTGGCAGCGGCAAAGACCTTGTCCACGTCAAACTGGAATGGGTCACGCCGCAGGATCTGCCGGCCGGTCGGGTGTCCCAGGATTCGCACGTAAGGATTTTCAAGAGCTTTCAGCAGGCGTTGGGTCATCTCGTCGGCCGGCATATTCATGCGTGAGTGGACACTCACCAGTACAATGTCAAACTGCTTCAGCAATTCATCCGGGTAATCGAGCCTGCCGTCGCCCATGATGTCCACTTCCGCGCCGGCCCAGATTTCAATCCCTTTCACCTTTTTGCGCGCGGCATTGATGCGCTTGATGTTCTCAACGGCGCGTTTTTCGTCCAGGCCGTTGGCGATGGTTACGGCTTTTGAGTGGTCGGTGATCAGGATGTACTCATAGTCAAGTTTCTTGGCGGCTTCGGCCATCGCTTCCACGCTGGCCTTGCCGTCTGAAGCGGTGGTGTGCATTTGAAGGTCGCCTTTGATGTCCTTCAACTCCACGAGTTTCGGCAGCTTGCCTTTTTCCGCCGCTTCGATTTCCCCCTGGTCCTCGCGCAGTTCCGGCGGAATCCACTGCAAACCGAATTTCTTATAGACTTCTTCTTCAGTCCGGCTTGCCAGGATTTTATCGCCTTCAAACAGGCCATACTCGCTCAGTTTCCAGCCTTGCTTTTTGGCGCGCTCGCGCAGCGCGATGTTGTGCTCTTTCGAGCCGGTAAAGTACATCAACGCCGCTCCGTACTTTTCGCGCTCCAACAGCCGGACGTCCACCTGCATGCCGTTCTTGAGCTTCACGCTGGCTTTGTCTTCGCCCTTGCCCAGAACCTGCTCGACGCCGGGAAACTGCGAGAAGTGCTCTGCAATCTCTGCGTGGCGGGTTCCTGTCACCAGCAGATCGAGATCGCCTACGGTTTCGCGGCCGCGCCGCAATGAGCCGGCGGGCGTCACCTCTTCAACCTCTTTTTTCTTTTTCAGGTACGCGATCAGCTCCTCGGCGGTTTCGTACGCCGTGTCCAGGCGGAAACGTCCGGCGGAACGTTGGAAAGTCTCCAGCGCCTTCAGGATATTTTCTTCCGTCTTGGCGCTCATGCCGGGCAACCCATGCAGGCGCCCGGCCTTCACGGCCTTTTCGAGGTCCGCGACGGTATTCACGCCCAGTTCCTTATGAAACAGGCGGACTTTCTGCGGTCCCACTCCCTGCAGTTCGAGAAGCTGTAACAGGCTTCGAGGAACTTTCTTCAGCAGGTCCTGGTGATACTGGCACTTGCCGGTTTCCACCAGCTCTTTGATCTTGCCCGCCAGGTCTTCTCCGACGCCGGGAATCTCGGTGAGTTTACGCGAGGGATCGCGGGCGAGAGCTTCAGCGCGTTCGTGAAAATCTTCAATCGAACGTCGTGCGCGGTCATAGGCTGCGGCCTTGAAGGACCATTTCGGGTCCTCCTGTAGGATTTTCATCAGGTTGGAAATTTCTTCAAAGACAGCGGCTATCTCGCGATTTTCCATAGGGGCCTCTTTCGCGTTGAACGTTCCTGGAGCGCCAAGCCATATAGAACGGACGGCTTTTTGCGCCCGGCTCAACCCTCGCCTTGTGTTCGATAACTCTCCCGCTGACACTATGTTAACAGTTCTTTTTGGCGGATGTTTCCTTGCGGGGCTGGTCGGTGTTAGAATCGGCAGTCGTAATACCATGACGTTTCGCCGGCTTGGGCTACAGGGCAAGATCGTCCTCATCATTGCGGTGGCGGTTATCTCCGTCGTCGCAGTTTCAACTTATATCGCCATGCTTCTCACCCGCCAGCTGGTGGAGGAGGACACTTATCGCAAGGCGCTGGCGCAGGCGCGGTCGATTGCCCAGCAACTGGTGGACGAGCACGCTCTTGAAAACCCTCCCATGCTGATGCGTGCCCTTCGGCAGCTGGAGCACGATTTCCCCAGCATTACTCAGGCCGACGTTTTCACCCACCTGCCCCGTCACGAACTGGTTGTTACCACTGATCTGAAAGGGCAAGTCCTCGAGCTCGACAACATCAGCGACATTCAGAACTACAACGACTACCAGCGGGCAGAACCTGACCAGGTCACGATTGACACACCCGATGGTAACTACTGGATCATGGGAACAACCATCCGCCATGACGATCAATCCATCGCATGTCTTAATCTCAAGGTTTCCAAGCTGCACCTCAGTGTGATCACCGAGCGCCTGGTGCTGCGCAACCTGCTGGTGACGCTGGCCGGGCTGGCATTCCTGATTCTGGTGATTCACATATTTTTCCTCCGAAGCATTCGCAAGCCCGTCAAGGAGATGATTCGGGTCATAGATTCGGCGGAAGGGAAATCGCTCCAGGCGCGCGCCCTCGTGCGAAGCCACGATGAGATCGGGCAGTTGGCCGAACGTCTCAACCGAATGCTGGCGCGGGTTGAAAGTTTCAATGCAGAGCTTGGGCAAAAGGTTCAGGACGCAACGTCCGAACTTGCAAGCCGCAACGAGGAGCTGAAGCGCATCAACGAGGAGCTGTTTGAAACACAGAAAACCCTGGCACGCTCGGAACGCCTGGCGATAGCCGGCCAACTGGCCGCGGGTCTCGCACACGAGATCGGCACGCCGTTGAACTCCATTTCCGGCCACGTGCAACTGTTGGCCCGGCAGGGCGTGGGAAGCGCAGCCGGCGCGCGGCGGCTTGAAATCATCGAGCGCCAGATTGACAGCATTGTGCGCAGCGTCAAGCAGCTGCTATCCTGGACCCGCCAGTTTGATCTTCGGCTGGAAAAGGTTGACGTTGCGCAGTTGCTGGAAGACTCCTTGACGCTTTCTTCCCCGGCCCTTCAACACCGCCACATCCGTGTGGTAATGAACTGGACCCGCAGCTGCCCGCCGGTTTATGCTGACCCGGGATACCTTCAGCAGGTGTTTCTGAACCTGATCAACAACAGCATGGACGCCATGCCCACGGGCGGGACCTTAACAACCCGAACTCGTTTTCCCGCTTCTGATCAGGAGAAGGCTGTCGCCATCGAGGTTGAAGATACCGGTGTGGGCATTGCACAGGAAACATTGCAGCGAATCTTTGAGCCGATGTTCACAACCAAGAGGCTGGGGACAGGAGCTGGCCTGGGCCTCGCCATCGCAGAGCAAATCATTCGCCAGCATAAAGGAAGCATCCGGGCTGACAGCGAACCCGGGCGCGGCACCAGGTTTACCATCGTCCTGCCCGTGGGTGCCCCTGAGCAAATTGAGGCGAAGGCCGGCGCGCCTCGTGGTTCCGAAGTTGAATCTCCGGCATAGCACGGGCACGGCACATATCTTACGATCCAGGGACTTATGGTTACTCGAAACGCAAAAATACTTGTGGTTGATGATGATCCCGACACGCGGGACCTGCTTTCTGAAGTTTTGGGAGGAGAAGGTTATCAGGTGGTCGCAGCCTCCGGAGCTGAGGAGGCGCTGGCGGCCGGCAAGGCAGCCAACTTTGAGGTGATTCTCAGCGACATCCGGCTGGGCCCGGAGCTCAACGGCCTGGACGTGTTGCGTGCCTTCAAGTCCATCCAGCCGGATTCAGAAGTCATTCTGATCACCGCCTTCGGATCAATGGAGACGGCCATTGAAGCTGTAAAGGCGGGCGCCTTCGATTACCTTTCAAAACCCTTCAAGATCGAAGAGGTATTGAACCGCGTTGTGCGGGCCCTTGAAAGCCGCAAGCTGGTTCGCGAAACTCGCAAGCAGGCCCCTCCGGAAGATGCACCAGCGGCGGTTTCTTCTCTGGTGGGCCGCAGCCCGGCCATGCTGGAGGTTTACAAAAAGATCGGGATGGTGGCCGACTCCAGGGCCACGGTCCTGATCACGGGCGAGAGCGGGACCGGCAAAGAACTGGTGGCGCGCGCCATCCACGCCAACGGGCCGCGCGCACAGCAGCGCTTTCTGGCCGTAAACTGCGGAGCGTTTACGGAGTCCCTTCTGGAATCCGAGCTTTTCGGCCATGTCCGCGGCTCTTTTACGGGAGCCAGCGTGAACAAGATCGGAATTTTTGAGGACGCCAGCGGCGGCACGGTTTTTCTGGATGAGGTTTCGGAAATGAGTCCCGCCCTTCAGGTGAAATTACTCCGCACACTGGAGGCGCAGGAAGTCCGGCCCGTGGGATCGAACCAGCCGGTCCGCATCGATGTCCGCATGATCGCAGCTTCAAACCGCAATCTGGCTGACCTGGTGGTTGATGGAAAATTCCGCGAAGACCTTTTCTACCGGCTTCGCGTGATTGAGATTGACCTTCCGCCTCTTCGCGAGCGCGCGGAGGATATTCCCCTGCTGGTTGCGCACTTTCTTCAAAAGCTGTCCGCTGAGTCCGGACGTGCGCTCAATCTGTCTCCCGAAGCCCTTTCCGCCCTCATCGCATATGGCTGGCCCGGCAACGTGCGTGAACTGCTGAACACCCTGGAATCCGTGGCGGCGCTCAACCGCTCCGGCGTGATCACTGTCCAGGACCTGCCCGCCAAGCTCTCCTTAGGTCGTAATGATGGAACAAACATCGAAGCCCTGTTCGGGGGAATGCCGTCGCTCGAAGAAATGGGCCGGCGCTATCTGGACTATGTTTTGAAAGTGACCGGAAACAACAAAGCGCAGGCGGCTGACATCCTGGGAATCAGCCGCAACACGCTCTACCGCATGACAAATCGCCAGGCCCCCGAAGACGAAGAAATCTGACCCCGCCGCCTGATTTGCAATCTCCAATCTGCAATCTGAAATTGCAGGGGGTGTCCCCGCGGATGATGAAGAATACTGACCGCGCGCGCCGCGCGTGCCGCCGGCGTTCCGATTTGCAATCTCCAACAAGCCATCTGAAACCGCAGGGAGCGTCCCGCGTCGGCCAAGCCAAAAAATCAAAACCCTCTCCGAGGGGAGAGGGTGGCCCGTCCCGCAAGGCGGGAGGACGGATAAGGGGTGTTCTTGTAGCGGCGGGTTTATCCCACGGCTGTCCAAATTAGGGGAGGGGCTAGGCCGGTGGGATTGGAAAGGCAAGGC
>OBIZ01000027.1_pt1 | contig 26475 bp, 24 predicted proteins | sample 1519801 | NCBI WGS metagenome assembly OBIZ01 (sample SAMN01911456, study PRJEB22533) | soil metagenome | biome: Soil | place: Malaysia | collected 2012-04-30 | depth DG_metagenome m | reverse complement strand
ATTCCGTTCATTTCCGGCAAAGACTCGAGCTCCGGGACGTTTGAATCCGCCGGGCGAAAGATTGACGTTCCCATGACGCTGGCGGTATCGCTGATGGGCCGCGTGCCTGATGTGAAGAAGATTGTGACCAAGGAATTCAAACGGGCAGGGAACAAGCTCGTCCTTGTCGGCGCCACTGGTGCTAACGGCCTCGGTGCCAGCGTTTATGCCGATTTGCACGGCCAGCGCGGCGACCGGCTGTTTGATCCGGGAAATTCCGCGGCAGTCTGCGCCGTGTGGGATTCCGTGCTCGCCCTGCATGGGGAAGGGCGTTACGTTTCAGGCTCGGCCATAGCGGAAGGCGGTTTGTTGCTTCGACTTTTTGAGGCGGCATTCGGATCAGGCCTGGGTGCGAGCATCGAGTTGAACCCGCAGCCAACGGCCTGCCATGAACTGCTTTTTGGAGAATTTGTCGGCACCGTGCTGCTGGAGGTATCGCCCGAAGTCGAGAAAGGCTTGTCAAAGCTGCCAGTGCCGTACCAGACCATAGGCGAAGTCATCGAACAGCCGAAATTGGTCCTGGCCGAGGGCGGCAACACCTTGTGGCGCCAGGGCATTGCGGAACTCGAGGCTGTGTGGAGCAAACCTTTCCGGGAGGTGGTGGAATAGCCGTGTCGAAGATTGCAATCCTCTACTCGCCCGGCACGAATTGCCATGAAGAGACAGCCGCTGCCATTGAGCGTGCCGGCGGCAAAACCGCACTGCTCCACCTGCACGAGCTGCTGGTTGGGCATGACAGGCTTGAGAATTATGCGGCCGCAGTTTTTCCCGGCGGCTTTTCCTACGGCGACCACCTGGCCGCGGGCCGAATCTTTGCCACGCTGATGGTGGCCCGGTTGCGAGATCAGTTGACGGCTTTTCTTGATGCCCAAAGGCCGGTGCTCGGCATCTGCAACGGCTTCCAGGTGCTGACGGAAGCGGGAATCCTTCCTGCGCGGTGTCCCGGGATGCGCGGGATGGCGATGCTTGAAAATCAGTCCTCGCACTTCGAAGACCGGAAAGTGCGACTGCTGGTTACACGCGAAAATTCGATGTGGACCGAAGGCCTGGCGGGGAAAGTTCTCGAAATGCCTTGCGCTCACGCCGAGGGCCGCGCGATGATTCCGGAAAGCGCTATCACTCGGCCGCGCGTGGCGTTCCAATATACCGACGCCGAAAGAAAACCCGCCACGCAATATCCCGATAACCCCAACGGCTCACCCGATGCGATTGCCGGTGTCACCGATGATAGCGGCCTTGTCCTTGGCCTTATGCCACACCCCGAACGAGCCTCACTCCCCGCCCACTATTCACAAGATGGTTTGCATCTGTTCCAGAACCTTGTCCGCTGGCTCAAGCGATAATTCCCAATTGTCAACCGCTACGGGGTCGGTGCTGGCACCTGGCCGGTGGCGTCTGGCTGCAAAGTCAGGCCACAGGAGGCGCAGAAGTGGTCGCCGGCACGAACCGCTCGGCGGCATTGCGGGCAGTTGGGCCGCAGGTTGAACTGGCAGCCCGGGCAGAAATTGAAATGAGCGTTTATGGCACGCCCGCACTGTGGGCAGTCCATGGGCAGCGGCTCTCGCACGACAAAGTAGAGGATCGCTCCGATCAGGTAGGGCACGAGAAGCGAGACGAGGAGCCAGAGCACCGGGCTCATGCCACGGCGCTTTGCGTCTGCCCAAATGTAACCGTAGAACAGCACGACGATACTGAGCACAACCACGACTCCAGTCACAACGCCGAACATCGCAAGCAGCTTGACCGCAACAGGTTTTCCAATAAGGTCATGAGGCACCCCTTCGGGCATGTACAAGGTCACGCCGGCTACCACAGCAAGGGCCAGAAAATATAGTGATAGCAGCAGCCTGACAGGCCATCGCGGAATCACTCGAAGTTCGGCGCGGAATGTGGTTTTTTCGCCGGCCCGCTGTTGCCAGTTGTCCCGAATTCGTCCCAGAAAATCGCCTTGGTTTGACATCTTAGTATCCTCGCTTCCTTCAAATCTCACCGTGGTCCACGGACGCAACACTCATCTTCCGTTTGTTCGAGGCTTCGCCTCCATGCGTCCGTTAAATTCCTCCCGAGCTGCTCTTGCGTTCACCCACAGGATTACCAGTCCGGCAGACGCGGCAGGCACAAGCCACCAGCTGAGGAAACCCAGTTCCCACACAATTCGCGGCAAGGCCAGAGTGGTGCCGAGCCATTCGCACAGCCGCCAGACCAGCGGAGCGCTGGCCACGCCCGCCATCCAGGAAATGGCGCATCCGGCAATCAATGCAACATTCCTGGCTTGCCAATGCCTAAGTTGCGCGGCCTTCTCGTGTACGCAGAGGCTTGTTGACGCCGCCAGCCCGGGTGGAATGGGGACGGAGATTGATTTCAGCACCCGCAACGTTGCCTCTGTGGATGCCGACCGGGAGGCGCAGGACTCACACGTTGCCAGGTGGTCCATCAGCCAGCGCCGATCGTCGGGACCAAGGCCTTCGATCAGATCCTGGTCGATCAGTTGCCGGGCGCGTTCGTGCGAATTGTTCGTGGTGCTCTTCTTCATGGCTGTTCAGCCTCCAGCAACGCGCGGGCTGCATCAAGGCCCCGATAAAGCCGCGATTTCACCGTAGCCAGCGGTATGCGGATGATGGTTGCAATCTCTTTGAGCGAAAGGTCCTCCTGAAAACGCAGCAACAGGACCTCCCGGTAAACAGCAGGCAGGTGGGCCAGTATGGAACTCAACCGGGCCGCGAGTTCAGTGTTTTCGTATTCGGCAAGTGGCGATGCGTCTTTGGAAGATCGCGGTTCATGGGCAGCTCCGCCCCGAGCAGAGTCGATGAGTTCATCCAGGCTGTCCATTTTTCTGCGCCGGCTTGCATCGATCACCAGGTGGCGAGCAATCGAAAAAAGCCAGGAATCAAAGCGAGAAACTCCGTCATACTGATGGCCCCGCGCCAGGACACGCAACCAGGTTTCCTGAAACATGTCGCGAGCGGCTTCCTCGCTGCCTGTCAGGTAGAGAAGGTAGCGGAAGAGGCGGTACTCGTACTGCGCGATCAAGGCCCCAAGCAGGTCAGGGTCCCGCCGCCGCAGGCCGCGTGCCAGAGCTTTGGTTTCGGGTTCCATCGCAAGCGCAAAGAGATGTATCGCGTTGTCCATTCTACCCTCTGCCTTGGTATACGGGGTGCCCGATGAAAAAGACCCCTCACGACGAGAAAACTTCAGGGGAAGATCGATTGGCAGTTCGGGGAAGATTTCGCGAATGCAGGGCCAGTAATTTCACGAGCCGTCAATAGCCGGCAGGCTTGACGAATCCCTCGGTCAGCCGGGATGCAAGCCTGGCGAAGTTGAAAAGCTCGGGCTCGCTCCAATAAGGGCCGACGATTTGGACGCCCAGGGGCAGTCCCTCTTTACCAAGCCCGAGAGGGACGTTCAAGGCCGGATGGCCGGAGGCGTTGAAGCAGGCCACGAAGGGCCACGCGTAGTCGCAGTAAATCATTTCCGTGCCCTCGTAGCGGAGTTTGCTCCCGACCCTGGTTCTCGCGTAGGCCGGGCCGAAGGCGCCAGGGCAAATCAGGAAATCGTAGTCATTAAAAACATGTTCCCACCTTGAGATGGCAATGCTCCTGCGAAGCATCATTTCGCCATAGTGGTTGGCCGACATTCTGAACGCTTTATCAAAATCCTTTTGATGTTTCTTCAAGCCTCTGAGGACCTTTGAATTCAGATCCATCTTCAATAGGGGTCGTACAAACCAGGGAACGCCTTGGGCAAGCATGTAAGGGAAAATGCCCATCCACAGGTCGAGCGATTCTTCGTGCAGGTTCCCCTCCGGCGCCCGGTTTTCTACTCGGCAGCCGTGTTGTTCCAGCTTGTCCGCCAGTCCCCTGATCGCTGCGCTGACCGGCGTGCTCACGGGATGATCAGGCCAGCCATCCAACCAGGCGACCTTGTAATCGGACAGCGATTTCCTGGTGGAAGTACGCCATTCGATGCGGGGGATGTTCCTGTCGCTTTCGTGAGGACCGACAATGACCTTCCAAAGGGTCTCGACGTCTTCGAGAGTTCGGGCCAGGGGACCAGCCTGCGCCAGGTGCACGATGTAGGTCCGGGCATTTTGGGGTAGAGGAATGTTCCCGTGGAGGGGGACCGTCTTCTCCGTTGGCTTCAATCCGTATAGACCACAGAAATTCGCCGGGACGCGAATCGATCCTCCCAGATCACCCCCCAACTCAAGGGGCGAGAAGCCTGCCGCCACGGCTGCGGCCCCACCGCCAGTGCTGCCACCCGGCGTGCAATCGGTGTTGTAGGGATTCTTTCCTTCTGGATAGATGTCGCCCCACACCTGGTAGTCCACCAGAAACCGCGGTACGTTGGTATGACCCAGGATTACGGCGCCGCTCTTGCGAATCCGGTCCACAACAACCGCATCCTGCGGCGCAACAAAATCCTTGTGCATCTTCGCGTTGATAGTGCTTTTCTTTCCCCGAATCCAGAACTGCTCCTTGATGCTGACCGGAACCCCATGCAGCGGCCCCAGGAATTTCCCCTCCCGGGCCTGCTGGTCGCGTTCGGCGGCAACAGCCAGGGCTTCCTCCTCAAACAATGCCACAAAGGCGTTCAATTCACCATTGTGCTGCTTGATGCGGTCCAGATGCTCTTTTACGATTTCAACGCTGGTAGCCTGCCCCTCGCGAATTAACCTTGCCAACTCGCAGGCTGATCGGTAAATGTATTGCGGCATAGAGTCTCCCTTTAAACTTCCATAAATTCCCCGGATTTCTGATTAGAAACCTCCGAAACCTCGGGAACATACACCATGGCCGACCCGGAATGCAATGGTTAGTGGGAATCGTGTCACTACAATAAAAGATTGTCTACCGGAACCCGCCCCATTGCAGGTAGGCGCGGAGGAGAGCGTCCCCGCCGATGCTGGCATAGAGGGCGGCTACACCGAGGAAGCTTCCGTAGGGCCACTTGTGGTTGCGGAATTTTGAGCTGATAACCGTCAGGGGAATGGCGATAAACGATCCCAGCAGCGAGCCGAGGAGAATGGTCATCAGGGTCAGCGGTGGGCCATAGAAGGTTCCCACCAGGAGCATCAACATCACGTCGCCAAACCCCAATCCCTCCTTGTGGCGAAGGTGGTAGAATGCCTCGCCCACGACGAAAAAGAGGCCACCGCCGATCGCGGCGCCGGCCAGTGCCCCAATGCCGGATAGAAGAAGACCAGAAGGAAAAATTCCCCAATTTGCCAGCAGCCAGCCGACTGGACGGTTGTCCACCTGGGTTATCAGGCTGAACGCCAGGCCCAGCGCGATGCCGGGCACGCTGATCTTGTGCGGAATGCGTCGATCGAGCAGGTCAGTGAAAATCAGGACGATCATCAGCATGGCGAAAATCAGACCCTTTGCAAACTCGATGGTGAGGCCGTATCGCCAATATTGCAGCAGGAAGACAACGGCGGTGAGAATTTCGACCAGCGGATAGAGCAGGGAAATACGCTGGCCGCAATCGCGGCAACGCCCGCGCAGGAGAACGTAGCTGAGGACGGGAATATTGTGGTACCAGCGGATGTTGTGACCGCAGCCAGGGCAGTGCGATCCAGGAGTGATGACAGATTCGCCGCGCGGCACCCGCACGATGCACACGTTAAGGAAACTGCCGAAAATCAGTCCGAACAAGCCCACAATCGTCTGGATCATCTGTCCGCTCGCATTCCCTTTGGAAACCTATGACTGCTTCGGCTGCACGGGGCCCATCAGCTGCCGGTAAAGCGCCTCCGTTCGCTCAACCATAATATCGGCTGAAAACATCTTTGAGCGTAGTCGCGCGTTGTTTCCCAGTTCTTTCAGCCGCGCGGGATTGGTGGCCGCGGCGGCAATCGCTTCTGCAAGGGTATCGGGCGATTCCGGCGCAACTATCCAGCCGGTCGAGCCCTCTTCCACAATCTCCGGGAGCCCGCCGACGCGCGTGGCGATCACGGGTAGAGCATGAGCCATGGCCAACAAAGCGGCCGAACCAAGTCCCTCCGAGCGCGACGGCATGATATAAACATCGAGCCCGGAGAAGAACTCGAAAAGGTTCTCCTGATAACCTGCCAATAATACCTGCCCACTTGCCACCGCGGCCGCAAGGTGCGACGTTGCAAGGTCCTCAGCAGAGATGTCGCCGCCCAAGACCAGTTTCCCGTTGGGCAGGCGATCGGCAAGAATTTCCAGGGCCTTGATCGCCAGGTCCTGTCCTTTCTCTTCGCTGATGCCTCCCAGGTGCCCTATGACGAAATCACTTTCGCCCAGTCGCCATCGGGCTCGCGTTGCGTGGCGCGACGCGGCGTCGGGAACGCGCTCGGGAATCTCGATGCCGTCAGGAATCACGTTGATCATCTTTGGCGGGATGCCCGTTTCTTCCAGGATTCGGGCGATGAATTGCGATACAGCAACAACGGCGTGGCATGTGTGCTTGTATTTCAGACGATAGTCGAGGCGGCGTTTGGGAAGATACGTGACTCGCCGGGTTGCAACACGGCGCACATGCGTTCCGAGCGACGCTATCCATGCAACGGACTGTCCCACGCCGTCGTGGGCGTGCAGGAGCATCAGGCCGTCCTGATGAAGCCGACGACGAAGTTGGCGGATTCCTTTGATGTGTCTGAAGTCCTCCCGCGGAAGGCCAAGAACCTGAAAGCCATCGGACGTTGCGCTGCGGTAAAGCTCGCTCTCCTGCGGGCACACGATCAGTTGCGAATGACCACGGGCGCGCAGGCCTTGCGCCAGCAACAAAAGCTGGCGCTGGCCGCCGCGAAGCACGAGGCCCGTATCGACATGTCCGATGCTGAGTGGTGTGTCCGGGCTCAATGCCTGCCTTTTCCACCGGCCTGGAGTTCTGCAAGCTTCCCGTATTTGCGACGGACGTAGCGAGCTGCCATCCAGGCAATCAGAAATCCGGGCGTGCCATCGAGCACTCCCAGCCGGAAAAAGTAAGTGTGGATGAATATCCAGGGTGGCGCCAGCAGCCGACGTGCGAAACCCACGCGATCGCCGTGCTCGAACATTTCCCGAGCAGCCAGCCCTGTATAAAACTCGATTCGGTTGCGATGGTCGGCCAGCGAATCGCAGGTGTAGTGGAGGATGTGGCCGTTGAGCGTCTCCACAGGACCGTCGGCCATCACCGACTCATGCACGTAGTCGCCCGCCCATCGAGCCCTGCCGCGGTGAAACAAGCGGATTTTCCAATCCGGATACCAGCCCGAATGCAGTATCCACCGCCCAAGATATTGTGCGCGCCGGGCGAATCGGTAAGCCCCAACGCCTGGCTTAGAATGTTTCCACTCACGGATAGCGGCACGGGCCTCTTCGTCGAATTCCTCGTCGGCGTCCAGGCTAAGGACCCAGTCGTGGCTGGCCTCACGCACGGCAAAGTTCTTTTGCGCGGCAAATCCCTCCCAGGGGTGCGTGACGGTCCGGGCACCGAGCTCAGCTGCAATCTTCACGGTTTCATCCGTTGAGCCGGAGTCGACCACCAGGATTTCGTCGGCGCAATCGAGTGACCGGATAGCGCGGGCGATGTTCGTGGCTTCATTGCGCGTGATGATGGTGGCTGAAATGGGCGGCATGTTAAGGGGTCAAATTTACTTCCGTATCGTCGCTCTAAGACCCGATTTTGCCCTGCTGATTGTCTCCGATAGCGATTTCGGTCCACCCCGGACTGAACAAGCAGACGGAGACGATCAAAACACTGGCCCAAGCCGGGCTTTTCGGGCACCTTCTGGGAGGCTTCTTACCCCTCACGGAGCTTGATCCCGGTCTCAAACATCTCCCGGTACTTATCGGGCAGGGCACACGGGCGGCCCTCGCGATTCACTATCACGTGCGTGGTTTCGCCCTCCGCCAGCAGAACATTATCCGACTGACGATAAATCTGGTATCCGAAAATCAGGACGCGGCGCCGGGCCGCGCGCAGGCACGTTCTGACAACAACTTCATCGTCGTAGTGCGCGGAGGCTTTGTACCGGCAGCTGGCCTCTGCGACGATGATGCAGAGGCCGTCCTCGCGCTCCATGTCGCGATATTCAAAGCCATGCCGCCGGCAGAATTCGCTCCTGCCGATTTCGAACCAGACCAGGTAGTTGGCGTAATACACCACTCCCATCTGGTCGGTCTCAGCGTAGCGAACCCTAAAGCTTGTCGAAACCCATTCCGTAGGGACTTCCGTCGTCATCGAGAAACCCTTCTTGCCCTTCATACTTGTAATGACCTGGTTGTGAGGCCCGTCAAAGTCGAAAACTACTCGCGATATACAAATCAATGTATTACATCAAATTCTTAAAGTATTACATAAGTGGATTTCCAGCGTCATCAACGGGGTATTTTATGACCAGTTCAAGCGAACGGCAAAAGCTTCTATACACGGGCTCAACATAAGTTCGGAAGACCAGGTTGCCGTTCATGGTCATACCCTCATCGGGCGTGCGCCCTTCCTGGATGGCAGAAAGAAAATCCGCCGCGTCGGCCCAGGTCAGGGTCATGTCGGGCAAACGCGCCGGCCGTCGCTCAAACTGTACCTTGCCCCGGTCCAGGATGATCGTCCATTCAAAATTCCAGTCTTCAAGCACCCAGAGCGTTTCCAGGCGTGCTTCGCGAATGTGCTGACGTACGGAGCGGTCCCGGCCCGTCAGGACAAACGCCTGCTGGATCAGTCGGCGTGCTGCTCGCTTTGAAATTGATGGTCGGTCAGGCACGTTTAAATAAGAGACTATACCAGAACGCGGCGCAAAATGCGGAGCCGCAGTATGCATTTCAGCCTTTGCCAATGCCCTGTTACAGCGTGGCCGATAGCGCCGATCGAAGCTTTCAGGTGTATACTACCGCCTTCCCTGCAGGAGGCCGACAATGCGAGTGCCCAGGAGTTCACGCCGCACGTTCCTGAAAAGCACAATTGCAGGCGCTACGGTAGCTTTGGGAGATCTTCAAGGCCTGGCGCTTGCGGCTGAGGTGCCTCCTTCGACTGTCCAAGCTCCAGCGGGGCCATCGAACGAAACGCAGGCAAACGCGCCTCTTGGCAATTCGACCAAGTACACACGCGGAATTGGGGTGTACCCAGGAAACCCTGTCGAAGATTTCTCCCCCGAGCTTATCCTCGATACCTCAAACACCTATCGTAACCTGGCGCTGCTACGACCTGCCTATCATTCCAGCAGCTACGACTACAACCTGACGGCGCAGTTGGTGACCGACGGTATCAAGGACACACGCCTCCCCACATGGGTGGAGACTTCAGGGAACTCTATCGGGACGCTTCCTAAAGCGGAGCGGGAATTCTTCCTCGACCATAATGCGACCAGCACAGTTACGTTGCGTGGCCCACGCGCATGGGTGCAGCTCCGGCTGGGTGGCGGTGAAAGCGTCCCGAAAGTTGACCGGATAGACTTGCTGGCGGTTCTGACTGCGCGTGGGGTAAACCCGGCCGAGGTCAGTTTCAAAGTGTCTGTTTCCGATGATGGTAGGACATGGAACAAAACCGGAAGTGTGCCGGCGCCCGTGCCCGCTTCGCGCGCTGGCTACCCGCCGGAGTTTGCACGGAACGGATTTCTCTTCAAGCCTTCCATCCCCCTCAATCCTGTCTCGCAAAGCCGTTACTACCGCGTTGAGTTTGTTGCCGCCAAAACTCCGCTGCCGGCCTTTGGCGTGGAGTGGGGGATTGGCGTGGTGGCGTTCTTCAACGACGGCCAGCGGGTGGAGGTCGGAGGACCATATAACTTTACCAGCGCCTGGATGAGCGCTGGGCTGGGCGAGGAATGGGTTTACGTTGATCTGGGGACGTCGTGCGAGTTCGATCGGGTTGCGCTGCACTGGATTGCCAAGGCAGCGGAAGGGTCGATTCAGATTTCAGATGACGCGGAGATTTGGCGAGACTTTGAGCTGCTGCCCGGCGGAACTGACCTGGTCGATGACATCAAACTAACTCAGCCCGTCAAGGGAAGATACGTGCGAGTACTGATGACGCGCCCCACGTCAGCAGACGGCTATATCCTGAGCGAAATGGAGGTCTACGGGCGCGGCGGATTTGTCGCCCAGCCAAAACCAGCCCCGGCACCCGAGCCCGACGGACGCATTGACCTTGCGGGCGGCAACTGGCGGCTGCAACGGGATTCACAGGTGAAGGCTAACGGTGAAGCACTTTCAAAGCCCGAGTTTGATGACGGCGATTGGATGATCGCCACAGTGCCCGGCACCGTCCTCTCGTCTTACTTGAACGTAGGGGCAATACCCGACCCAAACTACGGCCAGAACCAGTTGCACATCTCGGATTCATTTTTCTACGCTGACTTCTGGTACCGCACCGAATTCGAAACGCCGAAACTCTCCCGCGGTCAACATACGTGGCTGAATTTTGACGGCATCAACTGGAAGGCAGAGATTTATCTGAACGGAGAGAGGATCGGGCGCAGCGACGGCGGCTTTACGCGTGGGCGCTTCGATGTCACAGAGCATCTGGCGGCGGGCGAGAAGAACACGCTGGCTGTTCGCATCATCAGGAACCACACGCCGGGCAGCGCGAAGCAGAAGACTTTTGCTTTGGCGGGCCACAACGGCGGAGCGTTGGGGCTTGATAATCCCACCTTTCACGCCTCTGTGGGCTGGGACTGGATATCCACCATTCGCGGGCGTAACACCGGGATCTGGAATGATGTGTATCTCATCACCAGCGGCCCGGTCACGATTGAAAATCCATGTGTGACTACCACGCTGCCTCTGCCAGAGAATTCGAGCGCCGATGTGAGTGTCGAAGTCGATCTCGTCAATCATGAAACAAAGGCTGTAAAGGGGACGCTCCGTGGCATTCTTGGTGATGTCAAGTTCGAGCAGAAAGTCAAAGTGGAACCCTCTGCCACCACCAGGATCAAACTCGACCCTTCCACTCATCCCGCACTACGCCTTCAGCATCCAAAACTCTGGTGGCCGGCAGGATACGGTGAGGCAAACCTCTATGATCTGACGTTGGAGTTTGAAGGGCCCCACAAGCTGGTTTCCGACGCCAAGTCGATGAAGGTGGGTATCCGGCAGATGACCTACAGCAAGGAGGGCGGAAAGCTGCGGATGTGGATTAACGGCAGGCGGCTGGTGCCGAAGGGCGGCAACTGGGGCTTCAGTGAATCCATGCTGCGCTACCGCGCCCGCGAATACGATGTGGCGGTGCGTTATCACAGCGACATGCATTTCAACATGATCCGCAATTGGGTGGGGCAAATTGGCCGGGATGCATTTTATGAAGCCTGCGACCGGCATGGCATGATGGTGTGGCAGGACTTCTGGCTGGCCAACCCATGGGACGGCCCGGATCCTGCGGATGACGACTTGTTTCTCGCGAACGCGCGTGATTTCATCCTGAGGATCCGCAATCACCCTTCCATCGGGCTGTACTGCGGGCGCAACGAGGGTGACCCTCCTCAGCGCATTGAAGAGGGTTTGAGCAAAATGCTGGCGGAGATGCACCCGGGCATCCAATACATTCCAAACTCTGCCGAAGGCGTGGTGAGTGGCCACGGCCCTTATACCGCAATGCCGCTCAGTTATTACTTTGGCTCTGGGGCGAACACCACGCTCCACAGCGAACGCGGCATGCAAAACATTCCGCCCATTGAAAGCGTTCAACTTATGATGCCGAAAAAGGCGTTGTGGCCACAGGGGCTTGACTGGGGCTTGCACGATTTCTGCCTTCAGGGGGCAGCCAACGGCGCGTCTTACCGGAGCGTGATTGAAAATAGCTACGGCGGTGCGACGGGCGCGGAAGAATGGGTGGCACTGGCGCAGTTTGTCAATTACGAAGGCTACCGCGCCATGTTCGAGGGCCAGAGCAAGTACCGCATGGGCCTGCTGATCTGGATGAGCCATTCCTGCTGGCCTTCTTTCGTGTGGCAAACCTACGATTATTACTTTGAGCCGACCGCGGCCTATTTCGCAGCCAAGAAAGGATGCGAGGCGCTGCATATCCAGTGGAACCCGGTTGGCGAAAGCGTCGAAGTGGTCAATTACAGCGGCGGAGATGTGCAGGGTTTGAGTGCCCACGTTCAAATCCTGAACATGGAAGGCACTCAGCAATGGACGAAATCTGCCATACTTGACAGCAAGGAAGACAGCACGGCTTCCTGCATCAAGATGGAGTATCCGGCAGGGCTTACGCCCATTCACTTTCTGCGGCTTGGGTTGACGCACCAGGGCACGGTGATCTCGAGAAACTTCTATATGCGGCCTCGAGAGGTTGGCAACTATCGCGCCATTCGCGAACTACCCACGGTCAATCTTGAGGTTACAACTGGTGTGCAGCAACTGGGCAGTCGCTGGATAATAGCGGCCAACCTGCGCAATCTGTCGTCACACCCCGCGCTTATGGTGAGGGTGAAAGCTGTCCGCGAAAAGACGGGCGACCGCATCCTCCCGGCCATTTATAGCGATAACTATCTGGCGCTGATGCCCGGTGAGATGGAAGGCATTCGGGTCGAACTGGCCGATGCCGATGCTCGGGGCGAGCGACCACGAATTGTTGTGGAAGGGTTTAATGTAGGAAAAGTTAAAGAAGCTTAACGAGATGTGCCGCCACATACAGAACCTTTCACCAGAAATTCCAGGTCTGCTATATTAGCCAAGGTTATGAATGAAAGTTCCACTGCAATACCTGAAAACAATTCAATTAATGACGGCCTGATGCGCGGCTTCTGGTACCCTGCAGCTCGCAGCAATCGTGTGCGGGGCAGGGAATTGCGCACCGCACTGCTGCTGGGAATCCCGCTCGTGCTTGGTCGCAACGCAAAGGGTGAAGGATTTGCCCTCCGTGACGCCTGCCCTCACCGCGGCATGCCACTCTCAGAGGGAAGATTTGATGGCCACGCCGTTGAATGCCCCTATCACGGGTGGGTTTTTGAAGGCAAGACCGGCCAGTGCCAGGCCATTCCGTCGCTGACGGCGCGCGACAAGCTGAAAGTTGATCGCGTTTTTGCAACCAGCTTTCCGTGCGAAGAACAGGACGGCTATTTCTGGGTTCATATTCCTGATCCTGAGCAGAGGAATGAGAAAGTGCCTGCCGCTCCGCGCCTACCCACCTTCAGCGATAGCTATCGATTGGAGCACCTGGAAGCGGAATTGCCTTGCCATGTGGACCACGGCATCATCGGCCTGATGGATCCTGCACACGGCCCGTTTGTACATCAGGCCTGGTGGTGGCGCAAGCGCAGCAGCATCCACGAAAAAGAAAAGATATTTGAGCCCATCCCGAACGGCTTTCGAATCAAGAGCCATTCGCCATCAGCCAACAGCGCTGCCTACAAACTGCTGGGCGTCTACGGCGAACCCGTCACAACCACCATCCAGTTTGTACTGCCCAACATGCGGTTTGAAGAAATCCACTGCGGCAAATACTGGTTTTCAAGCCGCACCACTGTAACGCCCATCACTGCCTCAAAATGCCGGATTGACGTCTGCGCGGCCTGGAACGCTTTCCGCCACGTACCTTTTTTCACTTCGATCCTTCGTTTCTTTGGGAACCTGTTCGTCGAACAAGACCGTCAAACCATGGTGAAGCAGGCGGAGGGGCTGAAATATAATCCGCCGCTGATGCTGATCGATGACGCCGATCGCCCGGCCAAATGGTACTTTGCGCTGAAGGCCGCTTACCTCAAATCCAAACAAACCGGCCAGCCGATGGAACACCCCATCGAAGGGCCTACGGCCTTGCGTTGGCGGAGTTGATTATGCATGGAAATGCATAGAAATCCGCTCGTCTTCCGTCGATTGACTTTCAAAATTGCTGGATGGAAGGTCGAGCATTTAGGCGTCGTCTTGTAGTAAGTGCCGCGACTTATTGTTACTCTTCCGTCAGCTTCTTAATAATCGACTTGGCTAGTCCTTCATGGATCTCGGTATGACGGGGGACAGGCTGTGATTTCCTGGTTTTCGGGTTCGAATACCAGTCGTGGCTCGCCCCGTGACGGACGAGCACACAACCAACCTTCTCCAGTTTCTTGATAAGGTCGCGTCGCTTCAATCCGTCAGTACCAGATCTTCGACCTTTCGCACGTATGGGACCTCTCCTGAACCGAGGTCCGCAAGCAGGTCTTTCAGATTTTTGGTCAATTCTTCCTTGGACAACCCCTGCGTGACGTAATCGGGATAGTCATTAATAAAACCGAGAAAGTAGTCGCCATCTCGCCAGTAAGTAAACTTAGTCGTCTTCATGCCGGACCTCAAAGAGCTAATGCCCTACGAAGAGGATAGGATACTTTCTGCCAGATTTCCACGCCTCTGAGCGCTCCGTGGGCATGATAGGTTTGACCAAAGGGCCGCACGCATGCTTTTACTCGTGTTAAATTTTGGTCTTCAATGTTCTTATTGCCCCCGCCACTGTGGTTTGCGCTTTTCGAGAAATGCTGCCAGTCCTTCGTGGAAATCTTCGGTCTTGCGAACGCGGGCGCTGGCTTCAACAGCTATTTCGGTTTGGCGGTCGAGTTCTTCTTCAGAGAAATTCACCAAGAGTCGCTTGGTGTGGCTAAGGGCCACAGGGCTCATCTCTGCGAGAGACCGGGCTAGTTCCAGGGCACGGGGCATCAGCTTTTCAAGGTCGATCAATTCATTAACAATTCCCATAGACTGTGCTTCGGCTGCGCTGAAGATGCGGCCCAACAGCAGCAGGTCACGCGCCCGCTTCTCACCGACTTGCCGGATTACATATGAAGACACCAGGGCCGGAATAAAGCCCACGCGAACTTCCGTATATCCGAACTTCGCCTCAGGCACCGCCAGCGTAAAGTCGCACACGGTTGCAAGGCCGCAACCGCCCGCGATGGCAGGACCGTTCACTGCAGCGATGGTTGGCTTTGGGAAGGAGTACAGCCGCCGAAACAAGGTTGCGATGAGGCGGGCGTCATCGACAATCTCGGCATCAGATTGCGAGCGGAAATCCTTGAGCGCTTGCAAATCCATCCCGGCACAGAAAGCATTGGCCGCTCCGGTCAGGATCAAAACTTTCGCCGAACCTTTCTCAGCCTCATCCAAGGCTTCTAGTATCTCTGCGATCATCGTATGGGTGATTGCATTGCGTTTTTCTGGACGGTTGAGTGTGAGAACTGCAACAGCGTCAATGGTTTGGAGTGCTATGCTTTCGTAAGCCATTATCTTGGTCCTGCCTGTCTACTCTGCATAGTGTTTGCGAATTTCATTCGTTGCATCGACGGCGGAAAGCAGGGCCCACGGCTCGATGTTGGCCTCGGCGCCTTGTTCGGCCAGAGTGGAAACCACGATTTCAGTTGGAATGTTACCCACAAGCTCGTCGCCGGCAAAAGGACACCCGCCGAGGCCGGTTAGCGCCGAATCAAACCGGCGGCAGCCAGCTTCATAGGCGGCGAGAACTTTTTCCGCGGCCCCCTCGGCGCGAGCGTGAAGATGGACGCCGAGTTCCATATCTTTTGTGAAAGGTTTTAGGTGACGGAAAAGATCACCTGCTTCTTTGGCAGTTGACACACCCACGGTGTCAGCCAGGGATACGGTTTTCACGCCACAGTCTTTCAGCCATTCCAGTGCATCTTCCACGATCTCGGGGCCCCACGGCTCGCCAAAAGGATTGCCGAAGGCCATTGAGATATAGACCACAAGGTCGCGCCCGACCTTCCGCGCCTCGCGCTGTATGCTTTCAACAAGTTCGCGCGATTCCCGCAGGGACATATTAGCGTTCTGCCGCCGAAAATTCGCTGAGATTGAGTAAGGATAGCCCAGCGTTGTCACTTGCGGCGTGGCAAGGGCGCGTTCCAGGCCCTTTTCGTTTACGACAATGCCGATGACTTCAGTCAGCGTGCCGTTTGTTGTTGCCTGCAGTGCTTCCGCCAGGCGCGCCATCACCTGTTCGCTGTCCGCCATCTGCGGAACCAACTTGGGCGATACGAAGCTGACGGCGTCCAGATGTCTGAACCCTGAGCGCAACAGCCTTGCAAGGTAGTCCGCCTTTACGTCTGTTGGAATATTCTTTTCCAGCCCCTGCCATGCATCACGCGGACACTCGATAATCTTGACCTCTTCCATTCTCCTTCTTTCTAAACATCCTATTGGACGCTAATCATTCGAAAAGTGAACTCACACCAGGGCGCGGAGGAATAAACCTACGGGAGCCGTTTCAACCTCTTCCGGAACGCAACGGCCAGCAGTACGAACACCAGCCCGACCCAAAAAGCAAGGCTTGAGAGCAGAGCCGTATCCGTAACTGCATAGCCGCCAAATGGAATACTGAAAAAGTGTCCCACGCCGCGCGCTCGTGCCATCCAGATCCCGGAGAAAAGGTACGCCAGCCCGCCCAGCGGCACGGCCACAAGCAAAATGCCAATGAGACTGCGAGCGACCCTCCAGCGGGCCCCGCGCCCGGTGCTCGCGATCAGATAGATTCCGACGGCCAGCGGCAGCGCAAGTAACAGAATAAATGGGTCCATGTTGAGTGACGCGTCCGGTCACGTTTGCAGCACGCCGGTCTTGAATTCTTTTATCTCAGGGTTCATGGATGCCGCTTCAAGGGCCCAGACCAGCGCGTCACGCGTTTGTGCCGGGTCAATGATGGCGTCCACCCACAGGCGCGCTGCGCCGTAGCGCGGGTCAGCCTGGTGCTCGTAAGTTTCCTGAACCGATTGGAGCATTTCCCGCTTTTCTTCTTCGCTCAACTTCTTCCCACTTCGCTCCAACTGTTTCATCTTGATTTCCACCAGCGTGCCTGCGGCGGCATCCCCGCTCATCACGGCATATCGAGCCGTAGGCCATGCAAAGACGAACCGAGGATCATATGCCCTGCCACACATTGCGTAATGGCCCGCGCCAAAGCTTCCCCCGCAGATTACTGTGATCTTGGGGACGACGCTGTTGGAGACGGCATTCACCATCTTGGCCCCGGCGCGGATAATGCCGCTCCACTCTGCTTCCTTGCCCACCATGAAGCCATTTACATCGTGAAAGAAAATGAGGGGGACGTGGTTCTGGTTGCAGTTCATGATAAAGCGCGCTGCCTTATCTGCCGACTGCGTATAGATTACGCCGCCAAAATGCATTCTCTTCTCACCACGTTCTCGGGAAACCGACTGTACAGTCTTCTTCTGATTTGCCACAATGCCGACGGCCCAGCCGCCAATCCGCGCGTAGCCGCACAGCAAAGTCTGGCCGTACTCCGCACGGTATTCCGTAAAGCTGCTCTCATCGACAACTCGAGCCAGAATCTCTCGCATGTCATACTGTGCTGTGGGTCCCCCCGCAAAAATTCCATAGATTTCATCTGCTGCGTACGCCGGCGGTTTCGCTTCCTTCTTGTCAAATGGCGCCAGGGACTTGTGGCCGAATCTGTCAACCAATTCTCGAATCTTGGCAATGCAGCTTTCGTCGTTTCGCTCGCGAAAGTCGATGGTGCCGCTGATCTGCATGTGCATTCGGGCGCCACCCAGTTCCTCCGGGGAAGTTTTCTGTCCAATGGCTGCCTGCACCAGTGCCGGGCCGGCCAGGAACAACCCACTGCTGTCGGTCATCAGGATGTGGTCGCACATCACCGGTAGGTAGGCGCCGCCCGCCACGCACATACCCATAATGGCGGTAATCTGAGGAATGCCCATGGCGCTCATGATGGCGTTGTGGCGGAAAACGCGCCCAAAGTCGTCGGTGTCGGGGAATACGTCTTCCTGCAAAGGTAGAAAGATGCCTGCCGAATCCACCAGGTAAATGGTGGGGAGGTGATTGTCGATGGCAATCTGCTGCGCGCGCAGGACCTTCTTGGCGGTCATGGGGAAGAATGCACCAGCTTTCACCGTGGCGTCGTTCGCCACAACCATCACCAGCCGCCCGTGAATTCGTCCGAGCCCAGTGATGACACCAGCAGCGGGAGCCCCGCCCCACTCCTCGTACATTTGAAAGGCGGCGTAAATGCCCAGTTCGAAAAAAGCGCTTCCGGGATCGATCAGGAGGGCGATACGCTCCCGGGCCGTTAAACGTCCCTTTTTGTGCTGGTACTCAATCGCCTCTCCACCGCCACCCTCGCGGATGATTTCCTCCTGGTTCAGGATTTCGCCCATCAAGTCCTTCATCCGGCGAGTATTCGCCTCGAAGTCCTTGGACCTGGGGTTGATTTGACTTTTAAGGACGGAACTTGGCAATGTGGTTAGCCCTCCGTAACAGCGCCACCACACAAAGAGTCATGGCGCGGACGATTGCGGTTGTTCACTGGTGATTATCGCTGCGAAAGCTCGCCCTTCGCCACCTTTGCATTGAAGTCTGCGGATTTCCCGCGAGGCACGGTCACGGCCTTCCAGTCATTCCCGGCGAAATGCTTGGCCAGATAAATGATCTGCCCGATGTGGGAGCAGTAATGGCCAATTTGGCGGTTGATTGCCTGCATCACGGAGTGCGGCTCTGTCCGAATCAGGACGGTCCGGGCAAGGTCGGCATCGCTGAGGGGGGTAAGAGCGCCAAATACGTAACCCCAGCCGGTCTCCCACATTTCCATCACTTCGGCCCGTGTCTGAGGCGGAGCTTCAAATTCCGTTTCGCGATTTCGGTCGGGCTTTTCCCCGTCCGAGGTCAGGAAATCGGAAAATCGAGACCGCATGTTGCCCGCCAGGTGTTTCACGATAATGGCAATCGAATTCGATTCTGCGTCGAGAGATTTGGCAAACGCTTCGTCGGGGATCTGGTCCATCGCACGTTCTGCAAGCCGTTTATACTGGCGAAGGAGATCAAGGGAGTCCTTCAGATAGGATGTCGTGAACTCGTGGGCCATTCAGCCCCCTTTCCTGCATTCTCAGCAATGACTGCTATGCCGCCTGTTTTACATGGCTGCGGATGAAGTCCACAATCTCCTGCGTGGAGGCGCCGGGCTGGAACACGGCCGCGACCCCGGATTCTTTCAAGCCGGTGATATCTTCATCCGGGACGATGCCGCCCACAATGACCAGGACGTCCTCCATGCCGGCGCCGCGCAACAACTGGCATATGCGCGGAATAATGGTGTTGTGCGCCCCGGACAGGATCGAAATGCCGACCACATCCACGTCTTCCTGCACGGCGGCATTTGCAATCTGTTCCGGAGTCTGCCGCAATCCGGTATAGATGACTTCCATGCCAGCGTCACGCAAGGCGCGGGCCACAATCTTGGCGCCTCGGTCGTGGCCATCGAGTCCGGGCTTGGCGACAATAATGCGAATCCTTCGGTCAGGCATGCCAGTGAGCCATTAAGCAAATTCAGCGGAAAGCCGGTTCCTCATAGGTTCCGAAAACTTTGCGCAGGACGTGGCACATTTCGCCCAGCGTTGCATACGACCGCACGCATTCCAGAATGTAAGGCATCAGGTTTCTGTCCGTTTTGGCGGCGCCGCCCAGTGCCTCAAGCGTTCGCTGGACATGGGCGCTGTCGCGTTTTTTCTTCAGCTTCGCAAGCTTCTCGCGCTGCCGCCTGGCAATCGCCTCGTCGATCACCAGAATATCAACCGGGCGGTCTTCTTCGGTGACAAAATCGTTCACGCCAACAATAATCTTTTCCTTCTGCTCAACGGCGCGCTGGTAGGCGTAAGCGGCTTCGTGGATTTCGTTTTGCGGAAAGCCCTTCTCGATAGCTGTCACCATGCCGCCCATGGCATCAATCTTGTCGAAGTATTCGTAGCAAGCTCTTTCGGTATCCAGCGTCAGTTTTTCGAGGAAGTACGAACCGCCCAGCGGATCGGCCACGCTGGCCACGCCGCTTTCGTGGGCAATCACTTGCTGAGTTCGCAGGGCCACCGTTGCAGCGTGCTCCGTGGGCAGCGCCCAGGCCTCGTCCAGTGAATTGGTGTGGAGCGACTGGGTGCCGCCCAGCACACCTGCCAGCGCCTGGATGGCTGTCCTCACCACGTTGTTGTAGGGCTGCTGCGCCGTCAATGAACACCCTGCCGTTTGCGTATGAAATCTGCATAGCCACGAACGTGGGTTCTTTGCGCCGAATCGCTCGCGCATGACTGTGGCCCAGACCTTTCGGGCTGCCCGGAACTTGGCAATCTCCTCAAAGAGGTCGTTGTGCGAGTTGAAGAAGAAGCTTAAGCGCGGCGCAAAGTCATCCACGTCGAGTCCCGCGCGCCGCATCCAGTCAACGTATTCGATGCCGTCGCGCAGAGTAAAGGCCAGTTCCTGTACGGCCGTCGAACCGGCCTCCCGAATGTGATAGCCGCTGATGGAGATCGGGTTCCAGCGCGGCGTCTCCTTTGCGCTGAAGACGATGGAATCAACCACGAGGCGCATCGAAGGCCCAGGAGGGAAGATGTATTCCTTCTGCGCAATGTATTCTTTCAGGATGTCATTCTGGAGGGTGCCGGAAATATGTTTCCAGTCGGCGCCGTTCTTCTCCGCCACCACCAGGTACATGGCCCAGATCATGGCGGCAGGAGAATTGATGGTCATGGAAGTGGTGATGCGATCGAGCGGAAGTCCCGCGAGCAGAGTCTCCATGTCATCGAGTGATGAGACAGCAACGCCGCACTTGCCCACTTCGCCTTCGGCCAGTGGATGGTCCGAGTCATAGCCCATCAGGGTAGGCAAGTCAAAAGCGATGGAAAGGCCCGTCTGGCCCTGTTTCAGCAGGTAGTGGAGGCGCTGGTTGGTGTCTTCCGGGCTGCCAAAACCGGAAAACTGGCGCATGGTCCACAACTTGCCGCGGTACATGGTGCGGTGAATTCCGCGTGTATAAGGATATTCGCCTGGATCCCCGAGATCGCGCTCGTAGCTGAAATCCTTGAGGTCGTTTTCAGTGTAAAGCGGTTCGACCGGAACGCCTGAAAGTGTGGTGAACTTCTCCTGCCGCTCCTTCAGGGCGCCAACCTTTCGTGCATCCGGATTGACAGTTTTTGCCATTGCCGCAGGCCCCCGGTTTCTGGCCCTATCTTATTCTGCCGATAGAGGCGAAGTCAAACCGCGGCCTGATATCGGGGCGCCGCCACCGAAGCCCCACGTTACACGTGGAGGCGACTTCCGACCTATGCTCAGACCCGATAGTGTGATTTACCCATGAAGACCAGCCGGCAGTTACTTTCCGAATTGGGGACATGGTTTTTGGGATCCCGAGGGCATCACCCGCAAATCCTTCGGCCGAAAGCACTGCTGCGCCGTTGGTTCTTTCCCTGAGAATGCACGGAACGCCAATCTCAGGCGCTGACTTGACGGTTTGTGACCTGAATCCTTATCCCAGCCGCCAGAACTGGCGTCCTACGCCCCAGCCGGCGCAGTTGACGTCTGTTTGCTGCGCCGGGCTACCGCGGCCGCAATCAGGCCGGCCAGCAATCCGACAATGACAGTCCATGCAATCCAAGCAGTCATCTGAGGGAGGAACGCCTCAAATAGAAACTTTTGGGCGAACGGCAGGTTCGGCATGCTCGGATCGACGGCGTCGTAATGAGTCCCCCAACCGGCCCCACCGTTGCCGCGCATGGCAAAGAACATGACGATGACAACGGGCACCCGAGCGGCTATGCCATATGCGAATAACGTCCGGCCAAGTGTTCGCCAGCCTTTGAATGGCACGAATGCGGCTGCCACCATGCCCAGAAAGCCGATGACCGCAAACAGCATTGCATGTTTCGATGCAGCAACTCCCACGATGACACCGCTTGCCACCAGAACAACGAAGCCGAGTCCCAGATATCCCCAGGCCTTTTTGGCGCTCTCGAAGCCGTTTCCCGTTTTTATCAGCTTCAGGGCAAACCAGGGCCCGAAAATAAACGGCAGCCAGCTGATACCCACAATCGCCGCGCCTCCGCCCGCCGCATTGCTGAACCAGGGCGCCCCCCAGTGGTTCAGTTCACCCTTGAGGCGCAGAAAAGTGACCAGCAGTGTAATCAACGCAGGAATTGCAATCAGACGCGTAATTGAAACCCGATTGTCATTTGCCATGGAGATCCTCCTTATATGCACGCCGGTGCAGGAAGTGTTGATCGGCTCAGACAGGGCCCCGTGAAACTGCCATCAAGGTCATATGAACCGCAATAGGCGGCATTCCGAACGGATCTTTCGAATGATGTCGGACATGGCACTTTGCGGTCGCCTTAGCCCACTATTTCAAAATGACCCTGACAGTATGTCTGCGGATTTTATCACCTGATTGTCGAGACTGCCAGAGGCTCAGGGCAGGTAAATGTGCTGTCTGCAAATCAGATGTTGCCCGTCCGGTTGACCGCTGGCCAATGCCTGATTGTAAGGCGGTTTCCCCGGCCCTGCGAGATTGTTGTCGGCTGCCGGTACGGCACGTTTCCGAGATTCATCTGGACTGAAGTGGCGAAGCTTGGCAGAATAGAATTCGATCCGTCGCGCGTAGGCTTTACCCGGAACATTTGCCTCGCGCTGCTCGTTTTATACTGTCGGGGCGTGGCGCAGCCTGGTAGCGCGCTTGCCTTGGGCGCAAGAGGTCCGCGGTTCGAATCCGCGCGCCCCGACCAAACCCCTTACTTCCCTCACAGGCTCTATTATGTCATCCATGGTTATTGCGTCGGACTTTCATCGGGTTGGTCCATTGAAATGTGCGGTTAATCACCTCATAATGTGAGCGCGGTCACAGCCTTGTCGAGTCTTTGCCGATAAATTAGCGTCGTTTCATAGGGATTGCCGGTTGCATTCCGGTCAGGGCTGGTTCGGTCTTACGAGTTCTCACAGGTTTCTGAGGAAATGGTCCCTGTTTCCACTCTGTGAACTGATTTTCTGGCGGCGTGGCGGGCACAGCTCTCACGTAGATCGGGTTGAAGTTTGGGCGCTGTATCTATCGACAGCCGGACGGTTAACACCCTGGGGACGTAAGAGCCGGCCAGGAGAAGGAACGGTGCAGAGTAAGTGGATGGTTTGAAACGTCAATAAATTCGATTGGGAGGTAGGCCATGCGGAAATGTTCCTACCTGCTCGCTTTCATTATTTTAATGACACCATTCAGTGTTAGAGCAGCAACTCAGATGCCTGAGACTGCTGAGTACTGTGGCAACTGCCACCGTGCCATCGAGGAGGGGTGGAAGGAATCTGTGCACTCGCAAGCAATGGAAAGCCGGTTGTTCCAGGACGCCCTCCAGATGGCCAACAGCGATCTCGGTCCGCACGCTCGCAGGGTTTGCCTGGGGTGCCACGCACCGACGATAGCCGTTACCGGGGACTTTGCACTGATACGAAAGGTTACATGGGAAGGAATCACCTGTGATTACTGTCACTCCATCCGGAGTGTGGACATGACCGGCCCCAACCCCAAGGCGGTAGTTGAATACAGTAACGTGAAGGAAGGCCCCTGGAAGGGGTTAAGCTCGCCGGCACACGGGACTGCGTACTCACCCGTCCACACGTCTTCGGTGCTTTGCGCGACCTGCCACCAGTACCGCAATTCCCAAGGCTTTCCGGTGCTCACCACCTACAGCGAGTGGCAGAAGGGTCCGTACCCGGCGCAGCATAAAGGATGCCAGTCGTGCCATATGTACCGTGTTGAGGGGGAAGTTGTGGATCCCCGGGTGAAGAGAACATCGGACGCAGGCATCAATCTCCATCAGATGCCCGGCAGCCATTCGCTGACTCAACTCAACAAGGCCATTCGTGGCCAGCTTTCCGTGACCCATGACGGGAACCAGCTCCATGTGGAGGTCAGCGTCGCCAATCAGGGAGCGGGTCACATGGTTCCTACGGGGTCACCGCTGCGGAAACTGATTCTCCAGGTCAGCGCCTTTCCTTTCGGAGGAAAGCCGGTGCGACAGGAGCGCGTTTTCACTCGCGTGGTGGCAGACCAGCAGGGGAAGGTCCTCAACCGGGAGGACCTGGTGTTTATCAGGGCGGCGAAAGTGGTGTCGGACACCCGCCTGGCTCCGGGCGAAACTCGGAAGGAAATCTTTAACTTCAAGGTGCCGCAGGGTGTCCGTTCAACGGTGGAGGCCGATTTTTACTACTACTATTCGCCATCGGCCGCAACCAAGGCGCAACAGGAAGTAAAATTTCTCAGCTTCAGTCGTTTCGTGCAGTGAGCTCGGGGTTGAGAATAGGTTGACCGGCATTTATAATGGCGAGCTTCGATGATGAAAAAGAACTGACTCGCCAGTGGAGTTGAATGGGGGAAAAATCGCATGACGGCTGATGCAAATCCTGGAAAGAACCCGGCGGGCACTGAAGAGGAGAAGGTCAATTCCGGGCGCCGGTGGGTTAACACGATCCTGGGTACAGGAATTGTCGCCACTATTGCATCTTTCATTTACCCGGCCATTCGGTATGTCATTCCGCCGCCGGTGAGCGAAGCGAGCAACCTCTCAGTGGTGGCCGCCAAGGTCGGGGAGCTCAAAGATAATGATGGGAAGGTCTTTAAGTTTGGATCGACGCCTGCTATTTTGATTCACACTCCTGGCGGCGACTACAGGGCCTTTACTGCGGTGTGCACGCATCTCGGATGTACGGTGCAATACCGGGCCGATCTCCATGAAATCTGGTGCCCATGCCATAACGGCATATACGATTTGCAGGGCCGCAACGTCAGTGGGCCGCCTCCGCGTCCGCTGGCTCAATACCAAGTTCACATTCAGGGCGAGGACGTCGTTGTCGTCCGCAACGCATAATTATGGCAGACCTAAAACGTCGCACTTTAGACTGGCTTAACGAGCGCCTCGGCGGTGAAGGCATTGAGGAATTCCTTCGTCACAAGCGAGTGCCAATTCATCGCCACAGCGTCTGGTACTACCTGGGGGGCATGGCGCTCTTCCTGTTTATCATCCAGGTTCTCACCGGCATCCTGCTCTTGTTGTACTACCGGCCCACGGCCAGTGGCGCTTTTGAAAGCGTCCAGTTCATCATGACTCAGGTCAAGTTCGGATGGTTGATCCGCTCAATCCACAGTTGGTCCGCAAACCTGATGATCCTCATCGTTTTCGCCCACATGTTCAGTGTCTTTTTCCTGAAAGCTTACCGAAGGCCGCGGGAACTGACGTGGGTCAGCGGCATGTTGCTCCTCTTCATCGTGCTGGGCTTCGGATTCTCCGGATACCTTCTTCCCTGGAACACGCTGGCGTTTTTTGCCACCAAGGTGGGCACTGACATGGCTGGCTTTGTGCCCTTTTTCGGTAAATGGATCATGGAATTCCTCCGGGGCGGTGACCAGGTAACCGGCGCTACGCTGACCCGCTTCTTTGGCTTTCATGTTGCTGTATTACCAGGAATTGCAACCATGTTGCTGGCTTTTCACCTGCTGCTGGTGCAGAAACTGGGAATGAGCGTTCCTCCAGACGTGGAGAAAGAAATCAAGGAAGGGCAGCCTGAGCGTTCCATGCCTTTCTTCCCCAACTTCCTCCTGCGCGACATTATGGGATGGTATGGAGCGCTGGGCGTGCTGGGGGGGCTGGCTGCTATCTTCCCCTGGGAGCTTGGCGTTAAGGCCAATCCATTTGGGTCAGCCCCAGCAGGAATACGTCCGGAATGGTACTTCCTGTTCATGTATCAGACGTTGAAGTATATTCCGTCAAAGGTCTTCTTTATTGACGGGGAACTTCTCGGCCTCATGTTGTTCGGTGTTGCCGGAGCTATCTGGGTGATCGTGCCGTTCCTTGATTACAAGGCAGGTTTTGGGCGCGTTACGCGGTTCTTCACCGGCCTCGGAATTTTTGCGCTGGGATACATCATAGTGCTGTCATGCCTGGCAATCTTCTAGGCCCTACGAAAGCAATACGGGCATTGCGATGCGGATTATGAAAAGACCTTCGATCAGCAATTCACGGATAAGGCGTTGTGCAATCGGCGCGGCCATCATGCTCTGGTGCCTGGCCAGTGGATCGGTTGCTCACGCTGCGCCCGCCAAAGACTCCTGCGTGGCGTGCCATTCGCAGTTGCCGGGACAATTCGGCAAGCCGGCAAAGTTGTTTCCGGAGGACATTCACCACCAGGCCGGACTGAGTTGTGTGGACTGCCACGATGGCGACCGTGACGATGATTCGATGAACGCCATGAGTCCGGCCAAGGGTTTCCGGGGTGCTCCAGCCAAGGCGCAAGTCCCAGCATTTTGTGGGCGCTGCCATTCCGACCCCAACTATATGCGGAAATTCAATCCGAGCATTCGCACTGACCAGGCCAGTGAATATTTCACCAGCGTGCATGGCAAGCGCCTGAAGCAGGGTGATACCAAGGTTGCCGTCTGTGTGGATTGCCACAGCATACACGATATTCGTGCACCATCCGATACTCGCGCCCCTGTGTATCCCACTCACGTGGCGGAAACGTGCGCGCGGTGTCACGCTGACGCGAATTACATGAAGGCCTACAAGATTCCTACCAATCAGTACGATCTGTACAAGAAGAGCGTGCATGCGGCGGCAATGGCGAATGGCGATACCTCTGCTCCCACATGCACCACTTGCCACGGAAACCACGGGGCCACGCCTCCGGGCCTAAGTTCGGTGGCGAACGTGTGCGGTACCTGCCACGTGATGAACCAGCAATTGTT
>OBIZ01000026.1_pt1 | contig 26684 bp, 21 predicted proteins | sample 1519801 | NCBI WGS metagenome assembly OBIZ01 (sample SAMN01911456, study PRJEB22533) | soil metagenome | biome: Soil | place: Malaysia | collected 2012-04-30 | depth DG_metagenome m | reverse complement strand
CGCCTCCACCATCCTTCGCACCCGCTGCAAGGCCTTTTCAAGTCTGTTCCGCTCGATCGGCTTCAGCAGATAGTCGACGGCATTGACTTCGAACGCGCGCACGGCATAATGGTCATAAGCAGTGACAAAAACAAAGTAGGGCAGGCGGGTATTGCGGTCGAGCAGCTTCTTGATGACGCCAAAGCCGTCCAGGCCCGGCATTTGAACGTCGAGAAACACAAGATCAGGACTTAGTTCGCGGACCAGGCTCACCGCTTCCACGCCATTCTTGCCCTGGCCGACAATCCCGACGTCCGGAAAATTCTTGAGCAGGTATGCCAGTTCGTCCCTTGCAGGCTGCTCATCATCCACAATGAGTGCGGAAATTTTCATCGCCGACCTTCCCGTTCCGTGTTATCTCCGGATACGATGAGTCCAAAACGAGGACCAGCATACCAGCCTGCGGGGGCCTAGTTACGCCCAGGACCTTCGCCCTGGCCCATTCGCCAAACCTCGCAGCACAGGCCATGAATTCCCTTCCCTGGTGTCCCAGTTATGTTACCATGTGCCGGAAGAAGGCCTCTGAACTCTGAGCGAGGCCCGGGCTCACAACATCACGTAATCCCGTTTTGGAAAGGAGCGGCCATGAAACGCCGGATCCTAATGATTATTCTTACGGGACCTTTACTGTTTGGCTTGCCCTTCCTCCAATCACTTCATAGCCAAACCTGCAGCGACGACGAAGGAATGGTCAAAAGTTATGTGCAAAGCATAGCTGAACTGGTTGGAACGGTTAGGAAAGAAAGCCTTTCTGAATTCACAAAGGACTACCACCAGCAAAGTTGCCTTACCCGGCTCACTCTCTCGCTGGGAATCATTGACAGCCTCATGGATTGCCTGAACAAGGCGGCCAAGGATCCCGCAGCCACCCCGGACCAGAATGCCGCCGTCAAAGACAAGCTTGAGAAGTATGCTAAGCTCAAGTCTGCACTGGAACAGGACCGCGACACACTGAAGGCTGCCAAGGACACCAAGACCGCCAAATCTATTATCGAGAAATTTGTGATCCCAGCTTGACCGGCCGGGCCCTTGTTCTTCAAAGCTGCTTCTGATTTAACTCAACGCCGTTGGAAGATTCCCGCGGCGGATTGTGGAGGATACTGTTTTCACCATGAAATCCCAGGTTCGAGTTCTGAGCAGCAAGAGCCTCTACGATGGACGAGTCCTTTGCCTTAAGCTTGACCGCGTGGTCGAACCCGGCGGGGTCGAAGCAACCCGCGAAATCGTAGAGCATCATGGTTCGGTTGTCGTCATTCCGAGGCTTCCCAGTGGGCATATTGTTCTGGTCCGGCAATTCCGCTACGCCACGCAAAAACATCTTTGGGAACTCGTCGCGGGTTCTATGGAACCCGGTGAGAGCGTCATTCGCGCCGCCCGCCGTGAATTGCAGGAAGAAACGGGGTACCGCGCCGGTTCCCTGAATCGGCTCTTTTCTTTTTATCCCAGCCCGGGCATTCTGACTGAGCAAATGCACCTTGTGGAAGCCCTGGATTTAACACTTGCCAAGGCTAGTCCCGAGGACGATGAGCGAATCGAGGTGGCCGAATTTTCGAAAATCCAGATTGACAAGCTCCTGCGCGAGAAGAAGATCTTGGACGGGAAAACGCTTGTGGGGTTACTGTGGGACCGCTGGAGAGGAGGTGTCAGGTAAGCTAACCGTAATTACTAGTAGGATTTGTAACCTCTACTGAAAAGTCAATATTCTCTTGACAAGTGGATTCCTAAATATATACTTAGCGCCAGGGAGTTTGTGCGGTGGTCGCATCGGGTAATTGTTGTTGAAAGAGGGGGCTGGGAATCGAGGGCGGTTCCTGGCCTTTTGCTTTTTGGACCATTCCCGGAGGGGCTCTCGATCACTAATGCTCAGCGATTAAGGAGGGATGGAAGTGGCACGACTTCAAGGAAAAGTTAAATGGTTTAATAACAGTAAAGGATACGGCTTCATCGGGCAAGACGAGGGGGCCGACGTTTTTGTTCATTATTCAGCAATTGAAGGCGATGGGTTCAAGTCGCTTCAAGAGGGTGACGCTGTCGAATTTGAGATCGTTCAGGGGCAGAAAGGACCGCAGGCAGACAAGGTGACCAAACTGGGGTAAAATAGACTCGCTTTTTCATGGGGTTGGAAAAGTCATCAAGAAGTTGTTTTCGTCTGGCGCACGAAGCTGCATGCGTTTTTACACTGTTTTTACAACTTTCTGAAATTGAGTGCGATAAACCGTCTTACAATATGAGTTCTTGACGGAAGTCCACTATTCGCACGGGAATATTAAGTTTTGTAAGGCAGGAATTATCCAGGGGCAGTAGTTTGAGATGGGCGAAGAATAAAGTTCTGTTGCCCAAAGCACGCATGACTCCATAGCCATAGGGAGGAAATCAATGCGACGATTTTTTGCCGTTCTAGGGGCGCTCTTGCTGGCAACACCTTTGTGCTTGGCGGCGGGGAGAGGAGTTTTTTCCCACCGGGACGGGAAGTTAAACCGTGCGGATACCAACTCGGGAACTTCGACCGCCTTGACGATTCCCGCAGAGACGCTGGTCACAGCACGGCTCATTTCGGGAATGCACACGCTGGTCAGCCATGTTAATGATCCCGTATCGGCTGAAATGACGGAACCGGTCTACATCAACGGCCAGATGGCACTGCCTAAGGGAACACTGTTTGACGGTCATATCACTTCAATCCGCCGCCCGACCTGGATGAGGCACAACGGTGAAATCGCCTTCCGGTTTGACCATGTGACACTGCCTGACGGCCATATAATCCCAGTTTCGGCGATCATCACCCATTTGGATAAAAGCATGGGCCTGATGGGTACTCTGGATGCAGAAGGGCACGTTCGAGGGCACAAGCGGGGTTCCTGGAGGGGCTTTCTGACGGGGGCAGTGGGTGTCGGAGGTCTTACGGCCGCCAAGCTGGCTATTGCCGGCTCAACTGCATTGACAGTGGCCGCTCCTGCAGGCGCTGCGGCCTTTCTGGGTTACGAACTTCTCCTCAGGCGAGGCAACAACGTGAATGTGCCTCCGATGACGGGGTGCCGCATTCGACTCCTCAGTTCCTTAACGGTTCCGGGATTAGTGTGAGAAATCCTGGAACGTCTTTTTTGTGCCGCTTTTGCTTGGAAGCGGCAAGCTGTCAGGCCCCGCCCACATCACTGTAATTTGCCACGATATTTATGCCAATCTGGCTGCCTGTCTGTGAAAATTCCATCCTCTGGAAGGGGTTGGCCTTGGCGGGATATTGATTCTGCCAGGCAATCTGCTGGGCCAGTTTCAATCCTTCCAGCATCTGCCTCAGGCTCCCTGCGTATTCCGCTGATTTGCAGAACATTTCGAGGCCCAACTGAATGTCGCTGCCAGTCTCGATCTTATATCCAAGCGCATCGACACCCTCGAACACCTTGTTCCAGTCCATGTCAACCGAGCTCTGCCTGGGCATCCAGCCTCTAAACCAGGACGCCACGGCGGATGCGACAGCAACTCCCCAGATCGGGGCGCCGCTCTGCTCCTGCTTCACTGCCTTCGCAAAGCTGTCGTTCGATCCTATCGAATTGCCACCTCCATTCAGGGTTTGCATAATCTGGCTGAGAGTGGCCAGGTTGCCAAATGCGCCTTCCGTAGGACTGAGGACGACAACGCACTCACTAGCCAGACCCGCGCCAAGGCAATAGCCGGTTTTACCACCAATCTGCTGCGAAGGAAGATTCCTTTCGGCCGCTCGCGCATCGAGCACCGAGGCCCGGAAATTTCCTCCGGCAAAGCCGTACAGATTCAGGTCTGAGCCATCAGCATCCCAGCCCAGAACCAACTGATCCACGTCCGTCTCCGCCACACCGAGTTCGGCCATGGAATCCACGAGCTCTTTAAGACGCGGCCCCATGTAGTGTTCACGCAGACTTGCATAATTTGGAAGTTTCCGCAGCGTCGCTGGGCTTGAGAATTCCAATCGGATGGTGTCCGCAGGAAAACTGCTCAGGGCCTTTGCAACCAGGTCCTGTCCGTATAAAGGCGCAACACCAGCCGACAGAGCCATCACTGCCGCAAACATGAAAAATTTTGATGATTTCATTCAGGCCTCTTCTTTCGCTTTCAAAACGACAACTTCCCGGCGATGCGAACGGGTGAGGAATGTCTTCAGTCCGTTGCCGGCGGTCAGCTTTTCGATTTCCCGGTTGGACACCGGAGGATAAGGAAACGTTCCGACTCCCTCACCTTCCTCGCCGAGCGTTGTGAGGGTCTCAAGCCACCACCGGGCGTCTTTGCCCTGGGTGAGGTTGAGTTCGCGGAGGAAGCAAAAGATCACCCCACCCGGGGCAAGGAGCGAGAGAAAAAACCGGACCAGATCATGCACGTATTCCCGTGGAACAAGATCCAGCAGGTGCCAGCAGCAGATCAACCTGAGAGAACCCGGAGGAATGGCAGGCACTCGTTTGAGCAGTTCGGCAGTGCAGAACAGCGTTTCCTTGTCCTCCTGCCGCCAGAAAGCAGTGTCACCGCGCTGCAAAGGAGCGATCAGGTCCGCCACGTAAACCTTGGCATTCCGATTGATCAGAATGTTGACCGTAGTGGAGGAAACAGCGCCGCAGTCGAGGACGTGAGGATTCTCTTCATCCTGCAAATAGTTCCAGATCCACTGGAGAGCCTGGCTGGAAACGGCGGGACTCCGACCTGGGGAAGGCTTCTTGTGGGACGCCTCCTGCATCTTTACTGAAAACATCGGCAGACCCTGGCGCAACGCGAGGTCACGTTGGAATCGATTCAGTGCCAGACAGGAAGCCCGCGGCTTCAGAGACAAACCTGCCTCGCGCGCAGCCCGCACGCCGCGGCACGGAATCGAGAAAAACGCTCGTTCTTCTAATTCCCGGGCTTGGATGCGGCCGCCGCAACAACGGGCTTGCGCTCTTCAGGCTTTGCGTCACGGAGAATATCAATGCTTCCCTTGAAATAAGCCCCTTCTTCAATGGAGACGCTGGCCGATTTAAGATCACCGGTTACATTGCCCGTCCGGCGCACTTCAATCTTTTCACGCGCTGCCACGTTTCCATTCACGGCCCCGTAAATAACCACCTGCCGTGCCTGGATTTCAGCCTTTATTTTTCCATTCGGGCCAACCGTCAGGCAATGGTCCTGCAGATTAACGGTCCCTTCGAACTGCCCCTCGATCACAAGGTCTTCATTTGCAGACAGTTCCCCCTTCAGGATAATTGAACGGCCGATGGTGGCTTGCACCTGGCCCTGGGAAGTTCCACTTGTATCTCTTCGAATGCTTTCAGGCATAGAGGTTTCCACCTTAGAAGGATTAGAGGGCGCGGAAACGGTCGGCTTTGCTAATGGGACACCGGGTTGCGACTTTTTTTCCTTTTCCCACCACATAATATGCTCCTGCCATTGTGATTGTGGCTGAAAAACCGCCTGCCGCCCCCCGTCGCACTGCATATTAACCCGAAAGCGAACGAGATTGCAACGGTCTTTGCCCCCGAATACCGACAGGTACGGCTATTACCTCCTTTGGAGCACATAGTCCCCCAACCGATGGAAATGCTGACCGATTTACGCTTTTTCTTTAGGGAGGAAGCGCGAGGATGAAAGAAGCTTGGTTGTTGCAGCAGCAATCAAGTTCCCCATGCGTGAGGTCGAAACGGGGCGCTTGCGTCCCGGTAGATCAGGGGTCCGGGCTCCACTCCTCAGGACCTTTTCTATGGCTGCCTCAATGGCTGCTGCGGGACGTTCCAGGCGGAAGGAGTACCGCAGCATGAGCGCGACAGAAGCAATCGTGGCGATCGGGTTGGCACGTTTTTTCCCGGCAATATCAGGCGCGGACCCGTGTACCGGCTCATAAAGACCGCACCGCTCACCCAGGCTGGCCGATGGCAGTAAGCCAATCGAGCCTGTCAGCATCGCAGCTTCATCACTCAGTATGTCGCCGAACATGTTGTTGGTAAGGATGACGTCAAAGCTGGTCGGTTTTGCAATCAACTGCATGGCGCAGTTGTCAACGTAAAGATGGTCCAGTTCAACGTCCGGATAGGACTGGCCTACCCGCGTGACTACATCACGCCATAACCGCGAACTCTCAAGAACGTTCGCTTTGTCAACCGAGGTTACTTTGCGCCGACGCAGGCGCGCAAGCTGAAACGCCCGGTGGGCGACTCTTTCAACCTCGTGCTCGCGATAAATCTCTGTATTTACGCCCATCCGCTCGCCGTTCTTGGAGAAAATGCCGCGCGGATTGCCAAAATAGATTCCACCCATCAGCTCGCGGACGATAACAAGGTCCGTGCCGCGCACGACTGCAGGCTTCAGTGCCGAAACGCCCGCCAGGGAATCAATAACACGCGCCGGGCGCAGATTGGCATAAACGCGAAGCCTTTGGCGTAGCTGCAGGAGTCCGGCCTCAGGCCGGCTGTCGGGCCGTCGGGAATCCCATCGAGGCCCGCCCACAGCCCCCAGAAGAACGGCTTGCGCATGGTTGCAAATTGAAATAGTTTCCGGCGGAAGTGGCACAGCGGTGGCGTCAATTGCACAACCACCAATTAATCCTGTCTGGAAACGGAATTTGGGGCCGATAACACCCTCAATCGCTCGCAAAACCTTGAGGGCCTCTTCGGTTACCTCCGGACCAATTCCGTCACCGGGCAAGACGGCTACTTTGAATATGGACTGCATCTGATAGCAGGCATCTTACACGAATAAGAGTTGAAAGGACAAGATATAATTGAACTTAAGGTAATGAAAAGATTTTGATGTGTGAAAACAGAGGCAGTCACGAAGATAACTCATTTATTATCAAACAATTGAATAAGGACAACCTCCAACCCATATAGTGACATTTTTTGTCACTCCCAACAAAATCTGTGTCAATAATGCACAGATTTCCCCCCAGTTGTCGCAATTATGAACCGGGCCAGGATAACAGAAGGCTTTAGACCGCTCGGCGTCCATTAAACTCATGAATAGCCGAGGCTCTTAAGATGTCAGTAACCGCCAGGCAAAAGGCGATCCACCAACTCATTCTCGTGGACTGAACCGGCTTCAGAAGCGGCTTGCTTCACAGCCCGCCGGATTTCGTACACACCTTTGTTCGCAGACTGCAGGTAGGCACGCGCGGCAGCTTCAACTACGTTACAGCTCAGAGACTTGCCGGAGAACTCCTTATCCTGGAAGCGGCTCCGGACTGAAACCTCTGCCGTGCTGTCCGCTCCAGCACTCACCGAATGCACAGAGAAATCCACCACCTTCCCCGGTATTCCCGTAATCCGGTCGATCGCCCGAAAAGCAGCATCGCAAGGACCCTCGGCGGTAGCTGATTCACGGAAGGCTTGCCCATCCCGCTCCAGTTCAACGGTTGCCGTTGAGCGCCCCTCGCTGCTGGATACGCTCTCAAGAAGTTTCAGCGTGTAAAGCTCAGGAATGTGCTCGAACCCCTCATTCACAATGCCGATGAGGTCTTCGTCATAAACGTTTTTCTTGCGGTCCGCCAGTCGTGTGAAAAGCTCATAGGCGCGCTCGATTTCCGGCTTCGTCAGCTCATAACCCAGCTCCCTGAAGCGGTTTGCCAGCGCGTGCCGGCCGGAGTGCTTTCCAAGCACAATATGGTCGGCGGGCATGCCCACTGTTTCCGGCGAAATGATTTCGTAGGTGATGGCGTTCTTCAGATAACCGTCCTGGTGTATTCCCGCCTCGTGCGCAAACGCATTCCTTCCCACAATGGCTTTGTTCCTTTGCACCTGCATACCAGTAAGGCGCGTCAACAACTGGCTCGCGGTGTAAAGCTCTTCGGTACGGATGTCGGTATGGACAGGTTCAACATCACGCCGCACAAATACCGCCATCACAACCTCTTCGAGGGCCGCGTTCCCTGCCCTCTCGCCAATTCCGTTGATGGTGCACTCCACCTGCCGCGCTCCCCCGCGAACCCCTGCAAGAGTATTGGCGACAGCGAGGCCAAGGTCATTATGCGTGTGCGTACTTAATACAACGTTCTCAATCCCGGGAACATTTGCCTTAACGTCGGCAAACATCATTTCGTATTCGGGCTCCAGGCAATACCCCACGGTGTCGGGCAAGTTCAGCACCGTCGCGCCTGCTTCCACGGCCGCGTGGCAGCACTCGATCAGATAGCTTCTGTCGGTCCGCCCGGCATCTTCAGGAGAGAATTCCACGTCCTGACACAGCGAGCTGGCGTGGCCGACAGCCCACGCAATCATCTTGAGAACTTCTTCCCTCGTTTTGCGAAGCTTGTATTTCAGATGGATGTCTGAGGTGGCCAGAAACGTGTGAATCCGGGGTTTTGCTGCATCCTTCAGGGCTGCCCAGGCGCGGTCGATATCGAGCTGGTTTGCGCGGGCCAGCGCGGCGATTGTAGGCCGGCGCACCTCCGTGGAAATAGCGGACACGGCGTCAAAGTCTCCCTGCGAAGCGATAGGGAAACCGGCTTCCAGGATGTCCACTCCAAGGCGGTCAAGCTGGCGGGCCATTACCAGCTTCTCTTCAAGGTTCATGCTGCAGCCCGGCGATTGCTCGCCGTCACGCAAGGTTGTGTCAAAAATAAACAACTTTTCGCTCATTCAGATTCCTCCGCCCGTGGATATGGCGTGAATTGCAAGAGCCGCGAATTAGGCACCTGAACCGAACTGATAATGACAATATTTTCCAACCGGTCGGTAAGCAAAGTCAAATCAATCTTCCTTGAAAGGATGTTGCCCGTCCCTGAACCCGCTCCAACAGATTCATCTTCGGATCAGGAAGTCGCTCCCCAAAACCTGCCGCCAGCCCAGGACAGAAGCAAGCGTGGAATCACCCAATTGCCTCTTTCGGCTCTTAACTGGTAGCATCAATAGTTGGGCACCTGATGTATTGCCCTCTTTATTCATAGCCGGGTCGAATCAAAATAAGCGCTTATGAGAATCAGCTATTTCGGCATGAGCTACTTTTACAGGTTCTAAGACCCTATTGTCAAATCTCATTCTGCGCCAATTTTGAGGGTCAGCGCATCCGTTGGGTCATCTATTTCATCTCATAAGATGCCAGGTTAACAGCAGGTAAGGACGGGACCTGCAAGCCACAGAGGGAGAGGCCCTCGTCTGCTGCAACCAGGCACGCTGCCAAACGTTTAATCCAAGAACCGAAAGGGAAGGAAATTTCGAGCGAACTATCACTGATGAGAAGATTCTTCCAGCCCATGTTGATCCAGAAAAGAAGCCAGGCCCAAAATAGATTGCAGCTGTCCTCTCACTCCCGGCCTGGTCTGCCGGCTTGCCTCAAGTACGAATTTCCCGCTTTTCGCGCAATTCTTGCGGCGACACTCTTATTCGCCTTTATATCGATACCAGGCATCGCTGCGGCACAAATACAAACCGGCTCTCTCCGAGGGACCACAACCGCCATGAGTCCACAGGGCCAGCCAATCCCCGTCGGCGGAGTGGCCATCAAGCTGACGGCCAATGCTCCTGGCCTGCCGCCTGAAACTGCCTACTCAAACGAGACTGGTGAGTATGAAATGAATGACATTCCAGCAGGCCCCTACACGCTGGACGCCACCATTGAGGGATTCAAGCCGTTCACCCGGAAAATCACGATCACGGCCGGCCAGACCCTTACCGAAGACATCCGGATGCAGCTTCAGGAACTCAAACAGAGAATCGAGGTGAGGGAGTCCGCGCCAATCGTTTCAACCCAGGGAACAAGCCCTGCGACCCAGACTCTGGAGACTAAACAGCTCCTAACCATTCCCGTTGTCCGCCAGGAATTCAAACAGGAATTGCCGGTTACCCCTGGAGTTTTGCAACTCCAAAGCGGAAAACTCTTCATCAAGGGGGTCCCGGAGAGCCAGAGCATGCTTCTGCTTGACTTTGCGCAGGCCGTTGACCCGGTTACAGGGACGTATTCGATTGACGTACCTATCGACGCCATCCAAAGCCTGGATGTCTACAAGGCGCCATTCGGTGCGCAATACGGAGGATTCGTAGGCGGCATGACCGACATCCAACTGAAAGCTCCACCGAGCCAGTGGCACCTCAGCATGCACGACCTGAATCCGAGTCTGCGCGGTAAGGAGGGCGATCTTGTCGGGTTTGCCAAAGCGACCCCTCGGATCGGATTTGGCGGCCCTCTATGGAAGAACAAGATCAACTTCGCCGAGTCCTTTCTCTATGAAATGAGAAAACCGGACGTGCGCGGACTCCCCTGGCCCAATGACTCAACGAAGATCCAGGGTTACAACTCGATCACCCAGTTTCAGTTCCTGTTGTCGCAGCGGCACGTAGCGTCCCTTACCGTCAACCTTTTCCCCAGGCGCACCCAGTGGGCGAACCTCAACGTGTTGATCCCTCGTCCCGCAACGGCAGATACGGGCCAGAGAGGCTATTCCGTTGACGGCAATGACAACTACCAATTCAAGTCGGGGAGCATTCTGCGCACGCTTTTCAAATTCACTCGAATGGAGGGTTACTCTCACGGGCACGGCCCGGAGGATATGCTCCTGACGCCCACTGGGATTGGCGGCAATTACTTCAATACAATGGCCAGGGACAGCCATTTGGCGGAGGGCCAAACCGTCTTCAGCCTGGCGACCAAACAATGGGCAGGCAGCCATGAAATGTTTTTCGGGACTGACATCATTCACCGTAACTACACGGGCAGCAGCCAGTCGCACCCGGTGGTGATTCTCCGAAGCGACGGATCTTCAGCTGAGCGGATTGACTTCAGCGGGCCGGGAAATCTGACCGCCAGTGACACCTCTGGCGCGGGTTTCGCCCAGGACCATTGGATCTTCAACAATCGCCTGGCGGCAACTCTCGGGCTGCGTTATTTCGGTGAGACAAACGGAAACGCGGTGAACTTCGCGCCACGCCTCGGCGTGGTTTATGCACTGGATGAGTCGGCAAGAACTGTCCTCCAGGGCGGCGTCGGTATGTTTTATGACCGCACGCCCATGCTTGCCGCCGATTTTACGGACAATCCCGTACGCATTGTCACGCAACTGGACCAGGCGGGGCTTCCCATGGGGCCGTCCGTGGCATTTCCAAATGAGTGCGCCCGGATTTCATCCGCGGGCCCCCAGCTTCTTCCCGACTGTTCGGACTTGGGCAGCACGCCGCGCAACCTTACCTGGCGGGTCCAGGTCTCCCGCCGCTTTTCAAAGAAGGTGACGGCAAAAGTCAGTACGCTCTACAGCCACACCACCCGGCTCTTTGTCATCAATCCCGTTCCGCAGCCGGATGACACCCGAATTATGATGCTGTTGAACCGCGGAAGTTCCCGCTATCACGAATACGAATTCACGGTTGATTATCGGGCCAGTGAAGACGCTAACCTGAGTATGTCTTATGTCCGCAGCGACGGCCGGGGCGATTTGAACACCACGGACAACATCTTCGTACCGCTTGAAATTCCGGTCATCCGTCCCGATGTTTATGCCAACCTGCCATCCGATGTTCCCAACCGCCTGACAGGTTTCGGGCTGTTCAAGATTCCCTGGAAAATCACATTGGCACCTTCGATCGATTTGCACTCCGGCTTTCCCTATTCCAACATCGACGAACTCCACAATTACGTGGGAGAACCCAACGGCCAGAGATATCCCATCTTCTTTTCGCTCAACTGGCGGATTTACAAGGACTTCCCACTGCCGTTCCATATCCATCGCGGCCACACATTCAGGTTTGGCATCTATTCGATCAACACAACCAGCCGCAAGAACCCCACGGCCGTTTATAACAACAATACCTCGCCACTGTTCGGGCAATTTACCGGCCTCGACAAACGCATCAACGGTATCGTCATTGAGTTTACGGAGTAGCCGGCCGTTCCAGCCCTTCATCAGCTGAAGTTTGATGCGCGTGTTTCAGGATCTGTGTGCCTTGGCGAGGGCCATAGGTATGGTGGTCTGCCGGTCCTCCGGGGCTGATACCATAGAGGGTATAAATTGACTCGCGAGACAAATCGTTACTTCTGGTAAACCGTGGCCCCTCCAGTTATTGTTCGCACAATCTCGATGTCTTTGATTTTCCCCTGGTCTACAGTGTGAGGATCATCGGCCAGTACGACGAAGTCAGCCAGCTTGCCCGGTGTGATCGATCCTTTGATCGTCTCCTCATGTGCGTTGTAGGCGCCATTGATGGTGTTCACCTGCAAAGCTTGATCCACACTGATTCGCTGGTTTGCTCCCCAGGTTTCGCCGTTCCAGCCCGTGCGCGTCACCATTCCCTGAATGCCCATCAGCGGAGCGAACGGCCCGGGACCGAAATCTGAACCGGCCGCCGCTCGAATTCCAGCATCGGCGAAGGAATGGAAAGCCATGCACCACTGCATGAGTTCTTCGCCGTAAAAGTGGAATTTGTCGGAGTTGTAATACGCGTACGTGCTGAAGACGGCAGGGACCGCGTCGAGCGCCTTCATGCGGCGCAACAGATCATCATTGACCAGCGTGCAGTGTGTGATCTTGGGACGCACGTCGGGCCGTGGCGCCACCTTTTGCGCCCGCTCGTAGGCCGTGAGTACCATGCCGATGGCAACATCTCCATTAGCGTGGCAGTTGGGTTGGATGCCCGCTCGCTGCACGCGCTCCACCCAGTCATTCAGGTCCGCCTGTTTCTCAGTTATGTTGCCGCTGTAAGGAGGATGCGTTCCCGGGTAAGGATGGCTCAACGCCATGGTGCGCTCAGAGAATGAGCCATCGACGGTGTGCTCCGAGGTGGCGCCGAACCGAATCCACTCGTCTCCGAAGCCGGTAGTGATGCCACTGCTGATCATGGCCTCCAGCACCTTGCCGCTGGTCTCGAAGCTCACGCGATGCATCAGTTCGCCTCGCGCTCTCACCTGCTGGAGCTCAAACAGGTCGCCGTCCTCGTGGTGAACGCTGGTGAGGCCGTAGCGCACGAACTGTTTGGAGATAAAGGCCAGCGCGTCACGGTCGCGCTGCTGTTCCTGCCGGGGTGTGAACGTCTCCCGCTTGCCAACGTGTTCGAAGACGTCAATGGCCAGGTCAGTCACGCGTCCGGTGAGGTCGCCGTTTGCGTCGCGGTCGAAAGTTCCACCTGTAGAGTTTGGAGTGTTCTTGTTGATTCCGGCCAGCTCAAACGCTTTGCTGTTGTAAAAAGACGTATGCCCGCCACGATGGTGGACGCATACCGGATGCTCCGTCGAGACCTTGTCGAGGTCGTGCACATTGAGCTGCCGGTTGTCCTTCACCTTGGTATCGTCGAAGAAGTATCCATCAACCCAGAAACCCGCGGGAGTCTTCGAGGCTTTGGTGCGGAGCTTATCAATGATGCTGGCGATCGAGACAAACTCAACCTCATAGGGATTGCCGACCAGGACCTCGTAGAGCAGCGTGGTGCCTTCGCAATGGTTGTGGCAGTCTATAAATCCGGGGACGACCGTCATCTGTTTGGCGTCAAAGGTGCGGGTGCCTTTGCCCACGAAGGCCATGGCATCTGCCGTCGTCCCGACATAGGTGAATCGCGAACCTTTGACCGCGAACGCCTCCGCCCGGGGCGCGCCGGAATCCATGGTGTAGACCCTGGCGTTAAATACCACCAGGTCAGCATGGCGGGGATCGGCATCAGAGGTTTCGGCCAATACGTTCAAGCGCGGAAAAAGACCAGCTCCAAGACTGGCCACCCCGACTCCCGTCAAACCCAGGAATTCCCGGCGACTCTGGCGGTGTTCCTTCATCCTTCCACCCTCCATTTGGTCTGCGCCCTCTGGGGTTCCACTCCAGCCATGAGGCCGCGGCTTGAGGTCATGAGCTGTGTGCTGCCCATGATTGAGACGTTTCTGTTCGAGCGAGTCGGTGAGTCCTACAGCTGTATGCTGAGTGGCAAAGTCAAGTTTGGATTCGTCATCACTTTGCGGTCATAAAGGGCGATTTAGCCCTTAAACCCGGAATGGGGTTGAACGGGTGCCCCTATTGCACCTCTTCCGGGAATGAAAAGAGCGGGTCGAGATCTACGGGCACTTCCCCGGTTTTGGCAAGGGCTGACTGAAGTGTTGCCGGCATCTTGCCGTAACGCTTGAACCAGGCTTCTGCGCGGGCGCGGTCGCCGGTGGCTTCAATCTCCAGAAGTACCCGGGCCAGTTTCGCGAGGGCGCTGGGCATGCGCAGAAATTCAATCCGGTATTTTCCCGTCCCAGGATTCCAGGTGATGGCGTTCTGTTCGCTCAGGTAGTTGAACTCCATAATTTCGGCTTGCCCGTGTGCCTCACCCACGCCAAAGCGCACGGTCCTGAAAATCCCTCCCACGTAGGAAGCATAGCTTTCATCAAGTCCTGATTCCGGAAGCGCGTGGTGGTCAACCAGCCACTTCAGCCCATACATGCCCACAACGTCCGCCTTGGCTTCTTCAAGCGCCGAGTAGATCGGGCCAATTGATTCACGAATGCTTACGTGCCGGTTCCCGGCTCGCGCGAACGCGGGACCCAAACCGTGCGAAACTTCGTGCATCACCACCATGGCCATAAACCCTTCACCGGTGACTTGAGCTGCCTGCCTGGGCTCCATCAGAAGCTTGACCAATGGCAGGATCACGTAATTGACGCGGGCATCCATGAAGTTCTTAAAGAAGATTTTCTTGGTACCTTTGGTCTGGTGGATTCTGGGATCGTTCGGCAGATTGTCTGCGACGGCCTGGTAACCATGCCGCAGGTCCCCGGCGCGGAAGGGAGAATCTACCACCTCCATGGGCGTTAGGTGGCCATGCATGGACGGCAAATCGGCGGATGGCAGCGGCAAATCGCGCTGGATCATAGGAACGTATTTTTCGTACAAAGCAAGCTTTTTGCTTTCGGCATCGTTACGGATCAATACCGCCGCGCCGTAAGATGTTTTCACTCCGAGCAGTCCGTCCAGGTACGTTTCGTACGGGGCAAAAATGACGTCGATTTTAGGGTTCTTCAATTCAAGCCACTGAATATCGCTCGGGTAGTAATTATCGTTCAGCAATGCATCAGCTCGCGCGGCCAGGAACTTTGCGAACATCTTATCGTCCGAAAGCGCTGCGGCCTCGCGCAGGTCCGCGGCGGCTTTTTCAAGGAACGGCTTGTATGCCACGTTATAGGGGACCGCGGCCAGGTCCCTGTCTTCGTGCCGGACAATCGTGTACGGGCTGTAGATTTCACCCTTTGCGGCGTGGTGTTCGTTGATAAAGCCCTCGATATCCGCCCGCGTTAATTCCGGCGGATAAAACCAGTGTCCCGGCGGCATGGGGCGGGTTCCGACAAATGGTTTGTTATCATCCAGCAGGTCAAACCGGCTTCCGTTGATCATCAGGAACCGGCGAAGATCGACATCCGCCGCGTCCTTCTTGCCTTCCAGGGCGAGGTAAAGTTCAAGAGCCACAGGGTCGCTCTGACGCCAGAAAATACGATCCAGATAGCGGCATGCATCCACCAGCTTGTCCACGACCTGGCGCTGGTTTTCTGTCAATCCAGAAGAGTTATAGGGCATTTCCACGCGGCGCCATTTCGCGAGCCGTGAGGACAAGTCGGGAGCCACGACCCCAAAACGGGAGATATCACTCTTGCCGGGTCCAGTGCATGCCATAGAGCACCCGATAAACAGAATCGCGATACCGAGCGAGAAGCTTCGTCTCATCCTGCCTCCCTTTGCACGCAGGCGCGGGGAAAATTCTATCCACCGGCACAATCGCGGGGGAACGAGCATCATAAAACACCAATTCTAGCGTTTGGCAATTCCGCTTCCAAGATAACGATCAAAGAAGTCAGAGGCTGCATGATACGAACGCAACCAGGTGGAATGCAAAAGGAAATCATGAATCTCGTCCGGGAATACAATCTGCTGAAACGTAACACCCTGCTTTCGAAGCGCTTCCACCATGTGGACCATTTCCTTGAAGGGGACGTTCCGGTCGTCGTCTCCCTGGATAAGCAGCACGGGCGACCGCCAGGTCTTGACATAGGCCAGAGGAGAAGATTCGAACGCCACGCGCATGGTCTCAGGCTGCCGCTGATCATAATATGACGGCACCCAATCTGGAATCTCAAAGTTCCAGTTGTGCACGCCTGAGATATCAACTCCTGCCGCAAATAGGTCGGAGGCGCGCGCCAGCGCGAGCGCCGTCAGGTAACCGCCCCAGGATCCGCCCCAGATGCCAATCCGGTCAGGGTCCACATCGTTCCGGCTTCGGAGATAGAGCCCGGCTCCTTCAATGTCCTTGAACTCGCTCCCCCCGCTGGCGCCGTAACTGAGCGCCTCGCGGAAGTCCAAACCATAGCCGATGCCGCTGCGGTAGTTAATGGAGAGCACAATGTAACCACGGCTCACCAGGTACTGGTCCAAAGCATATGCATTGCTGTAGTAGCCCATGTAGTGCCAGCCCAGAAGCATCTGCCGTCGCGACCCGCCGTGGACAAAAACAACCGCAGGATGCCGCACTCCATCGTGATCATCTTTGGGAAGAAACAGCTGGGCGTGGATGCGAAGGCCGTCAACAGCGGACACCATCACAGGCTGTGGCGTCACCATCTCCCGCGCAGGAAAATCCGCAGGAATCGCATCCGGGGCAAGGTCACGGGTTTTGCCAGAAGATTCAAGGATTGCAGGCCGCGCCGGAAGTTTCGCATCCGAGTGCAGCAGGATGATCGAGTGGCTCTCGTCTGTCACAACAGGCGACCACTCAATTCCATCACCGCTGGTTAGAGGTTCCGGCCGGTCCCCTGTAACAGATTCCTTCCAGAGATGGCGGCGGTCAATGTCGTTTTCATTGGAGTTAAAGACCAACTCGCGGCGGTCCGGGCTGAGCGTAACGTCCTCCACAATATAATCCCCCGGGGTCAGCAAGTGCGCCGTCCCTCCCGCAACAGGAACAGTGTAAAGGTGCACCCACCCGTCGCGCTCCCACGGAAACACCAGGAGATTTCCATCCGCCCAAAGAAGTTGATTGGCAGCGCTGACGCCACGGAAAACACTGCCCGGCCCTTCCTGGGCCTTCCACACTTCCCTGCCTGCGCCGGTTGCAACATCAGCAACGCGGATTGACCACGGCATACCGGTCCGCTCGGGCCCGAAAACCCTCTCGTGCTCAGAGGCTGGAATCCGGATGAAGGCAATCTGTTTGCCGTCCGGAGACCAGACGGGGCTTGAATCGAGGTCAACGCCGGGGTCCAGATAACGGAGGCTCTTCTGATCGAAATCATAAACACCAATCAGGCGGTGGTCACGTCGGTTGCTCACAAAAGCCAGCTTGGTGCCATCCGGCAACCAGCGCAATGATCCTGCCCAGCCTTCCCCATGAATAAGCTGCTCCGCCTTGGCTACCGGATTGATCTGAACCAGCCACACCTGGCCTTTGTAAAGGAAAGCGACGCTTTTGCCCCTAGGTGAAACTGCGGGTGAGTAACCTTCGCCCAGAAGTTGCGGAGCGCCGCCATTCAGCGGGATGAGCCAAAGGTTCTGCCCGACTCCTTGAGGGAGACTTGTGGGGTTCGGATAGTCTGCCCCGGCATGCTCCAGATCACCGCCGCGAACGTAGACAATGGCTGAAGCATCCGGAAGCCAGGCAAGATCTCCTACGTCCTGGCCGTCATCACCGGAGTAGCTGGTGAGCTGGCGTGCAGTGAAACCGCTCCCGTTCGACTTCGCCTCCGCCACCCAGATGTTGCGCGCGCCCTGGGCATTAAAAACCCATGCCACCTTCCCTCCCGCCGGCGCGGCCGTTAACTCCGTTGGAAAAGGAGCGCTCATCACCTGCTCCAGTGTGAAGGGCCGTGGTCGCGCAACAGCCCAAATTGCAGAGGCCAGGACAAGGACGAGACTGACCGAAATGCGATTGCGGATGAGTGAGGGCATCATGATGGACTTTTCAGGTTCTGACGTGAAGCTGTCTGAGACAGCCTTCCGCTTGCGCAAGACACGGTATGCGGAAGGCCTGATGCAGCGATGGAAGAACACTGGAGCCATGCTGGCCTCATCAGCTGAGCCGGCCGGGAAGAAATTGCCGCAGAAAGCGATGAGCCAGGATGAATCCATCCTTTCGAGCCTGCGGAAATTCCGCTGCCCCGTCACTGGGAGGCGCATCCCAGAAGTTGTCCTCGTGTTCAACCGCTGCGCCGCCGTTGAATCCGGCTTGGAGAAGCACGGTAAAAAAGCGGGGCCAGTCGATCAATCCCTGGCCGGGGATTCGATAGCGCCACCAGCCGTCACCGTGAATGCCGACCTGCTGGAGGACCGGCTGCGTGATTTCCGTGTCCTTCAGGTGAATGGCCAGCAGCCGGTCGCGGATGTCCCAAACGGCCTGGTAAGGATCAATGTACTGCCGAACCAGATGGGAGGGGTCAAATTCCATCCCGAAATGGTGGCTCGAAATCAGTCCAAACACTTTCTCCCAGGCGGCCGGAACCGTGGCGAAATTAATCCCTGTGGGATAATTTTCCCAGCCCATTGAAATGTCCAGCTTCTGGCAGACCGGGAGGTACTTCTCATGGAAAACCTCCGCGAGTTCCTTCGCCTGCCGGTCGAAGTCGGCTCCGGGAATCCCTCCGCTGAAGGCACCCACAAACTTGCAGCCCAAACGATGGGCAAACTCCAGGTAATGGATGAACTTCTCATTCGAGGACCGCCGTGCCGCCGGGTCGGGATCAATATGGTTGATGCCCTTTCCCTGGACATCAAAGAAACCTTCGACGCTGATAATCCTGCATCCCGTCTCGCGCGACGTCGCAATGATCTGGTCAATCTGGGCGTCGCTCAGGTAAGGGTTAAAATCCTTGCCCGCTTTTACCACCGCTCCTTCGTATCCTGTTTCGGTTGCGAAAGCCAGCTTTTGACGCGAGTAATTGGTAATGATTGCAAGCTTGGGATATTTGGTTGCCGGAGCAAGTGGAACATCTGCATGCTTTCTATCTTCCGTCTGGGCGCCAAGGTTTCCGCCCGCTCCCAGTGCAGCTGCAGACACGCCTGCTGCTCTTATGAACTCACGCCGTCCAACCCGCGGTTTTCTCATGATTAAGCCCCCTTATAATTTGAAGGGTGAGTATAGGCCAAGCACAATATGGCTAGCAACTGAAAACACCAGTAACGCGGAATCGAAACCAAGAGCCCTCATCCGCCACGAGAGCACAGCCTGGGACATCAAATGACCGGGGGCCCGCCCATGAACCAAACTGATTCTATTCTTCCAGGGAGACTTTGGCCGAGCGGCTTTCGTCCTCGGACACACCTTCTGCAGGTGATGGGTCCGCCGCCGAGGGAAGCGGCATCACCATGCGAAGGAATGGAGGCGCAACGAGCGTAGTCACTATGCTCATCACCAGAACAATGGAATAGACCGCGTCGGAAATGGTGTGGAGAGTCAGCCCGACACCGGCCACGATCAGGCCGACTTCCCCGCGCGGAATCATTCCAACTCCAACCCGGAGCGCGTCCTTAAAGCCAAGGCGCAAACTTCCCAGTCCGCAGCCGAATAGCTTTCCCACAATGGCGAGGACGCAAACGATGGAAGCCATGCCGATGAGGCTGGGATTGGCAAAAGTACGAACATTCACCTGCACGCCGAGGATGACAAAAAAGAACGGCGCCAGAAACTCGCCGAGCGGATGTGCATTTTCGTGAAGCTTCCACCGCTCACTGTGATCGGCCAGCGCCAGCCCGGACAGGAAGGCGCCCACAATCGCCGCCATGCCGATGTGGACGGAAGCAACGGAAAGGCCCAGGCAGAGGACAATCGACAGGATGAAGGCGGAGTTGCGGGCGCGTAGCTTTTCAACATGGGGCTGAAACCGGCCAATAACGCGGGAACCAAAGAAAATCATGAGCAGCGAAAACACCACGGCTTCAGCCGCCACAGTGAGCAGCTGAGCGTAATGAATCTGGCCGGTGGATAGGCTTCTGACCACGGCGAGCACCAGCAATCCAAGAATGTCGTCAAGAACGGCGGCAGCCAGAATCACACGGGCCGCGCGGGTCGACAGAGCACCCAAATCTCCCAGAACTCTGGCGGTAATGCCCACGCTGGTCGCCACCATCGCAGCGCCCACAAAAATTGACTCTACGGTCGTGTGGCCGGCAAACTCCATGTACAGGAGCCCAAGCACGAACGGCACGGCGACACCCAAAACGCCGACGGCAACAGCCGTCCATCCAACCTCCAACAGGTCACGCGGCTTTGTTTCCAGCCCTACTGTGAAAAGGAGGAATACTGCCCCAATTTCCGCCATTCCAAGAGTAAATTCATTGGTGTGGACCAGATTCAATAGTGAGGGGCCTAGCAGCACTCCCGCCAGCAATTCGCCTAAGACTCCAGGCTGCCGGAGCCATTCAAACATTTCTGCCAGAAGCTTTCCTCCCGCAAACATCAGGAAAAGTTCCAGCAAGATTTGGCCTGAGTGTTCCATGGATTTAATCGTTGCGCTTGACTGAATGCCGCCGCATCATTCTAAATCAGGATGAAAGGAGCCAAGAACCCATACTTCCATTTGTAATCGAAGTATCATGCAGAAATCAAACGACAGGAAAATAGAACGAATCAAATTTCTCCAGCAACACCTGCGCCGGAGGACTGACAGCCGTCTCTGCCCGGCACAGCGCTGGCAACCAACCGCTTATTTTTTCTGCCTGACCCCGCGGACGAAGATGGCTTTGCCGGGAGCAAATTCGATACGTGTTACATGGTTTGGCAACAGGAAAGGCTTGCTCAGGTCAATCTTGTACTCAGACTGGACGTAGGTTTGGATAAGAAAGTTGACCAGCCAGTCGGACAGCGCCGTGCTGCCAATATGCACATCCTTGATGGTCAACGTACCGGTGCCGTCTTTGGTCTCAAGCACACCCAATGCCGTCAGGCGCTGAGTGCCCTGGAAGATGGAAGCAAGCAACCTGGCAGTCAACGGACTTTCGGCTTGTTGCGACGGCTTGAGTTGGTCAAAATTGACGTTTGCCGCTCCGTGGATGCCGTCAGGTTTGAAATGGAAGTCCAGGTCACTGACGCCCGCTGGCAGGAACTCCGGGCGGTCATACTTCATGAACGAATTTACTTCGTCATCCGTGATGACAATCGGACTGAGCGAACCACCCTTTGCCGGACCCGTCGCGGAAAGTTCCATCAGCTTGGATTGGAACACGCTGGCGGCCATACGGGAGAGTCCGGATTGCACGTGCAGTTTCGATGGAGAAGCTTCATTCGCCCCGCCCGGCATGCCCAGTAGAATACCGCAGGCGGCAAGCGGCAGAAGGACCGCCGACATCAGGCCTCGGAGGGCCGCGAACTCACCATCGGACTTCAGTTTCTCCAACAGAGCATCTCCTCAGGGCTGAGTCTGTGATATCTGGGCTGAGGGCACCATTTCAAGATTGCGCAGGGTGCCGGCAAAGTTAAAGTCCGCCATTTGGGAAATTGGGCCCGTCGTTCCCGGATGAAGTGGAGTCCAGGGCTGACGGATGTTACGCAGGTCGGCCCGCACCAGTAACCTGGCGGACCCGTCGAAGGAATAGCCCCCTTGAAGCTGGAATTCGGCGCCGGCGACCTCCACGGGGAAGTCATCGAGCGTTACCTGGCGGTCCTGGACATGGAGTTGCGCAGTGGCACGAGGTATAAACAGCGTTTGTGGCCCGCCCTCAAAAAGGTCCATGCCGAAGCGGTGGGCCATGGTCCTGACAGGATTAAAGTCGCCCAGATTGACACCCTCCAGTTGTACGGTGACCTTGCCGTTCAGGGTGCGGACGATTTGCGCATGAGTCAATCCACTGGTCTCAAAGCTTCCACCCGCGGAATAATACCCGCGGACTTTCCCGAGCGCCGCAGGGAGATAAGGTGCCAGCGATTGAATACTGGCAGCGTGGATTCCAGCCTGGCCTGAAACCCGCACCGGATTCTTTGACAAATCCACCAGTACGTTCCCCTCTCCGTGCCCGCCACCCGTCTCAAAACGAACTTTCGAGAGGTGAAGTTTCCGCCCACGAATACCAACACTCGACCGAAAATCGTGCAGCGAAAGATCCCGGTAAGTTATCAGAGGGGTGGAAAAGTGCCCGCGTGCATCCAGGCTGCCAGCCAGATTAAATGACGGGTGGCGGCCGCTGATCAAGCCGCCGATGCCTGAAATTCTGTCAAGAAATGAAGGCGTATTCCTGTCACCGATCCCATCAAACCATTGGCTGGCTTGTTCAATGCTCAGCTTGTCAGCCTTCAAGCTGAAATCCCATGGCGCGTTGGACCCGCGCTGGTGCATTACCCAACCGGAGAACACACTTGTACCCATGACAGCCAATATCGGGTTGATGATGACTTGCTTTCCATAGACCTGAATGCGTGCCCGCGGAATGTTGAGGGGTTCGCTCAGTCCTGGAATCACCAGCCGTGCACTGCGAACACTGGCCTGTGCGGTGACGCTCGGTCTGGTCCAGGGCCACGCGCCGCCGGCAAGGTGCAGGGTGAACGATCCAACGCCCTCGGCCTCCGTGGGACTGTCGCTAAGAATTCCCAGGGCCCGCCCAAAGTGCACCAGTCTTCCCAGATTCACAGCACTGGAAGATAGCGTCAATTGGTACGATGGATGGACCGTCATCGGCCGCCTGCTTTGCCTTGGCGAAAGATGCCTTAAAGTGCCATCAGCAACAACTTCAACACCCGGCGCCAGCAAGACCCTGGCAGGCGCCAGCCGGAGGCCCGATCGCGTGATGCGGATGGCGACATCGGAAACAGGAAAGTTTCCAGAACGCGTTTCTAACCGGACCTGATGCGCGTTCAGAAAACCGCCATAACGCTTTCCGCTCCACGGGCCCTGTATTGAAATCATCCCGTTGAGGCGTCCATTGACGTCCCAGGCAACCTTCTTTCCAACAACTCGCACACCAAGCCTCAGCAGGTCCTCCAAGCGGGAACGCTCAAATGCCACCACGAGGTCAAGGTCCGGCCGTGAGGCGACATTGGCGATCGAGCCTTCCAGGTGGATCTGCGAATTTGCAAAGGCCAGGTCCATCCCCTTGATCACCAGGCCTTCCTGATCACGGTCAAACTGGCCCCGGAATCGGACGTCGCAGGGAAGATCACTCGAGGACGGCAGCTGTTCCCAGCGGTGCAGCTGGCTCACCTGTGATTCCCCTGAATACTCGATCTGCCGGAGCGTCCCGCCCAGGTGGATCGTGCTGTTCATGACGCCGTAAACTTCCGGATTCTTTCCGGTCAGGAGGGGGATCCAGTCGTAAAGCAAGGCCCCCTGCATTCGAAGGGTGGCGTCAAGAGAGTGACCGGCGGTTCTTGCGGGTGACCAGCTTCCGTCAAGTTCCACCAGTCCCGGCGTGGGGAATTCAAGGTCCGTGCGGAGAGGTTCACCCGCAATTCGGAAATCAATCCGGTCGGAATCGTAGTCGAAATCCAGATGGGCGCGCGTGTTGACAACTGCGAAGGGCTTCTTGTTCTCGCCGATCTTGAAGTTAAGTCGCGCCCCCCCAATCTCCACCGCCAGGTTGGCAGGCGGCGCGGGCGAGGTCGCGCCGGACGATTGGGCCTTAATCCCGCTTCGCAACAGCAAGTCCTCGACGTTCCATCTGCCGGCGGAGTTCCGGACAAGGTTGATGCTCGGGTTGGAAAGCCTGAGAGTCCCCAGATACAGGTGGGAAGTCCAGAGGCTTCGCCATCGGAGATCGCAATCGATGCGACCAACCCGGATGAACGGCTCCAGACCAAAGGCCGGATCTTCGTCGACCACAACATTTTCAACTGTGAACCCAGGGTGAGGAAAGAAGTGCAGTGCAATATGGCCGAGGGCCACTTTCCGTCCGAGAGATCGCTCGAGGCTTGCCTTTAACAGGGGACGGTAACGCCCCACGTTCAGGAACAGCGGCGCCACCCAGGCTGTCGCTATCAACAGCGCCAGCGCCAGCGCCGCATTTCGAAGATATCGCCGTCTGGTTTGGCTCATCAGTGCACAAGCTTGAACATTCTGTTCCAGCGGGTCCGGCTGAAGAAATGGACAAAAATACTGCCGAACTGACTGAGCCGGTCACTCAATGAGTTCTGTTCGTACTGACCCGGCGGAGTCTCGTAAGACCAGTAGACGATCAGCGGACGGCCGGAAACAAGATGCCGCGGAACAAAGCCCCAGAAGCGGCTGTCCCAGCTCTCTTCACGGTTGTCACCCATAACAAAATACTCATTCTGAGGAACAACCAACTGCCCGTCCTTCACATAATTCTGGAACTCGGCACGCCAGGTTGCGGTTGCGCCTTCCATCTCGTCCCAGGTTACGGGCGGGAAATCATCGCCGGGGCGCAGTTCGTTGGCGTGGCTCTGGCGGACAAAAGGCTCCGCCACGGCGCTTCCGTTGACGAACACCTGCCGGTGGAATACACGGACGCTGTCGCCCGGGAGCCCGATGACCCTCTTCACAAAATGCTCGCCCGGCTCCTGGGCGTCATCCGCCCTGCCTGGATATTTAAACACCACAATGTCGCCACGATGAATGTGCCTGTACGGAAGGACCCGGCTCAGCGGGCCGCGAGGATAAGCAAACGCAAACTTGTTCACCAGAAGATGGTCACCGATCAGAAGCGTGTTCTCCATCGAGCCGGTGGGGATCTTGAACGCCTGGACCACAAAAGTGGTCCCAAAAATCGCGAGGATCACCGTGACAATCAGCGATTCGAACGTGTCACGGGAAGACGATTTCTGGTACGGTTCAGCCATCTGCATCCACCTTTGCTGCGAGGATTGCCAGCGCTTGCTTGGCAGCCTGTTGTTGTGCAGCCTTCTTGCTGCCCCCGCTGCCCCTGGCCACCACGCCGGCGCCGGTTTTCACTTCCACGGTGAAGGTCTTCTGGTGTTCCAATCCTTCCTCTTCAACCACGCTGTAGCGAGCAGGTCCCTGGCGCACTGCCTGGAGACGCTCCTGAAGCGCCCCCTTGAAATTCGTCGCAAACAGATCGTCTACCCGTCCAGTAAGGTCCGCGGGCAGGATCACCTTCTCAATGATTCCCCGTGCCTCTTCAAAACCTCCGTCGCGGTATACTGCAGCCAGCAGGGCTTCAAGCGCATCTACAAGAATACCGGATTTGTTTCTTCCGCCGCTCTTTTCCTCAGACTGCCCCAGGCGTAAATATTCGCCCAGGCCGAGCCTGCTGGCAACACCGCTCAGGTACCGGGCGGCCACGAGGCTGGAACGCGCCAGGGAAAGCTTCCCCTCGTCGTACTCGGGAAAAGCTTCAAGCAACCTTATGGTGACCGCAAAACTCAACACAGCATCGCCCAGAAACTCCATCAATTCATTATCACGCGTTGGATGGGAAACTTCCTGGGCATACGAGGAGTGGGTTAGGGCTTCAACCAGCAGGTCCTTGTTGCGGAACTTGTAGCCGATACGCTTTTCCAGCCTGTTGAAGGAAGGTCGCGCCATGCGTCGGTGATGCACTCCGGAAAGTCCTGGCATCCGGCAAGGGCCGGAAAAGCGCACCAGCTTATGTTTTCTCCGGGCCGGACGGCTCACCACCTCGGCTCAGGGCTTCGCGGCGGCCTTGGGCGGCTGGGAGGCTTGGGCTTTCTTCAATTCCTCGACCTGTTGGTTAGCAAGCTGCTCGATGATGGTTCCCGGAGCCAACTGTCCGGCTTTGGAAAAAGCTGTGATTGCATCGCCGAACTTGCTTTGCCCTCTGTAAACCTCTCCCAGCCGGTAATAGTCTGCAGCATTCGGACTATCCGACTTGGCAATGGCGGACTTGTAGCTCTCCTCAGCCTTGGCCAGTTCGTCCTGGTCCAGTCCTTCAAGCGCCATTCTGGAGCGCTCGAGATGGACCATTCCGATGGAAGCATAGGCTCCGGATGCAATCTGGTCCTTCCGTTTCTGATAGTCCGTGTCAGATTCCTTGGACTGCTTTGGAAGCTGGTCAATTTCCTGGAGTGCCTTCTGCGCGTAGTCGGCTGCCATCCCAAGTCTCTTTTCCTTTTCGGCGTCGCTGATGTTGCTCAGCATTTGCGGTTGGGGAAGAACACCCGAAACCATCAGCAAACTGACGAGGTTATTCGGATCAAGGTCCAGACTCTTTTCCCCGTATTTCACAACGTTCACTGCGTCGTTCTTCTGCTGGTAGGCACTCGACTCGAAAGCGTAGACATTGCTCAGGAGAGGACTCTTGGCGTATTTCGCCGTGAAGTCGTCGGCAGCCTTGATGAGCGCGTCAGCGTCGGTCATACTCCTGAGCTTGTTGTAGGCTTCGGCTTCTTCAGGGCCAATTTCAGCCCCTCCCGTCTTCGACGTTTTCGCGGCGCGCATTGCCGGAGTGAATTGCTTTGCGTAAGTAAGGAACTGGTCGGTGGCACCTGCCTTGCTCAATGTCTTCTCAATGTCAGGCGTAAACTCAAAGTCAACACCCCTGGCCTGAACCTCAGTCGCCACATTCTCAAGATGCTTCTTGTTGTGTTTAAGAAGCTTGACCAACTCATCTTCAGTGAGGGGCGCTTGCACCGGGGCGGGCTTCTCAGCGTGCTGCGCCTGCTGAGCCGCACGAGCCGGGCGTCCGCTCAACAGAATGCTTCCGGCGAGAGTTAGAGTCCAAACGGTTCCAAGGCTGGCGGCCTTTTTTGTCCAAGACATAGTTCACTCCCACGTTCATTTTAAACGCTGTTAGCATAAATCAGCGTACTAGAAGCTCTATTCCGTGTCAACCAAGAGCGGGCACAATTGCCGAGACCGCCGGCAGC
>OBIZ01000025.1_pt1 | contig 27321 bp, 25 predicted proteins | sample 1519801 | NCBI WGS metagenome assembly OBIZ01 (sample SAMN01911456, study PRJEB22533) | soil metagenome | biome: Soil | place: Malaysia | collected 2012-04-30 | depth DG_metagenome m | reverse complement strand
ATCAACGATCTCGCGCAGCGGTCGCTTTGCGTTCTCGCGCAGCAGGCGCGCCAGAGACTGCCCGCCGAACTCCTGGAGTTCCGGGTTCATGGCTTCAACCAGTCCGTCGGAGAAGAACGCGAGGAGGTCCCCCCCCTTCAACTGGAGAGAAGTTTCCTGATATTCCGTGTGCTCCAACAGGCCCAGGGGGACTCCTTCGGCCTGGATGGGGCGTGACCGGCCATCACGGATGAGGAGTGGCAGCGGCATCCCGGCGTTGGCCAGGCGCAGCGTCATGGTCTTCGGTTCCCACAACACGCAGACGAGGGTGATGAAGTGGCCGTCCACTCTGCGTTCCAGCAACGTTGCGTTCAGCCTGCGAAGCATTTCCGGAATGGGAAGTCGCAGCGGGGCCAGGCTCCGCAAAATGCCTCCAGCGAGCGCGCCGTAAAGTGCGGCCGGCGCTCCTTTGCCGCTGACGTCGCCTACAGCCAGCACATGGCGTTCTTTGCCGTAATTCAGAAAGTCATACAAGTCGCCGCCCAGTTGGCGCGCCGGCTGGAATCGCAGGCCGACCTCCAGGCCGGGGATGTTCGGCGAGGTCCCGGGCATCAGGAGCATCTGGATTTCCTGCGCGCGTTTCAGGTCGCGGTCCAGCCGGGATTCGCTTCGCAGCACGCGCTCGTAGAGCCGGGCGTTTTCAATAGCAATGGCGATCTGCGGCGCCAGGGTCGAAAAAATCCGGACGTGGTGTTCCGTAAAGTAATTCACCGTGGGACTTTCGAGGTCCACAACGCCGATTACGCTCCCGCGGTAGATCAGTGGGACTGCCATTTCCGACTTGGTGTCGGGATAGATCAAAATGTACCGCGGGTCGCGGCTGACATCGGGAGAAACGACGGGCTGGAGCGAGGCGGCGGCCGCTCCCACGATCCCCTGGCCAAAGCGGACCGTCGTCTTGTCCGGAAGGCTCTCGTCCAGGCGCAGCGTCAGCACCGAATTGAACGTTTTTGCCTGTTCATCCGCCAGCATGATGCTGAACCGGTGATAATTCACCAGGCGCTTGGTCAGCGTTCCAACTTTGCGCAGCAGCTCGCTGAGGACAAGCACCGAGCTCAGTTCGCGGCTGATTTCGTTCAGCAACTGCAGCGTTTGCGATTGGCGAAGGCTGCGGCGGTAGAGCCGGGCGTTCTCAATGGCCATGGCCATGCGGCCGGCCAGGAGTTCCAGCAGATTGACGTGCTGATCGGTGAAGAAATCAGGGGTGTCTGCTTCCAGGTCGATGACACCGATGACGCGGTTTTTCAGGATCAGCGGGACCGCCAGTTCGGACCTGATGCTGGACATGGATTCAATGTAGGACGGCTCGCGCTTGACGTCGTTAACAAGGACCGACTTGCGTTCCAACGCCGCCCGTCCCACAATCCCTTCACCTGCCTTGATCCGAAGTTTCCTGACCCGCTCTTCCGGATGCCCGACGCTGGAACGGATTCTCAATTCCTGCGTCTTTTCATTCAGGAGAAGGATGGCAAAAACCTTGTAGTCGATGACGCGCTTGACAAGTTCTGCGATGCGCACCATCAACACTTCCAGATCGAGCGTGGAGGTGATCTGCTCGCCGACTTCCATCAGCAGCGCCAGCAGTTCGGTGGCTCCGAGGGGGCGCAACGGTGATTTCACAACTTGCGACATGGATCATCCCATGCGTCGGGCGGCTTCTGCCAGAATGGCAGCAGATGCGCTGGTTCCCAGACGGTCTGCACCGGCGCCCAGCATCTTCAGGGCATCACGGAGCGACCGGATGCCACCGGCTGCTTTCACGCCCATCGAGGTTCCAACGGTCTCGCGCATCAGCCGCACATCGGCTTCTGTGGCGCCCGACGGTCCCAATCCTGTTGAGGTTTTGACGTAGTCTGCGCCCGCCTGCTTTGCAATCTGGCAGGCCGTGACCTTTTGCTCATCTGAAAGGTAAGCGTTCTCCAGGATCACCTTTAGGATGCCGCCGGAACCGTGCGCGATGTCCACCACGCCTCGAATATCACTCAGAACGGTTTCCAGATTGCCGGATAGCATCGCTCCAATGTTCATCACCATATCGAGTTCTTCGGCGCCCGCGCGGATGGACGCTTCGGCTTCCGCCCTTTTGACGGAAGCGTGATTTGCGCCAAAAGGGAAACCCACGACGCTCCCGACCTTGATTCCCGTTCCCCGCAATATCCTGGCCGCCAGCGGCACCCACACCTGGTGGATGGCAACGGCGCCGACGCCCAGCGCCTCCGCTTCACAGCAGAACCGCTCCATATCCTCCGAAGTGGCCTGAGGACGCAGCATTGTGTGGTCAATGATTCGCGCCAGCGCGGCAAGGTGCGGCGATACCAGCGTATCGCGGTCTTCGCCGCCTGACGGCTCCGGCTCGTGCTCGATTGCCCGGGACAATCGGTCCATCATTTCTGTGAGATCTGGCCGGATCAATGAGGATGTTGGCATAAGAATTCTTTGGCGCTTCCGGCGCGCCCACTCCCGCTCGGGGCATGCCGCAGCAGAATGGGATAGGATTAAAAAGACAAGGCCGGCCGCATTAGTTGCCATTCTAACATAAGCGGCCGGACTGCATCCGGCTCTAGACTGCGGTTAGCGGCCACGATGTGTCAAGTGGAACCCACTGGCAACGGGCCTGCATGTACAATAGTTCCGTGGAGCGTGAGCGTTTCGAGCAACTTGCCAATGAGGTCCTGGAGAGCCTGCCCGAGCCATTTCGCAGCAGGCTGTCCAACCTTGCGATTATTGTAGAAGATACGCCGCCGGAAGAGCCCTACCGGGGTGGCCTTTTGCTGGGCCTTTTTTCCGGGGTTCCGCGGACCCTTAAGAGCGTCTTTTCTGCCGATCCCCCCGATCACATTTTCCTCTACCAGAAGAACATCGAGGCCGTCTGTTCGACTGAAGCGCAAGTCGTGCAACAGATTCGTGATACCCTTCTGCACGAAATCGGCCACTACTTCGGACTCAACGAAGAAGAACTCCGAGACATATAAGAATTCCCGCACACTTGTGCCCTTCCAGCCTGGATAGGAATTGGGTATGCGAAGTGGTTGGGGCGGGTATAATGATTCAAAATGCGAGTTCTGGCAATTGACACAACCAGTGAGTATGGAGGGGCTGCGGTTTACAGCCAGGACGTCTGCCTGTCCCATATTCAAAACGAGGAACCGGCTTCCCGTTATGCCGTGACGTTGTTTGACCTGGCAGACCGGGCGCTCGCGCAGGCAGGGGTCGGGTTTCCCGATATCGACCTATACGCGGTGTCGAACGGACCGGGTTCATTCACCGGAATTCGTGTAGGACTAGCGGCGGCGCAGGGCTGGGCAAAGGCCTTTCGACGGCCTATCAAGGGAGTAAACCTGCTGGAGGCCATGGTCGAGCGTGCGCATCCGGCAACCGACTGGGCCGTGGCTGTTCTTGATGCGCGCCGCGGAGAGTACTTTGTCGGCTTCTACCGGAGGGTGGCCGACGCCGCCGGACATCAGAGTGGATTTGAAGCAGCTGGACCGGGCCAGCTTGTGCATGCCCAGCGCCTGAACACCATGTTGGAGGCCCTCAGCCAGGGGGGACAGTGCCGAACCTTCAGCGGCGGGACGATTGCCTTCCTGGCGCGCACGCATGACCTTAAGGCGCGGTCACTTGGTGAAAGCCTGTCGCAGGATGTGGTTGCGATTGACCTGCCGGGGACGCTGCTTGAGGCCATTGCGGGCGTGGCCCTTCGTGCCTTCGAGCGGGGCGAAACATCCTCGCCCGATGAACTGGACGCCTGCTATATTCGCCGGTCCGACGCGGAAATGAACTGGCGACCGTCGGTGGCAAAGGCAGGGAACTGATTGAGCAAATCGGACGCTGTTTTCTCTCCGGATAATTCTCTAAAACCTCCTGAACTCTCTGTGTTTGACGCTGCGGCCCGGGTGCAGCTAAGGCTGTTTTCACAGGACGATCTGAATGCCATCCTCGATATTCAGAATGCCTCCCGAGCCATGGCAGCCTGGCGGGGGCGTGATTATGAGCAGCTGGCCGCTGATCCCAGGGGGATGATCCTGGTGGCAGAGTCGGAGGCACGGATGTTGCCGGAAATTGTTGGATTCTTGGCCACCTACCGAATAGACAGAGAATCCGAACTCTGGAACATTGCCGTCGAGCCTCGACACCGCCGCAAGGGTGTTGCCCGGGCGCTTCTCCGGGAAGCGTGCAGAAGATTGTCCGAGTCGGGAGTCCACAGACTCTTTCTGGAGGTCAGGGAATCAAACCTCCCCGCAGTGGAACTCTATCGAGCTTTTGGCTTTGCGCTGCTGGGCCGCCGGAAAGACTATTACCTGAATCCCAAAGAAGATGCATTGGTTCTTGTTCACAGGCTCGTTCAGCCAGGGCCTTAAGTGCAAGTTGCGGTGGGGCGGACGGCGGTTGGTGGTTGTGCCAAAGGCCCTTGCGGAGACATGATTTTTCACCTCGATATTCATCCCTCGACAGGCAAGGTTTCACCCGAAATCGTGCAACCCACGCACCATAACGTGTAAAGAGCCAGAAGTTGGCGGGGACAACTGTCTTTGCCGAGGCCTGGCCGGAGAATTTAATGAACTGTAACAAAAGGAGTTGTGTGGTACTCCCCTTCTTAAAGGAGGCCTTTGGAATGCTCCGTGCTTTGCAGGGTTACGTAGTTATTCTTAACCGGAGGTTGTACAACCCATGAAGAAGTTCTTTACCATGATTGCCGCAATCGCGATGGCCACGACTCTGTCGATGCCGGCATTTGCTGCGAAGAAGCACAAGAAGGAAGCTGCTAAGACCCAGACTCAGAGCAAGAAGCACATGAAGCATGCCAAGAAGAAGGGTACGAAAGAAGGCCAGAAGACGGGCCAGTAGGGAGCTACTCCGGCGGCAACTATTTCTTAGCCGCTTGTTTTTCCTTAAGAGCTGTATTTTTAGTTATATTGATCGTCAATCGAAAACCCGGCCGTCTGGCCGGGTTTTCTTTTTCCCGCCGAGTCCCGGACCAGCCAAGCCTGCCCTCTGGCCTTTCTGCCTTTCAATCCAGGCAAGGTCTGCCCATCCTGGGAGGCAAGTCCATCTTTCCGGCTTGAACAGGATATGCGTGTGTGTTAGCCTGACGGAAGTAAAATAATACTAGCAGGGAGGTGGCACACCCGTGAGCACCCCTACCGAGGCCATCCGGGATAAATCGATGGCCAACAATCAGGAGTATCAGCGCCTTCACGAGGAGCACGGCCGGTACGCAGCCGAATTGGACCGGCTGGAAGCCAAGTCTTTCCTGACAGAAGAGGAAAGACTTGAAGAAGTCAGGCTCAAGAAGCTTAAGTTGCGCCTGAAGGACCAGATGGCCGCGCTTCTGAAGAGCGGCAAACCGGCTGCTTAGCAGTTTGAGTTGGCAAGACGACCGGTTCCCTCCCTTGCAAGTGAAGGGCTGAGTGGGGGAGGGGGATTCTTTACCCATTTGCGGCGGGTAGCTGGCCCGTGCCGGATGGTACTTCCTGAATGGCGGGGCCGCGCACCCAACAGCTATGGTGAAAGACGGGTATTGGTATAGCCTGCCGCTGATTCTGGTCGGGGGCGGGTTGCTGGGTTTTGGGTTTTTCTGGCCGGGCAAGTTTTTATTTCTTGCCGCTGCATTCTTTCTAATCCTCGCGCTGTTTGTCTTGAATTTCTTTCGTGACCCCGAACGGCTGGTTCCGTCGGGCCCCGGGGTGATTGTTTCCCCGGCGGACGGACGCGTGGTGGAGATACGCTCAGAGGAAGATACCGGCCGTTCCCGCCAGCGGATCAGCATCTTCATGTCGCCTTTCAATGTCCACGTCAATCGCTCGCCCGTTGCAGGGAGCATCGAGAGCGTGGTTTATCGCAAAGGGTCCTTTCGAATGGCCTCCGAGCCTCGCGCTTCGGTAGAAAATGAGTGCAACACCTTTAAGGTAGCCGGCGAACACGGCGAAGTTGTTGTCCGCCAGATCGCCGGTGTTCTGGCCCGGCGGATTGTCTTCTGGAAGAAAGTTGGCGACCGCGTGGAGCGGGGAGACCGGGTCGGCATGATCAAATTCGGCTCGCGGGTGGACATTCTGGTTTCCCCCGAGGTGGCCCTTTCCGTTAAAATCGGCGATCATGTGAAAGCCGGGAGCACCATCATTGGAACCAGCAGGTCAGATTAATTCCGGCGCGAAGGAAGAAATGGAAACCGCGGGAAATAACCACAGATTGCGGCGGGGCATGTACGTCCTGCCGAGCCTGTTTACTGTTGGGACATTAATTTGCGGGTATTACGCCATCCTGAGCACTCTGCAGGGATCGCAGTTGATGGCTGCAGGCGCCGCCGGTGTGCTCGCCAGCGCTGCTTTTGACAACGCTGCCAAGGCGATCGGCTGGGCGATTGTGTTTGACGGCCTGGACGGCCGAATCGCGCGGCTCACTAATTCGACTTCAAACTTCGGCCGCGAGTTCGATTCGCTGGCCGACGTGATTACCTTCGGTCTGGCTCCCGGAGTCCTTGCCTACTCCTGGGGAGTGCGCCCGGCCATTGACGCTTCGCAGATTCCAATGACGCAACACCTGCGCGCTGTGGGATGGATGATCGGTTTTGTTTACCTCATATGTGGCGCGGCGCGCCTGGCGAGGTTTAACATTGACTCCGTTAAGCCCGGCGTTGACCGCCGCTTTTTTGTCGGCTTGCCCATTCCGGCCGCTGCGGGTGTCATTGCCGCCGTCGTGCACTGGCAGAAAGATCCTCTAACTTCCTGGCCGATTGCGATTGTCTGGCTGCTGGCTGCACTGGGACTGGCCTTCCTGATGGTCAGCCGGGTGCGCTACTACAGCTTCAAGGCGGTTGACCTACGCCGCCGCCGCCCTTACGTGACCACCATCTTCATTAGCCTCGTCATCCTGGCCATCCTGTTCTATTCGGAACCCGTACTGCTGGTTATGGCGCTCACCTACGCGCTTTCGGGTCCCATCCATGAGATTCCGGGTCGGCACCGGCCCGGTTCTTCCGTTCCCGAAGAGGTGAAGGCGCAATGAAGAACAGCGGCTACAATGTGGCCATTATTGGAGCGTCTTCACTGCTCGGCAAAGAGCTCCTGGAGGTTCTGGAGGACCGCTGTTTCCCCGTTGCTGACCTGGTGACTGTTTCCGGAGAACCCGGCGAGCCCGACCTGCCTATTGTGGATCTCAGCAGGCGGCGCCGGGCCACCGTGGATTATCAGGACGACATTCCCACCCGCTTCGATTTTGCTTTTGTCGCAGCGGGCCACCAGAGGCTGGCTTCCTGGATTGAACGGGCCGGCCGCGAACGGCAAGGTTCGTCGGGAATGCGCGCCGTCATCGATCTCTCGTCAAGCGTTTCGCACGACGCAACCGTTCCATTGCGGGTCCCTTTTCTCGATGGACCTTCAGTCGCCGCGCAGGATTCGAACGCGGGCAAGGGCATCCAGGTGATTGCTGCTCCGCATGCCGCAACGCTGGTGATCAGCGTCCTCCTGTCACGTTTGGCCGCGCGGTTTCGAGTGCGCAGCGCGGTGGCGCAGATCTTCAGCCCGGCTTCTGAAATGGGGCCGCGCGCCATCGACGAACTCCAGAAACAAACTGTCAACCTGCTCAGCTTCCAGAAGGTTCCGCGCGAGGCCTTCGGAGCCCAGATTGCCTTCAACCTGCTGCCGCGCCTGGGTGCCGGGTATGAAAAGGCCGACGCCCTGGAGTCCCGCGTGCGTAGCGAGCTGACAGCTTATCTCGGCAGCCGCGCTCCAGTGCCCGCCATTCGACTGCTCCAGGCTCCCGTGTTTTACTCCACTGCCGTTTCGCTCTATGCTGAAACCGAAGAGCGCGTGCCGCCTCCGGAACTGGTTGTGGCGCTCGACGGCGCGCCCGTCGCCATCCGGAGGACTTCCGAAAAGGCGCCCTCGCAGGCTGACGCGGCAGGTTCCAATGAAATTCTGGTTGACGCCATCCAGCCCGATGCCGCGCATCCCGCGGGAATCTGGCTCTGGGCTGTCGCGGATAACATGCGGCTTGCGGCCATCAACGCCGTCCAGATTGCGGAAGGGCTGCACCGCCAGCGCCAGCCGCTGCACCTGCTGAAATGAAACATCTCTCCCGCGCCATGGCCGCCGCGCTTGCGGCCTGCTCAGTCCTGCTTGCGGTTGCCTGCGGCTACCATGTGGCCGGCACAGCCTCGCGCCTGCCGCCCGACATCAAGACCATCGCCATTCCAGTGTTCACCAACAAGAGCACCCGCTTCCGGATTGAGCAAAAGGTCGCTGCCGCCGTCACGCGCGAGTTCATTGACCGCACCAGCTTTCGCATCACGCCCAGTCTCTCGGGCGCCGACGCTGAACTGAAGGGAACCATCAACTCGGTCCATTCCGGCGTTCTCACCTTTGACCCCAACACCGGTCGCGCCACCACCTTCCAGATCCAGGTGACGGCGGACGTCGAGCTGATCGACCTCCACACAAAGAAGGTGGTGTTCTCCAATCCCAATTACGTCTTCCGAGACCAGTACCAGGTTAGCCAGTCCGCCACCGCGCTCTTCGAGGAAGACGAGCCTGCGCTCAACCGCCTGTCGCGCGACTTCGCCCAAACGCTGGTCACCGACATCATCGAAAATTTTTAGCGCTCACAGGCTACATTTTTCGATTTCTCAGACATTCAGGTAATTTTTACCCGCTGTACCAAAAACAAACAACTTCATGCAAAATTATTTTTCAAAAGCAATGATATATTTATAATTTGTTGAAAATAAATAACATGTATTTTCGTAAAAAATAAGCCGGAAATCCTATACGTCCCATTCGGGGTGCGCCAAGCTTATTCTAGCCTACTTATGTGATTTTCTTGCCGGAGTGGACGACCCTCCACTCCGCGATTGTCGCTATCGATTGCCTGCCCTCAGGCCAGCCAGGAACCTCCAGCTCCGCGAGACCGCAGCCTCGAAAAGCCGTCGCTCTGCGGCCAGGGGGTGCTGAAGTTAAATGAGTTAGGCAGGATACGCTCGGCCCCGCGACTGAGCGGTTTTTCATGAACTTTCCTGGGCCAGAGGCCCTAAAAGACAGGCATTGCACGGCAAGCGTCCGCGCCGGCCACAGCTACTGGCCTGCGGGTTTTTCGGGCCACAAGCCGAGCAGCCGCCGAAGCACGATGGCCTGGCCCAGGTGGTAGCTGTTATGGTCGAGGCAAGCGAGCGCCTGGCGAAGCACGGTGCGCCCGGAACCGCCGGGAAGCGGGAGCAGCAGGTCGGTGGCGGGATCGAGAATCAGGCTCTCAAAGTCCTTCATCAGCTTGACAAAGCCTTCCAGGCTCCAGTCCCAGGCGGCCTCGTCGGGCGGACCATCGCTCTCGGGCCAGTAACCTGCAGGAAAGGGCGGCTCAACGTAGCCCGGCCGCCGGCAGTATTCGAGAAAGTCGAGCACGCAAAGCCGCAGGTGTTCCAGCAGCCCCCACAACGTGTAAGGCAAGCCGCCCGCTTTCACTCCGCGAAGGCCGGGCGGAACATCCGCGAACGCCCTGTCAAAACCGCCATGCACGTTCTCATCGTGGAACGACGCCACAATCTGCTTTCGAACAAGGGCGAGGGCGTCTTCCGCCCCCGGGCCCGTCTTCCCCGCGTTCTTTTCTTCTGTCATATGCCCTTCCCGTCTGCGGATTCTTTCAGCTCCAGCATGGTCCCAACGGCCAGGCGCCGTGTTCATCCTGACTTTTGCAGGCGGAATAAGGCCTTGTCAACCCCCCAAGGCCTGTGCTACTCCTGCGGGCCCCGCAAAAGGGCACGGAATCATCCGTGCCGCCCAGGGCTGCAAGAGCACGCGGCTTTAGAGTCTGTGTGAGAACTCGAGAGCGGAACGAGGAATCAACAACTTACGGTCGAAGCCATCCTTGTAAGTTATTGATTTCTGGTTGGCGAAGTTGGTTATCACACAAACTCTTTAGCCGCCGGCCGCGTGCGGGGCCATTTAAAGCAATTGCTGATTGATTTAACAATTGGTTGATTGCAGGCACCGTCAGCGCCAGCCTCGTTCGCCGTCATTCTGATCCCGCAAGGCGGGAGAAGAATCCCCGTATTTAAATGCCGGGCTGAAGCCCGGCGCTACACCAGCACCTCCGGGGTCGCACCGTCGGTCTCGTTGGGATGCCTTTGCAGCGCCGACCGGGCCAAATTCGGGTGGAGGTTGTTCTGGTAGCGCTGACCGTCCCGCTCTGCGGGATCTGCGGCCGTTGTCCGTGCTCGATCAAAGCTGATGGCCGCGTAGAGCGTTCTACTGTCCGTGGGCTTGTGCTGGTTGCCAAAAGGAGACTGCTGGCTTGCGCATCAGTTTTTCGGGGTGTATAAATTCAGCAGTAAGCATCACAGCGGCACGGGCCGCGAACCGGCCCAGGCCGCAAAAGGGGGCACTCTCGTGAAAAGCATCCGACGCTTGCTCCACCCGAAACACCTGCAAGGCGCCTGCATGCCCGTGCTTGCGGGCATGATTCTCATCGTAACCGCCGCTGTGGGTTTGCCCGAGGGATCGCACGCCAGGCTGAGTCTCGTCACGCCCGAACGGACGGCCCGTCCGGCTGAAAGCTCTCCTTATAAGAGGTGGCTCAACGGCCCCGTAAGCTACATCATCCGTCCGCGTGAACGCGAGGCGTTTGAGAAACTCACCACCGACGAAGAACGCAACATGTTTATCCAGCAGTTCTGGGAGCGGCGCAATCCCGTTCCCGGAAGCAAGAAGAACGCCTTTAAAGAGGAGTTCTACCGGCGCGTCACATTCGCCGACCAGCACTTCGCGGAAGGTTACCCCGGATGGAAGAGTGATCGCGGCCACATGTACATCGCCTACGGCCCGCCGGATGAGATTCATTTCCTTCCGCACGCCACGCCCCATCCCTGCGCAGATTGGCTTTATGCCTACATACCGGGCCTCGGCGAGCACTTGACGTTCAGGTTCGTAGTTCGGACCGGGGCCGGTAACGATGATTACCGCTTATCATCTCCGCCCTGGAAATAATGGCTGTTTTTGGCGGGCATCGGCGACAACCTGACCTTCGCGTCCATCGACGCCGGAGGACGGCGCTATTCCCCTCGTTCGCCGTCATTCTGATCCCGCAAGGCGGGAGAAGAATCCCCGTATTTAAATGCCGGGCTGAACCCCGGCGCTACAACAGCACCTCCGGGGCCGCACCGTTGGTCTCGTTCGGATGCCTTTGCAGCGTCGGCCGGGCCAAATTCGGGTGGAGGTTGTTCTGGTAGCGCAGCCCCACATTCCTGCGGTCTGCGGCTTTTCTCTTCGTTCACTGATAAACTTTGGGCCGTATAATTCGAATGGGGCGACCAGACCGTTCTCCAAGCCCACTGGTAAGGCCATTTACTGGCAGTCTCGACCCGGGAGTTCTCGATGGATTCCATGAATCTACACAGTTGTCCTGTTTGCGGGTACGATCTTGGCTTCGCGCCCTGGCAAGGGCTCTCCGCTTCGGATGAGATTTGTCCTTGTTGTTTCATCCAATTCGGATATGACGATTGTGCTGGAGGAGGGCAGCCCGAAAAACGTGTAGCTATTTATCATGGCTGGCGCACTAGATGGATTGCTGAGGGCATGCCGTGGCGGGGAAGTCGACGACCGCCTGAGAATTGGGACCCGGTCCGCCAACTGCATGCTATCGGCGTGAAGACCTGAGCTTTCCCGCGGGCTTTTAGCCACGGACAGCGGTTTCCTTTCCGTGGGGTTTTGCCTCAGGAAGAACCCACGGTCACAAGATCATTGGCCGTGGCTACCGGCTGTTCGATCAAGAACCCGCGGACCTGAGAACCAGAAGGACCGCCCTACTCGCTACGGCGGTTTGCTCAACACGCTTACAATCCGAGACGAGGCGCAGTGGGACTCGCAGCACCGGCGTAAGCAGACTCAAGGTTGTGGGCAAGTGCTAGGCACCGACGGGCTTCCGGTACCGGACGCTGAACCCTGCTGGGAAATTCATCGTAAGTCTTGCCATCCAGCACGCGCCCAGCAGCTGCTTTTCGAACGCCACCCCATTGCTTAAAGAAGAAGGGGACCCCAGCCCGGCGGCACTGATTTCTGATGGAGAGAACCCATTTCTCATCCATCGGTCGCGCGCCTGGCCCGCTCTCGCCTCCCACGATCACCCAGTGGATGCCTTTCAGATTCAGCCGTCCAAGGTCTTCCAGTAGCGGCTCGACAGAAAGGAAACGGACCGCGGCAGGTGTGGAGCGAAGTTGGTCTATTCGCGGGAACCCGTATTGTCGGTTTTCGACGCTGACTCCCCACCAGATGTGAGGCTCACGCGCAATAGAGCGGAGTTTCGTCGAGAGCAATTTGTGAAGACGAACAGCTCGCTTGGTGAGAACCTGAAATGTGTGCCACTTCGCGTGAGCCATCACTTTGGCAACGGCAGCGATGTAGTCGTCAGATATGCCGTCTTGAAACAGGTCGCTCATGGAATTTACAAAGACCATCTTCGGGGAGCGCCAGCGCAGTGGCTCGCCGAGTTTTTCAGGGACCAGACGCAGGTCAAAGCCCTGTTCATACGGGTGTCCCACCACGCCACGAAACCGCTCCGCAAAGGTCTCGGCATAGCAATGCTTACAGCCAGGGCTGACTTTCGTGCACCCGCGAACTGGATTCCACGTGGCGTCGGTCCATTCAATTGATGATTCAAATGACATTGCTATTCTCCTCGCCGATTGTACCTCGCAAAAATATCCTCCACTATGTTTTGTGCTACCCCTTTTTGTGATGCAAAGAACAAATAGTATACGATCGCGCCTCTGGAGTTTCTCATCGGCATAGGTTGTGGAACTCTACTGAATCCTGCGACTTCAATTAGTCTGCGACGGAAGGCTTCGGCAACTATTTCGTTTGGCTCTTTTTCTGGGAATCCAAAGAAGTTGCGGGAAGTGCTATATGCGATATTCCTCCATGATTCGTCCCCCCAGAAGCGATTCATGCGCTCAATTTGATGCGGCTCCACCCTCGTAGGATCGTGCCAGAGAACATTGCGGTTTATGTCAGCAACCGGAAAATTGAGAAAAATGTCTATGCTACGCATCTGTCCGGACGTCAAGAGCACCTCCCAGTCGAGATGCAAACCGTAGGGGTCCAGTATGCACAAGCCTCGCCGGTAGTCCCCATACTTGACGCTGGGGAAAACTTGGTTGAGGAGAATCTGATTGCAATCTCCCTTATAGATGTGGACATCGGGTCGTTCCCCTATCAGTTCCTTCAAGTTCTCGGTTCGTTCCTCAAGGATATCGATTAGGTGGTATTCGCGAAATGGCGGCTCAACATCAAGCGCAATCAGAGGACTGCCCGGAACGGATTCTCCTGTCGTTCTTGAGAGGTGCATTCCTGCGCCTGCGAAGCCGTCGATGTAAACGTGGTACAAGGAGTTTCTCCTCGTACTAAGTATTGTTGAGTAGGCCGATGCGTATTTGCGGAGAATCTCCAGCTTGAGTTCTGACCAGTAACCGATCTCGTCGAATTGTAATTGGGAGCGCATATTAGAATATTAAATATTCGCTTTTTCTTCGCCTATGTCAAGGAAATCATGTCCAGTGGATCACGCCGCTGTGGGTACACCACCACAATCACGGCCCGTCCCAAGTTTGTTGCAAGGCAGCAACCTCGCTCGCCTTTGCGTGCATTTCTGCAACAACGTCATAGCTGGTAAACTTTGTGCGACCTGCGACACACGTGAATGACGGGTGCTGGAGCTTTGATTCGTACTCGTCCTTACGCGCAGCGGGAGCCACCACTCTAAACGTGCAACTGAAAGCATCGAACAGCGCAAACTTCAGGAACGCGCTATTCATATCCGTCGTGTTCTCGACTTCAATGAATTCTGACGGGAACTTCCTTTCGCTGAACCACACGACATCCACAGCAGAAGCTCTCCGCACGATTTCCGGATAAGTGAAAGGGTGTATGTCTTTGAGCGTTGCCAAATCACCTAGCGGCTTGCCGAGGAAGGCTTTGTTCCGGTCCTGCCTTGGCACGAACGTTTGCTGTTTCCTGAGATTGCCCAGTTCTACCAGCAGACCTTGATAGTAAGTGTGCTCGCTATCGGGCTTAGATTTCTTCTCCAGGCCAGCGGGCAAACGGTTCCTGGCTTCCAGCAGTGCCCACAGGCCGGGACGAATTCGGAAGAAGTATCTGCGATCCTGGACGATGCGGTTGATTGATTTGAATGGCGTCTTTGTGCGCCATCCTACGCCGGGTATCTTGAGCACCTCTCTGTAAAGCCAGCCAAGGGTAGCATATCCGCCGTTAGCCCGCATCGCTTCAATGACGGCTTCTCGCTGATTCATGACGGGCAGATTACCATCCGGTTACTGAGTGAAACCCCGGCCAGGCAGGCACCGAGTGTGTTGTTGCGGCGAGATCGCCGCCACTACAAATAAAAACAAAAGTCGCACGCCGCGAGGGCCTGTGCTACTGAAGTCTTTCTGTAGGTCTTACAATTTCTCCGTTTATATATCACTCAAGTAGGGCGAAAGGCAATGGGAGTTTGGGTGGGGGCGAGGGAAATTATGAACTATTAATAATGAAACGCGCTGCACGCGCAGCTCTGCCAGCTACCTCCTGTTCGCTCTTGCAAAGGCCAGGGCATGTGCGGTGAGCGACGCGGCGAAGTTGCGGAAGCCGATTTCTTCAGAAGGCTCGGTATAATCGCCGCGAAGTCCGCTCTTGGCGTCAGAAAGGAGCAGGCATGTCGCGTCGTACAATCTCTCGCGGACGAGTTTTTGGCAGAGGATCCGGTAGCGGTCGGCGTATGAGGTATTTTGGAACTCTGGAAACGTGGGATAATGCGGTTCCTGGACCGAAACCGGAGTTCTGGACTCTGGCGAGTCCTCCAGCAACATCAGGTATCCGACCCACGGTCGCGGCGAGCCCCTGAAAGCTCCTTCCCTATATGCCGTGAGGATGTCGGTCGAGTTTCCCAGCGCCTCTTCCGTCCGGTTGTTGAAGTTGTTTCCAAACGAGCCCACCTGCGACTTGAACTCGACGACCGCCAGCAGAGTTCCGTTTACAAGAGCCACCAGGTCCCATTCTTTCGTCGGCCGGAACCACCCGGGAAGGACCACGTGCTTCTTGTCGATGTGGATGGAATCCGCGGAAAGCTCGCTCTCCTTGAGCAACTCCGCAACAACTTGAATAAAACCGTCGATCTGCTTGCCGCCGGTCACTGCGCTGCGACTGCCGTAATCCTTTTGCCCGGTCTTTGAACCTTGGGATCGAGCCTGTTTCCTTCGAGTCTGCCAAAAGTAACGAACGGCAGCGCGGACTCTGTCATCCGGGTTGTCCATTTGGAACGCTACTCTCCGTGGACCTGAAGCGTAACCTGACTGAAGAGGCCTGATGTTTCACTGGCGAGACGGTCAGAGGCCATCTTTCGGTAGTGGGGATCAATCTCAACACCAATACTGTTGCGGCCGCATCGAGCCGCGGCGATACTGGTGCTCCCGGTTCCGAGGAAGGGATCGAGAACCGTGTCGCCTGCAAAGCTGAACATCCGGATGAGCCTTTCAGCAAGCTCGATGGGGTACGGAGCAGGATGGTCCCTGGTTGACGCGCCCGGCAGGTCGTCCCAGACGAGCCGGAACCATTTCTGGTAGTTCTGCTCCGAGATAACACTCATGACACGTGTTGCAACGGAAGGGCTTCGGTATCCTCCCGGCTTGCGCTGCATCAGGATGTATTCAACATCGTTCTTAATGACAGCGTTGGGTTCGTAAGGCTTGCCGAGGAAACCCGAGCCGTTCTCGACTTCATACGCTGCATTGGCAATCTTGTGCCAGAAGATGCCCTGCAGGTTGTCAAAGCCGAGCTTGCGGCAATGCTCTTGAATCGAAGCGTGGAGAGGTACAACGGTGTGCCGGCCCTTGTTCCTCCGTCTCGAAAGGCACACATCGCCTACTACGATGATGAGCCTGCCGCCCGGGGCGAGGGCACGGTAACAGTGAGACCAGACACGGTCGAGTTCGGCAAGAAAATCCTCGTAATCTGAAACGTGGCCAAGCTGGCCTTCCGTTTCCCTGTAATCTTTGAGCGTCCAGTACGGGGGTGAACATGTAACGAGGTGCACGCTCTCGGGCTGGAGGAAGTTCATCCGTCTGGCGTCGCCAGGATATATTTCATGCCGTGTCGGGACCTGCCGTAAAGCTTGGTCAATCAAACGAGTGAGGTGGGGATCTTTGGCGATGCGAGGCAGAGCGGTTTGGTGATCTCTACCGATGTGCTCAATCTCAGAAGGAACATAACTTGCCAGGTGATGGCTTCCTTCAATGCGCGGTTCGGCCGCGTCAACAGGCGGCTGTGCCTGGGGCCAATCGGGCTGGCCCGTGAGTGTGACCGAATTTGTGGTGTGATGCCTGTTTTCCATTGCTGGCCCGCTTGCTTATGAATTCGTCGGTTTTCTCCCGCATCTTTAGGACAATTTAAGGAACACCGCTTGTGAAGACTGCCACCAAGGATAACACAAGTATAAGGCTGTTTGGCTCCCGCGGCACACCAAAGCCCACGGGGCTGGTGGATCTATGGAGAGGGCGGCGGGGCGAAAAACTATGAGGATCTCTCGCTTCGCGAGATCGCCGATACTATAGGGCGAGCATCTGTGTCGTCTGATTTGTGTACTGGCGTGGTTTCCGCCTGGCAGGCTTCTTCTTTGGTTTGGGTTTGGCTTTCTTTGGCGGGGCTTCAAAACACCGTGGTAGACCACTTGCGGGCCCGCTTTTGGGACGCAGACCCTGGGTGTTTCTCATCATAACCAGCGTCTTCTATGAATCTCCTGATTTTGTCAGGGAAGACTTTGGTCTGGTTCAAGTACCACTCATAATTTGCAGGATCATTTCGGGAGCGGTAAATCATGACCAGCTTATAGACTGACATTATTGCTGCGAGGATGAGCCAACCGAAAATCCACACCAAATCAGCAGTGTTGCCCAACATATCCTCCAGTTGCCAGCTGACCAGATTATACCCCCACATCCATGCGAGTCTGGCCACAATCTCAAACCGGGACACTACCGCCAGCCGCGGGGCATTATGAGGTTGACACGGCCCGCCCCGGGCGATACATTACCGCTGGGGAAAATAAATAACTCATACAGGCACGGGAGGGGGCTCGTGATGCAGCAGAGCATCGTGGCCTTTGGGCTACCACACGGGTGCAGATAGAGGGGTGTGCCTGGCCTCTACTTTGCCTGAATCCATAAATTCTTAGGAGGAAAGGCAATGAATCGAAATAAATTAGTCACGTACGCGTTAGTGCTTGCCGCAAGTTTTCTGACGTTTGTGGGGCTTTCGAGCAGCAGAGCCTATTCCCAGGGAAATGGGGCAGCCACACTTCAGAATCAGCCCTTTAGCTTCGATGTTAGCCCAGCCTGCAACGGAGACGACGTCAGCATTACTGGGAAACTCAGCCTCGTGGAACACGACTTCACGTCCACCGACGGCACCGAGCATTTCCAAATCCGCGAAACTTTGCACGGAACAGGCATCGGGTCTCCAAGCGGCCAGAACTACATATTCAATGCAACGGCCTCGGATGAAGCTAACGTGAGCAACAGTGACACAGGCGAAGAGACGGAAGTGCCGATAAAGTTTGAGCTCATTGCACAAGGGGGCGGACAGAACTTCTACGTCACCGTGTTCTTTCACGTAACCGTAGATGCAAACGGAAACCTTAGGGTAGACATCCAGCGTGTTGAAATGAACTGCCATGGCTAACACAGCCATCGCCTGAATGGTAGCCACGGTCAGTGGCAACGAAAAACTGGCCGTGGCTACCTGCCCAGGGTAAACCCCGCGAAGAATCCCCCGCACTTACCGCAAACGAGAGAATGCAGATATCCCTTCGGCAAGCTCAGGGCAGACTCTTCCTCGTCCCACTGACCTGCGGCGGGACTCCTCAGGATGACGGGGAATGCGCCCAACCACAGAAAAAAGACCCGCAGAGTAATCCCCCAAGGCGGGACATCCTGCCCCTGAGAGGGCTTTAAGAAGTCAAGGGCGGCGCGCTCCCCTGGCGTTTGGGAATCAAGCGCCATGCCACCATGGAAGCTGCCACAGCGAGGCCCGAGCAAATCAGCATGACCAGCCGGAAGCCGAAGACGAACGCCTGGCCGGCGAGCCCCCTGACCGCGGCGGCTGTCGCCTTGTCAAGGCCCGGAGGCAATTGCAGGCCGGCAAGTTTAATCTGCTCCGCGTGAATATCGCGGAGGATGGCTGCCGGGAGCGAAAGGCCCGCCAGCGCGTGATCCAGGCTGGAACTGAAGGCGCTGACCATCACGATGCCAAGGACGGCGATGGCAAGAACGCTTGCGATGCGGGCAACGGCGTTATTGATGCCGGAAGCTGTGCCGGCGCGGTCCGCGTGCGCGGAATTCATCACCACGGTGGTGAGGGGGGCCACGGTGATGGCCATCCCGACCCCCAGGACAAGGATCGCGGGGAAAAACGCTTTCCAATAGCTGGCTCCCACGGAGGGTATGATGAAAAGCGCGAAGCCCGCAGCGGCGACCAGCGGGCCGGCGATCAACGGAATTCTTGCGCCGTAGCGCGCAACCAGTCCCCCCGACCAGCGGGAAAGAAGAAAAATGAGCAGGATGAGCGGGAGGAGTGCGGCGCCGGTGGCCGTTGCTGAGTATCCCTGCACCTGGATGAGGTTGAGCGGGAACAGAAAGAAGAAGATTCCAACTGCGGCGTAGAGGAAAAGCGTCAGCAGGTTGGCGCCCGAAAAACTCGAGGATGCAAACAGCGCCAGCGGAACCAGCGGCGAAACAAGCCTGGCTTCAACAAGAACGAAGAGAACGGAAAGGGCGAATCCAACAATCAAACTTCCCCAAACCAGAGGATGTGTCCAACCGAGGCTGACGGTTTCGATGAATCCGTAGACCAGGCCGCCCAGTCCAAGCGTGATGAGCAGAGTTCCCAGCCAATCAACATGCTTTGCGCCGGGGTCGCGGCTTTCCGGAATGCGCCAAAGCGAAATGGCGATGACTGCCGCCGCAATGGGGAGATTGATGAAGAACACCCAGCGCCAGGATGCATGCTCGATGAGCCAGCCGCCCAGGACGGGTCCCCCAGCCGCCGTGATGGCGGTAAAGCCAGACCAGGTGCCGATGGCCTGGCCGCGGGTCTTCTCTTGAAAAGATGCGCTGATGATGGCAAGGCTGCCGGGGACCAGAAATGCGGCTCCCACGCCTTGAATGGCCCGGGCGACAACCAGTTGCTGAATGTTGAGGGCCAAGCCACAACCAGCGGACGCAGCCGCGAAAATTGCCACCCCGGCCAGGAACATTAATCGGCGTCCAAACAAGTCACCGAGGGAACCACCGGCCAGAATGAGAGCGCCGAGAAACAATCCGTAGGATTCGATAACCCACTGCACATCCACCACAGTTGCGTTGAGACTGGACTGGAGCGCAGGCAGCGCTACATTGACAACGCTGCTGTCAATAAACGCCAGGCTGGAACCGAGGATGGTGGCGGCAAGTATCCAGAATCCGGCTTCTGGCGGGCAAGGAACTCCGACCTCTGCCGACCGGATGACGGCTTCGTCGCAAGGGGGCCTCATGGAAATAATGGATGCTTCTGGGGTGGGCCAGGTTCTGAAGTTGTAGGATGAGCGGGTGGCGGGGGCAAGGGAAAAACCTTGATGAATTGTTTTATGTGGTGCAGTAAAACCTCACAAGAGTCGCTTGCTCCGCGATGTCGCAGCCGCTAGAAGGCGAGCATCTGCGTCTGCCCCATTCTGCAAATCTGCGCTGCTAAACCTCCGCATTTCCAATCACCCAATCGCAAATCGGTCAATCACCAATTCCTCTGATTGCCCCCTCACCCGGGCGCTAGACGTTGAGTGTCTTCAGGTAGGCGACGCTTTGCACGGTGAGGTCCCAGTCCATCTCGATGAAGTAGTTCTCGATGCCGCCGGTTTTGGCCGCGGCAAAGATCCTGGACCAGTCCAGGCTGTCCTTTCCCACCGCCAGCCCGGGGGCACGGCGCCTGCGCTGTCCGCCGGGCGGACGTTGCCCGGCTCGCGGGCCCGGCATCGGTGCGTTCAAATCCACGCCCTGCAAGTGCATGGAGGTGAAGCGCCCCGGATACTTTGTGAAGTACATCACCGGGTCTCCAACAACTCTCATCGCGGACATCTGGAATTGCATCTTCACCAGCTTCGGATCGAGCAGTTCAAGCAGGACTTCGTAGGTGAGCCGGCCGTCAACCTTGGAGAGTTCAAACCTTTCGTCGTGCAGAAACTGCTGAATGCCCGCCCTGGCGGCCGCCTCGCCAATCTTGTTGTACTCGTCCGCAGCCTTCTTGACGGCATCCATGGTGGTGACGCCGTCCTTCACGGGCCCATCCAGGCTGGCCGTACCCATCTGCGTCATGCCAATGCCTTTGGCCCAGTCAATCATCTCCTGTTGCTTGTTTCGGAGTTCATCCAGGTCAAAGTGGGCGCTCGGACACTTCAGCCCGTGATCTTCCATGATCTTCCTGGTCTGTTTGGCGTCCGTGAGGCTGGCGAACTCGGCGTACCCCGGCGAGCACAGCTCCAGGCTCCCGACTCCCAGGGCCGCCATGTCCTTGCACAGCCCCGCAAAGTCACCATCCTTGATCCTCTGCCGGTGGGGATAGGTCTGGCTCCCGATGGGCAGCCCAAGCGGATTGGCGCGAAGTTCCCGGGCGCCGACGCACAGGAACCCGGCCACTGCGGCATCCACTGCCGATTGCTTCAGAAACTCTCTTCTTGAAATTGCAGACATGTGCACCTCCACATTGATGCAGGCGGGCCTTCAAGCGTATCTGTTTCCTACGCGCTCGTCAGCTTCCACCCGTCGCGATATTCGCGTGTCAGATACTGGTTGGCGTCGGCGATGTTAGTGAACTTCATGCTCTCCCGGTCCCACAGCAGCGCCGGCGCGCAGTGGTTTTCATTAAAGATCTTTCGGCTGTAGCGGATGGCCGCCCCAGCCAGAGCAATGGTTTCTGAGCAGTTGGCCGCATTGAGGAAGTTGCCCTGCGAGGCCGGGCCCCCCTTGAACGCCGCAAGCCACTCGTTGTCAGTGGCGAAACCGCGTCGACGGCGGCCCGGTTCCCCCTTGGGCTCCGGAATTCCCTTGCTGGCGCGATACGCCCGCATCTTTTTCGCCGGGATGATTTCGTCGTTCAGGATCATTCCCCTGTCGCCGACAAACAGACTCCCTGTTGCGGGGATCGACTTGCCGTCTTCCAACAACTCGTCGGGCGTGTAGGGCCGCATTCCGCCGTCGTACCAATACAGCTTGATCGCCGGCCACTGCCCGTGAGCTGCGAACTTAAAGCACAAGCGGTTGGCGTAAGGAAATGCAAAGTCATTCATCTTGACTGTGCTGACCTGGTCGTTGATTTCGCAACTGGAGCTGCCTTGAGCTTCAATGCTGTACGGCACCGGCAGGTCGAGCGCCATGAAAATCGGCCAGAGGCTGTAGTTCCCCATGTCGGCGATGCTGCCGCCTCCAAATTCGTACCAGCCGCGAAAGACGGCATGGGTATAGCTGGGATGATACGGCCGCTCCAGCGAGGGCCCCAGCCACAGGTCCCAGTCGAAGCCTGCGGGGACCGGCGGCCTGTCGGTGGGAAGACTCAGAACCTGCGGCCAGAACGGGCGGTCCGTCCAATTGTGTACTTCCTTGAGCGTGCCGATGACACCTTCCTGGATCATATCTCGCACGTCGTTGATCGGCCGGTGCCAGGCGAGCAGATGCGTGGCCACTCCCGTCTTCCGGGCGGACTCGACCACCATCCGGACCTCCGCCACCCGGTTGGCAAGAGGCTTGTGCATCAGCACGTGCTTGCCTTTCTTCATGGCGGCGATTGAAATGGTGGCGTGCAGGTGGTCGGGCGTCATAATCTTGACAGCGTCCAGGTCCTTCTCTTTTTCCAGCAGCTCCCGGAAATCGGCGTAGGAGGCGACACCCTTGAAGTTCTCCGATGCCCGCTTCTTGGCGTAATAGGTCTCGATGATTTCCTTTGCCATGTCACGGCCGGCGCGGATGCCGCTGACTCCGGCGTCCCAATTGGGGTCCTCCAGAACCCGGCGGACGCTGTCACGGATGCCGTTCTTGTCCCAATCAATGTAGTTCGTGCCGTCCTTGACGGGATCGCATACGGCCGTAATCTGAACGCCGGGCGTGGCGATCAGCCGCAACATCTCTCTGGTTCCCTGAGTGCCGCATCCGATGTAGGCCAGGGTAATCTTATCGCTGGGAGGGACATATCCAGGCCCGCCCAGCACATGTCTCGGAACGAGAGTCAGAGCCAGCCCCGCCGCTGCAGGGGCAAGGAATTCGCGACGATTGATATTGCCCTTGGGATTCATGTCGAATCTCCTTTGTTGATCGTGAATAGCACTTGGCAAGTCGTTCTGCCCGCCGACGCGAGCTCGAACCTGGACTGGGTCCTCGCAGTGTCCCGTGAGACCACAGTGTAAAGGGATTCTACCACCTGTTCCAGCGACGGTCTCAACAATTCAACTTCCGCGCCGCGCGCGAGGCGGAAAGGCCCACGGCAGAAAAACGCGGTCGTGGTGACGGTTCAAACATTCGCACACATCGCACAAAACGCCACGTATACGCCACCCACGGGCAGATCACCCCATTCCGAAACTTCGACAGTAAGTTGACACCTCCTTGACGAACCGGAAGACCGCCTCCTCCTATAATCCTTGAAGGATTGAGTTGCGGATCGTCCCAATGGGGGCTCAACCGAATATAACCACAGGGGAATGCAGGGTGACGCTCGAACATGCCAGCCGCCAACCCGGCCAGGCCCCCGCTCTGTTCGGTAAGATCGGTGCGCCACCGCCGGGCCCCCTGGATCATGGAGTTTTATCGCACTCGAGAAATTAGCGATCAATCCAGGGAACCTCCGAACTAAACCAGGAAAATTGATCGAGACCGCGCTTTGCTGCGGGAATAAAGGGAATTAAGGAGCCACGGTTGGGTCCGGTGGCGGCTGGCGTCTCAGTATGTTTGTCAACAAGCGTTAGTAGATAAGACCCGTCGAGCGCGGCAAGAAGCCGCGTCGCCAGGGTGCGTTTTTCGAACAGCGAAGGAGGAAGATGAAGTACAGACGGATCGGGATAATTTGTAGTGGGCTGCTTACGGGGTTTTTTCTGGCCGCCGGCACCGGAAAGGCGCAAACTCGTGCCTACCGGCAGATCAATCTCACAGGAAGCGCAACAGGGCTTGCCAATAACGTCATTCCGCGTTTGCTTAATCCGTGGGGCATGACGTTTCTTCCCGGTAATCCATTCTTTATTGCCAACACGAATAGCGGGCACGTCCTCGCGCAACCCCCGGCGGGGTCCAGTGTGGGCTTACCCGATTTCATCGTGGGAAGTCCTGACAATACTGCGCCCGGCACTCCAACGGGCATCGTGGCAGACGTGGACTCGTACTTTGGGAGCAGTGGCATCGTGCAGCCGTTCATATTGGCAACCGAGGATGGTGGAGTGTTCTATTGGGGGCCGGACCCGAATGGAGATTCTCCTGCTGCTGCCACCCTGGCTTTGGACCATTCCTCATCCGGGGCGGTGTACACGGGGCTCGCGATTCTGACACCGGATTGTTGCAGCCCGTTTCTCGGTGTCGTCAATTTCCACAACGGGGACGTGGAAACCTATACGACCACGTTTTCACCACTTGGGCCGCCGGGTAATTTCCTCGATTCGGACCTTCCGGCCGGGTACGCTCCCTTCGGTATCCAGGTGATCGGAGGCCAGATTTTCATTACCTATGCAGTGCAGGACACCGCCAGGCATGCCCCTGTCATGGGTGCGGGAAACGGCCTCGTCGATGTTTTCGATCTGGAGGGCAATTTTGTAAGGCGATTTGTCACCGGAGGCGAATTGAATGCGCCCTGGGGGGTCACGAAGGCCAGCGCCAATTTCGGCCCTTTCAGCAATGACATTCTGATTGGTAACGCAGGCGACGGCATCATTAACGCATTCGATCCTGTGACCGGAGAGTTCAAAGGCAAGATCCGGAACGGGAACGACAACGTCCTCGCCAACCCAGGACTGCACGCCCTGGTGTTCCGTAATGATGGAGTCGGGGATCAAGACACACTCTATTTTACTGCCGGCCCTGGGAATGGAGATTCCGGGTTGTTCGGTGCGATCAGTGTCGGCCTCGTGAGCACCGTCCAGTTATCCGTCCCTGACACACCCACGAACACTTCTGCCACATTCACTGCGAGCGTTACGCCAGGACCTGGCAACAGCGGCTCCCCCACCGGAACGGTGGACTTTGTGGACGGCAGCGCCCCGGTTGGAACGGCGCCCCTGGTCGACGGAGAGGCCAGTCTGACCGCCACCCTGACCGGAGTAGGATCCCATGTCATCGAGGCCCGGTACAGCGGAGATGCTACCTTCTTGCCAGGCAGTGGACTGGCCGAAGTGCACGTCACGGGGCCTGCCACGACGACAACCCTCGAGGCACCTGCCGATGCTCCGGCAAATTCGCCGGTAACGCTCCGGGCGACAACGTCTGCGGCGTCCGGCATACCCACTGGGAGCGTTGACTTCCTCGATCGAAACGACGTCTTGGGGACCGCCCCGGTGAATGCCGCGGGGGTTGCAACTCTAACGATCAGCACTCTGGCGCCTGGAGTCCACATGCTGGTCGCTGGCTATTCCGGTGACTCGAACTTTGAAAGCAGCGTGTCCGACGCCGTAACCATCACCATCAGCGCGGGAGATTTTCAGTTGGCCACAACCCCACCCAGCGCCACGGTAACCGCAGGGCAATCGGCCACATTCACCGTGACCGTAACTCCGTCCGGTGGATTTGCAGACAGCGTCAATTTCTCTTGCCAGGCCCCCGGGGGGTTCAGTTGTGCCTTCGAACCAACCGCTGTTAACACTGCCTCGGGAGCGGCCAACACGGTCCTGACGGTCATGACTTCCTCCGTTGCGGCGGCGCCCCCGCACTTGCCTGGTCTTAATGGCATGGGACAGCTGAGCATTGCCCTGATACTGATCTGCATGATGTTGCTATGGCAGAATCAGAAGACCAGGCGGTCGCGGAGGCTGAATCTGGCTTGGGCCGCCGGAGTTATGTTTGCACTTACTCTGGTGCTCGCGGATTGTGGCGGGGCGGGCCAGCCGATGCAACCGGTACCCACCTCCAAACCGGTCATAGTGACTGCCCAATCAGGGCCCATATCGCACAGCACGACGATAAGTATTACGGTTCGCTAGGGCCGCAGTGACAGCAACCTGGTAGGGAGGGGTGCTGGGCTGGTAGTGCGGAGTCTGTGGGCTTCAGACTCCGCGGCTTTTAGCCTGTGAATGGATGCGTGGGGCGGCGGAGCGAAAAACCTCTCACCAAGGGGGAATTCGAAATTCCAGGTTCCAGACTGCAGAATGGGAAGGCCGGCGTGCGTTATCAAGCCCCCGACACACGCCGCCCTGGACGGCGACGCCACAATGCCAGGCTCACCGCATAGGGAGCTGGGGGATGCGAGCGAAGCCGCATTTGCCGGGGAGCGCAGGCAAATCACTTCAGAATTGCTCTGACCTTCTGCAATTCTTCGGTCAGGCTCTGCTTTTCATCCACCACGCGTTTCGGATTGGGGATGAGTCTGGGAAGCGGCTGTGGCGCGTCGGCGATGACCTTCTCGAGTTCCGGCAGCGCCGAGGGATTGCCGAGCGCGCTCACATAGAGATTGGTGATCCGTGCCAGGGCCGTCTTCGCTTGCGGGTCCAGTTTCTGCACGCCATCAGCGGTGGCAAAGGGCCCGCGGAAAATTCCCAATTCGCGTTCCACGGCGGCGCGCCAATCCAGGCCGTCGGGCCCAATCCCCGCGAGCGCGTCACGAAGCGTCGTGCGCTCATCATTAGACAGGCCCGTCATGTGCACGATGAACGCCATTGCCCGCAGGTGCGCCGCAAGCAGGTTTTTCCCCACCAGCGCCGAAAACAGAGTGCCGCCGTTCGCCACGTCGTGCGAAAAGCGAACTCCCGCCGCCAGCGCCCGCACAGCCGCGTCCTGATCGCTCATCCCCAGGTGCAGCGCATAGAGAACGTTCAAGCGACCAAGCTGCAGCGCCTTCCGGACGTAGTTCACCGGCGCGTCCGGTCCCAGCTTGTAATCGATGCCCCAGTCGCAGTAGGGCAGCGCAGTGCCGCGTGCCATGGTCTCAAGCGCGGCGCGGTTGCGTTCAATCAGGTCCTTGTAACTTGTCTCCATGAACGGAGCGGTGCCCTCAAGAATCTGATTCAATTGTTTCACCTGCGCGTCCGTGAGGGCCATGTCCTGCATCTGGGCAAACGCCGACCAGTAACGCAAGGCGGCGTTCTCGCCCGGCTTCTCACCCTTTTCTGCGGATTGTGGCATGGCCGGCGCGGCCAGCAGGGCAACGGCCAGCGCCGCCAAAGCAATGCGACGAAGAATGTTCATAATTTAAAATCCTCCTTACCCAACACGGCCAGCGCGCTCTGCGTGCCGCGCGGCAGTTGTTTCGGGCGGCTGCGGAGCGCCAGTTCGTCGAGCGCCGACTTGACGGACGGCGCACTGGCCAGCAACTCGTTCGCGCTCCGGATGGTCAGCGGGTGCGCTTCCACTACATCCACTACCTTCACCTTTACATCCACTACTTGCACCTTGCGCTGAATCGTAGTGAACTGATTCGTCCGCTGGCGGGCGATGACCGCCGCCACAACCGCCAGCACAATAGCGGCAGCGCAAGCAACGAGCACGAACTTTCCGCGCCGCGCCGGGATGCTTCGTTCAACGGGCAGAGGCTCGGCGGCCAGCGGTCGAAATTCCTTCAACCGGGCTTCAAACTGCTGATCGTCAAGGTTCAGCATGGCAACCCTCCTTCGCACACATGGCTTCGCGCAGCCGGGCCAGCGCGTAGCGGTATCGCGAAGCGGCCGTATTCGGGCTCACACCCAGCACCTCGCCGATCTCGGCGAATGTCAGCTCTCCCCAGATGTGCAGCACTGTCACCTCGCGCTGCCCGTCGTCAAGCGCCTCGAGCGCCTGCCGCAGCCGGAGTTCCGCGGCGTAGTCCCGGCCAGGCGGCTCAAACCACGCGGCCCCGGCATCCAGTGCCACTTCGCGCCGGCGCGCCTTGGCGTCGTTCAGGATGGCGTTACGCACGCTGGTAAACAGGTAAGCTTTGGCATCCGCCGCATGGTCGATGCCCTGCGCCAGCAGCCTGGCAAACACCTGGTGGACGGCATCCTGGGCCCGGGCACGGTCACCCGCGATGGCTGCAGCAAACAGCACCAGGGCGGAACTGTGCCGCCGGT